>Ga0209174_10000780_pt1 | contig 23247 bp, 22 predicted proteins | sample JI91814BDNA_FD_187505 | JGI IMG/M metagenome (GOLD analysis project Ga0209174, IMG submission 187505) | Wastewater effluent complex algal communities from Wisconsin, to seasonally profile nutrient transformation and Carbon sequestration -... | ecosystem: Engineered > WWTP > Effluent > Algae...
GTTGACCCTGTCATACCAGTCGATCCCGTACTACCAGTAGAACCTGTGGATCCCGTACTACCAGTTGACCCTGTCATACCAGTCGATCCCGTACTACCAGTTGACCCTGTCATACCAGTCGATCCCGTACTACCAGTAGAACCTGTGGATCCCGTACTACCAGTAGAACCTGTGGATCCCGTACTACCAGTAGAACCTGTGGATCCCGTACTACCAGTAGAACCTGTGGATCCCGTACTACCAGTCGATCCCGTAGACCCTGTACCTCCGGTATTACCAGTACCGCCAACGGCTGTGAAATTGCTGAATCTAACGTTCACGCTACCCGGCAAAACATCTATATTACATCCATCGCTAGTAAATATCAAGGACGATAAATTATTTACTGGAAGTGGTCCGGCTAACGTAGCTCCTGTCGGAGATCTACTTTCCACGAAAAATGTAAAAGTAGCTCCTGTTGGGCCTACGGGACCTGTGGAACCAATAGGTCCAGTTGATCCAGTAGGCCCGGTACTACCCGTTCCACCAGTGGCTCCATCAGTACATTGTATTTTCAGGCACTTTCGCTTGACACACCTACATTTATGGTGTTTACACTTCTTACATACACCCATAATTAATAGCGATAGACAATAAATAGTAACAGTTAAACGTTAACGTCAAGGATTCAGTTAAAGTTAAAAGTCAATAAATTCATATAAAAGTCAATAACATGTTGGTTGTTTGCTTTTTAAAAATAATAACGTAGTTATTATTCTACGTGCAATTATACGATCTACAAGCATATCCGCCGGCTAAACGACCCTCAAATTTGAAACACACGTAAGTAGCAACGCACATTCGTCATGGTGAATTTTCCATATTTAGTGGTTTCGTGTGCGAATCTAAATTGAACTCAGTTTAGGTGTTCTGCTAACACTTCCGACTAACGGATCTCTGCGTTCATGAATAATTTTACACATATTATCATGGACATGGGTTGTAAGCGTTAAATGTTCATTTATTTTTCATTTAGTCTATCAGGCTAACTATAGAGTGTGGATTTCTATGTTATAAATGCGACACTATATGGCGGGTATAAGCCATTAGCCCCTTACTATAGAGTAGCATACATCATTATTTACAATCTCCCAGTTAACCACGTTATTTTAATTAGATATTCATTCAATATGAGCGGAAACGGTCTGTACAAGAAGCAATATAAGAAGCGAACCACTCGCAATTCTTCGTCGTCTCCATTCTCCTCGTTCAAGATAAGTAATAACAAAATTACTTCTACATTTGAGATGGTCGGTAACCCTCCGATTGTCAAACCAATCATGAAAAATAGATCATCTAAGTCCCGTAGTATGTACGTTGGCGATGGTATAACATCGGGTACTACGTCGGCACCTTCTGATGTTGCTATACCTGTACCCTCAAATGTTACTACGACGGCAACTCCGACCCAAGTACAGGGTTCCATTTGTACCGAACGATTCCGACGAATTGCAATGAGGTTCGACAGAAAACCTGTACCCCGTACTCCTATGCCCTCCATCTACGATCGAGCAGCAATCGGACTATATGATCGAGCTAGTTTGAATGTCAACAAGCCTACAGTGACATTAACCATCGGTCCCCTCTCTGTTGCCGGCCTCGTCAATGACGAATATTATCTCGACCGTAGGGAAGAGGTACAACCAGTAATCGAGAAACAATTAGTACCAGAGAAACAAGCAGTACCTGAAATACAAGCAGCGGAGAAGCAAGCGGTACCTGAAATGCAAGTAGTGGAGACACAGAAGATACCAGAAGAGGACGACGAAGATTATGATGTTGATATCTTGAACGATTTCAACTCCTTGGGGACTTCTAGCCATCTGTCCAACATGTCCGACTCTTTGTCTGACAACCTGTCAGAAATTATAGTGGAAGAGACTGGTATGGTATATAACTATCTCGACATACCTGGTGTTTGTTTTGACGAACCCAATGACCTGGACGTTATTAGTTTTGGGGCTGACGTCGGTACTGACGCCGTGACTGACGTCGGTACTGACATGGGGACGTGTGATGATATGGATAATGCAACACAGATTAGGTTATCTGATAGTAGCGCTGAATCAGGTATCAGTACTCAATCGGATGCCGAGCTAGGTAACAGTATTGAATCCGACATATTCTACGATGAACACTCTGGTTGTTATCGCTCTATGATTGAGATCTATATAGAGCAAGAGCAGGCCGTGCAGTTCATTCGAGATGGTTACTACAAGAGCTACCAGGAAATAAGTTCAACCGAAGAAGTCTCGCGTGCTGACATTGCCACCATTCCGCAAGGATGGTTTGTTCCAGAAGATATACTATGTATCTAGGAACATAGTATATATCTGATATTTATAATATATGTAGACCACAACGAACAACATTCGCAAACTGTGTGTTTCAATTGTATTACTAACTATGAATTCGTTTTTAAAAGCCTAACTAGAGACACGATACACAAGTTAAAGTATAGCAACCTGTCGTCAAAGGTAACATTAAAGTATCACACTACTATCGACATGACTCGCATAACTGTACCAGTATCTTCGTCTAACTATGATAAAATTAGACTAGCGCCTGGATTGTATTCAATTGTTAGGAGTAGTAGCTGTGGATTCATAGAATTGTATATTCGCTACAAAAATCATGACTCCCACATTTACAGTAGTAACGGTAGTCAAAGTAGTGGCGATGATTACCCCTATGGTAAAGGTGGCAACCCAGACGTTCCATTGATCAAAGACCTAATCGATAACATCAAGTATAGTTACATACTAATGGAAGAACCGATGCCAACCAATATCCATTGTACAAATATTGACAGCGAGTCGCTACATAAGCACCTAACATTTTTCACCGAGCTCACCAAGAAGCCAATCAAACAAGGTGGTCACCAGCGTTTGGCAATTAATTTAGCCAGTGCGTCTTCTCCCCGTAGAGACCTTAAACCTTCAAGGTTTCTAACTTGTATAGTATCCCTAAAGTCAGCTGAACAACTGGAACCGCTAGGTATTGAAATTGTTAGTGTGTCTTGGACTAATACCCTTCGATCTAGCCTATAATTGAGAGTTATGGTCGTGGTCTTCAGTTGAGAGAATAATGTAACTTAGACGAAAATATACTAGAACAGAAGTGTTAACCAATACAAAACAGTTTTAAAACAAAGATATACCAGAGTCTGTCCGATTATAATGGAACTATGGATTATAATTATGGTCCTAGTGATAGCTGTAGTTATTATGTTAATAGCTGCAGTCTACGTAACTATGGCCGCAGATAACTTAGGTAACTACCCGTTTAAAGATCAAGATCCCATGCTACGTGCTGCCTACAAGTATTTAGTATGGGCTACTGTGTTAACGTGGGTAGCAGTGGGACTTATTGTTTTGATTGGTATTGGATTGGTAGCATTAGCCATCTTCTTCCCAGAATTCCTTCTAGGTGCAGCAAAGTATAGTTCTAGCTTCATCCAAATAGGTATGATTTTGGGATTAATTATAGCAGGAGGATTAGCGCTGATTGACGGGTTCTTAGGCGCTCTTGCAGCCTTCAAGATTGCTTACAGTGGATTAATCGGAGATACTCTACTGAAAGAACCGTATAGAGACGCAATTATTGCTGCAGTAGCTGGTATTGGAGGAACGTTTTTCATTGCGGGTGCACTGATTTTGATGCTAGTTGCCGAACGGGCTTGTAAACATAAGAAAAAGAAGTGAGTCAACGAACGGATAGGTAGCAAGAGTGAAACGAGTGGAGAAGAAAAAGTGAGCCAACGAACGGATAGGTAGCAAGAGTGAAGCGAGTGGAGAAAAAGAAGTGAGTCAACGAACGAACGGATAGGTAGCAAGAGTGAAACGAGTGGAGAAAAAGAAGTAAAGAGCATGTCCCTGTCGTTGTTAGCCATTATTTATATTTTTCTATATGTGTTCCTGGTCTTCGTACTATTCTTGTACTTTTGTTTAACTGATGTACAGCAGTAATATTGATATACTGACGGTATTGATATAATGTATCATTTTAAAAACTTAATCACGTAAAACATTGTATAATAATTAAGTTTGAGAATGAACGCCTGGCTATTCCTTATCGCGCTCATTGTAGCTATCGTCATTCTGATCATATCTGCCATATTTGTTGTAGTGGCTGCGGTGTATTCCGTACAGGTAATCGGATTTATTGGTGACGATGCGTTACGTTCCGCACATTCTTACTTGACTACTGCAGCAGTTTTGAGTTGGTCTGCAGTAGCACTTGGTGTTTTCATTCTTATCGGATGGGTTGTTATTTACTTCAGTTGTGGACCTGGAGCTTTCGATGCCAAGACTCATGAGGAGGTATGGAATAAGATTCAAGCTCAATATGCCGAGGAACATGTGAGTAGAGGAGTTACGATAGGACTTATTGTTTTGTTATTTGTTATTGGTGGACTGTCATTGGCTAATGGTATTCTTGCCGCGATGGCAGCTGCTAAGCTGTCGCCATATGTCCAAGATCCAGCCGCTAAACATGCTTATCGATACTCAATTGGAGCTGCAGTATTTGGTATTGCAGGTATCGTCTTATTAGCTATTGCATTATTGATGTATTGGATCTACAGAAGAACAACCAAACGAACAGTTATGACGGCGATGGCGGACGCCGGAGTAGGAATGGCAGAGTAGCAACATTTGAACGTCCTATAGGGTCACGTATTTTAAAAAGTCAGGTATCTGTATGACACGGAATAACACTGAGGACTTATTTGTTCCCCAGACTGTGGTCCATAAGTAGCACCAAAGTTTCTTTTACTGTCAGTCCAAAGTGTATATCGTGAGTCACTATGGGTCTTCCTAAATTTGTCGGAGGATGGATGGGTAGCTTACCGCAAAATTTCGTCATACGCGGCGAACCTCCTGTAGTATCCAGCTTGAGTATTGATATGAATTCTCTACTATACTTGGCATTTGGTAGGGGTATGGGTATGCAACCAAAACAGATAGTTACCTACGACCCCAAAACCCGTCAGAAGACCATCACTTACAATATCAATGACAAAGATTTAGTAGAACAGCGTAAGATCTTGGCTAGTATGGGTTCTCACGCATTCGAACAAGCTATGCGCAATCTGTTCGCCATTCTGGTAAATGCATTGTTGGCTACATATCCTCGTGACACTCTCATCCTTGCTGTTGATGGAGTAGCTCCTATGGGTAAACAAGTAACTCAAAGGGATAGGCGCTTTCGTGGAGTCTTAGATGAGATTATTGCTAAGACATTTGACTTCAGCGGTTTCACTCCTGGTACAGATGTTATGCAAGAAATTGACAAGCGCATCTACTTGTGGTTGAGTCAGAATAAAGATAAGAAAGTTCTACGTACCAACGCCAATGGAGTTACGGAAGAAGTACCTTTACTACCCGCAGTTGTCATCTACTCTTCACACATGCAGCCTGGCGAAGGCGAACAGAAGATTATGGATTTCTATCGCGAAGGTAGACTCAGAACTGAAGTACCAATCAACGAAAGTAGAGGTTACCATGTCCTTATGGGATTAGATGCCGATCTTATGGTGTTAGCTGCCAACTGCGGCGTCCGCGACATCCTACTTGCGTTTAACAATGAAATCTTACCTATGAAGGGTGAGTTGAAAGTGGACGATCTACCTGATCTGGGTAGTGCAAGTAAGGGTATGCTCAAGTTCTATGACATTAACGTATTTCGTAGAGTAGTAGCATCTAAGATGGGATACTCTATTCCAGATGAGGTTACTAACGAGTATATGGAAACAAACATCCAACTGCGTCAAGCGATGGATGATTTTGTGTTCGTATTGTCGCTAGCTGGTAACGACTTTCTACCTGGACAACCTGCATTGGCGGATATTGCTATGGGTGTAGAGCCATTGTTGGAAGCATATCGCAAGACTAATCTTCCTTTAACTGTTGCAGTTGAAACTGCTAGAGATATACTATGGTCTAATGTTGCAGTGTTCTTCCGTAATCTGTATCCATCTGAAGGCAGTTTGATATATACTCGTACATTACGTAAGTATAAGTATCCATTCAAGATGGCAGAAGCTGCAGTTATTACAACAGATTCGGGTGTACAGAGTCTAGATTATAACAAGTTTCGTGCTATGTGGTACAATCGTGTATTCAGTCCCCGTGATGAAAGTATGAGATCTTTTGTTGATGGATTGCTATCTGCTATTGGTAGTAGTAGTGACAAGATCTTAGGACTTACACCAGAGCACATGCAAACATCCATGAAAGCTATGGTTACAGACTACTTGGATGGTCTGTCTTGGGTGTTTCACTACTACACTCGTGGACCTAAGGCAATCAGCGAATGGTTCTTCTACAAGTACAGGTACACTCCTTTGTTGTTTGATCTAGCTCAAGCGACACCTTCTGTTGGACGCACTATTCTATTGGGAGAGTATCAACGTAAACCAACAGATATGCAGATGCACTGCTTACATCAAATGTTAAATGTATTGCCTGTAGCATCTAAGATTCAAGCTAATCAGTCTATTCGGGGATGGATGACATACGAAGGTCCGTTAGCAGATCTTAACCCAATAAATGTAGCTATGGATCCAGAAGGAGTGGACGAAGAGCGCCATGGCGTTTGTTTGCTACCGTTTCCTGATCCATTGCGTGTAATGGAACTGGTGGGGCAAACTAATATTACGCCAGACATCTTAGTAAAGCTCAGACCTATTGAAGCTCACGAATGGATCATTAGCGAAACTGAGAAACGTGATCGTATCAATAGAGAGGTACAATTATGTAAGAGACGGTTTAGCATGCCTCACGGCGATCGAGGGCAGCGAGTCACTACCTACCAAGTGGGTGGTAAGAAAGGTAAACATGAACATAGAGGTCATGGCGGTAGCCATGGAAGTAATCATGGAGGACATAAACATGCTGGTCACGCTCATGGAAGTAAGGTAGGTCATGTAATATACGATAGCACACAACCTAGTACCAAATTGATGCAACCTATTGTACATGGTGAAATGCAACCCGGGCAACCCGGGCAAGGCGGTCCATCTGGACATGGTGGCCACGGTAGCCACGGTAGTCGTGGAAGAGATGGAAGAGGAGGTTCCGGTTCAGGAGGATCAGGAAGTCAGTCTAAGGTTGTACTCCAAGGTCCAGAGACTGTGGATACATATCGAAGACAGAAACCACCTTCATTACCAGGACCTAAACATCCACCCAACAATAACCTAGACTTTCGTCCATCTGTTATTGGACCACAAGCAACCACTCAACCACAACAAGCTCAACAAGTACCTGTCGTTATAGTACCCGGACCCAAACCAACTACAATGACCGTATCCGCAACACCATCCGCGGACGCTGGAAGTATCGGCGGTAGCAGCAGTGGTAGGGGTGGAGGGCGAGGCGGGAGAGGAGGACGTGGTAGTAGAGGTAAAATGTCCAGAGGTTCATATGGCGGACCTTCTGGTGGATATGGCGGCGCAGGCGGTGGACCTGGAGAAAGAGGTAATAGAGAAGGCGGACAGTTTGTAGTATCCACTGCTACCACTGCCATGACACCTATGACACCAGCTCCTATGGTACCAGCTCCTATGACAGTAGCGCCTACTCCAATACAACAATCTAGCACACAGCAAACCGCTACCCAACCTACCAGTGTTCTACGATTCAAACCACCTGAGTAACACTATATAATAACATAAGTATACATAGTTTTTAAAAACAATCTACATGTTAATATATGTTAGCAGTCTTCATATCAACAACGTAACCCTTACGTGTTAAATTAACTGGTACACCTTCTGACATTAGGCGTTCTGCCTTACGTTTCTTACCTTCTTCACTTCCATCTCCAAAATATGCTCCTATTTTACCGTCTGACATAATAACTCTGTGACATGGAACACCAGGATATGGATTCTTACTCAAGATACTCCCGACTCTACGTTGGTGACCAGGGTAGCCTAATGCGATGGCTATCCCTCCGTATGTTGTTACACAACCCACCGGTATGGAACTAGCATAGTTTAACACTAAAATGTCGAAATTTATTTCACATTGATTATGGGACATTCTCTTAGATGTTACTATTCTAAAACTTTATCACACAAGTTAAAGACGCTAGACGATCTATACTGATAGACTTGAAGGCTACGGATTGGCAAAGTCCAATATACCCAATCTACATCACTCATGTCTTCAATGTCTCAAGGTGCATTCTACGCCGTCCGCAAGGGACGAATTCCAGGCGTTTACAATAATTGGAATGATACTAAAGCCCAGGTAGATAATTTTCCGTTTGCTTCGTATCGTAAGTTTCCCTCATATCAGGAGGCTATGGCGTTCGTTCAAAGTGGAGGATCTACATCCACAGGTCAACAGTCTGGGCAACCGACAGGACAACAGCAACAACCGCAGTATGGTCAACAACCTCAATATGGACAACAGCCACAACAACCTCAATATGGTCAACAACCTCAATATGGTCAACAACCTCAATATGGTCAGCAGTATGGACAACAACCTCAATATGGTCAACAACCCATGCAACAACAAACTCCATACTTAACTCAGATGGTACAACCCGTCCAGCCGACGCAGATTTCACAGCCGAGTGTATATCATCAAACACCAAATCAGGTCCATCTTACCAAGGAGGTGTTAGATAGTCTACAACAAATAGGTCAAGAGGGTCCATACGGTGTACCGCAGAGCGTCATGGATATGTTGCAACAATCACGCCAATCACAAAGCCAACAACAATATGGTCAACAATATGGTCAGCAATATGGTCAACAAGATCAGTACACACCCGTTGGCCCCGAAGTAATCAAACCTCAGGTGATCCAACCGACACCACAACCATATCAGCAGCAGTATCCCGGCGGTGGAGCTTCTACATACGGTGGATACTCCGGACCTCCTACACATGCCGATGTTGGACCCCAGAAGATATTTACATTACAACCTCCCCAAGAAGGACAACTAACAGTTTACTGCGACGGTAGTAGCCAGCCATCCATGGCCAATGCTGGGTTTGGAGTGTATATGGAATACTTCAGTAACAATCAGAGTTATCCTCTGATCTCCATCTGGGGTCCAGTACCAGGCGAACGCACTAACCAACGAGCAGAATTGTATGCTCTATACCGAGCTATTCACGCAGCAGTTTATATTAGAAGTAAAGTACAAACGACTTGTACTAAGATCTATTCGGATTCCCAATACTCCATCGACTGCGCTCTTAATTGGGTCAAGAAGTGGAAGTCTAATGGCTGGAAAACCACTACAGGTAAAGATGTACTTCACAAGGACCTCATTCAAGCCATAGATGGTTTGTTGCAAGAGTGTCCAGTTTCTATCCAGCACGTACCTGCCCACACTGGTATTCCAGGAAATGAGAAAGTAGATGTACTAGCTAAGCGCGGATCTGGCGAGCAACAAGAGCGTCAGGAGATGCATGCTCAGTTCTAAGGTGTTAACGTTTTTAAAAAGTTACATACTACGTGTGATGGTATATGGACTCGAATGGGTAATGTGCCTCAGGACTATAGCAACATATAACGAATAATTGATTATCTTAACTAGTAATATGGAGTTAAGTAGAGATAGATTCTCCGATTGGAAGCAGATAGGTAAGGGCTCAAATGGCGTGGTGTTCTCAGCTCGCGATACTCAACTGGGTATTGATGTAGCCATCAAGAGAGTAGGTTCTACACGTGGACATGTTGGTATATGGCACGAAGAATGGCTAAATAGAATAGTAGCTGGGAAGGATGAGATGTCGGCCCTAAAATCGCTACAATGTAAGTATGTACCTAAATTCTATGGTTACTGGCAGGAGCTTAACCAAGAAGATGTGTATGGAAAAGTGGATAGATTCGGTAACGTTAAACCACTGGTTAACTATACTTACATCGTACAGGGATTGGTGGAAGGCGAACTACTTGAGAAGATAGTTAAGAGATTAATTAGGAAATCAGTAGGTAAAGCGCCAATTCCTGCCTATATAACCTACGTTAATGCACAGATAGAATATCAAGAGTTGGTATGGAAGATACTAGGTCAAGTTATTGAGGCTACCGCTATATTTCAGGATCGTGGATGGTCTCATCAAGATCTCAGTACTTCGAACATCTTCTGGATAAAACCCGGGATAGAGGCTTCTGATGCTCCGGAAGAGAAGATTGAAGGGAAAATTGTAATAGTAGACTTCGGGTGCGCCGACACTCTATCCGTGTGCTCCCCGGATAACATTGTTGATCTGATATTTGATCTAACTTGGTTGGATTGCTATTCGCCGGGTACTAGGGGTATGGGTGGAGAAGAAACCTACACTATACGTATAGCAGAATACTTAGAAGAAGGTATCAATCTATCTCCAATTATGAAGGATATATTGATGTTGATGATAATGATGTTGAAAGACCATCGCAATGATAACGCTTTACTACTTCGATTATATCGAGAGTTGGATACTCAGTAGATTTACGTCCATATGGTTAGAGTTTGCGTTTTAAAAAGCTATATACTATGAATGATACCACATAGATGTCATACCACAATTATCGCCAAGATTGTGTTGTAAATAAGCTAATAGTTCAACATGTCAACCGACACTACAACGTTAAGTAGAGATAGATTTACCGATTGGATCAACATAGGTTTCGGTATACATGGAACAGTTTATTCTGCTTACGATACATTCCTACAACAAAGAGTAGCCATAAAAGAAGTGGGTAATGTACATAAAATAGATGGCGTAAGCATCCGTAGCGGTAAGTATGAAATATTAGCATTAAAGTCGCTGCAATGTGAGTGTGTAGTTAAATACTATGGATATTGGGAAGAACTTAATCGTCAAAATAGTCAGTGTCCACCCCGCTATCTGATCGATTATACATATATCGTAGAAGAACTAGTCGAAGGCGAGTTATTAAAGTCTTTGGTTGAAAGGTGGACTGGAAGACTAGAAGGTGCAGATCCCAAGGTTAAATGTGTCAATATTAACATTGAATATCAGAAGCTGGTATGGAAGATATTGGGTCAGATTATAGAGGCTATGGTTATCTTCCAAGAACGAGGTTGGGTTCACCAGGACCTCAATCTCAACAACATCTTCTGGATCGGGAGTAAGTCAGAGTCTTCGTGTGAGAATGATGAGAACGCTAACAACGATGGGAAAATAAGGATAATAGATTTCAGTTTATCCGGCAAATTATCCGAAGGCTACCCTCCGGATAACATTACTCAAATAACATGTAATCTAACAGGACTAGATTTTATGCTCTATAGCTCCAGAGGTAAAAATGGGAGAGAAACCTATGATATACGGTTGGAGGAGTATAAAGAAGATGGTATTATTCTATCTCCAATAATGAAGGATATGTTACTACTAATGATAATGTCACTCAAGGATCATCGTGGAGATAGTGTCGGACTACTTCGATTGTATCAAGAGTTGGATACTCAGTAGATTTACGTCCACATCCGCCAGAGTTTTAAAAAGTTAGATGCAGAAGCTGACATAGTAGGTAACTTGAATTCAATCTAACCCAACAACAGTAATATGTCCAGTAGAACTAATTCAGTTGATCCAGACCGGAAGGAGACACTAGATAGAGATTCAAGTGTAAATTCAAGTGTAAATTCAAGTATAGGCACCGGAGGAGAGTCGCGAAACTTTCGCAGACATGCGATTGCTTCCTACACCTATATCTTAACTGCATTCATTGCGATACAGAAGGAGCAGAAAGAATTAATGCTTGAGCACGGAATTCACGAGGATGACATTCATTCTTGATAATATACCGTGGGTGAGTTAGGTATGTAAAATACAGATAAATAAGTATATTAGTATAGATAGGTAGCACACCGTTTATTTTAAAAACATTGTTAGCGTGATGTTATATACCCAGCAAGTTATATTTGCCCCCATTTACGCGTACAATATATCCCCAAATCAACATGTCTACTACTAATCAGGTAATCGAAGTTGACGAGAGTCAATTAGATAGTCAGTTATCTAACTTATCCGTTGATGGTGAGAAGTTGGAGTACCGTGACACTAACAATGAAATACCAATCCATGAGCCGCCTAAGATAGTAAAGAGTGAAGAGGAATCTAAGAATCTCAAGGAACGTGTATTACATCTGGTGGAAGAACTCAGAAAACAACTTCATGTCAACAAAGAGTATCTGGAAACTGAGACACATGAGGATTGGTTTCATGTTGTGTGGCTGCTGCTGGAACATAGAAACTGGCAACAAATTAAGGATGTTCTAGACTATGTGTACGATCTAATGGTAGAAAATGCAAAATTGAGACACGACGTGCAAAGCAGGGCTGAAAATGATCAATTGCGTGGTACTGTGTACGAACTGGACTACGAGACGCGACTCACGAATGCAGCTAAGCAAGAGATATCGCAGGGCTTGGCGTCTGAAATATCGGGGGTCATCCAAGAAGAATGGACTCAACATACAGAGTTTCAAAAGGACTTGTCTATTATGACAGAACTAGTCAACTGGTGCAACTCCAAAGATGAAGAGATCATGCAGTATGTCTGTTCACGAGTAGATAAAGAAGTCAGCGTCATCATCAACAACATCAAACAAGTGGATGTTCGCGAAGTGTTATGGTGTTCTATTGACCACTTCTACGAATGTGAAGGTAGAATGAGCGATGAGAAGTTTGCTGAGGGCATGTTGGAACGTCTCCGAGACTACAAACATCTAGCTACACCTGAACAGTTAGTGTTTATGGAAAAACATATCGCTACTCTCGATACTTGGTTGCAGAATCCGGAAGCACCAGACGCGATTGACATGTCTCGTTGGAAATCTGAACATGCAGAAGCGTACGACTACTTCACTGATTGATTGTTCGATTGATTATCTAAGTGTTATAGTTATGTGTTAATGTGTTAGTTTTTAAAAAGTTATAGCCGTCTACCGACCGGCTATCGACATGCCATTCGCTCTTCATCTGTTAAGTAAGACATTAGTAGTGTCGGTTTAAGTTTCTTATGATAACGATAGAACACTTCCATGTAGATTTTGACGTTGTCACATGTTGTTTGTATCTTCTCTATCATCTTTATCACTTTACCGTTGGGTACGTTCTTCAATGGTGTAATTCCCGGTTTAACTACGGGTTTCGTGCTGCCTGTTCTAACTTCAACGTTGCCGCACCCAATATCGATGTATAAGTTGTCAGCCCTAACTTTGACGAAGTACACCAGTTCTTCATCTTTAACGTATAATCTGATATGTTCCAGTATTGGTACTACATGATGTTCAAGATAGCTTTGACATAATGAACGAGTGTATGAGAAATCACCAGACTCGCGCTCTGTAAAAGTCAGATACGAACCACATATACAACAATCTCGCAGTACCTCTGGTATCGGTGTTACTATCTTGGCTGGTACGTATGTTGCCATATTGTATTTCCTAACTGGCTGTTATCTTTTAATATTAGACTCTGTTCATCAGTTCGCATATTTTAAAACATCATTCCACGAAACCACTAAGATAAGTTGAAACGAGTCTTATACAACACCAGACACGCTGGACATTTGTTAATGTCTGACTGGTGAGAGCAACCTCCTTCCCAATCCAAGATACCTAACTCGCTATCTACCCTCCACTGTTGTTGTTCACTTAGTTGAAAATAATTAGTTGGACGGGTTAGCGATCTTTGGAATAGGTTACCTTCTCGTGACGACATTTGTGAAATTAGAACACTCTATATATCAGCTGACTTTTAGAGAAAACTTAAGTCTTTAGAATCTATGTATCGGCATTAGCGGATGTAAGAGTTTGACGCTAAATGTTGTGACTGATTGGCTGTATCCTGTCGTACTCAGAACCGATTTCACTTCCTAATCGACAATATGCAGCACATTCAAGAAAATTTATGGATACTAGTCACCGGATGTCGGTACTGGCGTCCACTTAATCTAATATTACCCATACTGGATGTATATAGACCATCCTTAGTTATGCATGGTAATTGCGATGGTGTAGATAAAACAGCAGAATTAGCATCCAAGATATTGAAGATTCAAACATGGCCAATAGATGCCGAGTGGAGTAGATATGGTAATGCTGCTGGACCAATCCGCAATGGGTTGATGGTCAGTCATATGAAACAACACATTCAAGATGGTGGTACCGGTCTAGTTCTAGCATTTCACCGGGATATAGACTCTAGTAAGGGTACTAAGGGTTGTATTAATATGGCCAAAACAAAGGGACTAGATGTGGTGTTGATAAGCGATCGCAGTAGGATTGACGTGGACTTTATCATTGAGTGATGCGTTGAGTAACTTTTTAAAAGTAACGTGTGTAATACGACGACTTAAAGTCTATGTACATAATACAAACACTTAGTTATTATAGAATTGAATACAATGGATAAAGTGGACGATGCAAGTCCCGAGTTAAGTCCCGATGTGAACACAGATGTAAGTCTCGATGGGAAAGTTGGATCAGATGAAGTGCTTACAATGGAGAAGATTCTACCCTTGTTAACTATACACGATTCTAAGAGTATAGTATGTTGGAGCTCAAAACAAGATGTTATACTTTATGAATTAACTGGTCCTTTTGACAATCGCGTAAAGACATTCTGCGTTAGTATTATTAATGCAAATCCGCCTATTTGCTTCCATGTTCAGGATCATTGTATCTACATTTACCAGAAGACCGAAGAAGAGCTACAGTCCAGTCATTGTCCTGCTGATATTGTAGTAATGTGTGGAGATCGAGTATTTATCGCTGGTATGACGACATATCTAGAAGGTCCTTGTAACAAGAAACGATTACAATTCATGCCGCGGGTTGATGATACTAAACTATCAAAGTAACAACTTAGTAGTTTATTCGGTAATAAACTATACCTTTTAAAAAGATTACTATGAGTTCACCTAGCAATAAAGAATTAGTTGATTATTCGGACTTGCCTTTGTATGAAGATTATCCATCGCCTAGTCCTCCCCAATACTATGAACCGTTGGCGGAAAACTACGGTAATGTTGTCGCATCTAGAGCTAATTCCAGAGTTATTATCGAAAGGGGAACTATTATACGCGAACGGTATGTGGTATTAAACTCTATTGGATATGGTAAATCCGCAGTGGTGTATCATGCTGTGGACAAACAACTGAAGAAGGAAGTTGCGTTGAAATACTATATAAACGGTCACGGTGGGAGCCATGGTCAGTATTACGATCAATATGGAAACCCAAGCACACCGTACAACAATGAGATAACTGTGCTTAACCATCTCAACATGTTACATAATTGTAAAGACGCATACGTATGTCCTGTTGAATTTATACCATATCAACATATTTCCGTTTTACCTAATGGTGATGAAGTGGAATACAATGGTATTATCATAGTACAAGAACTATTGTGCGGATCCACATTAGAAGATTTAATTGCCAAGATGGACTATCCGGATGAAGCGGAATTGGAACGCAGATGGTTGATACTAGGTAAGTTTTTAAGATCACTATCTATCGTTAATCACGCATATGTATCACATGAAGATCTTCATCCTGGTAATATAATGTGGGATGGTCAGGATGCTAGGTTAATAGACTTCGGTAATGCTAGATTACATAGCAATCAGTATCCGCCTCCATTTGAAGGTAACATGGCCATACAATATGTCGGTGCGGCTCTTATGCTTGGTGGAGGTGGTTATGGAACAGGCTATGGCGGCAGCGATAGTAGGAAACAAGATTTTAACCAGTTAGTTGATTACTTAGTAGGCGGTGGTAGAGATTGGGAAACTCTGTTGAATGTATATGAACAACTTGATAATGGCGACTAGGCCTCCTGGTCAACGAGAAGTAGATAACGGAGGGTGAATTAACTTAGGTTAGTAAGATTGATGTATATCTTGGCCACCGCATCTGGTTTGTTAAAAAGCTCACGAATAATCCCTGCTAATCTGTAGATACTCATGTTCTTAGAGAGGTAACATATTACATCATCTGTCTCAAATATTGGCGTGGAAATGGGAAAAGTTCTTTTGATATTCAACGCTGATATACTAGATCTATTGGTAGTACTTAATGTGATATACTTAGATGATAATACCGCCTTCAATATCCCACTTGTGAAGGTATACGTATGAAACGGAGGTAGATCTATAGACATGGATCGGGATAATTTAATGATACACTTTAGCTTAGGATCTACGGTAGTGTACGGAACTTCATGTTCGTAACTATAGCCATTGGCAAGTTTGGGATTACGTTTAATACATACTTGATCACAACCTATGATAGGTCTTAATGTCTTAGGTAAAACGTAATCGATGGTCTCAGGTGGGACGACGTGTATAGATGGCTGATCGCCAAGTATTTCACTAGGCTGTCCATAGTTAATAACTAAACCTTCTTCTAGCACTTCCTCCTGATCTGCCTGATCTAGCTGATCATCGAAATCGTCAACGGCTGCCATATTGGGATCAATTTAATGACTGATTTCGATTGTGGCGTCATTCATCATATGTAAATTATTACCTCTATGCCAACGATAGGCATAGCATATAATTTTTATATTTTACAACTCGGGTTGCATAACGGTTGTTGGTTTATATCAAACAAAAGTGATCACTTATATACTTATATTGGTAACATGCCCCTTGTTTACTATCACAAGATACGCTATTACCAACACCATGGCTAATCAATCAGATGAAGAGTTATTCAAGTTGTTTACAAACTCATTCCCTTCTTTCTACGGCGATGGAAATGTAGGAGATGGAAATGTAGGAGACAAACTATCTGCTCCCACCCCTATGCCCTTCCTCATGCCCTTCGTTATGCCGAGGGGCGTGCCTGGAAGTATGCCAGGAAGTATGCCGAAGTGCATGCCAAAACCTGGAGATAAGCAATGCGAATATATTTCTACGGCTTTCGGGAGATGTTCGCAACGCGCGATTGTTCCTGATGTCAACCCAGCGTACTGCGGATCTTGCTCCAAACGAAAAGCGGTGCGGGAGAAGATTGAGAAAACGCCACCCGCTCCTATTCGTCCTGATTTCGGCGTACCAAAGGACGAACCGAAGGGAATGCCAAAATCAGAACGTGTGCAGTGTGAGTACATCTCCATCGTTGCTGGAAGATGCTCCCATGCCGCGGTACATCCCACTCATGCTCCTACTTACTGTCAAATATGCAGCAAGAAACACACAGTACAGGAGAAGATCCGGAAGATTGAACGGCAAGTTAGAATGGAAATGGCCAAAGAGTTAGATGAATTGGAAGAAGCAGATAAACAAGCTGCAAAGGAGATAGGTGAACAAACTCAGAAGGATGAACATGCGCTAGAACAAGATGAGCGTACTCGCCTTGGTATGTAAGTACTGACCTTGGTATGTAGGTAACCGACTTTTAAAAAGATTGATATAGTTGTCCTACCTCTATGTTACCTCCTACTTCTGCATAGCCTCATCATATGCGCGTTCAATCTCATCTCGCTCATAGAACTTTACATCATATTTCACTTCTTCCATAGCCTTACGGAGTTGAGGTGTAGCACCCATAACAGCGCATGGACATGCTAACGACATATCGTCCAACGAGTTATACATCAGTTCTTCAATTTCCTCACATTCTGGGGGAGGAAAATGCAACACTAAGTCGGAAAGAGGACTATAGCAATCGATAAAGTCCCCTCTAATAAAATGAAACTTTATGTTACCCTTGCTAGCTAAGGCATCTCTACATTGCTGTTTAATAACTTTCCTCTGTTCAGTAGAATATGACCAGCGGCAACATATGCAAACTGTATCGAACTTACCATACCACCATCCTCTCAGTACTTCTAATCGGTATCGTACCATACACCACGCAATATAGAAATAGCTAACCATGTTGTATGTTGGTAGATGATATGATCGTTATCAGTAATATGATGTTACTCTTAAAAGATTGAATGTTTAGCTATTAACTCGTAACATAACTCTTAGTATAAATACCATACATAATGATGGATAACTTACCTAAATGTGAGTTTGTAGACAGTCTAGATTCAGGGCGTAGATGTCCTAACAACGCAATCTACCCTAAGTGGTGTCCTTCATACTGCGCATATCATAGTGAAAATGCTAAAGTCAAAATAGAAATACAAAGACTAGCGAAGTTTCGTAAGATATTCTACACAACGGTCGACGCTGGATAGTAGCTTTTTAAAAGCTTGGAGTTATGGATGTAGCGCTTTGGATCTACTTAGTCCATATCAGATTCACACACTAATCTTACCAATATGAACTGCTCCGTCCACGTTGACAGGCTTACCAAGCGCTAGAGCGACGGTAGCATTCAACCTTCTGACACCACCCTTAGTTTCAAAGCCTAGTGATGTTATAATACCACCTTTGCGTACAGTATAATCTTTGATACAATTGCCATTATCCAACCCATTTGGTCCTTCCATAACGGGCTGTAAGGATTTAAATTGATCACCAGCTATCAATCCCGAATTAATCATAGCAATGAAGTATTCGCCATCGTTATCCGAACATGGTACGCAAATAACATACGATTCATCTGCATACACCGAACTTCTTACCATTCCGTTGGATTGGTAAAATAAGTGTGGACCGTCTAGACTTTTAACGTTGATCGTTTCAACTGTATCAGTTGTTGTAGTTGTCATGGGTGGTACTGACGGCACAGCAGGAGAAATTGACTGTCGAATTGACTGTCGAATTGACGATGAAATAGGATACGGTGGAACATCACTTACTCTAGGTTTCTGGACGATCTTGATGGGTCCCACATGAACATGAACTAATCCTCCGGTAGCAGCACAAGGATCATCTACAACTGTGCCACCTACGCTGAATGTTCCTCCTACACTTCCTATCCTAATTACAGGAGAAATATCATCATTTATATCGGGATTATCATCGGATACCGGTATGAGCTTCAGACGTTCTGCCATACGACTCCACTCTTCCACATGTTTGGGATCGTCGGATGCCGGCACTAATGTTACTTTGCGATTATCCCACCAGCTCATGGTTAATATAAAATATGTTACTAACGATTTGATGGTAGTACCTGGATCTTGGTTCTGTATCCCTCATCATGTCTGACTCTGAACCAGATATATTCTCCTTAAACGGAGCACCTAGGAAAGAACCCAATAGATGTTACTTTCCAAGCCTCATACCAGGCGCTGGTCCAAGATGTGAGTATATTCATGTAAGCGGTCCCTTCCGTAATCGATGTGTTAGAGTTGCTAAAGTTCCAGAGGACAACCCTAGATTCTGTCCTACATGCTCTAGAAAGAAAGACATAAAGAATTATGGATTTTGAGACGTAGTGGGCTACGGATAAGAAAGACATAAAGAATTATGGATTTTGAGACGTAGTAGGCTACGGATAAGAAAGACATAAAGAATTATGGATAGTAAGTTACTATGTAAGCAATAAGCTTTTTAAAAACTTACTTACGACTCGCTACGTACGCAGCTAGCGTCATTACCTGTACGGATCGACTAATAAACACTGACATGTTAGCCCATAGGTTTTCTTCTATAGGTCTCATGTAAGTAGGAGTGCCATCTATATAAATAGTAACTGTAGTCTTCATACGATTACCGTTGTTGATATCTTGACCAAACTTTACTTTGCTCTTCGATTCCCTACCAATATGAGGACATGCACACCATGACAAATAAACATCATACAGACACGCCACTGATATATAAACGTCATATTTGCGCACACCGTCCCGGTCATGATTCCGGATGAAGATATTTTCTGCCGGAACGTTATATCTCCCATTACATAGAGAATCGAGAAAATCTTGTCCAGAAGCTTTAGCCGCTTTGGCTACCTTCGTTGTTGATGACTTGGACTTGAGAGATTTGGGAGGTATTGGGGGAGTTGTTGTAGATATTGTAGTAGGGGATATTGTGGGATAAAGTGGATATACTTGGGTAGTTGGTATGGTTGACACGGTTGACACGGTTGACACTGTTGGCACGGTCGGTGTAGTGGTTGACGTACTTGCCGATGATGCAAACCCTAATAGATTTGTCAAGCGAGTAGTCAGAGACATTGTTGTTACTGGTTGAGGCGCAATTGATGTTGTACTTGTTGTTCCCGAAGCACTTGAAGTACAAGTTCCATCAGCGCTAGAACCCACGATCCAAGATGCAAACTCTGCAGCGCCAGGACCTTTGAATCCATATTGTCTAATGAAATCTCTCATATCAGTATCACCCATACTTCTATTACATGACCCACAAATAGGACGTAAATTATGTGGTGCATCCTCCCCACCTTTACACTGAGCTAGTATGTGTCCAGCTTCAAAGTTATGAACCGTTATACCACAGCTGCAACACCAACATACTCCATCTGTAGTTTTGAAACGGGTATCCCATACTATATTGCGCACGGCTTTGGGTATAGCCTTACGCTTATGCGGCGTCTTACCATCTAGTTTAGATTCGGACTTACCAACAGGTTTAATTGTTACTGGTCTACTACGAAGCTCAAGGATTCGTTGCTCACGTTCCTGTTTCTTAATTCTCTTAGTAACTAGCTCTTCTTCAATAAACTTAAGTTGATTCAGTAATCCACGTCTGTTACTGTCTAGACTTTCTAAATCTAGACTTATACGCGATAATTCCTCCTCTAGTAATTGTATATCAGACATAATTAACGATATTACCTAGTTAGCGAATGATATCTTATTATTGACATTAGACTCACGTTGATCTAGTTCAACCCTGTTATATTATCATCCCTAGTGTCTAGATGGAGATATAACTAACTGTACAGATACACACTAAGCTTTTAAAAACGATGTATAACGTAACTAACACTAGTAAATTTAAAACACTAACACACCCTAACTATTGTAGATAAACAATTATACTGGACTCATATGTTCCAACACCAGATCCATTACTCCGCCTAGAAACTGTTCATCGTCGAAGTCAATGATTTCGGTGACCTCCTCTGGATCAGCACAGTATTTATCAATGATCATTTGCGCCGCTTTCGTGCGTAGGAACTGTCGTGTTTGAGTTGCCAGTTCTGCGATGTCATCGCTCCACAGTTCAATCTGTCGAGGTTCGTAAGTAGTCTTGATCTTAGTTTTGGTCTCATCTGTCCATTCGTCAACAGACTTCTTATACTCCACAGTATACATAACCGTAGATTTGTCAACCGACCCGGTGTCGTACCGTAGATTGTTGAACGTTTCAAGTAGGGAGTCTCGTTGTATGATGCCAGACCCCATCATGATAAAGGCGCATTTAATCCTGAGTAACTTCTCCAAAGTTGGAGATAGTACATCATCACATAGAATTTGTTTGTACTGATCAACATAACGAGACGCTAATGTCCGATAACTCAATTTATCCTCAGGATACACTGTAATGTCAGACGGCGTAAAAAGCGTTTTATCTAACAATTGAGATAGCAGTTTGCAGGTCGGTCGAAGACGCCACCTTCTATCACTGTTATCAATGAAACTGTGGGTGTTTGTGAAGTAACACTTTACACGATTGGGACCTTGTTCCGAACTTGGTTCCGAACTTGGTCCCGAGTCTTCTTTCACAACGATGATATTACCATAGTTAATATTGGAACAGTACCATCCCGCTTGTTGGCAGAACTGAATAAATTCGATGGTCTGACCGATAATTTCAAGTAAAGTCTCCAGATAGACGGTAGACTTGTTCAGCTCAAAAATGTGGGTCTCTCGATTGTCTCCGCAATACTTTCGGTATATAACCTTACTCATCATTAACTCCAGACATTCTCCTTCCACATACTCCTTCACCACGTGAGTATAGCCTCCGATCATCGGAATATACCCACACGGTTGTACCCAGTAACCAATGATCTTCGGAACAGGAAGACAATTGATACCAAACGGCATAGCAAAGCGAGGATTGAGGAGATCTAATACTTGAATATCTCCATGTTCTGTACCAATGCGTTCAATCCAGACTTTATTACCGGTCTTAGTATCAATGTGCGACCTAGATACAAAGTCTCCAATGGTGGCAAAATACTTGGGGAATCGCTGAGAAAACTCCACAGTAGTGAAGGCGAGATGTTTGGTGGTCTCGTAGTTGATTTTATCGCTCATTCTGATGGATAGTTAGGGGTAATATAACGTAATGCAGTAGTTCGCTCAATATGGGCAAACTGGAGAATGGAATGCCATAGGCTCATCTTCACATATTAATTATATTTCCGTCTCGATATCCGATGATATCTTTTGAAAAATTAGGTCCATTTCTTATGAGCTACATGAAAGAGTAAACTTAGTATATTATCCAGAAAGCCTCAAATTGAAAATGGGAGATCACTGCGATGAGTGTCATAAGAAGAAGGGATTTTGCAAATGTTGCAAAGGTCCTAGGGGAAAAAGAGGACATGATGGTTGTGATGGTAAACGTGGTAGACATGGTCGTAATGGCGCTACTGGAACTACGGGAGCTACCGGTAATACTGGAGGTACTGGACCAGTAGGGCCAACAGGACCTGGCGCGGGAGCTACTGGTGGAACTGGGCCTACCGGACCTACCGGTTTGACGGGAGGTGTCGGACCTACCGGACCCACCGGGGCAACTGGATTAGCTGGTATTGGTGGTACTGGAGGAACAGGAGGGACCGGGGGTACGGGCGGAACAGGTGGAACTGGTTTGACAGGTGGGACTGGAGGTACTGGACCCACCGGGCCTACCGGGCCTACTGGATTAGCTGGTATTGGTGGTACTGGTGGTACTGGAGGCACGGGTGGAACGGGCTTGGATGGAGGTACTGGTGGAACCGGTGGTACTGGTGGCACGGGTGGAACAGGATTAACTGGTAGTACTGGTAGTACTGGCGAAACAGGGCCTACAGGGCCAACGGGTCCCACTGGTCCTACCGGACCCACTGGTCCTACCGGTCCTACTGCTCCAGCTGCTCTTGCTTTTCATACTGTCTTTGTAGACGAACTTGGTAGCGATGCCACCGGCGTAGTTCAAGATCCTGATCAGCCATTCCAATCTGCACAAGCTGCAACACTAGCTGCTCAAGCTGCACAGCTGCTCAGTCCCGGAGTTTGGCGCATTCAGCTTGGTACGACAGTAGATGGATTTGGACCTGTTACCGCTTTGGATAATATTTGGTATGAAGGAGTGGGATCTAGTAGTACACTCGGTCCAGTTACCACCGTTGGAGCTGGT
>Ga0209174_10000781_pt1 | contig 23231 bp, 17 predicted proteins | sample JI91814BDNA_FD_187505 | JGI IMG/M metagenome (GOLD analysis project Ga0209174, IMG submission 187505) | Wastewater effluent complex algal communities from Wisconsin, to seasonally profile nutrient transformation and Carbon sequestration -... | ecosystem: Engineered > WWTP > Effluent > Algae...
CGGACTTGGCGTTATTGAGGAAAGTGGTAGCGTTATAACCCAGAATTGTGCCGAGATTTGCGACAGCCGTCTTGCGGGTGTAAGTCTTGATCGTCGGATCAAGCATATAAGTCGTCCCTGAAATGACGACCTGCACCCAGCAGTGGCTGATTACCATCTGGTAAATGGAGCCATTCCAGGTGGGGTAAACTGCCGGTACGTTGAGATTGCCGCAATAGTTGTAAGCCGCCCAGATGCTATTGGTGCCAAACCAGGCGTTGTACTGCGCTTCAGACAACTGAATCTGGCCAAGCGAATAGTTGGCAACAAAGCCGGCCTGCCTCAGAAGTGCAATAAGCAAGGCGCTCTGGTCGAAGGAGTTACCGATACCATCTTGCAGACAGCCAAGAGCGCCCTTCTGAAGCCCGATGCCAGGCTCCCAATCAATATTGTTATAAACAAATTCGAAGATGAGCTGTGGGTCATTCTTCAGAGCACGAGCAAGCTCAACGATAGAAGGTGCGCCCCGGACAGCATTGCTTGCAAAGCTTTGCCGCACAGGTGCTTTGTAGATTTTGGTCTCGTCAAGCACCTGACTATCAACTGATTTGCGCCAAGCATCAGGTGTAATTGGATTGCCAGACTGAAAGAGCCAACCCGGAGGCCGAGCCAAACCAGGATTTGCCGAAGTAGGCGGCGTCCGCGGAACAGGCGCTACCACCGGTGGCTTAAGAGGCGGGTTGAGAGGTGGAACAGTCGGTTGAGGAGCTAACGATGTATTGGAGGAAGACGGATTTTGGTCTGATTGAGCCATTTTCGTTCCTGTTGATTTTGGTTAAGGCGACCCAAATAAAAGGTCGCCGATGCTGAATTGGGGATTGCTTGAGAAATCCCCGCAGGATTAAAATCCAGATTTGATCAGGTACTAACTACCGCAGTGCGGTTACCTGCAGCGTCATATGTATAGGTGATGGTTTTGCCACTTGCGTAGGTAATCACCTTGATGCGACCGAGATTGTCATAAGTGACGGTGTAGCTGTCTGCTGCCATTTAAATGTTCCTTTTGTAAGGTTGATGCGCTTGGACCAGAGCGCGACAAGGGTCCGTCTTGCATACACGCCTCAATAAGAAGCAGTATCGTTTTGAAAACGCGCTGCAAGGTATCTGCTCACCACATAAGCACCTCTGATGACCAGATGATTACAGCGCGTCGATGGGGTTTTATGCGCCCAAGCTCAAAGCTCGATGGAGAAAAGATTTGAGCGCTCGCGATGCCGAAGATTGACTAGCAACCAGCGCAAGGGTCGTGTAATCTCCAGTCGGCGTCTCGCGATTATTCATACCGGCTTTGATAATCTGCGCGCATTCGGTCTCGATCATTTTTCTTTTTACGTCAGAGAGATCGTTCCATCCACTGAGCTTATAGAGCAACGGACAGCGTACATCTTTGTTTAACGCAGTTTGCTCTTTGATTGCTTGTTGCGCTTGCTCCGGCAAAAATGTGTTTGGAGAGGCGGGCGTAAACGATCTGGTCATCTCAAAACCAGCCCCACCAAACCCAATATTACTTTTGACTGTGGAGCCAACACCGAAGGGAATTCGAGGCGGCAAAGGATTTGCAGAAGGTTCGCTACCAGGTTGATCTACTTGATTTTCTCCGAAGAGAGAAACGTATATTCCGGCCTTTGATGAAGGCTCTGCGTAAGCTTGCTGCCCCAGTTCAACCTGAAATTTGTCAGCCAGCATGTGGGCATTGTTCCAGGTGTCATAAGGTTCTAGCAGGCTCGATGAGGCAATACCCGCCTTAATCCAGGCACTCGAGCCGCTCCTTCGCAGAGCATTCACACCTTGAGACTTTTGGCTTCTCAGAAGATATCGCCTCCGGAGGATGATATTGCAGATGGAGTGAGGGAGTTCGATAAGAAAGGATGGGACTTCTTGAGACTTTTTCATTAGAGGGTCCTTTTATAGTTACGGCGATAAGTTGAAAGGCTATCGGCAAGCTTGAGCACATCCTCACTTGAGGCAGCTACCCACCTCGATAGGATGTCGAAAATGACTCAGACGAGTGAACGCTGGTCAAACTATTTTTAACAGGCTAAAATTGCCAACGGGCATCTTCCCCACCAAATCATCGTGCGCATTTCGCTTGAGACGGTCACCTGCTTGCCCCAACGGGGCATCAATGACTATGTACGACTTGGGCACTGCTTAGTAGAAGGTCTGGAAATTGCTCGGCATGGGATAAATGTGGATACCCACAGCAAACACCATTGGATCGTGCAAATTCCATCCCCGGCACGAAAAAAATCTGAAAATTGTCAAAGACTCACAAATCCTCCCGCTAGGACACACTGCTTTACTTATCCGCCTCGCCCGTGGTGCACTGTGATTCGACCACCCCAGGTGATACCAAGACCTAGCGTAGCATTTTTGTTTTCCTTTATCTTTTGGACCTTGGACATCGATACTATCGAGCAATCCCATACTTCCTGAGCGCCCTAACAACGCTCCTACAGCAGCTGCAACAGAGGTTCCTAAAATCCATGAATTGATTTCCATGGTTAACACGCACTCAGGAGATGGTGTTAACCCTGATACCACCATACTCGATCGAGTGATTATCGCAGCTCGCACGGGTGAATCCACTTGAGATCACAGACCATGCTTCCTACGGGCAACCCAAGATCTACTACGGTCTTACGTATTTTTTCTAGCGCGCATAGAAGATTTAGATTTAACTGTCCAAGGAGGGCAACATGACTAAGAAAACCAAACCCAGAACATACGACAAAGAGTGCCAGATGAACGCTGTGAACCTCGTAAAGCGAACAGGATGCGACCTCAAACAGATTTTGATGCACTCAAATAGCGAAGCTGTAACTAACGAACAAAATTAGTCCTTAGTCGGTCAATCGCCGAAGAACCAGTCAATAATGCGCTGAACCACTTCCGGAAGTCTGGTATCAACAAATTTATCGTCTTGCACTACATTTAGAGAATGATCTACCCCTTCAATACGTTCTGATATGAAAGGCCGGTTGTGCGCCGCAAGTTCTGCCAACAACACGTCGTAGGAAGCTATTGGGACCGAGGTGTCTTCAGTGCCATGAACCATGTACAATTTGGCTGAGCAATGCAGCAGATCCTCCATCGGAGAATTGGAACAAAATGAATACCAGCGCCTGTAAGGGTGTCCACTCATGAACTTAGTGATACTGTCTCTATCGGCTACTATCTCGTTCCAATAATTCATCACACTTTCGGTAGCCCTTGTGGAAGTGCGAAAGTCAGCACTAGCAGTCGGGATCTCTTTGGAATGAATCGCACAATCTCTTTGCATTGCCAGAATTAGATCGAAGAGTTGTGTTGGTCCGTTGCCTGCCATTCTAGCCAGGTGAGTAACGCTTGCGTTAGTATAGGTGACATGAGTTGCCGCCTGGGCACCTTCGGAATGACCAAGCACAAGCAATTTCTCCTTGCTTATTCCCGGGAGTTTGTGTGCCGATTTTATTGCACAATTTATAGCTTCCGTCCAGCGCTCCAATGTGTGCTCGCGAAGAAATTCCTGTGGCCAATTGCTTGCATCTCCCTCGCCCCGATCAAACAGTGTGACTCCTGGTTTTTCCACCAGTATTAAGCGGCCCCTGCCTTTGAGAGGGTTCAGATAGTCATCATAATTGGCACCGCACCAGTGATTGTTCTCGTCCTTATTAAAAACGGATCTTGCTCCTGAGCCCTGGATGTACACAACCATAGGTTGACGTTTGTCATCCGATATATGCTGGCTAACGTAAAAAGTAATGGTGCGCCCTAAGGCATCCGTTGCAAGATATTGCTGAAAGTTAAGTGACTGCTCCCAGTCAATCACGACAGCTGTTGCCTTTGGAATTCCTTGCTCTAGGTCTTTGGTCATAGTTCCTCAAAATGCGAACTAAATAGGAGACTTGGTAATCACTTTGTCATATTAGTCCTGGTGTGACTTGGCGACGGCTACCTCTACCATTATGCCTAAGCTTGGAGCTTTTTAGGTTCGGAGTTCAGGACCTTATGTTTGTGTTTGAACTCACACCATAGCGAACCTGCCGATGTCCAGGCAATTTGTAGGCACATCTGTAGAAGAAGACTCTCGTCTGCTAGCGACTAAGTCGCTAGCAGACGCCACTGGCACCGCCAACACACCAGTTGTTTACAACTGTGCGTGTAGTTCTGCTGTAGGCGTCATTTAGGGGCTACAAAATCCGCTCAGGAGTCAGCGGAAGCCGGAGCTGAATCACTTCAACTAACTCGACTTTGCTTTCTGCCACACGTTGCAGTGACTTGCTACCATCAATCTCCAGCAATTTGAGAAAGGACTCCGTAATGCGTGACATGTGGACCCTCAGGCGCTCAATGTCCAGGATAAGATAGCGCCCGGTCATGTCGTTAGAAACGCTGTGATTCACCAGTCGTTTGAGTGCATAGGTCGGGACATCCAATTTTTCGCCCATTGTTAAAAACGTGCGACGCAAATCGTGAAATGTAAAATGAATTCCACTTTTGGCACGTACTTTGCGCACGATGCCGACACCTTCGCTGAGGTGTTTTTCTCTAAGGCGGCAAGATTGGAAAACCCATTCAGATTGCTGTCGGTAAATGTAGCGCTTCTTGAGCATGGAAGCGAGGAAATCACTGAGAGGCAATCGATGCTCACGATCACTTTTTGTAAGCTCACGTGGCACAATCAGGATTTTATTCTCAAAGTCTACATGACACCACTTGAGCTTTCTGGTCTCACCAAAGCGCATGCCGGTAAGCAGGAGAAACAGCAAGAAGTCACGTGCCACCTCATGCTGGAGTGTATTCACTGCGAGATACCAACTTTTGAGCTTGTGGTCTGGAATGATCCCCTGTCGAGGATGGATACGATGCCAGGATCTATTACGAGATAGCCGCGATACTGGATTACTCTTTATCAATGGCTCGTCATCAGTGCCAAATCTGTCGGATGCAAAATTGATAAGTGCGCTCAATTTTTTCAGCGCGTTATTTGCCCGTCCATGTCCAGATGTACCCAGTCTGTTTGGACCGACCGTAAGCTCCCGATGACGTTGCTCTACCATGTCTTTGGTTATTGCAGTGATGGGCATTTCCAGCCAGTCTATAAAGTGGCGATTAATCGCAAAATGATAGTTTCGCTGCGTGTCCTGTCGGAGCGGTTTGATTTCGAGAAACTTATGTAGCACCTCGCGCAGCGTGATGTCTCTGCGTGCATTGATGCGCTTGCCGGTTTTGGGATCGATACCTTTAGCTATCTCACCCAGCATAATGCAAGCTTGTTTCTTTGCACAGTCAAGAGACATGTCCTTGCATTTTGCAATTGTAATTCGTCGGTTCAAGCCATCGACACGCTTTTCCAAAATGTAGGACATACTCTTGTGAGTGACTCTCAGCGCAAATCCGGGAAGATCATCATCGCGGTAAAAGCGCTGCCCGGAGAGAGGTAATTGAACTTCAGACTCAATAAACTGCTTAGTCAACTTAGCCATTGCGCGACTGCTCCTATGCTGGAAATGACGATGGAAAGACAGCAAATAAGAGACCGCTTTATGCATCGGTCTCTTTTTTGCTTGTGCACCGTAAGAGACGTAAGCAACGCGAAATTCGTTCAAAGAGAATGTAAATTGCAACTAAATATCTACAAACTTTCTACACAATGACATACGAATAGCGCCGCGTACTACTCCTCAATCCTGTATCTATAAAAACGTGCCACCAACCTGCATCTCATGTAGCCATACAAACCAGCCTACATGCGCCTTCTAAAGGTCGCCATTACATGATTGTTTTAGTTCTAGTAACAATGTGACGAAAATCATCTAGCCGGACAGTTACTATGTTACGAGGGAGTATGACGAGATGAATCGTCTTACTGCGGTGAAGCTGAATGGTTCTGGTACAGCGGCATTGCAGTTTGCCTACGACGATCTTTCGCGCCGCACGTCGATCACCTATGGCAATGGCGTGGTGACAAACTACACGTACAACTGGGATGATACCACTGCCAATGTTGAGCATGTGTTTTCGGGTTCGAGCGTTGAGTTTGATTATGGATACGATAATGTTCAGGAAGTAACGAGTCAGTCGGTGAACGATGCTGCGTTCATGTGGCATCCGGCGTCTGGCGGTACGGTTACGTACGGAACAGCTGATGACGTAAATGCCTATCCGACAGTGGGTGGCGTGACGCAGACAGTGGACGACAACGGGTGCCTGACAGGAGATGGCACGTGGACATTCACGTATGACACGGAACAGCATGTGGTATCGGCAACGGACGGAACGACCACCGTATCGTTTGTGTATGACGGGCAGCACAGGCAACACCAGAAGACGGTGGGTGCTGCGAAGACGCGTTTCATCTACTCGGGATGGCAGCGAATCGCTGACTACAACGGAGCGATGAACGCGTTGCAGAACCGATTTGTGTATGGAACTGGACTTGACGAACCGTTGATCATCGTCAGTAGTGGTGGCACCTTGACTTATCTGCACCACGACAAGCTGGGATCGGTGATTGCAACGAGCGACGGGTCTGGAGTCAATACGAACAAGAACAAGTTTGGACCGTTTGGCGAGACGCCGAGTCTTGCTGGCACGTCAAGCTTTGGCTACACAGGTCAGAGATATGACTCGGAATTTGACTTGTACTACTTCAAGAGGCGGTACTACTCGACCAAGACTGGGCGATTCATGCAGCCCGATCCTGCCGGATATAAATACAACGAATTGAACTTATATCCATACGCGAGCAATAGTCCATTCAAATTCGTGGATCCGTTTGGGCTTAAACAACAGCGAGACATACATGAGAACCTTCCTCCTAGTAAGACCAAACTTGAAGGATCAATAAGTGATGACAACGAAATCGACAGCGATATTGATTCAGACAGTGACCTGACTGATGAAGACATGGAGAACATCAGGGAGGCCCAAGAAGCAGTAAGAGACTGGACAAAAGATCGGACAAGAGATCTGAAGGATCTTAAAAGGATCGAGAAGGAAGCCCTGAAAGAATATGACAAAGAACTTCTCGATCTCTACAAGGAGAAAATGCGAGAGTTTTTCGACAAATAAGTCCTGTCCGTTAGTGCGTATAATCTGGATTTAGTTTATATTGGTGTCCTCCTGGCTTTTCAGGGGGACACTTTTACTGAGGCTTTCTTCAGAATGAAGCGATTTCGGGTAAACCTGGCGAGAAGTTTTCTTTGCCTCTTTTTAGTTTTATTGTTTATAGGCGTAAGTGACTGTTGGTGCCAAAACTCTTCCTTCCCTAAGAGTAGTAGTAGTGGAGCGAGAAACTGTAGAATTTTCAGGTTTTCAAATGACCCACCTCCCTTGCGTCTGGAGACGACAGGCAAAAAGTGGACGCCGGAAGAAAAGAGAATTGTTTCTATTATTTTTTCTGATTTCGAGTCAGAGTTTCCTCAGATTATAAAAAAAGCCAGTTGTGGACTGCCAATTTATATTTATCGCGAGCTTGGAAAAAATGAGGAGGCCAATAGCGATGGTGATTCAATCACTATAACCGATAGCTTTTTTAACCATTCGAACAAACTACAGCAACAAATATGTTTGCATGAAACCTTGCATTTAGTTGATAGAGCCTATATTTACTCAAATTCCAGTGAGTGGAAATTGATTTGTGATGCTAACTTTGCTAATTATATTGGTGACCCTCTGTGGATAAGTGGAAACGAAGTTTTGGCTGATTGCATTGCTGACAGATTGTTAGGGCGGCAGAGTCAAATAAAGATGGGTAAGCTGAAAGAATTTCAAATGAAAATATTGGCTACTGCTTCTGAAGAAGAAACTCGTCGAGCCTTGTTATATCGAAAAGGTATTGCTATGTATGAAGCGAAGAAGTTTGAAAATGCCAAAGCTCTTTTTACAGAGTTGAGAAGTTTTGATGAGTATTGGCTTCAAGCTAGCGTTAATTTAATGAGAATGTATAGTTTTATCCATGATGAACAATCGGCGCTATTACTTTGTTTGGATGTGCTACCTAAGTTAGACAATCAAGATGATTTTTCGCCCAATTCACTTAATTTCAGAAAGTTGGCATGTGATTATTATATTAAATCCAGATCTCTTGAGGAGGCTGTGGACGTCTGTTCCAAGGTAATAGTGAAATTTCCAAGGTCTGCGGAGTATTACCAGCGCAGAGCCTGGCTTTTTCAAGAGCTTGGACGGAACAAAGAATCGTCCGCAGACTGGAAAAAATACAAAACTTTGAAATGCATTTATGAGCAGCTTCTGGAAAGAAAATCGAAATCGCATCGTCCCATTGATGAGCCTGTTGGTCAAAAAGGTGGACAGAAAGCTGACAAGCTATAGAACAGTGTCGAGACAATGACAATATTAGTCGGCAGAAGTACATCTGTAACTTTTGGAATTATTTGTCAATCTTGGGAACGATTTCGGCGATGCTGAAATCAGGCCGCTCGCCTACCCCAAAAGCAGGAATTCTGATACTGAATCTCTAGAAAGCCCATAAGATGAGATGCGGCGATGAAACATAATCGAGAATATAGGACGCTCAAGTAGAGAACAACGCAAAATGCCACCCGGAATAATGGGGTAGATTTGGCACCATGCTATTCCAGTCAAGTGTGACAAATAATTCCGAAACATCTGTGCCAAATAATTCCAAAACTTACAATGGACTCAATAGAACTCGGGAGAAAACCCCAGCTTAGACCGGCTAGTCGTCTTGCGCGAGATTCTTTTCAGCCTGAGACCCAACCTGGAGTAAACAGATGGTATCGAATCCGATACCATCTGTTTACTCATGTCTCTCGACTCAAAATTTGAGTTTTTTGGGGTAGCAAATACTGACAAATAATTCCAAAAAAAGTGCGACAAATAATTCCAAAAATTACAGCTTGATCCTCGGTGTCACTACTGTGTAATTCACTAGTTACTTTCGGGCTGGCAAGTAAGAACCTTTAGCCATCACCCTTCTCTTCGGAGGTTCCGCCAATGTCCGACTCAAAGGCATTCCAAGCAATTAAAGAAACTTTCTCTCAGGACACCTGTGCAACAGCAAAACAGTACCTGTGAATTGGCGAATTATTTGGCACATTCAAGCCCTGTGAGCCTTTCGGGCACTGGGCTCTGCCATTTAATTCGCCAAACTTCGCCATTTATTCCGCCAAGTGACAAATTTGTCCGAGAATATCTCTTATGTTTTATCGCTGATTAGCGAGCGCTGGCGGACGTTTAAAGCGACTTTTAAGGGGTGGGCTGGATGGATTGGGGCTTGGTAGAATTACGCCTGACATCTTTGTGTGACGCTAGCCCTGGTTATGGGGTTTTCGATAGCGGCTGACAAGATTATTGATTTTGAAAACACTACAGGTGGCTTCCCTCAGTCGAGTGATTCCCAAGAGCAAGGTTTGCAGAAACGCCACAGAGATGCCTCTTTGGGTAGGCGTTGTTGTCAGGGTTGCGCTAGCCGGGCCAGTGCAAGTATGAGCGCAAGGTCAGAAAACCTTATCTGTCCTGCATTTTAGTCATTTCTTTATTAATAGGCCTTCTAAAAGACAGTTTTCGAGACGCTGTATGAGGCAGGGTTTAGCCTTCTATCCATTCTCTTTCTAAACAAGCCAAACCTCAAACCCTTATTAGGCAACCAGTTACAAGCAATCAATTCTAGCGACCGCGTCGCTGGGATTATTGCTGCTTGTTTGAAAGTACTGATGGATAGCCAACAAACCGATCCACAACAACCTTGAAAAAGGAAAAAACATGAAACCAACAAAGAGACGATGGCTCAGATTAGCCATTGCTCCAGGGCTTGCTGCTCTGGCAATGATAGGATTTGCTTCTCAAGCACAGGCGGCTAGCTATACATGTGCGGCTGTTCCTGCAACCGTCACTGGTGATGCCATTATCGGCACCGCTGGCACTGCTTGCGTGATTCCTGCCGCTGGCGTAAACGCGACCGGTAATATCACCGTTAATGGCTCAACAATATCGACTACTGGTAATCTCACGGCCGGTGGTACTTTCACTCTGGCTGGTACTTCTACAGTCAATATTAAAGCCGTAAACGCTTCTGGTGAAGTGAACCTGAGTTCTACTTCGGGCACAATCACCACAACCACCGTTACTGCTGGAAACTCCAATAACCTTCAAATCAATGGCGTCGGCAATGTTACGACTGCTGCTATATCCGCGGGTGGCCATCTCAGAGCAGTTTCAACTACTGGCACACTTTTCCTGAATGGGACTGTCACTAGTAACACTGGTGGTGGCAATGGTAACGTCCTGCTGCAAGCTGGTCTTAATGTTCGGGCCGGTGCAATCAGTACTACTGGTTCAGCTCACACCGGGGGCGTGCAGATTGACGCCAATAAAAGTGGAGGTAATACTCTATTTACCATTGGTAATAATGCCACAAATGGTGTCACCTCGATTAACACAAGTACTGCTACTGGTGGTGGCACAGCCCCTAATTTCATTCTGGGCGGTGTGCAAATCACCAATGGTACTGCTGCTTCCACAGGCGGTATTACTGTTTCCTCGATGAGTGCTATTAATGTCGCTGCTACCGCCTCGCGTTCTGGCATCATCAATCTCAATGCTCAAAACGGCACTTTAACTCTTCCTACCGGCACCCTCAGCTCCAATGGAGCTGCCGGTTTTGGTGCTGGGCAGATAACCTTGCTCGCAAATACCGTAACAACAGCAAACGGCACCATCGTCTCTGCTACCCAAACAAACGCTGCTTCTCCGACTATCCATGGTGCATTGATTGCTGCATCCACCGTGAATGTCGCAGGCGCGAATGGGTTGAAACTTCTTGGCGACGGAAATGGTTCAGGTGCTGGTGGCGCTTATGCTAACCTGCTCCCCAAAGGTGCAGTAACGATCAGCTCCAACGACAACTTTATCTCTCTCAATTGGACCATCTCAGCCTTCTCTTTGAGCACTGCCAGTCCTGTTACCGTTGCTGGTGCTAGTGCCCCTATCACTCTTCAAGCAAATGGTGACAACTCAGGGATTACTGTCAGCGGTTATCCTATTGCTTTCAACAATGGTCCAGTAAATCTCACTGCCAAGGGCGGTCTGTTTGGTGGGCATAACATTCTCATACAGTACACAGGTTCCTTCGGGGGCACAAATGGTTTGTCATTTGGCGGCAACGGCGCAGTGAGGTTTGATACCAGTGGCAATACTGGCAGTGATTCTGCTGGACATATTACCGTACTGGTCGATCAGTCCAGCATCAACTCCACCGTTCCCAGCGTTACCATGAATGCTAACGGTGTTGGCACCGGGAGCGGGGGGACAATCAACTATCAGCCTACCAAAGTTGTTTCTCTGGCTGCCCCAACCGTCAATATCTCGGCGAATGGTCCTTTTGGATATGTCAACTTCTCGCCCAGGGCAAATTCGACGACCCAAGGCGATGCTTCCATTTCTTCTACGACTTTCAACCTCTACGCCAACGGACCGACTACTGGTAACGGGAATGCCGGGACTATCTTCTTTGGTTCCGCCAATTCCACATTCGGAGCGACTACCAAGATGAAGTTTTCGGCTATTGGGCCGACCTCTGGTAGTGGCAATGGCGGTAGTATTACAGTTTTCCCCGGCAACGTTGCTGGCGGTACTTTCAAGTTGGGTACCAATGCTGGAAACTTGCAGGTACTTGCTAACGCTGGTTCAACTGGCGGAGACGGCGGGTTAATAAACGTCAATCCTTTCCCTGGCAGCATTAGCATTCAAACAGCCAATGCAGTTAGTGCTACATCGTCATCAGGTGCTGCTGCCAATAGTAAGGGTGGTAACGTCACACTGATTGGTAATCCCAATGTCACAGTAATTCCAACAGTCGTTGGAGCCACAATAAACGTTGATGGCAAAGGTACAAGTGATGGCGGCATGATAAAGATTTTGGGCAATGGAACCTTGAATCTCGGCAATGCAGCTGGTTCTTTGGCGCTTTCCGCAAAGGCGGCCGGAAACGGCAACGGAAACGGCGGTACTATTGAAGTTGGATTTGTTACGAACCTTACAATTTCTGGGACTCTGTCTGTGTCTGGCGGTGGTGCCGGTGCTAGCAATGGCAAAGGCGGTACCATCAACATTCATCACAGTGGTTCTGTGAACGTTGGAGCTTCCGTTTTTGAGGCTATTGGTAGTGGTGCCGGTGATGCCGGTAACATTACTGTGAATGCCGCGAATCCAATCGATTTGTCCAACGGAGTGGTTTTCAATATCACTGGTGGTAGCTCTGGTGCTGGGGGCCGGGTTACATTACAAAGCGCTAAATTTGGAATAAGCGGCACATCAATTCCTATCTCAACTATTTTCTTCACTGCTGCAGGTACTTCTGCTGCTCCTGGAACATTCAATGGTTCTATTACCTTGAACATGGATACTGCTCTGGTATCGGAACCAATTACTTGCACAAACATCAAGAACACCGTAACTTCTTGGCCAAAAACCTATTGGTATTGCGGTCATGATCTAACCAATAAGGGTACCCTGGTACTTGGTACATTACAGGCACTGCCCTCTGCCAGCATTTCCGCAATGCCTACCTCCACCCCAATCGATGTTTTCGTGTTTTTCAGATCCTCCGACTATCTCTCATTCTTTGCTACACCAACAGCTCCAAGTGAACCAAACCTCGCTGGTTGGAGTTCACTGACTATTTCTAGATTGGTTGTGCTTGAAGCTTTGTCATCAGGGGGGGCAGATCTCATTCAATCCGATGCGGGTGAGCGGCAAACAGCAAGACACGAAGTTGGGCACATCCTGGATGTTCAATTTGGCACTCTAGTTGGCAGAGCTTGGGTTTCCCTTGTCGGTGGAACAGCGCAATCATCGTTTAATGGGTTTGTGCAACATGACTTCAGAAATCTGACTTTTCAAGCACCGGGGTATACAACACCACTTCCAGCTTGTGGTACTGGTGCCTTGTTTGAAGGGAAAAGCGACCCCCGTACTGGAGGTCCTGTTTGCCCCCTGTCGGGAGATTTGGTTGGTCTCAACAATCAACAGATTTTGCAAACAATGATGCCTTACTTTATGACACTTGATGGAAATGGTGCTTGGGGCGAAACTTGGTCAGAGGAATTTGGAGCATTTACCCTTAATGCGGCTTCAAATACTCAGACACAGTATTTCTTGAGCGTATTTCCCTGCACCCAAATATTTGTCAATAGCCTAGCAAATACAGGAACTCTTGCGCCTCTCAGTGCTTACCCGAGTACTTGTACAAACTAAGAAGTGAGGTGATATAGAATCGAGCCAGGTGAGTAATGACTATTACTCATCTGGCTTCTTCATTAAATTACTATACCGATTTTCTAGTAACTTCGCGTACTTTAGTATTTCCTGCTTTCCCAATGGTTTTGATACCCGAAGCAGCGAAATCCAATCTTCTCTGAGTGACTCGATAGCTTTTCCAGACAGAGCATTCTTATCCATTATCCTTAGGTTTTGTTTGGAATGTACTATTGCACTATCCAATTTTGGATTATTTTGTAAAACGTCAGCAGGTATCAAGTGCCCAACAACATATTGGGTACCATGATATTTACTGATCATTTTTTGACATTCTGAATTCTTTTGGCGGGCAAGCGAGGCGTCTAAAGTTAGTTCTACCCCAACTGTATTTTCTGGAACATAGCAACAACCGGAAGCTTCAGCCACAGCCTGGGAACAAGAAAAATTTTCTTGTTCATCTTTAGACGGGTTGGTAATTTTTATATTGTGAAATTGTCCCTTTGAATCTATTCCAAAACAAACTTTGAACAAATCTTGCTGCCTATTTTCAGGGGGCTCCCAATTTTGATAAATCCTGGACGTTAAGGTGTTTACGAAGTTGTCCGTAACTGAAGGTGCCAGTTTTCGTATCGATTCCTTGGAATTGGCAATGTTGTCCACTTTCTTTTGTATAACCGGTTTTGGAAACAAGTCAACGGAAATACCATTCTCGGCATATGACGGACATGCAAACTGCAAAACCGCTCCCACTAGAATAAAGATTCGAATTTTTATTGCCATTTTCTTTTCCACAGTAAAAACTCATTATACGGGAGCCTTAAAACTCCTGCTTTATTGCATATTTTTGAATTCTTTCTGTGATACTCTGTAGTATGACGTGTGACTTGGCGAATTAAATGGCAAAAATTGGCGGATTATTTGGCACTGAAATTGCCAATTCATCCATGAGCTGTGCCAAATAAACTTTCGAGACATATCCACGTTTTTACCAGACGGTGTGCGTTAGCAGCTACGATCCGGACCCGGTTGAAAAGTGTTAGGACATCAGCACTGGATCGAAATTGCCATTTAATTCGCCAAGAATTGCTAAATAGCTCGCCAAAAAGTCGGACAAATAATTCGCTAAGTCACATTTACCAAAAAGCATTTGGTTTCTGACCCAGCGAATGCAAGTTCGGGAAAGCCCAAGGGGTTAGTATTCTTGTATGTAGAATTAACCGGCTTTTCTGGTACGCACGCACTTAAAGCCTGACATCCTTTCCGAAGCCCTTAAAACGCTTTGGATTGAGTTGGGTGTACAGAACCGTATGTTGAATGTTTTTGTGCCCCATATAGGCTTGTATAGCCCTGGTATCGACGCCTTCTGAAGCTAGCTGGTGACCCTTTCCGTGCCGAAGCATATGAGGGTGAACGCTCAGTTCTAGATCGGCTTCAATGCCAGCCCTGGCAATCATCTTGTGGAAAGCGTTTGAAGTGAGTGGACCTTGACGCTCAGACATAAAGACGAAATCGGAGACGGGATAGTCTCGCCGAAGCTTGCGGAGTGCCCGTATTTCATCACCTTCCAGGTAGTGAACTGACGGATCGCCGTTTTTAAGGCGGTTAACGTGCATCCTGGCACGGCTCAGGTCAAGCTGATCCCACCGCAGCTCCACCAATTCAGTCACTCTGAGCGCATGGCGGTAAGCTACCAGGATCATAAGAGAATCTCGCTCGCCATGGCGCCCCACACTTTTGGCTGCCTTGATGAGCTTGTTAACTTCGGCCACGGTTAAATACTCCCGCGAGCGCTTCTCCAGATTCGGGACTTTTAGTGGTGGTCCATGCGGTTTTCTTTTCTTCTTTTCCTTGGACTTTACCGAAAATGATGGACGGTCCGTTGCTTTACCCATTTTTCTAAAATCCTGGGAACCTAACTCTTTAACCGTTATACCATTTTGAAAAGCTTTGGTTTTTGCCTTTCTTTACCTTAAATAGTCATTTTCGGGAAAGTTTACATTTTTACAGGCTACTACCTTTGGAGTTCCCACCCACCAGCGACGGCTGCAGCTACTTTTCGCAAGGTTGGCAGCGCGCTTTGGTGTCAGCAAAAAAGTACGTATAAAACTTTGTTTTACCTGTTGTTTATTGAGGCACAAAATTTCGTTATTCGATAACAGCCGAGGCTTACCCTAATACCTTCGACACTTGTCTTTCTAACTGTTTGCTATACTTTCCAAGCCTGACCGAGCGCGCCAAAACAAAGCTACTTCCGCTTTCTCAAGCCTTTATACTAAACACTTCCCGGTGCACTAAATGGAGTTGGTAGGTTGACAATTAAAACTTCTGACAGCTCGAGCAATTCTTCTGAACTCTCTGCACCGCGTGCATCAGTTGCTGCTTCTCCCTCTTCAATTCGTTCTCTGGGAGCCATCTGGGGCGGTAGTTTTTTGATGCTTTTGCCTGGTGGTCTGATTGTCACATACATAGGTGAAATTATTACTGGCACTACAAGACACGGAGTGCCAAGTCAAGTAGGTCTAATTGCCTTTCTCGCTGGTCTTGTTTTTCTCGGATTTAAATTGGTGACTGGACAACTAAAAGAGCGTCAGGCAATAAAAGAGCTTAACGAGGAGCAGACCTTACTCTTAAGCGCCAGAGTTAAGGGCGGAGTGATTACTGTCGCCGAGGCTGCGGTGGAGTCACGTCTCAGCATTCTTGACGCCAAGCGTGCTTTTGAGAGACTTTCGGCCCTTGGGGTGTGTCACGTCGATGTTACTGAGCAGGGTGAGCTTTGCTATCGTTTCGCAGGATTTCTGCCCAATACAGATTTAGGTACCACTCTAATGGCGCCACTCGAAATGCAATTTGATAGGGAAGATGCTACGAAAGAAAAAAGCTGAACGAATCAAGACCTCATTAGTAGCCATTGAGTACAGAGAGTGGCATAAAGCTAAATAGCAACAAAGGACATACCATAATGACGTTAAAACGCTTCAACTTGGTGCTGACGCTACTGTGCCTGTACTCGGCCGCTGGCTTCGCTCAGAGCACGGCAGCAGGACCAGCACAAAAAGCCTCCAAGCCGGCAACACCTGCGTCAGTAAAACCCAAGTACCCGATGTACTGGCCACCTGCACTCAATACTTACTATCCAGACATTGAGATGATGTCTATCTCTGGCAAACCAGTCAGGCTATCATCCTACGCTGGCAAAGTAATACTGGTGGAGCCTATCGGCATGTCCTGTCCTGCCTGTCAGGCTTTTGCCGGTGGCGACCGGGCTGGTGGCATCAATGGCGTGACACCACAGACAGGTGCTGAGTCAGCCGACAAGATGCTCACGGGAGCTGGCATCACCCCATCAGACCCGAGGCTTATCCGGGTGCAATTACTGCTGTACGGACCAAATATGCAAGCGCCGACACTGGCAGAGGCTCAAGCATGGGCCAAACATTTTGGTTTTGGGCAAAAGCCCAACGAGGTTGTTTTAATAGCAGATAGTCGCTATCAAAATAACGCCAGCTACAACATGATCCCCGGTTATCAACTAATCGACAAATCATTTGTGATGCGCTCCGATGCTTGCGGTCACAATCCCAAAAACGCGCTCTATGATCATCTCTTGCCCATGCTCAAAAAAATGCTCTGAGGCTCAACTTGGCAAAGTACGACCGCCACAAATTAATAGCAGCAATAGATCAAGGCGAGAGTTTTGAGTATCTATTGTTTTATGGTCACAAAGTTAGCGAGGACGGCAGCATCACCGATAGCTGCTTGAGTCAGTGGTATCCAGCGACCTTTAAAATTGATGATGTTAGCTACAAAACAGCAGAACAATTTATGATGGCGCAAAAAGCCAGACTATTTGGCGATGAGGACATGCTAGACAAAATTTTGCAGTGCCAGACACCAAAGGAAGCAAAAGCTTATGGCCGCAAAGTACAAAATTTTGTCGATGAAAAATGGAAAGAACATTGCTCACAAATTGTAGTGAAGGCTAACCAGGCAAAGTTTAGTCAAAACCCCGAGCTAGCAAAATATTTGCTCTCCACAGAGCCGCACGTACTCGTCGAGGCCAGCCTATGGGACCGCATATGGGGCATTGGTATGGCCAAATCAAATACAAAAGCCCGCGACCCCAAACAATGGAAGGGTCAAAACTTACTAGGCTTTGCCTTGATGGAAGTGCGCGATGAGTTATGCAAACAATGATCACCATCGCCGCAGAATCAATAACCACACTCTCTGAGCACAGCAATATATCAATTGCCTTTGAATACGACTGCATCTACCAGGTAAGCACGCCTGATAGCGGTCAGGGTGGCATTTTATTGACATTAACAGCACTACCAGACAAACAAAACAAAAACTACGATGCCTGTGAGGGCGCCAGTCCAGATAATTGGTCAAAAACTTTTGACACCACCAACTGGGGTTACATAGTGGCAAGAGACGCCGACAAACGCATTGGTGGCGCGGTAATTGCTTACAACACTGACGGTGTCAATATCCTCGATGGCCGCAGCGATCTGGCTGTACTCTGGGATATACGCATCGATCCTCCCTATCGCCACAAAGGTGTCGGTCACAAGCTTTTTGCAGCAGTAGTGGACTGGGCACGTGAGCGTCATTGCAAGCAACTCAAAATCGAGACCCAAAATATCAATGTCGCAGCCTGCCAATTTTATCTAAGACAAGGCTGCACAATAGGTGCCATCAACCGCTTTGCCTATCCCGGATTGCCGCACGAATCCCAGCTTATCTGGTACAAGGATTTGTAAGCAACCTACCAGCTATTGCCCTATGCCGGACCCGTGAATACGCAAGACCATAGAGACCTGGCGCCAGGGGATTCATGGCAGCGGGATCGACAATCGTGATGTGGATGATTTGTAGATCAATAGACCCCCAGGGTTTCAAAACGCCAAAATTGAGTAAATTGTTGTTAGTGCCTAATGGATTTAATTCTTATGCCTAGCTTCAGACAAAATCAGTCTTGCCACACAGTCCTACCACGAGCCTGTCGGATTGCTCTGCTAACCCTTAGTCTCTGGCAATTTGCCTGGCCTGCTTTAGCGATCGAGCCAGCCAAAGACAGCCGTCCTGCCGAGTATTTTATTTTGCGGTTTCCCGGACGCGGAAAGATTGGCGAAGTCGGTGAGATTAGCAACAGCGAAAAGTACGATGGCAAACACACTCCCCTAAAATCTTCGAAGGAAGCTCTTGGCACTCTACCTTTTCCCAAAGGGTCAAAATTGCACTTCCGGTCCCGCGACTTTATGGGACTCGAAAAGCCTCTGGATATAATCCAAACATTTCCCGTAGAAGCTCTCTACAGCCTGGAATTAAGCAACAATATACTGGACGAAAAAGATCTTGGCAAAGTGCTGAAGTTTCAAAATCTACGCAGACTGGAAGTCGGCGGCACTGATTTTAGCGATAACGGCTTGCGCGTCCTGGCTAAATTACCAAACCTCGAAGCCATCGCAGTAGATCATACTCGCACCAATGGCAGCTTTTTAGTCGATTTTGCCTCAAGCAAAAAGCTAAAACTGCTGGTGCTCAATCACAACGACATCGATCGCAAATACCTCAAAGAATTGCCTAACTTCCCCCATTTGCACTGGCTCGATTTAGGCAACTGCCACATCAGAGACGAAGACACAGTCAATCTCACAAAATGCACAGAGTTAGTGGCATTAAAACTTGACGAGAACAATGACATTACAGACAAAAGTCTGCCCAATTTAAAACAACTCAAAAACTTAGAGAGACTCTGGATCGAAAGCACTAAAATCACAAACAAGGGCTTGCTTACGCTCAAAGGTCTGCCCCTCAAATACATTCGCATCTCAAGACATAAAGATGATGCCAAAGATATTGAGGCAATCAAAAAAACCTTTCCAAAGGTTGAAGTCGTCTACGCTACTCTCATGGAGAAGTCATACAAAATCTACAAAGACGCCTTTGAATAAAACCTGCAATGACAGCAGGTTTAGCTCAACTATTTTTGCGCTACCAGGCTCTCTGCTTCTTTGCCGACCTTTTTAAGTAAGCTCAGCAGTGTCTGGCGCTCGCGATCTGTAAGAGATTTAAAAACGTCTTCCATATGTTCGCTATGCTTGTTAAATGCTCCAGTGATGAGCTTGTTACCGCTTTTGGTCAGACTGACGATACGCGCTCTGCGATCAGTAGCACTGAGAGAGCGTTCCACCAGATTACGCTTCTCGAGACGGTCCACAGCGGCAGTAATTGCACCGCTTGTCAAAGACAGCTTGCGACCGACGTCATTTATAGGTAAGGGACCTTTGTTAAGGAGGATTTCCAAAATGCCAAAATCTGACAGACACATGTCTAGACTGGAGATGCTCTGCATAGCGCAGCCATTGACAGCCTCATAAGCTTTCCACAGGATCAGCCAAATGTGTACGCCTGATTTATCCATATAATAGTCTCCAAAATCGGCACAATTTAAATCCTAGCACAATTTATCTAAACGCAAAGTATCTTGATTAAAAGTATCTTGACGTTGAGAGATTTATGCTAAGCTGTATTTATTGCAAACCGATTGGTAATTAGCACCACAAAACAATAACAAATCGTTTTTTCAACCACTCAAAGGACAGACAATGACTTTTAAAGCAGCACTACTCACCATGTCTCTTACCCTGATAGCAAGCCCCGCTTTTGCCGCCCAGTGGGAGATAGACTCATCACATTCTCATGTAGGATTTGCCGTCAAACACATGATGATCTCCAACGTAAATGGCTCCTTTGGCAAAGTCACAGGCAAAGTCAATTACGACGGCAAAAACCTGAGTAAAGCCACTCTCGATGCCAATATTGATGTAAGCACTGTCAACACAAACGAGCCCAAAAGAGACGAGCACCTCAAAGGCAAAGACTTTTTTGAAGTAGAAAAATACCCTGCCATGACCTTTAAAGCCAAATCTATTAAAGGTAGCGCCAAAAGCAACTTTACAATACTGGGCGATCTCACCATGCATGGTGTCACCAAACCAGTCACTCTCAAAGCCGCTCCTCTTAGCGCTGTCATCAAAGATCCCTTTGGCAAAGAGCGCATGGCAGCCTCAGCCACAACTGTAGTCAATCGCAAAGACTTCGGCATGACCTTTAACAAAAACATGGATAACGGCGGCGTCATGGTTGGCGACGACGTTAAAGTCACCCTCGACCTCGAGCTTGTCAAAGCAGGCTAATTGTTTAGCTCCGCATTGGCAAACGGTCTTAAATGGAGTCCAAAATGAACACTCTACAAAAAACCAGATCTGCCAGTACCCTGGTCCCCACAGTGCGGACCAGGGAGGGAGCGGGCTTCTTGATCAGACGCCCCTTCCCCACTCATGCTCTCGATCAAATCGATCCCTTTTTATTGCTTGATCATTTAGAACCAGTACAACTGGCTCCCGGACAAGCCAAAGGTGCACCAGATCATCCTCACCGCGGATTTGAGACAGTCACTTATCTGCTCGATGGGTATATGGAGCACCGCGACTCAAAAGGCAACTCCGGCTTGCTCAGCCCTGGCGATGTCCAGTGGATGACAGCTGGCTCTGGAGTAATCCACTCCGAGATGCCACAGCAAGCGTTCAAAGAGCGCGGCGGCATTTTGCATGGCTTCCAGCTCTGGGTCAATTTGCCACGCACAAAAAAAATGAAAGCACCGCGCTATCAAGACACAAAATCTGGCGATATTCCGGTTGTATCAAACAGCGATGATAGTGTCTCTATCAAGGTTATAGCTGGCGAAGCACTCGGTAAAGCAGCCGTCATCGAAACCGAAATACCGATACTCTATCTACATTTGACCATACAGCCTGGCGCTAGTTTTAGTCAGCCGGTGCCACTTGATCACAACGCATTTATCTACGTCATAAGCGGCACAGCGCTCTCAGACGGTCAGCAAGTGCAGGCTGATGAGCTGTTACTCTACAATCAAGATGGACAGACAATCACTATCTCAGCCTCAGGAGATGAGCCATTGAGCGTCTTACTTATTGCTGGCAAACCTCTAAACGAGCCGGTTGCGCGCTACGGTCCTTTTGTCATGAATACAAAAGAAGAAATCAGCCAAGCGATGCGCGACTATCAAGATGGCACTTTTGGTGAGATCACACATCCCTAAAGGCTGTATAAAGACGACCAGTCTCAAGTGAGTGCCGCATCGCTACTTCGGCCGCGCCAAGGAGACTGTTGAGGTTGGTAAAGTCCTCAGGAATACTGGCTGAACCTACAGCCAGACTGAGGCTTTTGCCAGCCGCCCCTTGCAGCGGCGACTCACCCATTGATTTGATCATCTTATTGGCAAAGACTTTAGTGCCACCACTACCGGTACCAGGCAATAGTACGGCAAAATTGTGCGTCTCGTAGTGAGCGACTATATCTGTATGCCTCTTGCGTCTAGCGATACGCAGCGAAGCATCGGCAATGGTAGCAGCCGGTAAAGTCTGCTTAATCACACCAGCAGGGGTCGAAACAAGCTCACAGAGTTCGAATATCAATATAGACAGATTACCCTTGGCACGGTAAACCCTGAAGAACTCTTCCTCCAAAAAGTAAAGAAAAGCAGGAAAAACAAACAAGCCAGTATCCTGACGACGCAGACTCATCATCACCGATTGGATCATGGCGCCATCAATGACCTTGGGCTCCACCAGAGGCTTGCCGCTGGCCAGACGAATGATACTGGAGGCACTGCGTGCTGGCATAAATGATGGTTGATTACTATCAACCCTCGGTATCACTGGCTGAGGCAAGGGAGGCGGGGGCATTTGTGATTGCGGCTCAAAGATAGCCTCCAATGATGACTCATGGATAGTGGGAGCCGGCTTAGCCATAAAGGAGACATCGACTGGAGCGACATCTCTAAAGCCAACCAGGTCCAGAGAAACGAGGTGATAGAGAGCTTGCAATAAAGCCAGATCTCTCAACTCAGTCAGGTCACCTAAATCGGTAAGGGTCGTGCGACCATCAAAAGTCATATACAACTCAGCCAGAGCATCGACTTCTACAGGCGCCTTAGGAGTGACCATACGATAAAAGTCATCTCTTGTGACACCATTTTTGGTGCGCATAAAAGTGCTATCGGCAGTCATACCTGCAGCGCTGAGATACTCGAGCAGCACATTGATTTTGTTTTGATGGGAGAGCAGTTCTTCTGGGGTGGAGTCTACATTAACGCCGGATGTGCGCATACCAGCAGTGAGGGCAAACTGCCCGTCAGTCCATTGCAAAACCTGCAAAAGCGCATCATCACCAGTGCTCTCACCAAGGAGCGCCTGGACAACAGTGCCATCTCTCAGATAGAGCACCGCACAATCATCCCCCGCATCGACGCGCAGTCGCCCCGTCACCTGCTCACTTTTTAGTAGCTGCAATAACTGCAATGTGGCAATCTCTTTGAGATCTCCATGGAGCGGATACTGTGCGACTTGCTGCTCCTCATAAAAACCCTCGGAGGGTGGCGCAGCTTGAGACATCGGGCTCGCCGGCTGGGGCGGAGTGCCAGAAGGAGCCATTTGCCCCGATTGCTCGGATCTTGATGGGGCTTTGGCTTCGCCTCTTGGTTTTTGCGGAGGTAGAGCCGCTTTGGGCGACTCAATTTTGACCGGAGCGGGAGCAAATGGTTTATTTTGCGGCGGCTTTAGTGATTCGCGGCTAGCTTTCTCTGCGTTTTCGGCAGCTTTATCGGGGATGGACAGGATTGGCTTGGGCAGTACCGGTCTGGCTGTTTCAACTGTCTTAAAGCGGTCGTCATTTTGATCATCAAAATTGACCAGAGTGTTCTCTAGATCCTGAGCCTTTTGAGTGGCAGCAGCTGGCGTATCGCTGGCCGCAGTATCAGTCCTGGGTCTGGCGATATCAGCATCTGTAGCGCGCGATTTTGGCTTGGAGATATCATGCTCAGCGGTGCTAGCCCGCAATCTCGCCATATCGGAGTCGATGCCAGTCAATTTTGGCTTGGG
>Ga0209174_10000782_pt1 | contig 23185 bp, 18 predicted proteins | sample JI91814BDNA_FD_187505 | JGI IMG/M metagenome (GOLD analysis project Ga0209174, IMG submission 187505) | Wastewater effluent complex algal communities from Wisconsin, to seasonally profile nutrient transformation and Carbon sequestration -... | ecosystem: Engineered > WWTP > Effluent > Algae...
TCTCTCTCTCTCTCTCTCTCTCTCTCTCTCTCGGTGTGGGATGTTTCTTCTGGTGTCATTGGTTGGCTCCTATAACTTTTTTCTATTTTGTTAATCTAGTTAAATACATTCAATTCATTTCGCTAAGTATTTTAATTCCTCTTTTCAAGAATATATCGTGAAGTATCTTACGCGGTCAATCCATAATTGGTAATAAAATTCTATTAAACAGACTAATTGATTCATTACAAGAAATCTGTCATTGGTTTAATAACTATCGTCTCGCCTGCTTAGTCGCAACCAACGCTTTCGCAAGTTCGAAATGATAGGGCTAAAATACCAATCTGACTTGAATATATAAAGTCCTCTCGTTGAATTATCTCTCGACTTTCTACTTGACAAATTAATTAAAATCCTTGCTGTAATTTGTCCTAGGGTTGCGATAGAATGGATTTATGATGAAAAGAATACTTTTACTTCTCACCTTTCTGGTTATTGCTCCACTCTTTGCAAAAGAAAACAAAATCTATGTAAAGGGAATTGAGATTAGTTCATCGGTTCCAGTTTCTCTCTCTAAGAAAATAGAAAATCTTTTAGTGTTGAGTGTAATTCGCATTTACCCTGACTCAAATGTTCTATCTGACGATGCAAGTATTGCAATTCTAAAACAAGGAAAGGTTTCGCAGTCTATTGGAGCGGATACTGAGTTTTTGAATTACTTGGCAAATAGTTTACAGTTTCAGGAATTAATCACGAGTAGCCTACAGATGAATAATTCTGTTTTGCAGCTTTCTTTACAGAGCATTCAACTAAATCCCAATAATACAGAGCTTAGTATAAAGAACAAAGTCTATTTAGAATTTACTGAATGGGAAATACATTATGTTATTCCCGAAATGGTGAAGGCTTTAAAAGATAAGAATTATACGATTGCTAGAAACTCACTTAATCCAGATTCAGAATTCAAATTGAATGAGCTATCCATTCCGAAGATAACAGGTGTAAACCTACAACCTATGCAATTCGCATCCGGTGATGGTTTACCTGCTTCTTTCTTGGAAGGAGTAACTGAGTATACGCGAAAATCAGACGAGGATTATAAGAATAAAAAATATCTAGAGGCATCAGATGGATATTTGAAAATTATAAATTCTATTTCTACTCTGCAAGATGCAACTGAAAAGAAACTCAAACCACTCATTGGAAGTATACAAAATAGAGTCTTACTTTCATCCACAGCGGGATATGCCAGTTTGCTTCAAGCAAAGGATGAAAGTATTCCTAAGAGTTTACAGCCTATTGCAAAGGAAGATATACTCATTTACTTTCAAGGCTATTTGGAGGAGTGGAAAAAGTATAGAGTGCTACCTGATTATGCAAAGTCTGACAAAATCGAAAAAGCATTTAAGCAGAGGACAGAGGGGATAATGAAAGTATACCTATCTCGGATAGAATTTTCCGGAGATGAAGACTATCAATCTCTTCAATTTAAGAAAGCTCTAACAAAATATAGATCTATTGAGCCTATTTGGAAGAATTATAGCGAATACTTAGAATTAGCCAGTTACCAGGAACAAATTACTGCTAAGATTGCTTTGACTGTAAAATCAGGAACTGCGTATGTTTCAGGTAGAACGAAAGGCTATTTGCAATTTGGTGAATCGGAAAATTCTCGCTCTATCCTAGAAGGCTCTATGCAAAATAAGTCTGCTCGATTAGAGCGTAAAGAGCGATCCATTCAATTCATGAATCAAGCCAAGGCAATGATAGAAACTTACCCTGAATTTCTCGAAAAAGACATTATGGCTAGTTATAATTCTCTTGCAAAAGAAATCAATTTAGACAGCGAAAGGCAAACTCTGATTAGCCCTAAAAATATTGCACTAGCTCCCGTTCGTTATATCGGAAATGTCATTCGTGGAATAACAGATATATTTGTTTTTAAATTCGGCTATGGACTCGGAATAGGTGCCGAGTTTTTGATATTTGGAGGAAGTCCATTGATCTACACAGAGTTATTAGTGGAAACATCGACTGCCTATGGAATTCAAACAGATTTAGAAAAGGGTTCGGCACTTCATGAACTCATTACGACTATTGACTACAATGAGGCACGTCAGAAAAATCAAAATTACAATTCGGAGTATATGAGAAGAAAAGAATTAGAAAAAAGAGTTTATTATGGAGGAATTGGTGCGAACTTTGGAAATTGTTTTTCTTATTACCTTAGACTTTGTGGGGATACTGATAAGAAGTCTGCCGAGCGCAAATACAGCTTTCCAAAGTATACTACGGCTAATATCAATATTGCTCTTGGACCTAGTATTTACATTGGAGCTGAATTTCACCGTATACCCGAACTATTTGGAGCCATTTTCTTTCAAGACTGGGATTTATTAGATCAAAAAGAAAGAACCCGTCCTAGGTATAAATACTTCGGACTAGAGCGAGTTGAGACTTTGGAGAAAAAATAGTGCGCAATAAGGATATTAACCTTCTCTAGTTACATTTCCTTCTTCGTCTAACGCAAATTTTCAAGCGAAATGATTTCTTAGATACTAAGCCATCCTTTCTAGTTTACAAAATTCATCAAAGGGGATAATGGATATTTTGTCCGAGATTTGCCTTTCCTGACTGTCCATATTGACTTGATAAAATTTAGGAATAGGGGTTCGGGTTGAAAAATAATTGATATGACTAGAAAGATTTTTGTCGCTTAGTTTGCATTCGACTGCAAAGATTGGTTTTTTATTTTTGATTACTACAAAGTCTACTTCTCGTTTATCGGTGTCGCGTATATATCTTAATTCCATTTTTTGTCCATCAGTGTCCTCATGAAAATGACAAAACTTTAATAGTTGGCAAGCGACCATATTTTCAAAGCGAGCACCTGAATCTTCTACTTGACTGAAATCCCAGAGATAAAGTTTTTGCTCTTTTTTTACGGCTCTAATTTTGGGAGCACCAAAAGGTGATATTACAAATGCATAGTAGAGAGAATCTAAAATGCCTATCCATCGCTTACATGTTTTAAAATCAATTTGTAAATCCTCTGCAAGAGCCTTATAAGAAAGAGGAGACCCAATTCGAGTTGGCAAAGTTTCTGCCAATAATTGAATCTTATCTAGATCTTGAACATTTTCCAAATCACGCAAGTCAGTTTTTACCAACTTGTGGATACGCTCTGTATGCCACCTGCGTAAAAACTTTTCATCTTGCTTATGAAAGCTTTCAGGAAATCCTCCAAACCTAAAAAGTCTTTGCAGATTTGCCTTTGTATTGCCTACTTCTGAAAGAGTGTATGGGTGAAGACGATAATAATGATAACGACCAAGAAGCGAATCACCTCCTTTTCTGAAATGATCTAAACGTGCAGAGCCTGTAATTAAGAATGAATGTGTGTTCTTTAGAGTGTCATAGAAACCCTTTACTAAGTTACGCCAGTTTTTGAATTTATGAATTTCGTCTAAAACAATTAATTTTTCTCTACCAGACCATTGTCTATTTTTGATTCTAAATTGATGCTCTTCTAAATCCCAATTCAGATAGGCAGGATGTTTATCACGGTAATTCTTGATTAAGGATTGAGAAAGAAATGTTTTTCCAACTTGCCTGGGCCCTCCGAGAAATACCATTCTTTCTTTTAAATCCTGCTCTATAAATGGATTTAAATAGCGCGTTAGTAAAGTGGACATCAGTCCAGTTTAAAGATGAGTAAAATGGAGTCAATGCCATTTTACTCAGTATTGACATAGTCCATTGTTTAAATTCTTTTTGGGCTTTATTTTTAAAAGTTTGTGCATATGGATTTTTTACCGAAGATAAAATAAGGATGATAAATAATCCTTATTTTACATTTTAGCATTATGAGTGAACAACAGGAATTATTTCCACCGGATAAATCTATGATTATTGTGGACTATTTGGAAAGGTATGGTCTTCCACATTACGTCAAATCAAGAATAGATGCACTCCTTGATGGAAGGGTGGATGAGTCATCTTTGGTGTGTTGTAATAGTGGATGCAATATTTGTTCGGAGACAATTTATGAATGCTTGCAATCAATTAAGAAGGAGTTGAATAGTCTTGGCTGAGAATTTATTTGCAAGCGGCTATGAACCATTAGCTTCTAGGGCGAGACCTGAGAGTTTTGAAGATGTAATAGGTCAGACTCAGACCATTCAAGTTTTAAAGAAATTAAAACGTCCTGTATCTATGATTCTCTATGGACCGCCTGGAACAGGGAAAACTACTTTAGCTAGAATCTTGAGCAAAAATTGGAAATTGAACTACAGGCATCTAAGTGCAATTTCTGTGGGTGTAAAGGAAGTGAAGGACTTAATTGCGGATGCTCGCAAAATCGGTAGTATCCTCTTATTTCTCGACGAAATACATCGCTTTTCTACTTCGCAACAAGATACTTTATTGGAAGCGGTCGAGTCAGGACTTATTATTTTAGTGGCGGCTACTACGGAGAATCCCGCGTTTCGGATCAATAGGCCTTTATTGTCTAGATGTCAGATTTATAAATTGAGTTCCCTTTCTGAATCGGAGCTTTTATTGATATTAGATCGTGGTCTAGAAAAAGAAAACTTAGGACTTCGATTAGACGCAGATTCCAAGAATCTAATTATACATGCCAGTGGAGGTGATGCAAGAAGGCTCTTAGGAATTCTAGAGACACTCCACACAATTGAGACTGATGAAAATGGCTGGAACAAGGAAAGCATTGAGACTTATCTTTCTTCTCAAGTTTTCAATTACGATCGCAATAAAGAAAATCATTATGATTTCATTTCTGCATTTATTAAATCCGTTCGTGGTTCCGATCCAGATGCAGCTCTCTATTATCTAGCTTGCATGTTAGAAGGAGGCGAAGATCCAATTTTTATCATTAGGAGATTAATAATATTAGCCTCTGAGGATATTGGCAATGCATCTATGCAGGCACTGCCTCTCGCAGTGAGTGCTCTTACTGCAATTGAAAGGATTGGTATGCCAGAAGGAAGAATTATTCTCGGGCACGTAACTACTTTTCTAGCTAGTTGTCCAAAATCGAATGCATCCTATAAAGCAATCGATGAGGCATCTTTGTTTATCCGTCAAAATAGTAATCAGGTTACGATTCCCAATCATTTGCGCAATGCTCCTACATTCTTACATAGAAAAGAAGGTGCATCGGAAAATTATAAGTATCCACATGATCTTCCCGATCATTTTTTAACTGAGAATTATTTTCCAGAGGAATTGAAAAATTCTCCACCACAATTTTATTTTCCGACAAGCCAAGGAACTGATAAAAATTTAAAAGAAAGACTAAAATCTCTATGGGAAAAAACTGGTAGGAAGAAATATGATTAAACTTGGAATTTTACTGTTTGTAATTGTTTTACTTATTCTTTTTGTGTTGATAGTCATCTATATGGGAAATGACAAAAGTTTCACCAACACAATATCTGGAATCATTTTACTAGAAGAAGAGCCTAACTTTAATTCTGCCGCGATTCAGCGTGAAATTGAACTTCGCAGCAAGTTGAGGATAAATAAGAAAACCGCTAATGATGGAATTGTAATTTTTTCGAGTGATAAATATCGGATAGTAATAGTTGCCGTTGATGCAGAGATTCCGGAGGATGAGTTGGAGTCTGTCTGTAAAATTTCTCATCTCTGGAAGGATGCGAAAGAAGAAACTTCTAAACACAAATCTCATCTTATCCTCACTGTTTCTTCCGATATAACTGATCTAGTGGAACTCAATATGCAGTTTACTAGAATTGCAGCAAGCATACTTAGAAATACTAAATCCCTTGGAATCTATTTAGGTAATCAATCATTGATAGCACCCCGCGAATACTATGTGAAGATCGCTGATACTATGAGTAATGATGATTTGCCGCTACCTAATTGGATTTATTTTGGACTTAGAGAGAATAATTCAAAGCGCAATGGTTTTACTATTGGGCTAAAAGAATTTGGCTTTCGAGAAATTGAGTTTACTGAATCAGAAAAATCCTTTGAGGAAATCTATAAAGTACTGTACGATCTTGCTCATCATGTTTTATTATCGAGACAACCTTTGAAACAAGGGGAAACTTTTGATTTATCCGAGAAAGAAAAGATTTCAATGGAATCAAGAGCAAGCGAATTTCGAGATACCGAGAGTATGCAAGTTGTGGTTATGGAAAATCTGAAGAATCCTTCCAAGATTAGAGATTAATGTAATCTAAGTGTAAGGAGAATGTAAACTTTTATCCTTACGCAGCTTGATTAGAAATTCTGAAAATTTCTTCTATTGACTTCGAGCCTTACTTAAAAAAATGAGAAGGAAGGAATGCAATCATGAAAGAACAAGCCCCATTCAAGCCTGAGCGCGATGAAGAAATGATATCCCTTCATGAGAAAGCTCGTCATCTTTCCATCGAATTGATTCATTCATATATTGCTGGAAAAAATAATTCTGCATTAGCGGATTATATAGAAAAGGCGCATCCTGCTGACATTGCAGAAATAATATCCCGTGCAAAAATTGAAGATGCACTTTACGTTTTTAGACTTTGCGATAAAGACAAACAAAAACTTATTTTCGTTGAACTAGGGGAAGAAACACAAGCAGAGTTTGTTGGATATTTGAAATTAGAGGAAATTGCATTCATCCTTGAAGATATTGAGTCTGATGATGCAACAAGTTTTATTTCAGAGATTGAGCCTGAAAAAGCAGAAGAAATTCTAAATTCCCTAGATAGCAAAGACTCTGCCAAAATTAGAAGCCAAATGAGTTTTGCAGAAAATACTGCAGGACGACTCATGAGTTTTGATTATGCTGTGGTAAAAGAAAATGAGACAGCAAGCAAGGGGATATCTAATGTTCGCCGCGCTGCGAAGGAAACAGATAATATCTACTTGATCTATGTAATCGATCAGAAAGGAATTGTAAAAGGTCATCTTCAATTGAAGGATTTACTCCTTTCTCATCATAAAAATAAGATCAGCAAAATCATGAAGCCTGTTCAAACCATTCATTACAGTATGGACCAGGAGGAGGTTGCACGATTCTTTCGAAAGTATGATGTTGTATCGGCACCTGTAGTAGATGACGAAGGAAAAATGATCGGGCGGATAACAGTGGATGATGTGCTCGATGTAGTTGAGGCAGAGGCTAGTGAGGATATACTTCGTCTAGGTGGACTCAGCGAAGATGAAAAACTTAAGACTTCGATTTGGGATTCTGTTAAACGAAGAATCATTTGGTTAGCGCTAAACTTATTTACTGCGATGATGGTGTCTACTGTGGTATCTCTTTTCGAAGGAACGATACAAAGGTTAGTAGTGTTAGCCTCTCTTATGCCGATTGTTGCTGGTATGGGAGGAAATGCCGGAACACAGGCAATAACAATCGTGGTTCGTAATCTGGCTACTGGTGAGTTGACCCTTTATAATTGGTATATTGCAGTGCGTAAGGAGCTAATCATTGGTATTCTCAATGGTCTTGTTCTTGGTTCAATTGTATTTACAATGACTTATCTAGTTAAATCGAATTTGACGCTTTCTTTTGTTATTGGATTCGCCATGCTTGCCAATATGATTGTTGCAGGACTCATTGGCTCAATCGTTCCGCTTGTTTTAAAGTTCTTTAAGATAGACCCCGCAATTGCATCGTCCATTTTTGTAACAGCCTGCACGGATACATTTGGGTTTTTCTGTTTTCTTGGGCTTGCTACCTTATTCCTCTAAAGCAGTATATTATTTTTTAAGGGCTAATCGTCAGTAACTCTAGTTGAAACCTTAACTTCTTCTCCTTTGTTTTTTTCTTCTCTCTTTGGGATCTTTACGAGTATCTGGCCTTCCTACTCGTCGATCTTTTACTTCTTGTGAATTTCTTGCTTCTCCGTTTTTTAAATTGTCATATAATATCTGGAACTTATAAGATGGGGTTCTACAATCCTCATCAACACTTAATTCTTTTTTGATTCCAGTAACGAAATACATATCTACCTCTCCCTTATTCTTCGCCTTAATTTTTCCTCTATATTCAAATTCAAAAAAATCTTTTACTTTTTCATACGTTGAATTTGAAATGTTTACCATTCCAGTAGTTCCGCTAGATTCCATTCTAGAAGCTGTATTAACTGTATCTCCCCAAACATCGTATGCAAATTTTTTCTGACCAATGACACCGGCAACTAATGGACCTGTATGAATACCAATACGCAATTCCCAATAGGGATATCCTAAACCTTCTTTTAAAGTCCTTACCTGTTCCATGAGATTTCGAATTTCAAGAGCTGCGAGAACAGTATCAACAGGGTGAGTTTTATTTGCGACAGGAATTCCGCCAGCGCACATATAACTATCTCCAATCGTTTTTAATTTTTCTAGATTGTATCTTTCCATTAGTGAATCAAAGTAAGAAAAACAGGAATCTAATTCTGTTATCAATTCAGTCGGTGATAAATTTTCTGCAACTTTAGTAAAGCCTTCGAAGTCAGTGAATAAGACTGAAACGGATCCGAATTGTATTGGCTCCGTAGAACCATTTTCTTTGAGTTCTCTTGCTATTTTTTCAGGGAGGATATTCAGAAGTAACCGCTCTGATTTTAGTTTTTCTTCTTTGGATTCATTGTTTGCAAATTGTGCAATTTGCTTTTCAATTTCCGCAGCCCGTTTTGCCTTTTTCATTTCTTTCAAAAGATGTGCGTTATAAATAACTCCTGCAATTTGATCTCCTAATCGTAATATTTTTTCAATATCGGGCTTGTTAATTTTGATAGAACTTTTATGAGTTAAAAGATTTAGAATTCCAATTACCTCATTTTGAAGAGTTAAGGGAAACTGTAAGACCGATTTATAAGATCCTTTTCTAAGAATTTTAGCATCCATCTTTTTAAGTTTATGTTTTTCATTTGTGTATTGGTTACTAATCCCATCTTTTGAGTTCATAATATCTGAATTGTAAAAAGGGATTTTAGTTTTATAGGTTTGATACATCGTGCCCAAGGAATCGTTTAGGTTCATATTAAAATTCCGAAAGAAGTCTTTGTCAAAATTTTCTTTAGAATCAAATTTTGAGAAATTAGAATCAGAAAAGATTCTATTATTTTCTTTATCAACAAGTAATACCCATAGAATTTCAAATCCAAAACTCTCGCGAATGTAGGAATAAATTTCATTTATGATTAAAGAAATATTGGAAGTTGAGTTTATAATTCGGGTAAGCTCATTTAGCTTTTCCAATTCTTGTTGCTGATCTACTATTTTTTTCTCTGTCTCTTTTTGTTCTGTTATATCTCGAATGATTTCAATTGCCCCAACAAGTTTTCCGAAAGAATCAAACAAACAACTGGCAGTACCCATTGCATAGTGATTTCCATTTTTTAAATTAGGGACAAATGATTCTGCTCTGATTATATTTCCTTTTTCTTCTACGTTCAGGTAATTTCTTCTAAGCTCTCCATTGGCAAGTGCCAAATCAATTAGGATTGGTCTTCGCTCTCCATAAAAAGGAAGCGCATATTCATAATTACCCTTTCCTATCATATCTTTTGCCTTTAGTCCAGTCATCTCTTCCATTGCTAAGTTCCAATGAGTGATTTTTCCATTTTCATCAATGACGAGAGTTGCATCAGGTAAAAGGCTAATTATATCTGTTAATTTTTGCTCGGATTCACGCAACGCTCGCTCTGCACGTCTTCTTTCAGTAATTTCATCTTTTATGGCAATGTAGTTAATTTTATTACCCTCTTGATTAAAAATCGGAGCAATGATTGTGTTCTCAATAAATTCATCTCCATTCTTATTCCTGTTAATGAATTCACCTTTCCATACTTGACCTGAAGTGATTGTGCTCCATAGATTTTCGTATAAGCTTGTATCAGACTTTCCTGTTTTTAATATACTCGGATTCTTACCTTTTATTTCTTTTAATGTATAACCAGTGTTTTCAGTAAATTTTGAATTAACGTATTGAATGTTTCCGGACAAATCTGTAATTACAATGCTAGTTGGATTTTGTTCGATTACTCCTGATAATTTTTGAATTTCCAGTTCTGCTTTTTTTAGATACTTTGAAGTATTTTTAATTATTAAAATAAAAATTAAAAGGAGGAGGAGCAATGTCGAAAAGAAAAAAATAAATACGTTAGTAGATATATTTCCCATAGAATCAAAAAAGAAATCTAAATGCGAATAAAGAATGGTATTCTCCTACCGGGACTTGGTTGCTGCTAATTTGTGCTCCATCTATTCCACTATGTCTGAAATTTAGGTTCTATAGCGCAAGCTAGTTTGGTTTTTCGAAAAAGAATTTTTTTTGACAGGATTAACAAGATTTACGGGATGAACCTTCCGAAAACCACTCTGAATTGAGTAATATCAGATAAATACACCTGCCATAATCTAGTGGATTTTGCTGGCAATTATTTGTCAAACTTTTTATTCTGCTTCTAAACCTCATTGTCTTCCTATGGTGTCCTTGAATCAATTCTGCAAATCTCTGCGTTTTCTGCGCTATACAATGAAAATTTCTTTAGCTAAGTCTTAATCAGGATGCGTAATCCATTTTTACTTTATAAAATACATAAACGAAATCACTTTCCTGTTTCCCAAAAATTGACTTCCTACCCAAGACTAGAATACCAGACCCCATTCTTTATTTTCGTATCGCAAGGAGTAAGAATTGTTTTTCCTTTTGTATCTAAGTAATTAAAAATTTGATATTCATTGTCTTTAAATCGAAATTCAAGTTTGTGCTTAGTAAATTTAGTTACAGAAACTTTTTCTGTCTCTTGGTAAGAATGTCTTTCTAAGGAACCAGAAATAATAATTGAATTATTAGGAGCTAATGACCATTCGCCTTCTATCTTTCCTCCCCCATAGTGTTCATCGTCACATTGACCCGTAAACAAATTAGGATTACCTTGCATGAATGTAATCTTAAACGGTGCTGAAATCTTAGCAGTTTCAAAAGACTTACCGTTCAAATAATCAATCGTAAACTCAGGAATAGGATTAACAATCAAGAATGCACCGAAGACCCAACCTCGTTTTCCTTCTGATTCTACTTCTGTCCACCATTAGAACTAACGTATTTAGTTTCTTTTGATTGAGTAGTAATCGAACTATTTATTGATAAAAATAGAAATAGTAGAAAAAGATTTCGAAGCATAGACATTGTTATCCCATAGAACTAAAGAATGGATGTGATTTAATATTTTCGTAATAATCTTCGTCAAACACATCCATTGTTTCTTCGGGTGCTTTATAATGAATCAGGATTGTTTTTGCTAGCGCCAATTCAGATTCAGGCAAAGGGATGTTAGCCAGTCGCTTTGCTAGAATATCCGCTAATCGAAGGATTCTATCAAAGTCATCAGCTGTATGAAAATCTGCTTCATTAAAACCCTGACCTTTCATCATCTTAATAAAAACAGGAGGCATTTGCCAAACTTTGAAGATATGTAGACCAACATCCACATGGTTCAAATCGAATTCATCTTTTTCTAATTTTGCTAATTCACTTGCTTTTGACTCAAATTCTGCTAAAATTTCTCCGTAAACTTTTGCTGAATTCAAGGCGAGAATTGTCATTCCAATTTTCATCATCATCGCAGAGAGAAATAATTCTTCTCGCAATGCCTTAAGTCCTAGCGGGACAGAAAGATCGAGCGATATTAATGCGGTTAATATTGGTAATTCGAGGAGATGTTTTTTTAAAATGTCTGTATATACGAGGTTACGCGATATATGTTTCTTGGACTGAAGCATTACAATATTCTTTATTGTCTTAAGACCGAGCAGTGTAATTGCATCGCGAATGGTTTGCACTTTTTTGGAACGAGCGTAAAATGCTGAGTTGGCTATTCGGAGTATGTCTGCACAAATTGATTTATCAGGAAGAATGATTTGTTCTAATTCACTACTTCCGCTTACTGGATCTCCTTCGAATAACAACACTTTGTGTGCAATGGAAGGCAGTGGAGGAATATTTATATCTTCAAGTTTAATAGAATTTTTCTTTGTCGTAAGCTTTGATTGAAGGATTAAATCTTTTCGTCCAAGAATTTGAATTAATTTTTGATCGATGATACTTTTACTGATTGGTTTTAGAATATAAGAATTAATTTTAAACTTTACGAGTTCGGCGACAACTTCTTTATTTACATTTCCTGTCACAACTACTATCATCATTTCAGGATACGTTGGGCGTATTTCACGTATCGTCTCAAGTGCATTTTTGGGTTCCATTTGATAATCTAAAAATAGAATATCTGGTAGAACACTTGAATATTTAAAATAGTCAAGGACTCCTTCTCCGCTAGGAACATCGGCTAAAATTTCAAATTGATCTGCTTGTAAAAACCTCTTTAATAACTCTCGATCTGAAAAAGAGTCTTCTGCTATGATTACTTTATAATGGTTGCCATTTGCAACGTTGATTCCTAAGGCTGTATCCATATCGCAATACTATCATTTCATAAAAAAAAGTAAACAAAAAAGAAATGATTTCTTTAAGTTAGAATCATGATTTTCCTACCTGAGAGATATTCTATTTTTTTTTCAGCAAAAAAACTCGATACTCTCAGTATGAAGCATTCTACTTTCATTCGGACGCATCTTTTTGATTTAGATTGGAATCGTCATGTTACAAGTCGGACATACGAACGTTTTAGCCAAGAAGGTCGGCAAGCCATTTTAACTGCAAATGGGATTCCAATTCAGAAATGTATGGAAGAAGGTTTAACTTTAATTCCTGAGTTTACACAAGTGAGATTTTTAGCTCAACAATTTGCTGGCTCCAATTTAAGGATTGATACCAATGCAACTTCCTATAAAGAAGGAAGGATTCTCTGGGAACATAAAATCTGGGGTGAAGATGATAAACTTGCGTGTGAGCTAATTCATATTACCCGTTTTGAAAACAAGGAAGGGAAACTTTTTTCTTTTGCTCAAGAACAAGGTGTAATTCCGGCAAGGGAGTCTGTCCGAGAATTTACTGGCTCTTCAAAGCGCTTAATTCATGATTATTCAATTCATTTTTGTGATATGAATTACCTAAGAATGTATTCACCCGATGTAGTATGGAAAGCATTTGAAGAAGGAAGATGGCTATTCTTTGGAGAAATCATAGATACAACTAGAATAAGTGGACTCGACACAACTTGTTTTTTTATGGGCGGGAAGATTCATTTCAATCGTTTGCCGTTAGCCGGAGAAAAAACAAAACTCTATACATGGGTAGAGAGTGTAGAAAAAATCCGATTTTATATCAGGCAGGATTTAATTGGTGAGAAGGGGGATATGATTGCATCTATGAGAGACGAACAGCTATTTGTCTCTATTTCTGCCTCACGACCAAGAAAAGCTCCTGCCGATTTCCTAGAAATTGTGAAAGACTATGTTGAATTAAGCTAGCTACGAAAGATGACAAGTATCTTTGCAAGTGTTTCTTTTATGCGATTGACTTGTTCTTCGGAAAGTTTAATCTTTCCTCTTTCCGCTTTGCTTATGACTGCTTCTGCCTTTTCTATGAACACTAACGCTTCTTTTTTTGCAGACTTGTTTGATTCTTGTTTTTTCTTAACTTCTAAGAGTGCAGATTGAACGTCACGCAACTCTTTGCTGATTCCATAAATTTCTTCGTCTAGTTTGTCAAAGTTTAAGCTCATCGTATTTCACTATTCATAAAGGACGTCAATGTATTTCTTCTTTGCTTGTGCATGTTCCCTATGGTCTTTAGAAAAATAATGGTAACCGTCCGGTTTTAATAAAAAGAAAAGATTGTCTGTTTCTTCGGGATTAAAGGCTGCTAGTAAGGCAGGCATACCGGGATTGGAAATCGGGCCTGGCGGATAACCCTTGTGCAGATAAGTATTGTAATCCGATGGAATGAGTAAGTCTTTTTCGAAAAGTCTCTTCTTTGGTTTATCAAAGAGGTATTGAACAGTCGCGCAACTTTCGAGGGCAATATTTTTTTTGAGGCGTTTTATGAATACGCCTGCCATAAGAGGACGCTCTTCTTTTTTCTTTGCTTCTCTTTCTACAATCGAAGCAAGAATTACTTTTTGGTGTAACTCTTCTGGACTAATATTCTTCGCCTTATCAATCTTTTGTAGATTCAAGTAAAAGCGTTTTAACATCATCTCTACTACTTTGTCTAGCGGATAGTTATAAGGAATCGTATAAGTTTCAGGGAAAAGATATCCTTCGGTCGTCTTTGCTGGAATTTTGTATTTCTTTAAAAGTTCTGAGCTTGCGGCTAATGTTAAAAACTCTTCTTTTGATTTAGCGATATTTTTATTAGTCAATACCTCACCGATTTGACGGTTGTTGTAACCTTCTGGAACCGTAAAGGAAATCATTTTTACTTTTCCGTCTACTAATATCTCCATTACTTTGCGAGCCGTCATTCCATTGTCTATTGAGTAAACGCCTTGCTTGAGCTTATTGGTATTACCCGCGATTTTTAGAAGATAAACAAAATACCCAGTAGACTTAAGCATTCCATGACTTCTTAAGTCCTTTGTAATTTTGGTAGAAGAATCACCGGCAGAAATAATAAGCTCATACTTCACACTTCCATCTCCAGGAGATCCGCCTTTAATAGAATCAAGTAGAAAGACCCCACCGATTCCTAAGAAAACTAAACCTGCGATTACAGGTAAAACTCGTTTTAATACAAATTCTTTAGATATCACGACAATATTCCTTTCAATTAACCATAAACTTTTTCAGGTTTGAATTTTCTATCAAAATCAATTTGAGTCAAACTCTGATCTTGATTTAATTTCCTATAAAAACAAGAATAAAACCCCTCGTGACAAGCGGCAATCTTCTGTTTTACTACATAAATAAAAAAAGAATTTCCCACTGAATTGTATACATCTACTATTTCTTGTCTATTATCACTTGATTCGCCCTTAAGCCAGATTTTATTTCGAGAGCGACTGAAGTAATTTGCAAAGCCTGTTCTAAAGGTCTCAGATAAAGCAGTTGTATTGACAAATGCTTGCATCAATACCTTTTGTTCTAAATCCAATGTAACAACTGGCAGAAGACTTGGAAATGATAAATGTCCCGAGGAGGTAAGTTTTTGTAGAGTGGCTAATTCAAAATTACCCGTCCATAGAATAGAATCTAGATCACAGTCTGTTAATAGATTTTCTTGCTTGCTGGCAAGCTTTTCAATTGATTCTTTCGATGTATTTTCAACGGAGACAATTTTTTTTGTAACCAGGTCTTGTTTAATTAGGGTAAGTGAATCTTTTAATACTTCCATTATAACCTCTTTAGAAAAATCAATGACATATCGTCTGTTAATTCCCCACCATTTCGAAATTCTTTTAGAACACTCTCTAAAGCACTTAGAAGCTTTTGCGAAGATAGATGCTTATTATCCACAAGAAATTTTCTAAAGCGTGTTTCTCCGTAAATTTCTTCGGAGGGGCTGAACGTTTCTGTAATTCCATCAGAATAAAGAATTAATCTATCGCCTAGATTTAATTTGATTTCATCTGTTGTAAAAGGACTAGGGATAACACCGAGTATGCGGTGGCCACTTTTGATAGTTTCAATGCTTCCATTTTCTCTTAATATAATTGGAGAAAGGTGACCTGCATTTATAAACTCAAAGACTCCTGTGCTTGCATCATAGAGTCCGCCGATTAGAGTCATAAACTCATTGCCCGCATATCGTTCTATTAGAAAGTTATTTATATTACGAAATAGGCGGACAATGTCGATGCCTGATTCTATCTGATCGTGAGCCAAGGCTTTAATCGCACTTACCAAGTATCCAGAGCCGAGTCCATGCCCGGAAACATCACCGAGTAGTATTATGACTTGTCTATCGTTTAAGCGAATGAAATCAACATAATCTCCCGATATGCTCATAGCGGCTAATGATAGATAGGCGAATTCTGTAGAGCGAAGATTTAGAATTCCATTTGAGGAAGGATGAATTGTTTCTTCTAGAATGGTTGCTTCTTTTAGACTCTTCTCCATTTTCTTTTTCTCGACGTCTGCTATTAATAATTGGTAATTGTAAAGGAGTAGATCTGTTAGCCGTGTGCACTCCTTAATAAAGCTGAGTTCGCCTAAGGTAAAGTTTCTCGGAACATTTCTTTCACCTACGAGAAACATTGCGGTTATAGATTTTTTTTCATCAAACCCATACATCGGAAATGCTAATTGAATATTTAGAGTGCGTAAGAAATTATAGACGCTATCTCTAATCCCTGAACCAAACATCAAGGAGGAAGTAATTGTCACATCTTTTTCATGTTCAAAATAGTTCCAAATTTCAGATTTATTATGAAGCTTTACCATATCGATGTTTTTGAAATCAGAGGTAGGAAATCGATCCGAGGCAACTAGGATGATTACCTTTTGAATATCGAGTGCTTCATTTACTTTTCTTACTAGCTGTCTGACCGTTGCGCGTAGAGAAAAGGGAGAGGATATGAGTAGAGCCATTTCTTCCAGAGTTTGGTTTAATTTTTTATTTCTTCCAAGTGTCCAGTATTCCATGAACTTTTTTATTCTTTGTTTGGCTGTAACCACCGAATAAATACTGAGAAGTAAAAATAAAATATTAAAAAGCTGAAGGTTTTTAATAAATAAACCCTCTGTTAAAAAATTAAATAAAGCAATTAAAACTCCATAAAGGCAGATGAACGCAAAAGCTAGATTCATGGTAGTCACCGATGAACTAAAATAAACCTGCTCGGGCATAAAAGAATAACGATAGGTGCCATAGATGAATAAAAATGGAAAAATTAAAAAACCGAAATACGATATATACTGTATGAATGGATACACTGTAAATAAATTAAATTGAAACGAAAAATAGGGAAGCAACACTAAAAGGGAAATTGCAATAATGAGGATAATCTTTTGTAATCTCGCATTGGCACTCAATTTGTATTTTAGAATATCGTAGACCAAGACACTAAGACAGCCTACGGTTCCAATCAAGATTGCGATTACTCCTATCGTTGTGAGTTTTGTAAAAATAACAGGATCTAATTTTTCGGAAGTCCCAATTACAGCAACGATAATGGACGCACAAATTTCCGGCATTAGCCAACGAATCGAAATATCCTTTCCCTTTAAACGAAAGCCCATGTGCATAATAAAAAAGCCGAGCAAATAAAAAGTGAGATAAAACCAAAAGTGGTAAGCATCGAAAGCTAGTAATACAAAGTTGCTGTATATAAAAATGGAAATATCTAAGAAGAATAAAAATAAATAGATGTCTCCGTATTTAAGTAAGAACCAAAAGGATGAAATTAAAAAAATTAGGGATATAATAATATAGGGAATGAAATCGAGAATCGTTTTGTATTGAAATGAAATAAGGGATAATAGGTTATTATCCTCTTTAATTTTTATTCTGATAGGAGGAATTTTTTCTTCATACATATTCACTCCAATCATATGTATATTATCTAAGTCTGCGTTAGCTATTAGTCCGTTCGGATAATAATAAAGAAATCTCTTGGCGTGACTTGCATCTAATCCCACTCCCTTAAATGTAAATAAAGTAAGTGCAACAAAACAAAGCGCTCCTAGAATGATAACAATATAATTTTTCATGGTTAGATATTCTGAATAGAAATGATTTTGTCTGACTTATAGTAAATAAAAATTACAGGGTTGTCTTGCAAGTCAACAGTGTAACGCCAACCAACGGAGATAAGACTTTTATTTGGATCAGTATCATTTGTTATCCTAAAATTCTTACCTGTTTGGGAAAATGTCAATCTAAATGTATCTTCTCTAAAACTTCCAACAACAATTTCATAACCTTCTTCCCAAGAAAGTTTTTTTAGCATATCTTCAGCAATGAGTTTAAGTGAATTCAAATTGTGTTTTTTTTTCATTAGACTTTGTGAATACATTTTACCTAAAACATGAGAGGAGACTAGACCAGAGCCAACCTTTGTGCTTTTCAATGCGAGTAGAATGAATAAGCATTCACCATCTTCATTCCTAAAAAATTCTACTAGAACATTTGGATCCTTTTGGTGTGCTTCGAATTTAAAGGACTTGAAGACTGGAACCTTCGAAGTAAAAATTAATCCTTCAATTCTATTTGCAATTTCAAATTCTCGCTTGTATTTTTTATGTAGGGCAACTTGGGAAGAAAGAATGTGATTGTAAACAGCTATAGCAGCTTTACTGGCTAGAACTTTTAGACTTAGTTTTTCTTCAGGACTGGGTAAATTGGTAACGGCTAAAAAACCAAAGATTCTTTCTCTAAAGATGAACGGTATAATAAAATTAGCCTTAAGATCTAAGAAGTCATCGTTAATATCCGCGCGTCCTAATAACTCTCCAATCGAAACTCCGTGCTTTTTATCTTTCAAGAATAATAAAAGTCTATCCTTGATTTGTACACCTTTGGGTTTAATCTTTCTTCGACGACCGTTGAAATAGGTATATGCCTCGAAATCCGCCGGCTCGCGAATTAGAACGGCAAGTCTTCCGTATTTACTACCTGAAATTTTAACCATGTCGGGAAATACTTTGCTGATTAAGGCGTTGATTTCAAATCGAGGTTTCGGACTGTTATGTCCTAGTGGGTCTTCGAATAAATATTCAGAGAGGAATGCTTTTTTTATTTTTGCTTCTAGAAATTCTTGCAGTGGAACGATTAGTATTACTGAAATTACGATTGTCCCGATCATAGTAATTTGCAGAGAGTAGTCTATAGCTCTTGGAATTAATTGTCCAACATAATAATAGGTTAAGAGTGCAAGGATAATCGATATTATCCTTACTCCAACTGAAATGGCTATGGCTTTGACTCGGTAATCAGAGGGCAGGAGAGAGAAAAAGGATTCTACAATTTTTTCTTTCATTAGGTTGTATAATAAGCGTTTTCTTGAATGTAGCCTTCTGTAAAATCGCATCCCCAAAAACGTTTGGAAGAGTTTCCTGCGCCTAGATGAATTGAAATTTGAACTAAAGAGTTATTTTTTAAATAGAGAGAGAGTTTTTTGAGTGTGTCTGCATCGGCTCCCTTAACTGAGATTCCACCGATATAGATGGCTAGGTTATCGAAGGAAATCTTTTCATCGAATACTTTACCGATTGCCATTACAAATCTTCCCCAATTTGGGTCGCCTCCGTAAATGGCAGTTTTTACGAGAGGAGAATTTATTACCGACTTACCGATCTTATGCGCTTGGGCTTCGTCTCGTGCTTTTAGAATATCCAGCTCAATGAGTTTAGTCGCACCCTCTCCGTCGGCGGCTATTTGTTTTGTGAGGTCAATGCATATCTCGTCTAACGCATTTTGAAAATTGGAAATGGGAACAGTTCCTGCTAAACCATTGCACATGAGAACGACTGTATCACTTGTGGAAGTATCTGAGTCAATGCTCATACAATTGAAACTTTTGTCTACGGAGGATTTTAGAATATCGTATAAATTACCATTCGCAGGCTTCAAGTCAGTAAGGATATAACAAAGCATTGTCGCCATATTAGGCTCGATCATTCCGGCTCCTTTTGCGATTCCGTAAATGATTCCTTTTACTCCATTGACTTCTACTGTTCTAGAAGAGATTTTTTTCTTCTTGTCGGTGGTCATGATTGCCACTGCGACTTCTTCTAAGTTGCCGGGCTTTAAAGATTCTTTGGCAGATTTACAGGCAGAAAGAATTTTTTCTACGGGAAGGGGAACTCCTATGACTCCAGTAGAAGATGGAAGAATATCTTCGGTGAGGATACCGAGATTATCCGCTAAAACTTCACAAGTTTTTCTAGCATTATCGATTCCCTTTTGTCCTGTAGCAACATTGGAGTTTTTGGAGTTAATAACGATTGCTTGTAATTTTCCATTTTGAATATGCTCTTTGCCAACGATAACGGGGGAGCCGGGAAAATTATTACGTGTGAATACGGCGGTAGCATCACAGAGAATCTCCGAATAGATTACGGAGAAGTCGAGGGTAGAGTCTTTGATTCCGATATTTTTTCCGAAAGAGTAGAAACCTAGTGGATACATGTGTATCTTAAATTTAAGATACAGCCTTCTTTCTGTCAATCGGTAAATTTATCGTGAATGTAGTTCCTTCTCCTTGCGAGGATGAAACGTTTATCCAACCAGAGTGAAGCTTTACGATGTGCTTTACAATGGAAAGTCCTAGTCCTGTGCCCCCACCTTTTCTAGAACGATCTGTATCGACTCGATAGAATCTTTCAAAAATTCTATCTAAATGAGATTCGCTAATTCCAATTCCCTGATCGACCACTTGGATGATAACTGTATTGTCTTTGCATTGGGCAAATAAATGAATGGATTGATTTTCACTTGAATAAGTGGATGCATTTTGAATCAGATTGAGAAATAGATGTTCGAGTAAAATCATATCAGCATAAAGATAAATATTAGCGGGGACATCTGCTGTAAAGGTTTGGTTTTTTATTTTAATAAACCCATCGACGGTGAATTTTAAATTTTGAACTAGCTCATAGAGATTCACTTTTTCTGGTTGGAAAAAGGAATTTTGAGATTCTAGTTTTGAAATCGTAAGCATGTCTTCCACGATTCGAATCATTCGGTCAGTGTTTCGAAGAATTGCTTGGATAAATTTTTTCTCTACACTATCAGGACTAAGACGTAGTTTACTTTCTAATGTTTCCGCATAGCCTTTGATAGATGTGATTGGAGTCTTTAATTCATGAGAAGCATTTTGAACAAATTGCTCTCTTAGCATTTGCGTTTCGCGCTCGTCAGTCTTATCAGAAACCACACCAATGTACATCAGTATCTGGTTGTTTGACTTGAGAGAGTAAAACCATACCCGATAGTAATGCTTACTATCATCGATTCCAATTTTTCCGTCCATAGAAGATTCGATATGATCGTTTAGAAACCCGAGTAGCTTTTTATTGATGATTACATCGTCAATGCTTCTAGATTGAGAATTGGCAGGCATTAAAGTCTCAGGAATACTTTGATTTTGAAATAATATTTTCTTATCGAGGCTAATGGCAAATACACCCTCGCGAAGATTTTGTAAAAGGGAATTGAATTTTTCTTTTTCTACATTGAGATCGGTAAATTGCATTTGTAACCTGCGAGACATGGAGTTGATGGAGGAAGCAAGATCGGATAATTCTTGTATGTCGGAAGCGGCAAGGAGAGTTCCAAAATCTCCTGCGTTGATTTCCATTGTTTTTTTTTCGATGACAATTAAATGCTCTGTGACACTAGTAGCAATCCGAAAGGAAGTATGAAACGCTATGAGCATGGAAAATATAATATAAAGAACAAAAAGGACGAATTTGAATTCTGTTGCAACCTGGGTTTCTACGAAGTAAAGAATTAGTCCTGTAGTTAAGAGGATAATCAGAAATAGCCAGTTGCTTAACAGGACTCTTGAAAAAAGACTACGCATCGCTGAATCTATATCCTATTCCACGAACTGTTTCGAGTCTATCTTTTTCATCTAGAAGTTTATCTCGTAGACGTTTAATATTTACATCAACCGCTCTGTCGGTTACATAGATATCATGTCCCCATATTTTATCGAGGAGCTTATCGCGAGTAAGCGCTATTCCGGGGTTGGTCATGAATAGTAAAAGTATTTTGTATTCAATGAGGGTAACGTCTACTTCTTTGCTATCGACAAAAACTTTGTGAGCTTTTTTGTTGAGATGAATTTTGCCGATGGTAATATTTCCCTCTTTTCCTTCCTCTGTTTTTTCTTCATAACGACGCAAAACAGATCTTACCCTCGCCATTAGCTCTCTCGGACTAAATGGTTTTCTTACATAGTCGTCTGCTCCAAGCTCGAGTCCAAGAACTGCATCTGTCTCACCCGTCTTTGCTGTAACCATGATAATTGGAACTTTGAACTTTTCTTTGATTCGCTTGCAAAGGTCAATCCCTCCAATTCCTGGAAGCATTATATCTAGAATAATTAAATCAGGAAGACTCAAATCGACTCGGGGAAGAACCTCAAGACCATTCTGGCATACAAATACCTGAAATCCTTCTTCCTCTAAATGAAACTTGATTAAATCACTAATGTCTTCTTCGTCGTCTACGACTAAAACCTTCAAACCGTTGCCATGAATATTCACATTAAACTCCTAATAAAATCATGTCCAAAGTATTACAAGTAATTATTACATTTTAATTACAATCATTTATGCAATTGATTTCTTTTAGGGGAGGGATTGCCACAGAGGCACAGAGTATCTCTTTACCAACAAAGAGTAGGAAACTGATTACCACCGATGAGAGATAGGAGGGTGGGTTTTGGGTAGATTGCAGAGAACTATGAATCAGGGGGATTCGGTAAATCGTATAAAAAATCCATTCCTAATTCATAAATACTTTTCTCAATTTCTTTATAATTTTTCACATGAAAAAAAGGAATCCGTATTTCATCTTTTATTTCAATTCCCCATTCACAGCCGCAACTACACTCATAAATAAAGCAGTCATGCTCTCGACTTGTAAAGTTTTTATTATGAATACCATTACATTGAATACAATGATTGACATTATTTTCCAATTCATTCGATTTATTTTCTAATTCTTTTCTTGTATCTTCTAGCCTTCGAATATCTTCTGCTTTTTGTTTTCCATAGGATTTTAGTTCCTGTTTTGCTTTATTGAAAATTGGATTAAATGATTCTTTTGAAACCGAGTCGCTGATAATAATTTTCTTCTTTCTATTCTCTTCTGTTATTTCTATACCTCGAATTTTATTCAATGCAAGTTCCAAAGAATTAATATGTAAATCTACTTTAACCGGATAGTAAGCAATGACTTCCTTTAGAATTTCCTTTCGGATGATTCGTGCTACTTTTTCAATGCTATCAATGTCTTCTGGCGAGATAAATATTTGATTATCTGTATCATTAGCAAAATTCTTTTCTTGAGAATAATGCAGCAGTATTGTCTTATCCGCTATTGCATTTTCTTTAGGAATATAATCAATAATGGGAATATATTTAAAAACTTTTTGATTTATAATTAAATCAATACCTCTGTTATTAACTATTTTTAATTTCAGATTAGCCCAAGGATATTTTTTATTGGATGTAAAGGAAAGCTCTTTCTCTCTCCAACTATCAAAATCAGTTTCAACTGGGGTAAATTCAAGTTGTTCTATTGCTCGAAAGATAACCAATATAGAAAAATCAAAGAAAGATTGATTTAGTTTCTGTAGATTATCAAATCTTTCTT
>Ga0209174_10000784_pt1 | contig 23155 bp, 16 predicted proteins | sample JI91814BDNA_FD_187505 | JGI IMG/M metagenome (GOLD analysis project Ga0209174, IMG submission 187505) | Wastewater effluent complex algal communities from Wisconsin, to seasonally profile nutrient transformation and Carbon sequestration -... | ecosystem: Engineered > WWTP > Effluent > Algae...
CGCAAGCAAATCAAATTAATTAAATAGAGGAACTTTTATGTTCAAGAACCTAAGTATTAAAAACAAATTAGCATCATTATTTGTAGGAATCATTCTTTTCTTTACAGGTGTGATTTTCTATTCCATAAAACAGATGGATTCTGTCGCCGCCGTAGCAGATAAATTAGCTAACGATAGAATTCCCAAAGTAATGGCTCTGGCAGAGATTTCGAAAAATGTGAATATCATCGCAAGAGCTGCTAGAAATATGTATATCTTCAGAGAAAAATCAATGGTCGATGAAGAAAAGAGCACTATTCTAAAATCGAGAGAAGTAATAGGACAAAAATTTGACTATTTAAAACCTATCATCAAAAATCCAAAAGGGCAAGAAATTCTGGCTGAGGCAATTCAAACTCGTGCCGAATTCATACAAGCTCAAAATGCCTTTATTTCCGCCATCGAAAGAGATGATAAAGATGAGGCTTACAATATATTACTGAAAGACTTCCGACCCATTCAACTAAAATACATCGGTCATTTAGACAAACTATTAGAATTTCAAGCCACCTTTGCTCAAAATGAAGCTAACGTAGCAGTGGGAAGCATAAACGAAATTATTAATCGTATATCGTTGTTCTCGATTTTATTTGGCATTCTTATAGCCTTTATTGGATATACGATTGTAACCTCAATTCTGAATTCAATTCGAAATCTTGAGAAAAACGTATCAGAAGTTGGTCGCGAAGGAAATTTTGATACCAAAATTGACATTGAATCAACGGACGAAATTGGAGCGTTTGCGGGCAGCTTTAAAGACATGATGAAGGGTATGAAAGATATGCTCACTGATGCAAATATGCTTTCACGTGCAGCCATTGAAGGAAAACTTGCAACAAGAGCAGATGCAACTAAATACAAAGGCGATATGCGCAAGATTGTAGAAGGGGTTAATCAGACATTAGACGCTGTGATAGGTCCTCTCAACGTCGCTGCTGATTATGTTGATAAAATCTCCCGTGGTGCGATTCCTGCTAAGATTACTGATACCTACAATGGTGATTTCAACGTTCTTAAGAATAACCTTAATAATGCAATTGATAATGTAAATGCACTTGTAGCTGATGCCGGTATGCTCGCAAAAGCAGCAGTAGAAGGTAAACTTGCAACTCGTGCAGATGCTACTAAACACCAAGGCGACTATCGTAAGATTGTAGAAGGGGTTAATCAGACATTAGACTCGGTTATCAACCCTCTCAACGTTGCAGCTGATTATGTTGATAAAATTTCTCAAGGAAGTATTCCTGAGCCTATCACAAAAGAATACTTTGGCGATTTTAATACAATCAAATCCAATCTAAATCTATTAATAAATACTTTAAACCGATTCCAAACGGATATGACAAAAATGACCAGTGAGCAAAAAGCTGGAGATATAGACTACTATATTGATCCGACTCAATTCAAAGGTATTTATAAAGCAATTGGCGAAGGGGTAGTTGAAAATGTAAAAATTCATGTTACAAATATTTTAGAAATTTTAACAACGGTTGGTGAGTATGGAGATGGAAATTTTTCAGTCGAACTTAGAAAACTCCCTGGAAAGCAAATAATTGCAAATCAAAAACTTGAATTAGTTCGTTCGAATCTTCGCTTATTAACAGAAGAAATTGAAATTCTTTCCCAAGCAGCCGTAGAAGGCAAATTATCAACGAGAGGAAATTCCAAAAAATTTAAAGGAGCTTACTCTCAATTAGTTGAAGGTGTAAACAAAACGTTAGACTCTGTGATTGGTCCTCTTAACGTTGCAGCTGATTATGTAGACCGTATTGCGAAAGGAAACACACCTCCAATCATTACAGACACATACAATGGCGATTTCAACACATTAAAGAATAACCTCAATTTGGCGATCAATGCGATTAACCAACAAGCAGATGCGGCAGTTGCAATCTCTGAAGGAAACCTCTCCGTCAAAGTAAATGTTCGCTCTGAAAATGATTTACTCTCTAAGAGTTTAATCACTGTTATGCAAGTCTTACAAGCTTTACAGAAAGAATTACTCCGTCTAACGGAAGCTTCTAAAGCAGGATTGCTCGATGAAAGAGGAAAACCTGAACAATTCAAAGGTGCCTACGCTGATGTTTTAATTGGTGTAAATACAATGCTCGATGCAATTCTTACTCCAATCGGAGAAGGAAATAGAGTATTGAGATTGATTCGAGGTGGAAATTTACGGGAACGAGTAGAAATCGAATGTCGTGGTGATCATCAAAAAATGAAAGATGCCGTCAACGGAGTTCATTTGTGGCTTACTGATCTTGTAGCCTATGTGAATAAGATATCGAATGGTGATTTGACTGCGACAATGAACAAAGCTTCCGAACAAGATCAAATTCATGAGTGGCTGATGCTAATGAAGAATAACATTGGCAACCTCGTTACTGATGCTGGTATGCTTTCAAAAGCGGCTATCGAAGGTAAACTTGCAACTCGTGCAGATGCAACTAAACACCAAGGAGATTATCGTAGAATTGTAGAAGGGGTTAATCAGACGTTAGACTCTGTGATAGGTCCTCTCAATGTAGCAGCGGATTATGTTGATAAAATCTCTCGCGGGGCAATACCTCCGAAAATCACTGATCAATACAATGGTGACTTCAATGTTCTAAAGAACAACCTAAACAACGCGATTGATAATGTGAACGCACTTGTGGCTGATGCTGTTATGCTCGCAAAGGCGGCTATTGAAGGTAAACTCGCAACACGCGCCGATGCAACGAAACACCAAGGCGATTATCGCAAAATTGTAGAAGGGGTTAATCAGACGTTAGACTCGGTAATCGGTCCTCTTAACGTAGCGGCTGATTATGTTGATAAAATCTCTCGTGGTGCAATACCATTGAAGATTACTGATACTTACAACGGTGACTTCAATACAATCAAGAACAACTTAAACAATGCGATTGATAATGTAAATGCACTTGTAGCTGATGCTGCTATGCTTGCAAAAGCGGCTATTGAAGGTAAACTCGCAACACGTGCGGATGCAACAAAGCACCAGGGTGATTATCGTAGAATTGTAGAAGGGGTTAATCAGACATTAGACTCGGTGATTGGTCCTCTCAATGTTGCAGCAGATTATGTAGATAGAATTTCTCGCGGTGCAATTCCAAATCAAATCACGGATACTTATAATGGAGATTTTAACACTCTAAAGAACAACCTTAATCGTTGTATTGAAAACGTAAACGCACTTGTGGCTGATGCCGGTATGCTTGCGAAAGCAGCTATTGACGGAAAGCTTGCAACTCGTGCAGATGCAACTAAACACCAAGGTGACTTCCGTAAGATTGTAGATGGGGTAAACAACACATTAGACGCTGTCATCCTACCTGTTCAGGAAGCTTCCGCAGTGTTGCTAGAATTGTCTAAAGGAAACTTAAAAGCTAGAATGCTCGGTGATTACAAGGGAGATCATGCTATCATAAAGACAGCTCTCAACACTAGCTTGATAACTCTTAATGAATATGTTGGTGAAATTTCTAGAATACTATCTTCTATGTCAGCCGGTGACTTAACTGTTGAAGTAACAAAAGATTTTATGGGAGATTTTGCTGAGATTAAAAAAGCACTCACTCTCATCGTTGATTCCTTCAATGAACTCATCGGGGAAATCATTAACGCTTCGGATCAAATCCTCATTAGCTCTAGACAAGTGGCTGACTCCAGTCAATCCCTCTCCCAAGGATCAAACGAGCAAGCTAGTAGCGTAGAAGAGATTACTTCAACGCTAGCAGTAATCGAACTCAAAGCTAAGGATAATGCGAAGAATGCGAAAGACGCAAGTGACCAAGCAATGAATGTTAAAGAGCAAGCAGTCTCTAGTAATAACGAAATGAAGGGAATGCTCAAAGCGATGGAAGAAATCAGTGAAACTTCCGAAAACATTGCGAAGATTATTAAAGAAATTGATGCGATCGCATTCCAAACAAACATACTCGCATTAAATGCTGCAGTGGAAGCTGCCCGTGCAGGTCAACATGGAAAAGGCTTTAACGTGGTTGCCGAAGAAGTTCGTAACCTTGCTTCTCGTAGCGCGAATGCAGCGAAAGAAACCACTAAGATGATTGAAGGCTCGATTAAAACAGTTCGTTCTGGTATGGACATTGCTGGAAGAACTGCAAACGAATTGAATAAGATGACAGCAGGTGTTGTGGATGTTACAGATCTCGTGAAAGACATTGCGAGTGCTTCGATTGAGCAGTCTTCGTCGGTCGTAGAGACTACAACTGGTATCAATCAGATTTCACAGGTGACGATGAGTGCTGCTGCTACAGCAGAAGAAAGCTCAGCAGCTAGTCTTGAGTTATCTAGCCAAGCAGAAGCATTCCAGGCAATGGTGAAGAGATTTCAAATTAGGAAATCAAAAGATGACAAAAAGAGAGAGCAACAGTCATCCTCGAATAAGAAAAAAATTGATTTGAAGTAAGGAGTAAAGTGTATGGCAACGACATTTGAAGAAGAACAATTAGAAGAATCTGAAGATACTATGGAGGATCTCTATATCATCTTTTTCATCGATGGAAGAGAATATGGTATAGAGATTCGTTACTTGATTGAAATCATTGCGTTTCAGCCTGTGACTTTTGTTCCAAACTTACCTGAATATGTAAAGGGAGTAATAAACCTTCGAGGGAAGATTATTCCCGTCATTGATGTGCGGCTAAGATTCGGTTTACCTAAGATAGACTATACCGAATTCACCTGCATATTGATTATGAATTTTAACAATCTGAGTGCAGGGCTTATCGTCGATGGAGTTAAAGAAGTTTTAAAAATTCCAAAAGATTGCATTGAGCCTTCACCCGGATTTGAAGAAGCAAATATGGAACGATTCGTCGATTCCATTGGAAAGTCAGGCGATACATTGAAAATATTAATCGACCTGAATAAGTTTATTCACGAGAAAGATGTAAAAGGAATTGCTTAGGCTCTATAATGCTTGGAGAAAATGAACTTTCAGACCTTGTGCTTGATTCACAAGAAATATTGGATAAAGCAGAAGCAATTCTGATCCAATTAGAAAAAAGTTTATCCGAATCAGCGATTGACGCGGATAAGGTAAATTCATTATTCCGCTATTTCCATACGCTTAAAGGAAATGCGGGATTTTTTAATTTCAATGTGATTGTAAATCTATCGCATTCAGCAGAATCTTTGCTGGAGATTGTCAGAAACGACAATTCTCTTCTGGATCAAAAAATGATTCAGCTCTTCATGGAAGCAAGAGATACTTTGTATGAAATTTTTTCACATCTCAATGAAAACAAAACAGATACAATGTATAAGGAGAAGGCGGATACTTTAATCCCCCGACTCTTCTATATAAAAGAAAATCTAAAAGCAGAGTCTTCAGAACCAAAAAAAGAAGAGCCTAGGTTTGGAATTTTTAAAAAGAAAATTGTGCTTTCCGATGCTCCAATAGTAGAAGAGGATAATAAAGAGTTACCGGCTTCAAATAAGACAACCCCTACTCCTGAAAATTCCGATACAGATAAGCCTGAAAAACCTTTTGTAGATAAAATCATTCAGGAAAGTCCTGCCTTAGAAAAAAAGACTCAAACCACTGAGACAAATAACGGTAATCCAAATGGACAAACTACTGTAAAAAAAGACATTCGAATCGAAACGGATAAATTAGATTACTTGCTTGATATGATTGGTGAGCTTGTGATTGCTGAGTCTCTTGTCACTCAGAATCCAGACATCAAAGAGCTAGACCTTCCAAACTTTTCAATTCAATCTTCCTATTTACGTAAAGTAGTCCGTAATCTACAAGAAGTTTCCTTGCAGCTAAGGATGATTACCCTCGAGGGTTTATTCAATAAGATGGAACGACTTGTTCGAGACTTAGCACAAAAAACAGGAAAAAAAGTTAGTCTTCAAGTTACAGGAAAAGAAACAGAAATAGATAAGAATGCTCTTGAGATATTAACAGACCCTCTTGTTCATATTATCCGCAACTGTATCGATCATGGACTGGAAACAGGCAAAGAGAGATTCGCCAAGGGCAAAGCAGAATCCGGACATATCAAGATTGAAGCAATGCATTCAGGAAATGAAGTATGGATTATAATTTCTGATGATGGTGCTGGTTTAGATAGAGACAGAATTTTAAAAAAAGCAATGGCTCGCGGATTAATCAAAGAAGGAGAAGACGAAAATCTAAAAGACGAAAGAATTTGGGATTTTATTTTTCAACCTGGATTTTCTACAAGTGATAAAGTAACTGATATTTCAGGGCGCGGGGTAGGTCTTGATATAGTTCGCAGAAATATAGCAAAGATCAACGGCGATGTTGAAATTAAAACAAAGAAAGATCAGGGAGCATCTTTCATTCTAAAACTACCTCTTACAATTGCGATCATTGAAGGTATGGTCGTGATCTACAACGGTGTATTTTACATTATCCCCACGATAGATGTAAAAGAAACTCTTAATTTAGCGGAGTCGAAGATTGACTACATAGATCAGGATAAAAAAGTAATTCGCTTCCGAGAGCAGTTAATACCTGTTGTCTCCGTGGAAAGATTACTCAATCACGATTCAAGTGACAAGGATTCTACTTACGAAAAATCCCTCTATGTAATCATAGTGGAGTATAAGAATAATTCGCTTGCAATAGTATTTGATGGTATTGTTGGAAATCAATCTGTTGTAATTAAACCAATTCCGGATTATTTAAAAGGAACAAAGGGCTTTTCAGGTTGCACAATCCTGGGAAGTGGTAATATTGGAATGATTTTAGACATTAGATTCTTTATTAACAATTACTACAAGGAAAACAAAGAATCCGAAGCAGCACATGGACAATAACAAAAAAATTAAAGTATTTATTGTGGATGACCAAAGAGTCGTTCGAAATGTTATTCGAAAAATGATAACGACCGATCCGCGTATTGAAGTGGTGGGAGAAGCATCAAATCCTTTTGAAGCAAGCGAGCTGATTCCAGAAAAAGAGCCTGACGTTTTAACTCTAGACGTAGAAATGCCTCGCATGGATGGAGTGGAATTTTTGCGAAAGCTAATGCCTCAGTATCCAATCCCTGTTATCATGGTAAGTAGCACAACTGAGGAAGGATCAGAGAAAGCAATATTAGCAATGCAGTATGGTGCAGTTGATTTTGTCACAAAGCCAGATGGGGGAGCGATTACTCTCGAATCAACGCAAGCAGAATTAATACAAAAGATTAAAACGGCATCTACAATCAATATTGATAGATGGCTCAAGCAATTAAAATATAAATCCTTGCCACTCATAAATAATCCGATGGCAGGTAAAAGTGGAAAGAGCAAATACAATCTTGTGGCTATTGGTGCATCAACAGGTGGAGTGACAGCAATACGTCAGGTGCTATCTACAGTGCCTAGAGATTTTCCGTGCATCGTGATTACTCAGCATATGCCGCCAGGATTTACCGCTACATTTGCAAAGGGAGTTTCTAAAGATTTTGGACTTGATGTGCGGGAAGCAAAAGATCAAGATATAATTCAGACAGGAAGAATTTACGTTGCACCAGGAGACTTTCATTTAGTGGTAAATAAAAGAAATGGAATTAATCACACGGTTGGCTTAACTCGTGCCGAAAAAGTTAACGGACATAGACCATCGGTGGATGTTCTATTTCATTCCATTGTTGATAATAAACTTGCCATTGAGACAATTGGCGTTATTTTGACAGGCATGGGAATGGACGGAGCAAAAGGGTTACTTGCAATGAGAGAAGCTGGATCGAGAACCATTGGCGAAAGTGAACAGTCGGCACTCATATACGGAATGCCAAAAGTTGCTTACGAAATTGGCGGTGTGGAAGAGCAACTTCCCCTTTCTCAAATGGTGAATAAGATAAAAAATTATTTAAACTACTCGGGCCAATATGTCTGATAAAATATTACTCTATACTCAAAACAAAGAAATAACAGAGCAGGTCAAAACCTACGTCGATGATCTTACTTACGCTTTCAATGTAGCGGATAATATGGATAATCTCACAAATTATCTTAAATCAGATGACACATGGCTCCTTATTTATGATTTTCTTGATACGAGTAGTGAAAATCAAAAAAATCTTGGAAATATTCTTTCAGAATATCCATTCCAATTGGTTATTCTTTTAATCAATCGAGAGGAAGGAGATGAGTTTCTACAGATGATGGAAAACTATCATGTGTATGATATCATCTCTTACCCAATTTATAAATTCAAATTTCATTTTGCGATAACAAAGGCGATCACCTATGGAAAGGTAATGTCGAAGATTTCTGATTTTAAATCAAACGAGAAACAAGTTTTTGAATCAATGATTAAAGTATTTGATTGGAGAAAAGAACTTGATACTAGAAAAGTCGAATCTCTTGCAAATGAATTAATACACCAAATCAATATTAGCTTCTTCCATGGAAGTGGTCTTGGATCACTTATTAGCACACTGAGTATTTTATTTTCAAAAGCAAAACTAGATGAAGAGAAAAAAGTTTATTTAGTTCATGAAAAAATTTACCATCTCCTAAAAGATAATTATGATGAAATTCTAAAGCTAAGCGATAGTTTAACAAAAACACAAGCCATATTAGCAGAAAAGGATTTTTATACAGGGAAATTAACCCTAAAAGATTTCTATGCTGCATTAACTGAAATGGTAAAAGGTATGAAACCAATTGCAGGAATTAAAAATCAGAAGATAGTCATGGGTGATTTTCCTAGAGACTTAGCGGGCAGATCAATTACTGCCAGCCCAGAAAATTTGAAGCTAGTCTTTGATGAATTACTAACAAATGCAATTAAATACTCAGAAGATGGGGATACAATCTATATTCTCTTTTCCCATGATAAATCAGATATTGGAATCAGAATCCTGAATCCTGCTTACAAGAATTCTGACGGGACTGTGGGGATAACAGAGAGTAATGCGCATAAAATCTTTGAACCATTTTTTCGATTGACTAATGTTGTAGATGATAGATTTATGCAGGAAACATTTCGATTTGGTCTAGGTTTGACAGTTGTAAATAAAATTGTTGATTTACACAAAGGGAGTATTTCGTTTTATACAACAGACAATAATATGAGGCGAGAGAACAATATGAAAGATGTTTGTGTTTGGGTTCGATTTCCTATTTTATAAAAAGGCAAGGAAGGAATATGAAAAAAGTTCTTATAGTTGATGATTCTCCAATGGTTCTAAATATAATTGAGACTGCCTTAAGCCTCGAAGATTATGATGTAGTCAGAGCGGCTAATGCCGATGAAGCGCTTAAGAAAATAGAAGAAGGAAAATTCGATTTTGGAATATTTGATGTAAATATGCCTGGAAAAACTGGAATCGAACTTGTCCCACTAGTTTTAAATCATCCCAATGGCAAATCAATGAAGATTGTAATTCTGACCACCGAATCTAGTGCCGAAATCCGCAAAAAAGGAGAAGACGCAGGAGCATCTGCTTGGATGGTAAAACCATTTAAAAATGCTGAAATGATTGATCTACTGAAACAATTAGAGTAGTTACTCAAAGTAAAAAATAAAACGAATATTTTTCTACTTGCTTGTTCTATTATTCAAATTAAGATTTACAGAATAAACTATTTGCAGGAGATTTTTATGGCAGTAGAAGAAAGACAACGCGAAAGGGATTTAATTCTCTCCCCAAATGAATTTGCATTTATTTCTGACCAAACAAAAGGTAATATTAATATTTACGTTGGTCCATATAAAGCAAGTCTCTCCAACACCGATCAGCCAATCATCTTCAATGAGAAAACGAAACGCTTTGAAAAGTGCTCTCTAGAAGGAGCCATTCAAACCTTTGCGATATCTCCAGAAGGTTGGTATCTTGTTCTAAAAAATCCTGCGAAAGATAATTCAAATCCAAAGACTGGAACAGTGAATAGCCTCATCGAGCTCAATGTGGGACATAAAGTGAATATCCCCGGACCAATTTCTTTTCCGCTCTGGTCGGGGCAAATGGTAAATGTTGTAAAAGGACATCACCTTCGTTCGAATCAATACTTGGTTGTGCGAGTGTATGACGAAACAGCCGCTAAGGATAATTGGAATAAGGCGGTCATCAAGACAAGTGAATCAAGCACAGGGCAAACTGAATTTGACATTTCAAAACTCAAACTAGGAAAACATATTACCATTAAAGGAACTGAGGTTTCTTTCTATATACCGCCAACAGGTATTGAAGTAGTAAAAGATGTTAGAAATCAATACATCCGCGAAGCAGTCACTCTTGAGCGGCTAGAATATTGTATCCTTTTAGATGAAGATGGTAATAAACGTTATGTGCGAGGTCCCGAGGTTGTATTTCCAGAACCAACGGAAACATTTATCCAGAAAGATGGTAGTCGCAAATATAGAGCGATTGAGCTAAGTGAAATCAAAGGAATCTACATCAAAGTAATCGCTCCTTATACAGAAGGCGAGGCACAATACAAAGAAGGTGATGAGCTTTTCTTTACTGGCAAAGATCAAATGATTTATTTTCCACGGAAAGAACACGCAATCGTCAAGTATGAGGATAACGAGGTGCACTACGCTGTAGCAATTCCACTTGGAGAAGCGCGCTATGTAATGAACCGTCTCACTGGTGAAGTAAAACTTCGTCGTGGTCCCGATATGTTCTTACCTGATCCTCGCTTTGAAGTAATTGTTCGTAGAATTTTGGAGCATCGTCAAGTAGGTCTTTGGTTTCCGGGAAATGATCGTGCCATAGAAATAAATTCTGAACTACGTAAGCAAGCAATACCAGCGGATAAGCCTACTTTGCCTCCAAGACCGCAAGCCACACCTTCTCCCGCCTCAAGCAAGCGTGAATTTTCAGTTGCTGACTCCTTGCTATCGGAACCAGAAGCAGAAGAATTAGAGCAAATAGCCAGTGATTCATTTCAGCGAAGAAATAAATACACCCCTCCTCGCTATATCACGCTTGATACAAAATACGATGGCGCAGTTTCTCTTGGAGTTTGGGCTGGTTATGCGATCATGGTAGTAGGCAAATCAGGAGAACGTAAAGTCATAGTTGGACCGAGCACTTACCTTTTAGAATTCGACGAGGATATGCAAGTTTTTTCTCTATCAAAAGGAAATCCAAAGACAGATGAAAACCTCATTCGAGATGTATATCTTCGAGTGGCTAACAACAAAGTATCCGATACAATCGAAGTAGAGTCAAAGGATTTTGTAAGCATACAGATTAAGCTTTCCTACCGATTGAATTTTATAAATGACTCTTCTAAATGGTTTAATGTAGAGAATTATGTAAAATTTCTCACAGACAGATTTAGATCTGTTATCCGCTCTGCTGTAAAGAATTTCCGCGTAGAAGAATTTTACACAAATGGAATTAACATTATAAAGAAGACGATTCTCGGAGAAGATAATGCTGGTTACCACTTTACAGAAAATGAAATGAAAATCTACGATGTTGAAGTTACAGGCATTCTTATCAAAGATGCTGCGATTGCAAAGCTTATGCAAGAATCTCAACAAACTCTGATTCAGGAGTCAACAACACTTACCCGCGAGAAATCAAAGCTAGAAATATTAAAATTCATGGAGAAAGTAAAACAAGAAACCAGTGAATCTCAATATTCAACCCAAAAAGCTATTTACGGTTACGAAAAAGAAGAATTGGAAAAGCGTCTAGATTTAGAAACTACCCGAGCAAAGTCAAATGCATCTATCGAAGACTTAAAATTAAACAATCAGTTGAACAAAGAAGATTTGATGAACAAGATCAACTCTGTCCAACTCACAAGAGACAAATCCAGATTAGATCAAGAAGTATTCTTCAAGGAACAAAATATCAACCTCTCAGCTAAAGAGCTTGATACGCAAGTCAGATCAATGGTTGAGCGGGCAAAAGCGATTAGCCCCGATTTCATTGCGGCACTTCAGTCTTTCAACGACAAAGATCAACTTGTCAAGATTGCAGAAGCAATGGCTCCCCTTGCAATCCTCGGTGGAGAATCTGTTGCAGAAGTGTTCTCAAGACTTCTATCCGGAACTAAACTAGAAGGTGTATTTCTGAACATAGGTGGAGAGAGTCTGGGGAAACTTCCGATTAAGCGCAAGGAAGAAGAAAAGTAATTCTTAAAGGAAGCTGAATGACAATTTAATGCATTCTAAGATTAGATTTATCATCACGAGTATTTTAATTTCCATTGCTTTTTTTCTTTTTGCCAAGATCGGTTTAAAAATTGCATTTATTCAATCGAATGTCACATTAATTTGGCTTCCTTCTGGCCTGTCACTTCCTGTTTTACTTTTCGGGGGTTATAAGTATTTGCCGGCAGTCAGTATAGGAGCATTTTTTACAACCTATTCAACAGGTGCGCCGATTGGTTTTGTCATAGCTACTGCTATTGGAAATAGCCTTGAGCCTTTGTTCAGTGCCTATTTTTTAAAATCCAGATTAGAGAATAACAAATATCCTCTTAGTCTAAAGAATGTTGGTCTGTTCTTTTTGATTGCAATTATCATTGCGCCTACAATTAGTGCATTGATCGGAGTTCTAGGTCTATGTTTAAATGGAATGGTCGAATGGAATTTTTTTTATTCAATTTCACTTGGTTGGTGGGCAGGTAACGCATTCGGTGTGTTAACCTTAGGGGCTTTCGTCTTCGCTTGGTTATCAAATGCTAATATTAGTCATACAAAATCTACTCCACTGGAAGGATTCATTCTCTTTATTCTATTGACTCTCACGCAGACAATTATTTATTTCGATATTGTTTCACCTAATGCGTCATTGCCGTTAACATGGACAGCATTTCCTTTTCTGATATGGACTTCTATTCGATTCAATCACAAAATTGCAGTGACCTTTACTTGCATAACAATTAGTATTGCAGTCCTGGCAACGATTAACGGTAAAGGTCCACTTTTCACAGGATCAATTAATCCGAGTCTATACATTCTTTATGGATTTTGCAGCATTGTAATGTTGAACTCTATGATACTTGCAGCCATTTCTTCGGAAAGATTTCTAAAAGAAAAAAGATTAGCGCGTAATAACGAATTGCTCAAACAAACAGAAGAAATAGCAAGAATTGGGTCATGGGAATTGGATACGATAACAAAGGAGCGCACTTGGACTGATGAAATTTTCAGTATTCATGAAGTCCCAATCACGAAATCTCCGCTTTCAACAGAAGAGGCTATTCTATTTTATCCGCTCCCAGGCAGATTAACTCTCCAAACTGCCATGCTAGATGCTATAGAAAAAGGAATCCCGTATAATCTTGAATTGCCGTTTATTACAAAGAGTGGTAAGAGTCTATGGATTCAAACTCAATGTAGAATCATAAAATCAAATAACAAGGTTGTGAGACTAATAGGAACTTTTCAAGATATTACTTTACGCAAAGAAACAGAAACGGAATTGATTAAAACAAAAGAAGCGGCTGAAGCAGCAAATCAGGCTAAATCGGATTTTCTTGCGAATATAAGTCATGAATTACGAACTCCGTTAAATTCCGTAATAGCCCTAACAGATTTATTATTAAAATCTAAATTGAATGAATCACAAGAAAAAAATATGGGAATTGTTTTTCAGTCTGCTAATTCATTGCTCGATTTACTCAATAGTATATTAGATTATTCTAAAATTGAAAGCGGCGAGCTTGCTTTAAAAATCGAAAAATTGAATTTAATAGAATTAGTAAATCAAGCAATAAACACAATCAGATCCGCAGCCGATGATAAAAATATTTCTATTCTAATTAGCCTTGCTAAGAATCTACCTACTTATATATGGATAGACTCTGCTCGACTACGGCAAATACTAATTAACCTTTTGATTAATGCAATTAAGTTTACCAATGCAGGAAGCGTTGAAATAATAATTGAAGTTTTAAAATTTGATTCATCAATAAACCAAATGCAAATTCTTTTTTCAGTCATTGATACAGGAATTGGAATTTCAGAAGAACATCAGAAAAGGATATTCGAAGCATTTACACAAGCAGATAGCTCCACGAGTAGACGCTATAAGGGAATTGGTTTAGGACTTAGCATTTCGAATACACTTCTTAGGCTAATGAACAGTAAACTGAGATTGGAAAGTGAATTAGATAAAGGAAGTAGATTTTATTTTATTCTGGAAACAAAAATAGAATACGAAAATATCCAAGAAGATGCAAAGTATTCTATGACGAATGAGAATTATAATAGTTTCTTTCCAGACTTAACTAACATTTCTAAAATCCTAGTTGTTGATGATGATACAATCAATTTATTTTTAGTAAGAACAATCATTCAAGAACTATTGCCAAATTCTAATTTGATTGAAGCAACAAATGGGAAAGAAGCCATTGATATATTTCAGAAAGAGAATCCTGACCTAATTATACTAGATATACAAATGCCAGAAATGAATGGACTCGAAGCAACGATAGAGATTAGGAAGCTTGAAAAAGAAAAGCGAACGCCTATCATCGCGTTAACCGCAGGAACGATGAAAGGGGATAAAGAAAAATGCTTATCCATTGGAATGGATGATTATGCGTGTAAACCATTTGTAAAATACACAATTGCAAAATTATTATACAAATGGTTATTCAATCAATAGCTATTCCAATCCATTCATCTTTAGGTTTACTTTAAATAGACTAATAAAATCTTCTTCGTCCAAATTTTGTGACATACCTGAATCATAAATCGACTTGAGTGAATGAATTATAGGTAAACTTACCTTATTCGACATTGCAATATAAAGAGAATGGTTTAAATCCTTATTCATATTCTTCAGAGAAAAATTGGTAGAATAGTCATTGTTTAAAATACAATTTACTTTAAAATCTGAGATACCAGAGCGCGCTGCAGAATTTGTTATTATTTCATGAAGAATTCCCAAATCAAGTCCGAGTTTTTTTCCAAGGATAAGACCTTCCATATAGACTTGCGCAAGACCTGCTTGCATCATATTGAGGGTAATCTTCATTAGCTGTCCATTTCCAACATCTCCACAATGAATTACTTTTTTGCCACAGGCTTCCCAAATAAAATTACAATCTTGGAAGTCCTCTTGACTTGCTCCAACCATAAATAGAATTTCACCTTTATCCGCAGCGATTTTACTTCCTGTCATAGGAGAGTCTACAAATCGAAAGCCTCTCTTAATAGATTCATTGTGCATTTTCGCTGTTAGCCCCGGCGAGCTTGTTCCAAAATCCAAAATAGTAGCATGTGTAGGCTCTGCCATTACTTCCATGAAGGACTTCTCTACAATATGGTCTTCCGTCAAACAGAGAATAATAAAATCAGCATTTTGCACGGCATCTTTAATCTCCGAATAAATGCTAGTATTCGCATCTTGCAATTCTTGAATCTTGGAAGGGTTACGCGCAAATATCTGCAAACTAGCACCTGTCTTTTTTAAGTTTTTCACAAGCCCACGTCCCATAATCCCAACACCAATAAATGCAATTTTTTTATCCATAATAATCTCCTTTCGCATAATCAGTATTTATCTTTTTTACAAATCAGACAAGTCAAAAAATACATTTAAAAGATTCATTGTCTTTCTGTAACTACTCAGCGTGTTTTACTACAGAGGCAATCCATTATGTTGAGTAGTTACTTCTTTCCTTGAATAAACATTTCATTGACATTTTCTTAAAAAGTGAAATAATGAAATTAGTAAAATCTCTAAGAGGTGGCAACGTATGGAAATAATAACTATAAATAAAGATAACTTGGAAGAAGAGCATATTTGCTGCGCAATCGGGAATGATAAGAAAAATCAAGCTAGAGCAAATTCAAAAAAAGATTGGATGAGAGATCGATTCAATGATGGTCTGATTTTCAAACGTTTTGACCAGAGAGGAAAGATCTTCATTGAATATATGCCAATTGAAAAAGTCTGGAAACCAGTTATTGGCAAAAACTTTATGGTTATCAACTGCCTTTGGGTTTCCGGTCAATTCAAAGGGAAAGGTCTGTCGACTCAATTATTAGAAGAATGCATAAAGGAATCTAAATCAAAAAAAATGGATGGAATTATAGTGGTTACGAGTAATAAGGTGAAACCCTTCTTAACGGATAAGAAATTTTATATGAAACATGGATTTGAATTAATTGATTCCGCCCCTCCTTATTTTGAACTACTTGCACTTAAATTTAATAAGAAAGCGGATAATCCAAAGTTTGCGAATAACGCAAAGGAAGGAATTTGTTCGAACAAAAAAGGATTTACTTTTATTTATTCCAATCAATGCCCGTTTATGGAAGAATATATACAATTAATGGCGTCCATCTGTAAGAAAAAGAAATTCCCTACTGAAGTAATAAAACTAAAAACAATGAAAGAGGCACAGCAAATTAGTAGCCCCTTTGGAACAATGGGAATCTATTACAATGGAAAATTTATTACTCATGAATTAATGCCAGAAAAGAAATTTGATTCTTTTGTTGATGCAATAAAAGACAAATAAGCTGAGAATCTGTTGAAAGAATTCGGAATAAGAAAAAGCTTTTTATTTTACTTCAAAAACAATTTTCCAATTTCTAAAATACCAACAGTGTCACGCATGAAGAAAGGCTCCGCATATTCAGTGTGAATGCGTAAACCGAAATAGCGATTTGCCTCAAGAGATTCACGGATAAATGCGCCCTGCCCTTTCTTTATGAACTGAGATTCATAACATTCAAGCACCTGTCTCTTCCTTTCGATATAGGGACTAATATCAACACAGAAGGATGGCTCTAGATTTAGTTTAATATGATTGGGGAAATAGTAGATTACCCGCTCTGGAAAGAAAGGCTCTCCTTTTATGTCTGACTTTGTAAGCTTGGAATAGAAACGTGCAGAATCAGTAAGCTTACTCACCGCAATATGATCTGGATGCACATCATAATCATAATGAGTAAATATATATTCCGATCTTGTTTCTCTAAAAACTTCCGCCAGCTTGATTCGATTTTCGACTGTTTCTTCTATATAACGATTTTTTAAGTCGAGAGTAATTCTTTTTACCCCCAACAAATCCGCTGCTTTTGTTCTTTCCTCTTTTCTTATTTCGACAGATCCGTGTGGCGTAGGCTCACCATCAGAAATATCGAGAATGGTAACTTCATGTCCTGCGTCTAATAGACGTAAGACGCTACCGCCCATAGAAAGCTCTACATCATCTGGATGTGCACCGATGCAAATTATTTTACTCATATTTAGAATTCAAAAAAGAAAAGATTTTTTCTTTTTGTTCCTCCGCGTCTTTTTTCCCGAGCTCATACGCATCTCGAGCACCTATTGCATTTGTATAATCAAACGTATGAATTGGCAACTTCCTATCCGGCTTTATGAAATATGTATTTTTCATTACTTCTTCTGACTTCCCATATAGCGTTGTATCTTCGTAATAGATTCCAATTTTTTTTCTTGTATTAGAAAAAGATTCAAGGAGCAAATTGTTTGTTAGCCCTCCGTCCAAGTAGTATTCTTCATTGATTCTCTGAAAACTAAGCACCGGTGGAATGGAGGAGGAATTCATGATTATCTGCTCGGTAATTGCGGGATACTGAAAGTCTTTATTTGTGAAGATTACTTCTTTTAGATTCCATTCCTTTACGATATTATCTACTCTATGACAGGGAAGTCCCTTCTCTTTGTCTTTGTCATCTAATAGAACTGCTCTCATGGTTTTTGGAATGAGAAGCAATTTTTTCCAATAATTATGCAAGTTCCCTTTTCGGGGAAATGCTTTTACAGCTAAGATAAAAATCTTCACCCTACTCTTTCCTATTTTTTCAAAGTCTATCGCATAACGTAATGTGCGTCGATACATATTCTCATGGGGAAATGGTCGTTTGCCCATAAGAATATGATGAGGCCAAAAATTACTTTTGTTTCGTTTGAGTAGTTGCTCAAAATATTCAATTCCAGCTTCTTCTCTACCTGATAGAATCATAAGCCCTATGGCAGAGCCTGCGCTCACACCAGAAATTTCTTTTATCTTTAAACCCCAACTTCTAAGTTTATATCCAACTCCTAAACCATAAAGTGCTTTGCATCCTCCACCTGCGATGGCGAGCGCAATCTCATTGTTAATTTTCTTTCGAACTGACTTTAATGAAGGCATAGATTGATTAGTTTTCGCCTAATTTATTCTAGCAATAAAAAAACGTTTTAAAAAATAAATACTGTGTTAAACTCGCCTTATGAGAAGATTCTATTTAAGTGTTAGTTTAACAATAACCTGCCTGTCGGCGGGGTGGCTATTCTCCCAAGAAGGAGAATTTGTGGAGATGAAAATGCATGACTTTATGGAAGATCATGTGGAATTGGCAGAGAAAAAGTTCAAGAAGGGCGATAAGGAACCTATGAAGAAAATGCTAGAGGCAATGTCGAGTTTCGCAATTCCAGAAGACAAAGAGGCTTGGGAAACGATAACTTCCGATGCACTTAGCTCAGGAAAGTATCTTTCGTCCTGCAAAGCCTGTCATTCAAAGTTTAAAAAATCTTATAAAAAATCGTATAAGAAACGATTAATTTCTATTCCAAAAGATATTCTAATAAACAAATAATTAAATCCATGACGAAAGAACTTTTTCAAAAAATTGCAAAGCTTGCTAAAGGAGAGAAAGACACTGAAGTCTTAATGCAAACTCTCATTGAATGTGAAGCTGAGATTAATAATAAATTTGCGCAAAAAGAATACCTTCTTTCTAATGCACTTAAAATTGGTAAGATTGCTACCTTCAATCTAGATGTCGCTTCTAGAAAAATAGAATGGTCTTCCGAAATTTATCAAATTCTTGAAAGAAATGTCAGTGATTTTTATTCTAGTATAGAGGCATATCTATGCTTTGTGCACAAAGATGATTTGACTGGAGTGCGCAAAGAATTGAGGAAAGCCATAAAAATAAAAAGAAATTTTTCCATTGAATATAGACTCATCATGCCCGATGAAAAAATTAAATATGTATTAAGTGAGGGAAGCGTAGAGTATAAGAACAATAAGCCGATAAAATTCCTTGGACTAACACAAGACATTACAGAGCGAAAAAATCGAGAAGAAGAATTAAAAATCTATAAGCATATTCTCAAAAACAATTGGGAAGCAGTTGTATTTGCAGACATGCATGGAATAGTGCGTTATGCGAATACTTCTGCGTATGCGCTTTACGGATATGAAGATCCCGAATTAATAGGACTTAACGTAGACATTTTCAATTCTCATGATACAATCGAAACTCCTGAGATCATTGAATCAATCCTAACAAAAGGAGGTTGGTCGGGAGAATTGATACAGAGAAAAAAAGATGGAAGTAATATTCAGGCACTCCTGACAGTTTCACTCATAACAAACGATCAGGGCGAACCAATCGGTTATTCATCTAATAGCAAAGACATTAGTGAAAAAAAATATTATGAACAAAGACTTTTAGGAGTCAGAAATTTTTTAGATAGTATCATCAATGCAATCGCTAGCCCCGTCTTTGTGAAAGATATACTACACAATTGGATTTTATTAAATGATGCATTTTGTAGCTTCGTCGGATTCAAACGGGAAGAATTGCTGGGCAAATCAGATTATGATTTCTTTCCAAAAGAAGAGGCTGAAATTTTTTGGTTCAATGATAACAAAGTCCTCATTGACGAAGAAGATGTTGTAAATGAAGAGTCGTTCACAGATTCCTCTCATCAAAGAAAAACTATTCTCACTCGAAAACGTCTTTACGTAGATGAGGCTGGCGATAAATATATAGTTGGTGTAATAACAGACATTACCCGCACAAAAGAATTCGAGAATGAATTAATAAAAGCAAAAGAGCACGCTGAGATTGCAACATTAGCAAAGAGTGAATTTCTAGCTGATATGACTCACGAAATAAGAACCCCGATGAATGCAATCCTTGGATTTTCTGAACTATTAAAGAATGAAATCAAAGAGGGAAAAGCGCGGAGATATCTAGATGGAATCATGAGCAGCGGAAAAAACCTATTAAACCTCATCAATGATATTTTAGATTTATCAAAAATTGAAGCAGGGAAGATGGAAATCAAAAATTCTCCTGTATTGATGCATAGTGTTCTGAGTGAATTACAAGAAATTTTTAATTTAAAATCTACTGAAAAAAATGTTGAATTAATATTTGTAATCTCCGGAAATTTCCCAAAGATAATTTTGGTAGATGAACTTCGTCTTAGGCAAATTCTTTCCAATCTTATCGGAAATGCAATTAAATTTACTGAGGCAGGATCTGTAACTGTAAAAGTGAATTCTGTGTTTAATCGCAATAATCCGAATAAGATGGATTTGATGATAGCTATAGAAGATACTGGAATTGGAATAACGGACGCGGAACAAGAAAAAATTTTTGAGGCATTCTATCAACAATTAGATCAGAATATAAGTAAGTTCGGAGGAACAGGACTTGGACTAACAATTTCTTGTAAATTGGCAGAGATGATGAAAGGAAAGATTGATTTGAAAAGCAAAGTTGGAGTAGGAACAACGTTTACTCTTCATTTGCCGGATATTCAGATAATGAACGAAAATTTAAAAGAAGAAGATATAAATAATGCTAGTTTAGGATTGCCGAAGTTTTCTCTTCTGATTGCAGACGATGTGGATTACAACCGTAATCTGGTAAAAGATTTTTTAAGCGAATATGAAATTGAATTCTTTGAAGCTTCGGATGGAAAAAGAGCGTTTGAACTTGCTCGTGATTTAAAACCGGATATCATACTCATGGATATTCGAATGCCAATTCTAGATGGACTCGATGCAAGTCGAATGATCAAAGAAGAGGAAAACTTAAAAGACATTCCAATTATAGCACTCACTGCTTATGTGATGAAAGATGCAGAAAAAGAAATTAAAAAATACTGCAACGGATTCATCCGAAAACCTATGAGCAAAAGAGATTTACTGACCGAAATCATTAAAATACTACCAACTCGTATATTATAGTTGCAAATTGCATATGGTTTTAAAACAAAAAAAAGACTCTCTCAGACAATAAAATCTAAAAGTGAATGACACGATCTTAAACCAATATACAATGCGTTTACTCTATGGAATTCGATGAAATTTTTAAACACCTTTTGGACGTAAACAAAGATGCGCCGGATAGTCGTATTCTGAAATTGGAATGTCCAATTCCGCAAAAATATGAAACTGCGATGAATGAATTCTTAGAAAAATTTTTCGTAAATGATCCTTTTGAAATTAAACCGCAAGACTTAGAGACGTTTATCACTCCGACAGGAAAAATAAAAAAATTAAAATTTGATAGAAGACCTTCTACATTCTTAAGCATTCTTAGATTTTTAGAATTATATAGACAACAGTTAAAAAAAATTCAAGGCAATTTGAGTATACTTGCGAGTTGCTACAAAAAATTTGAATCCAATGACCTGTTTGATCCAGTAAATTCAGTATTGAAAAACGAAATCTTTTCTCATGTATTATCTGCCGGTAGGCTTTTAAAAAAATGGAATCCTCAAGTGGAACAGCTATATAAGATTACTCTGACTAATATCAATTTGGCGATAACAGAATCAGAAGCTATCAATGGTCGCGGAAAAGGATTTGTAAACATTCGAAAAATTCACAGTGAAGGATATTTGAACTTAACCTTTCATCCTTATTATGTAAACATGATTAATTTCTGTATAATGTGCATAGCATTCTCTGCAAAGTTTGAAACTATGACAGTTGATTATAACTCAAAAGCAAAAGTTGCCTTAAATTTATAGCTTCATAAAAAAAGAGTGACAATTTTGAAAATGCATTTATTATGCTTAGAAATTTTATGGAATTTGATGATGTATTTAAAGCAATACTTTTAGAGAACAAAGATTTTCCGGAGAACCGTATTTTAAGACTTGAGCATCGAATTCCAATTAAATATGAAACTTCGATGAATGAATTTCTTGAAAAATTCTTTGCAAACGATCCTTTCGATATTAAGCCTGAAGATTTGGATGTAACGATTACGTTAAATGGAAAAATTAGAACTTTAAAGTTTGATCGTAAGCCCTCCACTTTTCTCAGTATATTTCGCTTCCTAGAACTATATCGCCAACAGATGAATTCTATGAATTCTGATTTGCAAACACTGGGATCATTCTATAAGAGTATTTTAAATAGTAAACTACCAGAAGAATCAACTTCTAAGATAAAGAGCCAAATTCTTGCCAGTATACTTTTGGCTGGCAAAATAATTAAAAAATGTAAATCTCAAATGGAATATCTTTATCGAATCACTATTGGAAGTATAAACTCACAGATAGCAGAGTCAGAAGCGGCTAATGGCAAAGGCAATGGATTTGTAAATCTAAGAAAAGTTCATAGTGAAAGTTATTTGAAATTAACCTTTCATCCTTATTATGGAAACATGGTGAATTTCTGTATCATCTGCATTGCCCATACAAGTAAACTTAGAGCAATGACAAAGGAATATCACAACCAAACCAAAAGAATCCTTAATTAAGCGCTTATATATTCCTTAAATCGAATGGTATTAATTATTATATCGTATCATTCGACTTTTTTATTTATTGTGAATGGAATTCGTAGCATCCAATCTATTCTCAAATACTTTGGATCTCTAAAAATAGGAAGCCCAAGCGTTAAACTTCCCTTAGCCTCATTTTTTAAAGTTCCAAGAAGTCTATCCCAAATAGAAAGGTTAAATCCATAATTCATATTGTATTCAGAAACTAAAACAGAATGATGAATTCTATGGAGGGAAGGGGTAATCACTATATACCGTAAAACTCTATCGAACGCAGCAGGAATGTAAATATTGCTGTGATTAAACATAGCCATTCCATTTAGAATCACTTCAAATAGAAGAACAGTAAACGGAGAGACTCCTGAAAGTAAAATGGCTGACCATTTAATCAACATAGAAATAATAATTTCAATCGGATGAAACCGAGTTCCACTGGTAACATCCAATTCCAAATCAGCATGGTGCATTTGGTGTAACTTCCATAAAACAGGAATAGAGTGAAACAAAACGTGTTGAAGATAGATTACAAAATCTAAAAAGACTAAACCAACAAGAATATACACCCAGTCTCCCGGGTTTAGAAGTCTTAAAAATCCAAACTGCCTAGTAGCGGCAAACTCTGCTAAGCCGATGGCGGTTACGGGA
>Ga0209174_10000790_pt1 | contig 23061 bp, 16 predicted proteins | sample JI91814BDNA_FD_187505 | JGI IMG/M metagenome (GOLD analysis project Ga0209174, IMG submission 187505) | Wastewater effluent complex algal communities from Wisconsin, to seasonally profile nutrient transformation and Carbon sequestration -... | ecosystem: Engineered > WWTP > Effluent > Algae...
CCCGGTGCGCTTCTCGACATTCTTGAACCCGAGCGTCGCCAGGTGGCCATTGGTGGTCCCGGACAGGTGCAGGATCGCGTCGGCCATGTGGATATCGGTCTCCAACCGCGGCTGGCCGGCGCCGACGCCGCTGGCGGAGGTGCCATTGCGGTGGCGCAGGATCTCGACCTCACGCTTGACGTCATACGGAACGCCCTTGGTGAGCATGCCGACGTTCTCCATCAGGGGGCCGATGGACGTGAACTTCTCGTAGGTCGCCGGATAGTTGCGCTCCGCCACCGCGAGTATCGGCATGGTCTTGCCGGGGATGGGCTCGACCTCACCGGTGCGCCAGTCGAGGACCCGCCCGTGGACGGTCGCCATCGCCTCGGGGGTGTCGTGCCACAGCGGCTTGGCGACGACGTCCTTGCGGACGCCGAGGTGGTCGGCCGCGAGCTCGGAGAAGCGCCTGGCGATCTCCTTCCAGGTCTCCCAGTCGCTCTTGGACTGCCATGGCGGGGCGATCGCCGGGTTGAAGGAGTGGACGAACGGGTGCATATCCGTCGTCGAGAGGTCGTGCTTCTCGTACCACGTCGCCGCCGGCAGCACAACATCGGAGAAGAGCGTCGAACTCGTCATCCGGAAGTCGAGTGTGGTGAGCAGGTCGAGCTTGCCCTCGGCCGCCTGCTCGGGCCAAGCGATGCCGGCCGGCCGCTTGTCCGCGGGCGCCTCGGTCGCCGTGAAGGAGCCGTCGGTGCCGAGCAGGTGGCGCAGGAAGTACTCATTGCCCTTTGCGCTGGAGCCGAAGAGGTTGGAGCGCCACAGGCTGAGGATGCGCGGGTGGTTCTCCTCGGCTTCCGGGTCCTCGACGGCGAACTTCAGCTCACCCGACTTCAGCTGCTGGACGATGTAGTCCGGTGGCGTCATCCCGGCCGCCTCGGCCTCGTCGGCGAGGACGAGACTCGACTTGGTGAAGGTCGGATAGCTGGGCGCCCACCCGAGCCGGGCGGACTGCGCGACCAGGTCGATGATGCTCTTGCCCGCGAAAACGCCGGTGCCACAGTCGATGTCGTTGGCGGAGAAAGTGTCGTAGCGGTACTGGCTGGTGTTGACATACCAGTAGGCGGTCTGGTTCATGTGCCGCGGCGGGCGGTGCCAGTCCAGGGCGAAGGCCATGTGCTGGAAGCCCATGATCGGCCGGATCTTCTCCTGGCCGACATAGTGCGCCCAGCCGCCGCCATTGCGGCCCTGGCAGCCGGTGATCGTCGTCAGCAGCAGCATCGAGCGGTAGATCTGGTCCGAGTGGTACCAGTGGTTGGTGCCCGCACCCATGAGGATCATGCCGCGGCCGCCGGTGTCGACGGCGTTCTGTCCCCACTCGCGGGCCAGGCGGATGACCTGCTGCGCCGGGACCGAGGTGTAGCGCTCCTGCCACGCGGGTGTCGCGGGCGCGTCGGGGTCGTCGTAGCCGGTCGGCCATGCTCCGGGAAGTCCTTCGCGGGCAACGCCGTAGTGGGCGAAGAGGAGGTCGAGCACGGTCGTGACGAGGCGGTCGCCGACCCGCTTGACCGGCACCCCGCGGGTCTCGTAAGCGACCTGCCCGTCGGCGGCGTCGAAGCGCGGGAAGCGCACGAGAGCGACGTCGTCGCGCACGTCATACAGGCTCAGGGCGGGCTCGAGCTCGCCGAGCTCAAGATTCCACTTGCCCCACCCCTCCTCGCCATAGCGGAAGCCGAGGGACCCATTGGGGATGGCGATCTGCCCGGACTTGGCATCGAAGAGCGCCGGCTTCCACATGGCGTTCTCGGAGTCCTTCTCCGGGATGTCGAGATCGCCCGCGACGAGATTCTTGCCCTGCGACCAGGTGCCGTCTCCATTGTCCTGCAACGAGATCAAGAACGGCAGGTCGGTGAACCGCCGGTTGTAGTCGACGAAGAAGTCGACCTGCTGGTCGGCGAAGAACTCCTTGAGCACGACATGCCCCATCGCCATCGCGAGGGCGCCGTCCTCACCCGGATTGCAGGTCACCCACTCATCGGCGAACTTGACATTCTCGGCATAGTCCGGGGCGACGGCAATGACCTTCTGGCCGCGGTAACGGGCCTCGGTCATCCAGTGCGCGTCAGGGGTGCGGGTCAGCGGGACATTGGAGCCCCACATGATCAGGTAGCCCGCATCCCACCAGTCGCCGGACTCCGGGACGTCGGTCTGGTCGCCGAACATCTGCGGGCTGGCGTTGGGCAGATCGGCATACCAGTCGTAGAAAGAGAGCATCGGCGCACCGATGAGCTCGAGGAAACGGGCGCCGGAGGAGTAGGACACCGGCGACATCGCCGGGATCGGGGAGAACCCGGCGATCCGGTCCGGGCCCCAGCGCTTGACGGTGTAGACGTGCGCGGCGGCGACGATGTCGACGACCTCGTCCCACGTCGAGCGGACCAGCCCGCCCTTGCCGCGGGCGCTCTTGTAGCGCCGCGCCTTCTCGGGGTCCTGCACGATCGAGGCCCACGCGAGGACCGGATCGCCATACTGCGCCTTGGCCTCCCGGAACATCTCCAGGAGGACGCCGCGGACATACGGATAGCGAATCCTGGTGGGGGAGTACGTGTACCAGGAGAAGGCAGCGCCACGCGGACAGCCGCGCGGCTCGTATTCGGGCTTGTCCGGGCCGGCGCTCGGGTAGTCGGTCTGCTGAGCCTCCCAGGTGATCACGCCGTCCTTGACGTAGACCTTCCAACTGCACGACCCCGTGCAGTTGACCCCGTGGGTGGAGCGGACGACCTTGTCGTGCGCCCAGCGATCGCGATAGAAGGCGTCGCCCGCGCGGCCACCCTTGGCATACATCGTCCGCTTGTCCGCGGAGACCTCCGCCTTGGTGAAGAAGCGGCGGGTGCCGACGAGGGCATCGGTCAGCGGGCCGTCGAGGCCGGTATCCGTCATGACGTGGGTCCTTGGGTCGAGAGGTTGGGCTGTGCTCGAGTCACGTTGCGGTGGAAGGGCGTTCGAGTGGTGAGCCGGGCCAGGCAGGTGTCTGGCCCGGTGAAGGGCTGCAGGCTCACGGTCAGGTCGTCCTCGCCGAGTTGCTCCATGGACCCGGCGATCAGACCCCGGTGAACCCCGCACACCACCTGCGGGTTGGTGTGGGCCAGGTCGAGGAAGGGGCACTTGTGCAGGGTGATCTGGGCGGTGCGTCCCTGGTCGACGGTGGCGACCTCGGGCGAGTAGCCCCAGTCGCTGAGATGGTCGAGCATTGCGCCGACCTTGGCCAGCCAGGCGCCTGGGGAGGTTGCCGGGCTGCTGGGCCCGCCGGGATCTACACGGTGTTTGGCCCAGCGTCGACCGGCGTCCTCGGGCGTCAGGATCGTCCCGGCATTGGCGCCGGCGAAGGCCTCGGCGAGAAGTTCGAGAAGAACCCGGTAGGCGTCCTCGGTCTCGCCGACTTCCAGTCGGCCGGGTTCGACGGCATAGATCTTCGACGGCCGGCCAGCGCCCGCGCCGCGCCGGCTCTCGACCGTGAGAATGCCGGCCACGACCAGTTGTTCGAGATGGAAGCGGACCGTCGTCACGTGCAACTCGAGCAACTCCGCGAGCGCGGCGGCGGACATCCCCGTTTCGCCGTGTTCGAGATTGGCGAGAGCGTCGACGATCTCGCGCCGCACCGGGGAGGTGAGCAATCTCGCACCGACCGCAGGGTCGCCCGAGTGGGCCACGCTCATCCCGACCTCCGTCCGGATATTAGAGGATCGATCTCATGTATATCACGGCCTGGGTATGCATGTGCTTAGTAGGTTCCGGGCTGACGTGGGTGTATCGTTCCAGATTTAGAGGAATCTATCCGGCAAATATGGAGCACAGCATGACCACCCAGGCACGCGGGGCAACCCGGGTCTTGGCCTTGTCCACCACTGCCTTCACGTTGATGTTCGCGGTCTGGCTGATGTTCGGCATCCTGGGCGTGCCCATCCAGAAGGAGTTCGGGCTCACCGACGTCCAACTCTCCTGGGTCTCTGCGGTCGCCGTCCTGAACGGCTCGCTGTGGCGGTTGCCGGCCGGCATCCTGACCGACCGGGTGGGCGGACGCCTGGTGACGATCGCGATGCTCTTCCTCACGGCCATACCGGCGTTCTTTCTGACCCGGGTCGGCAGCTATGGGGCATTGCTCGTGCTCGCCTTCCTCGTCGGCTTCGCCGGCAACCTCTTCAGCGTCGGCATCGCCTGGAACTCCGCGTGGACCTCGAAGGACCGGCAGGGCTTCGCGCTCGGCGTCTTCGGGGCCGGCAATGTCGGCGCGTCGGTCACCAAACTGCTCCTCGTCCTGTTCCCCGCGATCATCTCGGGCACGGCCGGCCATGTGTACTTCGGCATTTTCGACGGTGGGTGGCGGATATTCCCGGCGATCTACACGGTCGCTCTCATCGCCACCGGCCTGCTCGTCCTGTTCGTCGCGCCCCGCCAGGACCGCGTTGCCGGGGCTGGCAAGCCAATCGGCGAGATGCTCGCCCCCTTAAAGCACGTGCGGGTGTGGCGCTTCAGCCTGTACTACGCGGCCGTCTTCGGTGCCTATGTCGCGCTGGCCGCCTGGCTGCCGAAGTACTACGTCGAGAACTTCGACATCCCGCTGCGCGAGGCGGCGCTGCTCACCGCGATCTTCATTTTCCCCGCGTCGCTGCTCCGCCCGGTCGGCGGCTGGTTCTCCGACCGCTTCGGCGCTCGGCGGGTCATGTACTGGACCTTCGGCGCCATGCTCGTCACCACCGGCATCTTGATGATGCCGAATGGTCACCTCGTCATTGCCCACCCGGACGGCACCCAGAGCAGCCACTTGGCGTATGCCATCGGCCTGGTCCCCTTCGTCATCCTCGTCTTCCTGCTCGGCTGCGCGATGGGCATCGGCAAAGCCGCGGTCTACAAGCACATCCCGGAGTACTTCCCCGACAACGTCGGCTCGGTCGGTGGCCTGGTGGGGATGTTCGGCGGGTTGGGCGGCTTCGCCCTCCCGCCCCTGTTCGCCTACACCAAGCAGTGGAGCGGCTTCCCGTCCTCCACCTTCTTTGTCCTCTTCGTCCTCACGGCTGTCTGCGCCGTATGGATGCACCTCACCGTCGTGCACATGCTGCACGAGAACTCGCCCACCCTGGCCCGGCACCTCGAAGCCCCAGCCGACGCGACGGCGAGCCGCTGATCCGGCCGGGCCACGCCGGCATCGGACCCCACAACCCGACCACGCGTCCATACGACAAGAAGAGGACCGACTATGAGTGCCGACACCCGCACCGGTGGTGAGTGGCTGCAAGCCTGGGATCCCGAGAACGAGGAGACCTGGGACAAGGGCCTGGCCTGGAAGACCCTCTGGATCACGACCTTCTGCCTGACCCTCGCCTTCATCGCGTGGTTCCTGCCGAGCGCGATCATCCCCAAGCTCAACGCCCTGGGCTACACGTGGACCAAGAGCCAGCTCTACTGGATGGCGGCGATGCCCGGCCTCGCCGCGGGCCTCTTCCGGCTGGTGTGGATGGTCCTGCCGCCCATCATGGGCACGCGCAAGATGGTCTCCCTGAGCACGCTGCTGCTCATCGCCTCGACCCTCGGGTGGGGCGTGCGGGTGCAGCACCCGACGGCGCCCTACTGGGAACTGATGGTGCTGGCCTTCCTCGCCGGCATCGGCGGTGGCGTCTTCTCCGGCTTCATGCCCTCGACTTCCTTCTTCTTCCCGCGGCGGATGCAGGGCACGGCCCTCGGCCTCCAGGCGGGGCTCGGCAACTTCGGTGTGTCGGTGGTCCAGTTGCTGACCCCGTACCTCATCGCGATGTCGGGTCTGGCGATCTTCGGCGGCTCGCAGGTGCTCAAGACCGCCGGCAAGCCCGACAAGGAGGTGTGGTTCCAGAACGCCGCCTTCTTGTGGATCCCGCTGATGATCATCGGCGGGATGCTCGCCTGGACGATGCTGAAGTCGGTGCCGGTCAAGGCCAATATCAAGCAGCAGTTCGACATCTTCTCCAACCAGGACACCTGGTGGATGACGCTGATCTACATCATGACCTTCGGCACCTTCTCCGGCCTCGCCGCCCAGTTCGGCCTTCTCATGGCGAACCTCTACGGCTCCGGCAACGACAAGGTGGTCTCCGGAACCGGCGCTGCGGCAAAGGTTCTCATCGAGGGGTATGCCGTTCCCGACCCGGTCAAGTACGTCTTCCTCGGCCCCCTCATCGGCGCCGGTGCGCGGGTCGTCTTCTCGCCGCTGACCGACCGGATGGGTGGCGCCAAGTGGTCCCTTGTCTCCGGGATCGGCCTCATCGCCTCGATCATCTACACCATTCCGGCGCTCACCCCCGACTACTCCTCGGCTGCCGGCCTCAAGGGTGACTTCAACCAGTTCCTGTGGGGCATGCTCGCGATCTTCCTTTTCTCCGGCATCGGCAACGCCTCGACTTTCAAGCAGATGCCGATGATCTTCGAGCGGCGCCAGGCCGGTGGCGTCATCGGTTGGACCGCCGCCATCGCCGCCTTCGGCCCGTTCTTCTTCGGGGTCGGCGTCAACCTTCTCGGCCCGACCGCGTTCTACTGGATCGGGGTCGTCTGGGCGATCATGTGCACCGCGATCGTGTGGATGCGCTACGCCCGGCCGGGAGCGCCCAAGCCCAGCTGAGCCTGTGACGGCCTACGGCGCGTGCCCCGTTCGGTGGCACGGGTGTCTGTGCCGGGGTCCTCGCGAAGTGTCGCAGCTGGGTCCCACGCTCTGCGTGGGCGGAAGGAGCGGAGAACCCGTGGGGTGTCAGCCGAAGATGGTGACCGTCTGCCGGGAGATCGCGACCGCCTCGCCGGCGGGAGTGAAGACGGTGGCGTGCGAGTGGGCATACCCGTGGTGGGCGGCATCGGTGCGCACCTCGTACCACCACTCCTGATTGCCGTATGCCGCCGGGTCGGCCAGCATCTCGATCGTCCAGGTGAGCGTGCCCATCGCCGCTGGACGCCGGAGCATCTGCCCGGGGGCGGGCGGCCAGGCATCGATGAGCGCGATGACGTGCGGGAGGGTCATCGCTGCCGGGGGGTTGCGAAAGCTCATGAACCCCGCGAGATCGCCGTCCGGTGCTCCGGAGAACGGGACGCGACCGCGCGCCAGCCGCATACGGACGTGGGTGAAGAAATCGGGGACGATGCCGGGCAGATAAGGAATCTCGGGCAGGTCGGCATCGGGCGCGGCGATGGCCGTCGGCGTGGGACGGGGGAGTTCGACGCTTGACTCGCGCTCGGTGCCGAAGGACGCGAGCATCACGGCAGCGACGGCGTCCTCGCCGGTGCGCGGGTCATGCTGACGGAGCCGGATCTCGACCTGCGTGACGGAAGTGCCGCGGCGCAGCAGCTCGCTTTCGAGCCGGGCTGGTCCGGCGGCGACCGGCACGACAAAGGAGATCGTTGCGGCCCGGAGCGTCCCACCGTCCAGGTCGTAGGCGCCGAGACCGCGGGCGATGAGCACGCCAGCGACGAGGCCGCCGAAGGTGGCCCGGCCCTGCCCCCAACCGGCGGGGATCTCGATGTCGGCTGCGCCCGCGCTCTGGGCGAAAAGCAGATCCAGGGGATGGGTTTCGGCAGGGGCGGTCACGAGGTCACATCTTGCCCGACGTGGATCCACACTCGACGCAAAGTGGACAGCGCTAGGGCGTGGGAGGAGCCAGGGCATCGCCAAGTTCGGCATGGGCTTGTCGGTAGAGCACCCCGAGGCGGTGGTGGAACCACTCACCGCGGGGGGTGACGACGACCGCCGACCCTTCGATGCCGGTAGCCGTGTAGCGCAGTGGCCGGGCCCGGTCGGGGCCAGCGGGGTCGACGACGAGGAGGTCGCCGGCATACGACGATCCGCCCGCGGAGACCACGAGGCGGCCGTTTGCGAGCGAGGTGATCGCGAGCAGCGGACCCTGCTTCTTGCTCAGCGTGGTGAAGGGGGGCGCAGTGCCGCCGCCGCGCCAGTCCGTCGTCGCCGGATCGATGACGGACAGGTCGCTCCCGCCGCCGAAGTAGAGCAGCCGTCGGCGCCGAAGGCCATGCCCGAGACGATGCTTCGGCCTTGGAGCGGGAGGTACTGGACCTCGTGCGTGACGAGGTGGTAGCGCACGAGGCGGGAGCTGTCCGGCGCGGGGCCGTTGTCGGGCGGGTCGGCGTTGGTCCCGACGTACACGCAGCCGCCCGTCGCCGCGGCCGGTCGAGTGGCGATTGCGCTGACGCCCTGCCCGGGGATCGAGACGCGCGTCGGCTCGATCAAGCCGGCACTCATGTCACAGATGCAGAGCCACCCGTCGGCGAGTTGGCTGCGCCATAGGTCGCAACGGCCACCTTGCCGGCGCCGATGTCGGCCATCGTGTTGGGACGGGCCTGGCCGGCTTCGATACGCAAGGGTGAACTGGGGTTGCGGGCCGGCCGCGCACGAGGTCGGACGAGCCGGATCCCAGCGTGAGAGTTGCGCGCCCCCCGAGTAGGTCCCGATCGCCAGCACCCCGCTCGCGGTCGCGGCAAGACTCTCCACCTGACGTGGCTCGCCGGCACAATCGACGCCTAGGACCGCGGGCCGGTCGGGGAATCTCGGGTCGACGTCGATCAGGGACGGGCTGAAGAAACTGGTGGCCGCCAGGACATGCCGTCGGCCACTGATGTCGGGACCGAGGGCGATCACCCCGAGCCGCCGTCGGCCGCTCTCGATCAGTGGGCCGCGAATCCCTTGGGCGGGAATGGTTTTGGTGGTGAATATCGCTGGGTCGGACGAGGCCGGCCCGGCGACGACGAGGGTGCCGTCACTGCGATAGGTCACGCAGGCGCCGCGCCCGGGCAGCCAGCACGAGGTCACGGGCACCTGGCCGAGGGCCGCCGCGCTCAGGTGAAGCGTCCGCGTTGCCGGCAGTGCGTCCGGGTCGAAGACATCCAGCTCACCGCCCGCCCCGCGGTAGGTGACCGCGCCCGGCCCGAGCGCCGCCGGGCCACCCGCGCTGGGTCCGGCGGGCGAGAGGACGGCCGCGCCGGGGAGCGTGGCGGTCGGGGTGCCTGTCACGCGGGAGCCGGCGTGGGCGAGGCGGAAGACGACGGTCCGGGGGTTGCCGGTTGCGGGCGCGAACGAGGCATAGAGATAGTCGCCGGCGACTCGGGTCTGGATGACGCGTGCGGCCTGGGTGACGCCGTGGGGCCAGAGCATTGCGACCGAGCCGTTGGGGTGCCGGACGGTCAGGCGGCCGGACCCATTGCCTGAGCCCATGAACACGGCACCGCCCCAGGTGCCGACCGCCCAGGCCTGGGTGTGATCGGTGGCGGTCTGGCCGGTGGCGACCAGGACCGTGCTCCATCCCGGCCGCCCGGGCAGGCCGCGGCGGTCAGGCACCGGAGCGCCAGGACTTGCCCGGCGCCGGTGCCGACCTGAGGGGAGCGGGTCGCGACGAGCAGGCGGTCGGTGGGCGCGTCATACGTCAGGTCCAGCACGTCCAGTTGCGCGCCACCGCTGCGGGCAGGGCGATGACGCTCAGCGCCCGCGCGAGCGGGTCGATGACGACCAGTTCGCCGCGGCTGGTGCCGAGGACAACCCGTCCGTCCGCAAGCGGATGGCCGCGGTGCTGGTGCGTTCGAGGGTGTCGGCGAAAGCCGGCCTGGACCAGGCGATGTGGCGATTGATCGGCGGCGCCGGCCCGGGTGACCACGGGGTCGACCGCACTGACGTTGACCATGCCGCCGATCGACGTCGTCATCGTGACCGAGAAGGTGGTCTCACCGTGCACGGTCACCGCCGCGGCGCGGACGTCGGCGGGCACGGCCGGCATGGCCACGGGTATCTCGGCCGCGGGCCGGAAGTCCGGCCGGCTGGCGGGCGTCGGTTCGGGCGTGGTGGTCGGGGCGGGCCGGTCGGCCGAGGTCGCGGACGGTGTCGGTCTCGGCGCGGGCCGGCTCGAGTCCGCCGCGCAGGCGGGAAGGAGGATCACCAGGGCTGCGCCCGCCGCGGCCACGGTTGAGCGCAGCCCGGCGGAACACCGCGTCAGCATACGAGCCGTGAGCAGCCTGGTCGGCATCCCGTCGGAGGGGGATGTCACGGAAGACACATGCTGCGGAGGCGTTGCGTGCGTCTCACCGTCAGCGGGCTGTCGGTGGGACTCGGTAGGTTCGGGCGTGGAAGCTTCAGCTCTGCCGAGAGGACCGCTGTGCGCATCGTCGTGCCCAAGGAGACGCGGCCCGGGGAATCCCGGGTCGCGGCGACGCCCAAGACCGTCGAGCAACTGATCAAGCTCGGGTATGACGTCGCGGTCGAGTCCGGAGCCGGCCACGCTGCCGCCTTCGAGGACGGTGCGTATGCCGCGGCGGGTGCCGCCGTCGTGCCGGCCGAGCAGGCCTACGACGGCGACATCGTCTTCAAGATCAACGCACCGAGCCAGGAAGAGCAGGGCAGGCTGCGGCCGGGCCAGCTGGTGATGTCCCTGATGGCGCCGGCGCTGAGTCCGCAGCTCGTCGAGGCCCTGACCGCACGCGGCGTGACGGCGATGGCCATGGACGCCGTGCCCCGCATCTCGCGCGCGCAGGCACTCGACGTCCTGTCCTCGATGGCGAATATCGCCGGCTATCGCGCGGTGATCGAGGCGGCCAACGAGTACGGCGGCCTGTTCACCGGGCAGGTCACGGCGGCCGGGAAGATGCCGCCCGCGCGGGTGCTCGTCGTCGGTGCCGGTGTCGCGGGGCTGGCGGCCATCGGCACGGCGAACAGCCTGGGCGCGGTCGTGCAGGCCTTCGACGCCCGGCAGGAGGTCGCTGACCAAGTCGAGTCGATGGGCGGCGAGTTCCTGCGACCGGACCTGACCGGGCTGGACACCGGACCGTCGGCCGACGGCTATGCCAAGGAAATGGGGGCGGAGTTCCAGGAGCGCACCACCGAGCTCTATCGGCGGATCGTGCCGACCGTGGACATCATCGTTACGACGGCGCTGATCCCGGGGCGGCCGGCACCGCGCATCATCGACGAGGACATGGTCGCGTCGATGAAGCCGGGCTCCGTCATCGTCGACATGGCCGCCGCGAACGGAGGCAATGTCGCCGGCTCGGCCGCAGATCAAAAGGTCGTCACCGCCAATGGCGTGAAGATCCTCGGCTACACCGACCTGCCGGGGCGACTGCCGACCCAGGCCTCGCAACTCTTCGGCACCAACCTGGTCAATCTGATGAAGCTGCTGACGCCCGAGAAGGACGGGCAGGCGGTCCTCGACCTCGGCGATACCGTCGTGCGCGGGATGACCGTGGCGACCGGCGGCGAGAAGCTGTGGCCCCCGCCGCCGGTGCAGGTGTCGGCGGCACCGGCCGCCGCGGCGAAGGCCGTCGCCGTCGAAAAGCCGGTCAAGGCGCCGATGTCGCAGACCAAGCGGCTCGGGCTCATCCTCCTCGGAGCGCTGCTCTTCCTCATGCTGGCAGCCTTCTCGCCGGCTCCCTTCCTCGGCCACTTCATGGTCTTCATGCTCGCGGTGGTCATCGGGTTCTATGTCATCGGCAATGTCCACCACGCCTTGCATACGCCGTTGATGTCGGTGACCAATGCCATCAGCGGCATCATCATTGTCGGGGCGTTGCTCCAAGTCGGGCACCCGGGGAAGCTGTGGGTCTCGGTGCTCGCGTTCATCGGGGTGCTGGTCGCCAGCATCAATGTCTTCGGCGGCTTCACCGTCACCGACCGAATGCTCGACATGTTCAAGCGTGAGGACACGGCCCGATGAATATCGCCTACACCCTCGTCCAGGGCGCCTATATCGTCGCCGGACTGCTCTTCATCCTCGCCCTGTCCGGGCTCTCGAAGCACGACACCGCCCGCATGGGCAATCGATACGGCATAGCCGGTATGGCGATCGCTCTCGTCATCACGATCCTCGCCGCGACCGTCGGTCTCGAATACGGCGGCATGCCGGTGGGCACCGAAACGGGCTGGCGGGGAGTCGTTTTCATCCTGCCGGCGATGGTTGTCGGTGCCCTGATCGGCGTCACCGTGGCCCGCCGGGTCGAGATGACCCAGATGCCCGAACTCATTGCGATGCTGCATAGCTTCGTCGGGTTGGCGGCCGTGCTCGTGGGGTGGAACTCCTCCTATGAGACCGCGGTCGACTATCCGAAGGTGCACGACGTCGAGGTCTTCGTCGGCGTTTTCATCGGCGCCGTGACGCTGACCGGGTCAATCGTCGCCTATCTGAAGCTCTCGGCCAAGATGAAGAGCGCGCCGCTGATGCTGCCGGCCCACAACCTGGTCAATCTCGGCATCATCATCGCCTTTGTCGTGATGACGGTGACCTATGTCGCGATCCCCCACGAGAAGGAATTCTTGCGGCAGAGCCTGCTCGGTGTGATGACGCTGCTGGCGCTTTTCCTCGGCTGGCACCTGGTCGCCTCGATCGGCGGTGGCGATATGCCGGTCGTCGTCTCGATGCTCAACAGCTACTCGGGGTGGGCCGCTGCGGCAGCGGGCTTCCTGCTCAACAACGACCTGCTGATCATCACCGGCGCCCTGGTCGGATCGTCCGGCGCCTATCTGTCCTACATCATGTGCCGCGCGATGAACCGCTCCTTCGTCTCCGTCATCGCCGGCGGCTTCGGGGTGGAGGGCGGCACCGTGGCGTCCGACACCGACTACGGCGAACACCGCGAGATCACGGCCGAGGGTGCCGCGGCGCTGCTGACGGATGCGCACTCGGTGGTGATCACGCCGGGATACGGCATGGCGACCGCGCAGGCGCAGTATGCCGTTGCCGACCTGACCCGGAAGCTGCGTGACAAGGGCGTCAATGTCCGCTTCGGCATCCACCCCGTCGCTGGGCGCCTGCCCGGGCACATGAACGTCCTGCTGGCCGAGGCCAAGGTGCCCTACGACATCGTGCTGGAGATGGATGAGATCAACGACGACCTGCCCGACACCGACGTCGTGCTGGTGATCGGGGCCAATGACACCGTCAACCCCGCCGCGATCGATGAGCCCGGATCGCCCATTGCCGGGATGCCCGTGCTGCACGTCTGGGACGCCCACGACGTGATCGTCTTCAAGCGCTCGATGGCCACCGGTTATGCCGGTGTCCAGAACCCGCTCTTCTTCAAGGAAAACACCCAGATGCTCTTCGGCGACGCCAAGGCCCGCGTGGAGGACATCCTCAAGGCCTTGTGAGGCCAGCGCTGCGCGCCATCGCCGCTCGGCGAACCATCCAAGCGTGTGAACATGCCAAACCCCTTGTCCCGCCCGGATTTGGAGGACAAGGGGTTTGGCATCGGGCCTGGAAGCGGCTCGACGGGCTCGGATCAGGTGCCGGTCATGCTCGGGAGGCGGTCATCCTGGGGGCCTTGGCGGCCGGCCAGCCGGCTGCGCTTGTAGCCGTAGAGGAAGTAGATGATGAAGCCGAGGCCCATCCAGATCAGGAACCGCAACCAGGTCTCAACGGGCAGGGTCAGCATCAAGTACGCGCAGATTGCCGCCGAGACCCACGGCAGGAACGGGCTGAACGGGACCTTGAACGGCCGCTCGAAGTCCGGACGCCGGCGGCGCAGCACCGGGACCGCGATCGAGACCAAGAAGAACGCGGAAAGCGTGCCGATGTTGATCATGTATTCGAGCTTGCCGACCGGGGTCAGCGCGGCGGTCAGGGCAACCAGGATGCCCAGGCCGATGGTGATGCGCGCCGGGGTGCCGGTGCGCGGGTTGACCTTGCCCAGGCCGGGCGGCAGCAGCCAGTCGCGGGACATCGCGAAGACGACCCGGCTCGAGCCGATGAGCAGCGTCATCACGACAGTGGTCAGTCCGGCGACGGCACCCGCGGAGATGAGCGTTGCGTAGCCAGGCTTGCCGACGTCCTCGAATATCTTCGCCAGCGATGCCTCGTCGGACAACTTGTCGTAGCTGACCATGCCGGTCATCACAATGGCGACTGCGCAGTAGAGGATCGTGCAGATGATCAGCGAAGCGATGATGCCGATGGGCAGATCGCGCTTGGGGTTCTTGGCCTCTTCCGCGGTGGTCGCCACGACGTCGAAGCCGATATAGGCGAAGAAGACCAGCGAGGCGCCCGCCATGATGCCGGCGACACCATAGGTCGACGGGGTGAAGCCGAAGATCTGCTCGATGAGCGGGGCTTCCCACCCGGACTTGTGGTCGCTGGCCACGGCCGGGGGGATGAACGGGGAGTAGTTGTCCTTGTTGATATAGCCGATGCCCGCGAAGATCACGAAGAGCACGATGAAGACCTTGATGGCGACGAGCGCCAGGTTGACGCGCACCGATTCCTTGATGCCGATCGTCACCAAGGTGGTGAGAAAGGCCACCAGGAGGAAGGCCGGTAGGTCGAAGTGCGAGCCGTATCCCACGCTCGCCGGGATATCGATCCCCAGGCGGCTGAGAAAGACGCCGAGATAGGCCGACCAGCCCTGGGCGACCACGCTCGCGCCGAGCAGCAACTCCAGCAATAGGTCCCAGCCGATGATCCACGCGACGATCTCGCCGAGCGAGGCATAGGAGAAGGTGTAGGCCGATCCGCTGACCGGGATTGCGGACGCGAACTCGGCGTAGCAGAGGGCGGCGAGGCCGCAGCATACGGCCGCGAGGATGAAGCTGAGCACGACGGCCGGGCCGGCGAGGCTATGCGCCGCGCGCCCGGCGACGGTGAAGATGCCCGCTCCGATGACGACGCCGACACCGAAGACCGTCAGATCGAGCGCCGTGAGGCTCTTCTTCAGCTGATACTCGGGCTCGTCGCCCTCGCGGAGCGTCTGTTCGATGGACTTGGTCCGCATCACGCTCATGGGGTCACTCCCTCCCAGATCGACCGGCCGCATGCTCGCCGGTGAGGTTGCACGACGGCGGGCGCCGGCGTGGTCCAGCTCACATCGCCCTAGGCTAAGGGCACGTGGATCGGTGGTCGTCCCCGCCCCCGCGACGGTGGACAGGAATCTCGCCGGTCGGGTCGCCACTGCGCTCGCGGCCGCTCGGCTCATGGCGCAACGGCACCGGTGGCTGTAGGTGCGGCGGCGTGCTGGCTGTCCTGGTGCGGCGCCGGCCGCCGGTGAAGTACTGGCGCTCCCCACTGGCGCCCGGGCGTCGTCGCTCGACCGCGTCGCCGACGCGGCGTCCGGCGGCGGCTGCCCGCCGGCGGGCGCCGTGACCGACCCAGCCGGCGAGCCGGGCGAGCGGGGCGCGCTCGGGCGTTGTCGGTTCGTCGTCGTCGTCGAACTCGTCGCCGAAGATCGTCTCGTTGAGCCGGCGGTAGACCTGCGTCGGATAGGGCGTGTAGCGCAACTCTCGGATCGACTGATCCTGGCCGGCGCTCTCGATGGTGATCGTGCCGTAGCCCAGGAGCCGGCCGGGGATCGGCTGGTCGAGGCGCATGTCGGTGACCTTGCCCAGCCGCATCATCGGCACTGACCTGCTGATCAGACCGACGATCATCATCACGCGCTTGTTGGTCGCGGCGAAGGAGTTGTGGCGGCGCTCGACCTCGCGCCACGCGACATACGCCCACGCCCCGAGGAAGGCGAGCAGGACGGGCAACGGAAGTCGATCGTCGCCGAGCATAACGATCAGGACGAGGGTCGCGACGAGGGCGACCGCCACCGGTCGCCAGAGCGAGATCGGGTGCTGGTGGACGTTGAGGGTGAAGTCCTCATCGCGGGTCTTGTTGCGGTAGAGCTCGTGGTTGACGGGCGCGACGAGCGGGTCGCCCGGCCGGGGAACATGCGGATGTCGACGATTCCTTCGCCGCGCGCTCATCCCAGGCCGGCCTAGGTCTTGCGCAGCAGGGAGTCGAAGAACTCGAAGATGTTCTTGATGGCCTTCTCGATGATGTTCCACGCCTGCGCCACCAGATCGGCGGCGTCGTTGGGGTTGGTGAAGATGGCGTAGAGCAAGAAGATGACAATCAGCCAGACCACGATCTTCTTGACCGGGGGCATCGACACCTTGGACCTCCTTCGGCGGCCCGGGGCAGGGCGCGGCTGTGGTGCAGAATCGCACTAATGGTGCCAGTGTGCCGTATGAGGCGTGTGTGACTCCAACTCAACGCGGCCAGATTGTTACTCGCGACCGTGGCTCGCCGGGTGAGCGGTGGCGGGTTACACCACGCCGTAGAGCCGGTCGCCGGCGTCGCCCAGACCGGGCACGATGTAACCCTTTTCGTTGAGGCGTTCATCGACGGATCCGACCACCAGGGTGATCGGCGGGGTGACGTCGGCCATCTCCCGCGTGAGGTGAGCGATCCCCTCGGGGGCGGCGAGCAGGCATACGGCCGTGATGTCATCGGCTCCTCGCTCGATGAGGAAGCGGAGCGCATCGGCCATCGAGCCGCCGGTGGCGAGCATCGGGTCGAGCACATAGACCTGGCGACCGGTCAGATCCTCCGGCAGCCGGTTGGCGTAGGTCGTGATCGCCAGCGTCTCCTCGTCACGCTGCATGCCGAGGAAGCCGACCTCGGCGCTGGGCAGCAGACGCACCATGCCTTCGAGCATCCCGAGGCCGGCTCGCAGGATCGGCACGATCAGCGGCTTGGGATTGGCGAGCTTGATGCCCGTCGTCGGTGCGACCGGCGTCTCGATCGGGAAGGGCTCGACGCGCACGTCGCGGGTTGCCTCATACGCCAATAGCGTCATCAGTTCCTCGGCGAGGCGCCGGAAGGTCGGGCTGTCGGTCCGCTTGTCGCGCAGGTAGGTCAGCTTGTGGGCGATCAGCGGGTGGTCGGCCTTCAGGATGCGCATACGCGAAACTTATCGTGTGCCGCTCCCGCCTCCCAGCCCGTATGCCGAGTGGCTGGGCCTCGCTCTCGACGCCGCCACAGCGGCGCTCGCGACTGGCGACGTGCCCGTGGGCGCGGTCGTCATCGGTGCCCATGGGTCGGTCCTCGGCGTCGGCTGGAACGCGCGGGAGGGCGATGGCGACCCCACTGCTCACGCTGAGGTGGTCGCGCTCCGGGAGGCAGCACGGCATACGGGCTCGTGGCGGTTGGAGGGGGCGACATTGGCGGTGACCCTCGAACCTTGCCCGATGTGCGCGGGGGCGCTGATGCTGGCCAGGGTCGAGCGCGTGGTCTTCGGGGCCTGGGATCCCAAGGCTGGCGCGTGCGGGTCGGTCTGGGACATCCCCCGCGACCGGCGGGCCACGCACCGCTGCGAGGTGATCGGCGGGGTGCGCGAGCCGGAGTGCGCCCAGATGCTCCTCGATTTCTTCGCCGGCCACCGCCTCTAGTACCCTGCTCGGCGGTGGCGTGTCCGAGCGGCCTAAGGAGCGCGCCTCGAAAGCGCGTGTGGGGGTGACTCCACCCAGGGTTCGAATCCCTGCGCCACCGCCAGCCGAACGCCTCGACCATCCGCGTCGGGGCGTTCGTCACGTGTGCGGTGACTCGCGGCCGCGCAGTGCTAGAACTACTGCCCATGGACCTCGATCCCAGCCTGCGCGAGTTGGTTGCCCGCGTGCTCGCGCGGCCGCGCCCCGTGGGGAGGCGCACCGTGATCGGCGTCGTCGGCGCGCCGGGCGCGGGCAAGTCCACGCTCGCCGCGGCCGTGGTCGGGGAGCTGATAGCCGCGGGCGTGGCCGCAGCCCAGGTGCCGATGGACGGCTTCCACCTCGCCGACGTGCAGCTCGACCGGCTCGGGCTGCGGCGGGTCAAGGGCGCTCCGCCGACCTTCGATGGTGACGGGTATGCCGTGTTGCTGGAACGGCTTCGCGAGGACCGGGATCGGGCGATCTATGCACCGAACTTCGAGCGCTACCTGGAGCAGCCCCTGGCCGGCGCCATCGCCGTCGAGCCCGAGATCGATATCGTCGTGACGGAAGGGAATTACCTTCTGATGCAGGATGATCCGTGGCCGCGGACGCGGGCGGCGTGCGACGAGGTCTGGTTCGTCGACGTCGATCAGGAGGTGCGGCTCGACCGGCTTATCGCCCGGCACGTGCTTTTCGGCAAGTCCGCGCAGGATGCGCGTGAATGGGTGATGCGCAATGACGAGGCCAACGCCCGCCTGGTGATCGCCGGGCGCGAATCGGCCGACCTCGTGGTCAGGATGGCCTGAGGCAATCCGCGTTCGAGGTGGTCGGTGCCGACTCAGCACACGTTAGGTGACGTCCAGCAAGGTAGACCCTGCTGGACGTCACCTAAACCCTGCTAGCAGAGGTTAAGGGCGGGTGTTGACCGGGAAGCGGGTGACGGCGCCACTGCACTGCTGGGCGATGGCGGTGACGCCGGGCCGGGCGGCCTGGGCCACGAGTTCGGGCGTGACCGACGCGCCGGGGGTGAGGGCGTCGGCGAGGTCGCGCAGGGTCGCCAACGCCGCCGCGTGGCCCCCCTCCCCGCCCGTATGCCGTGCCGCCAGTGAGTCGGCATGCTCGCCGTCGCCTCCGCGCCGCAACGCGATGGTCACCCAGGCGGGTTCGTCAGGCTCGGTGTCCAGCTTGCCCGCCGGGCCAGGCAACTGGCCTGCTGGGCCGGGCAGTTGGCTCGCCGGGCCAGGCAACTGGCCCGCCAGGCCGGGCAGGGCGCTCGCTGACGGGGCGAGTGCGTCGCTGTCGACAGCTGTTGCGGGCGAGGGCGATTCGGTGCGGATCGCGCCCAGCACCTCGTGCATCCGCTCGGCGAAGCGCTCCGTGCTGAAGTGGTCGCGGACCCAGGCTTGCGAGCGGGCGACCTGAGCGGCATACGCCGGCGGGTTGGCGACGAAGGCGTCGAGCAACGCGCGCACGCCGGCTGGCTCGGCATACACACATGCCTCGCCGAAGGTGTCGGCGTGCTTCGGGGCGGCGATCACGACGGCCCCGCAGGTGGCGGACTCCAGCAGCGCACGCCCGAACGCCTCGTGCGCATTCGGGTTGTCCATGTAGACAACGAAGTCGACCCCACTGAGGAACTCGCGGACGTCCTTCTCCTTGTGCTCTAGGAGGGTCCAGTTCGCGGGCATCGCGGCGTCGGCCTGCTTGAGCAAGGCCGGGACCGTGGCGGTGGCACCCATCATCCGCACGGCATACGGCTCAGGGAGCGCGTAGGCCGCCAGCAGGTCGGCGGGGTCATCGGGGAATTTGATTGGGTTGTCGCGGGAGAAGCGGCCCACGACCGGGCGCTCGGCCACCGGTCGTTCGGAACGGACGTGCCAGGCGTCGACGTCGATCAACCCCGGGTTGTCCCAGTCGGTCACCAGCCCCGGTGGCAGCTCCGCCTCCAGGATGCGTCGGATCGTCGGGCCCTGCGGAATCCACTGCGGCACAACGCCGAAGAGCCCCTCGGCATGCGCGGTCACGTCCGCCGGCACATAGCGCGGATCGGAACCGTCGGGCTCGTGCGGGGCCTGGTTCGCCATCACGAAAAGCCGGCGCGGCGTGAACGTCCGCGGCAGCGACGGAGGGAACTGCAGGATCGGGGGATAGCGGATCAGCAGGATGTCGACATCGATGTCGTCATCGGGAAAGATCCGCTCCACGGCTGAACTCGAGATCAGGTCCTGCACCGGCTCGCACAGGGGTTGGTCCTGGCTGGTGTAGAAGCGCAGCGCCTCGATATGCATCACCGCCACCAGCAACCCTGCCGCCAGCGCCGCTGCGATCTCGTTCATCATCGAGACCTGCGGCCCGCCGTAGCGTCGCCAATCACCCGCGATAACCAAGTCGATGTGTTGCGGCGCAGCGAGTTTCGCGTCCACCGGCCGGGTCCAGCGCCGGGGCGCCGGGAAGGTACGTGCCGCGTCGGGGTCGAGGAATGGATCAGCGCCGGTGTGATTGATCGCCTCGTGCCAACGCGTGTAGGCCTGCTTGTAGGCCGGTCGTGCCTCGTGCCGCCAGCCGGCCGCGAAGTCGTCCGCCGACAGCGATTCGGTGCTGCTGCGCAGTATGGTCAGGATGTCGTTCGGGATGTCGAGCACGCGCTGACCAAATGCCGCCTCGATGCGCCGGGCGTATTCGGTGTCGGCGGCCTTGCGGATGGTGTCGAAGAATCCGATCCGGCCCATCACCTCCGGCCCGCGGAAGAGCAGTGCGGACGCGGCCACGAAGGGGCCGGCATAGCCTGGGCGCGTGACGGTGAGCGACTCGTCGGCCCGCACACCGAGGGACCGCGTCGCCATCAAGCCGGGCTGCGCCAGCAGCGGCGCCACCCCGAGTTCGAGTCGCTGGGGGTGCGCCCAGTCATCGGAATCCAGGCAGGTGATGAAGCCGCCGCGGGCTTGGCGCATCGCGGTGTTGCGGCAGCGATAGGTGCCCCCGTTGACGGCCTTGCGGATCACCCGGATGCGCGGATCGAGTGCCTCGACCGCCTCCAACACGCCCGGCTGGGGCGCTGGGGACGCGTCATCGACGACCAGCAACTCCCAGTCCTGCCAGGTCTGTTCGACCATCGACCGCGCGGCGGTCAGGAGCGGCTGACCGGGGTTGTAGGCGCTGGTGATCACCGTGATCAACGGGCCGGTGACCGGCGTCGTCACTGCCCCGGCGGTGAGCGCGTCAAAAAGCGTCGGCCCTTCGCCGAGCAGCCCCACAGGCACGGTCTCGGGGCTGCTGATCAGAGCAGCGGACAGCGACGCCAGCCAGTCGGCTCGAGCGCGACCACCAGCTGCCGGGCCGAGCAGGTCGGCCCCCAAGAAGGCGGCGACCGACGGCGTAAGCTTGCCGACCTGAGCGCCGGGCACCTCGGCATACGCACCGGTAGCGAAGAGCAACTGCGGATAGAGATCGAGGTGACGACGCTTCAGCCGCGCCAGCGAACCCGCCTCGTGCAGGAGGCGATAGAGCCCGATCGCCACCGCGCGCCCGCGCGCATCACCGAACTGAAGGGCGCTGACCTGCGCGTATGCCGCGACCAGCTCGGGTTCGTAGTCCGCGATCTCGCGGGGGTCGGCGGTGCGCGCAGCGCCTCCGGTGGCACCGTGAGGTGCGGCACCGGCCGCACGCAGGCCGAGCCCGTCGAGGCCGTCGGCGACGAGCGCGCCCTTGGTCGCGGCATACGCCAGCACATCGCGGCCGCTGCCGATCCGTGCGCGCAGCAGGGTGGGGGCGAAACCCTTGTCCTTCGGCGGTATGCCGCGGGCGAGCGAGGCGATGACGTCCAGTCGCGTCGGCGCGACCGGTGGGCGGGCCGGTCGCGCCATCAGCCGGGCAGGACGATGCTGGCGACGCCCGCGGGGGCCGCGTCGACGACGGCGACCGCGTCACCGAGCCCGGCGGCGGCGAGCGCTTCCCGGGCCACGCTGTCGGGAGCGACGACGTGGACGGCGATCCCGGCCCGCACGGCGTCGCTGGCCCGGGCGATTGCTTCGGGGGTGACCGCGTGCAAGACCAGCACGCTGCCGTCCGGCAGGGTGGCGAGCGGATCAGCCGCCGGTGCCGCGCTCGTGGCGGCGGTCAGAGCGGCGGCCGCCCGCTCTAAGGTGGACTGCGCGCGGTCGAGGCGGCCGACATACTGCGCCTGGAGCAGGCGCAGGGCGCCGGTGAGATCTTCTTGGCTGGCGGGTGCGCCGACGGGACTCATCGTGAGGGCGCCGCTGGCCGGCCCGAAGCCACCCGAGCGCACGATCTTGTCGAAGGCCTGACGGTGGCTGCGCACCAGGGTGTTGGTGTTCAGCGCGACCACGCCGAGCACGGCGAGCATCCCGGCGAACGCGAGCACGACGAGCACGCCCCAGTCGAGAACGGCGGCGATCAGGACAACCAGTGCCAGGCCGGCGAGGGCGCCGATCGCGGCTAGATTCCGCTTCGAGGTCATGCCCATCCTTTGCTCGACCAGCTGAGGGAACGCGCCTGCCCGGACGGCTGAAGACCGGTGCATTACGCTCGGCAAGTATCCCACCACGGCCAACCCGAAGGACCTCATTGACCGCCTCGCGCCTTGCGGTGCCGACCGGCGTGACCGGCGCCGCCGTCGGCGCGTCCGGGGGGTCCGTAGTGGTCGATCCGGCGCCCTTGCCGGTGGTCGATCAGGCCGTGACGCGCCTGGCGCGCCGTCCGATGGGGCCCGTCGACGTGCACGGCCTGGCGCGGGCTGCCCTGCGCACCGGTGCCCCCAAACTGCTCGATGTGCTCGCCCTGCGGGCGACCGAGGAGCGCTACGACGCCTCGGCCATCGGCGCGGCCCTCGATGCAGGCCGCGGGTGGCCGGGCCGGGCGCTCGCCCATCCACAGGAGGCACTGGCCCTGGCCACGACTTGGGCGGTGGGCGACCCCGCCTGGCGCGACGGGAGGCGGGCGCGGACGGCATACGGCGAGATCCTGCGGGCCCTCGGACCGGACGTCTTCCGCGACGCCGAACAAGCTGCGTCCGTCTGGGCGCAACTCGCCTTCCTCGACGGCGACCGCGAGGAGGTCGAGCGGCTGCTCGGCGTGCTCCCGCTCTCGGCTGCGGAGAGTGCCGACCTGCGGATCGACCTTGCCAACCCGTATGCCGCGGGCGGGCCCAGCGATGCGCCGCGGTGGCTGGAGATGTTCAACGCCCGCCTCCGCGAGGCCGGTCTGTCGCCCGTCGCGATCGATCCCCGTGCCGAGCACCCCTTCGACGGTCTGCATGCGGCGCCGCCCGAGGCGGTTGACGGGCCCTTAGTCACGGTGATCGTGCCGAGCTTCCGGCCGGATCCGGCCGGGTTGTTCAACTCACTGCGCTCGATGCAGACGCAGTCCTACGGCAATCTCGAGATCCTGCTGGTGGACGATGCGTCGGGCCCGGGGTTCGGCGCGGTCTATGACGAGGCCCTGGCGCTCGACCCGCGCATCCGGCTGGTGCGGATGCGCGAGAACGGCGGCAGCTATCTCGGACGCAATGAGGCGATCTCCCGCTCGAAAGGGCGGTTCGTGACGACCCAGGATTCCGACGACTGGTCGCACCCGGCTCGCATGGCCGCGCAAGTCCTTGCGCTGCAACAGAATCCGTGGGCACCCGCGAGCCGCAGCGATGCGATCCGCGCGCTGGACGATCTGACGCTCACCTGGCTCGGCTACCCCTCGCGACGGCGCAATGCGTCCTCCTTCATGGTGCGGCGCACGACCATCGCCACCGTGGGCGTCTTCGACACCGTCCGCAAGGGCGCGGACTCGGAGTATCACGAGCGGGTGGAACGCCGACTCGGGCCGAGCGTGGACACCGACACCCC
>Ga0209174_10000796_pt1 | contig 23016 bp, 36 predicted proteins | sample JI91814BDNA_FD_187505 | JGI IMG/M metagenome (GOLD analysis project Ga0209174, IMG submission 187505) | Wastewater effluent complex algal communities from Wisconsin, to seasonally profile nutrient transformation and Carbon sequestration -... | ecosystem: Engineered > WWTP > Effluent > Algae...
CGCCGACGGCGAAGGCGGCAATGGCCGAATCGAATGGCAGCAGCGCGGCGACGATTTCGAGATTCGGCTGTCGGCGCCCGTCACCCGCAAGAGCTGGCGCCTGCTGAGCCAGGGCGGCCAGGCCACGCTGGAAGGGCTCGACGGCGGCACGCGCACCGGAAGCGATCCCGAAGCCCTGCTGTTCGAAGCCACCGGCTGGCGCATCCCGCTGTCGGCGCTGGGCGACTGGGCCCGCGGCGCACGTACGCGCGGCCCGGCCACCGTGGAGTTCAATCCGGCGGGCCTGCCGTCGCTGATTGCCCAGCAGGGCTGGCAGGTCGAATACCGGGAATGGGACGGCGGCCAGCCCGAGCGGCCGCGGCGCGTGTTCGCCCGGCAGGGCGAGGCGACGGTGCGCCTGGTCGTGGACGCCTGGGGCCCGCGGTGACCGGGGACGCGGGCGGCTGGACCCGCTGGCCGGCGCCGGCCAAGCTCAATCTGTTCCTGCGCATCGTGGGCCGGCGGCCGGACGGGTACCACCTGCTGCAGACGGTTTTCCAACTGCTGGACTGGGGCGATACGGTGGCGCTTCGGGTGCGCGACGACGGCCAGGTCCGCCGCGTCTCGGCCGAGGGCTACGCGGTTCCCGAAGACCAGGATCTGGTGGTCCGCGCCGCCAAGCTGCTGCAAAAAGAAGCCAAAATAGCCCAAGGTGCCGACATCGTCGTTGAAAAGGTGATTCCCCTGGGCGGCGGCTTCGGCGGCGGGTCGTCGGATGCCGCGACCGTGCTGGTGGCCCTGAACCAGCTCTGGTCGGCCGGCCTGGACGAGGACCGCCTGGCGGGCCTGGGCCTGGGCCTGGGGGCCGATGTGCCGGTGTTCGTGCGCGGCCGCAGTGCCTGGGCCGAGGGCGTGGGCGAGCAGCTGGTGCCGATGGACCTCGCGCCGGCGGCTTATCTCGTCGTGGACACGGGCGTCGGGGTGCCCACCGCGGAATTGTTCCAAGCCCCTGAATTGACGCGTGATGCGGCCCCGGCGACAATGGCGGACTTCGTTTCTGGCTCCTCGCTCGGCAATGCCTTCGAGCCGGTGCTGCGTCGCCGTTCGGAAGCCGTCGAGGCGACCCTGCAGGTGCTCTCGCAGCTCGGTCCGGCGGCCCTCACCGGGACTGGCGGCGGTTGTTTCGTGCGCCTGCGCACGCGCGCCGACGCCGAGGCTGCGCTGGCCCGGCTGCCGCAAGGTCTCCGGGCCTGGGTGGCCGAGGGTGTGTCGGAGTCGCCGCTGCACCGGGCACTTCGCCAGCGCTGGGCCAGGAACGGGTAGTTCCAGTGGTGGGGCGTCGCCAAGTGGCCCAAGGCACCGGGTTTTGATCCCGGCATTTCGTAGGTTCGAATCCTACCGCCCCAGCCATCCTCCACCGGCGCAAGCCACGTTCCACCACCCTCATCGCGGAAGGCCAATCCATGAGCAAACAGAACCTGCTCGTCTTCACCGGCAACGCCAACCGCCCGCTCGCGCTGTCGGTCTGCCGGCAGCTTGGCATTCCGCTCGGCAAGGCCCTGGTGGGCCAGTTCTCCGACGGTGAATGCCAGGTCGAGATCGAGGAAAACGTGCGCCGGCAGGAAGTGTTCGTCATCCAGCCCACCTGCGCGCCCACGGCCGAGAACTTCATGGAGCTGCTGGTGCTGATCGACGCGCTCAAGCGCGCCTCGGTCGCCAACGTCACCGCGGTGGTGCCGTACTTCGGCTACGCCCGCCAGGACCGCCGCCCGCGCTCGGCGCGCGTGCCCATCACGGCCAAGGTCGTGGCCAAGATGTTCTCGGCGGTCGGTACCGACCGCGTGCTCACCATCGACCTGCACGCCGACCAGATCCAGGGCTTCTTCGACATCCCGGTGGACAACGTCTACGCCTCGCCCATCCTGCTGGCCGACATCTGGCGCAGCCACGGCACCGACAACCTCATCGTGGTGTCGCCCGACGTGGGCGGCGTGGTGCGCGCCCGCGCGGTCGCCAAGCGCCTGGACGACGCCGAGCTGGCCATCATCGACAAGCGCCGCCCCAAGGCCAACGTGTCCACCGTGATGAACATCATCGGCGACGTCAGCGGCAAGACCTGCGTGCTGGTGGACGACATCATCGACACGGCCGGCACGCTGTGCGCCGCCGCTGCGGCGCTCAAGGCCAACGGCGCCAAGAAGGTGGTGGCCTACTGCACGCACCCCGTGCTGTCGGGCGCGGCCATCGCCAACGTCACCAACTCCCAGCTCGACGAGCTGGTGGTCACCGACACCATCCCGCTGTCGGAGGCCGCGCGCGCCTGCCCGCGCATCCGCCAGCTCAGCGTGGCCGAACTGCTGGCGGAAACCATCCGCCGCATCGCGTTCGGTGAATCGGTCAGTTCGCTGTACGTGGACTGACGCAGGGCGGGGCGGGGATCCGGGATCGGCATTCGCGAGTGCCGATCCCCGATTCCCGCACCGGGAACGACGCGGGGCCTGGTCGCGGGCTTCGCGGAAAGCGCCACAAGCGCATCACAACTGAAGAAGGCAACACCCAACATGGCTACCAACCACAACATCACGGCCACCAGCCGCAAAGTCGAGGGCAAAGGTGCGAGCCGCCGCCTCCGTCACAGCGGCCAGGTCCCGGCCATCGTCTACGGCGCCCACCAGGAGCCGCAGAACATCCAGGTCGAGCACAACCACCTCTGGCTCGCCAGCCAGAACGAGTGGTTCTACTCCGCCATCCTGGAGCTGAGCATCGACGGCAAGGCCGAAAAGGTCCTGCTGCGCGACATGCAGCGCCACCCGTTCAAGCAGCAGATCCTGCACCTGGACTTCCTGCGCGTGAGCGAGAACGAAGCCCTGCGCGCCAAGGTGCCGCTGCACTTCGTGAACCAGGAAGTGTCCCCGGCCGGCAAGACCGCCGGCGTCGTGGTCACCCACGAGCTCAACGAAGTCGAAGTCAGCTGCCTGCCCCGGGACCTGCCGGAGTTCATCTCCGTCGACCTGTCGGCCCTGACCGTGGGCGACATCGTCCACCTGTCGCAGATCGTGCTGCCCGCCGGCGTCACCATCCCGGCCCTGGCCCACGGCAAGGAACATGACCTGGCGATCGTCATCGCCAAGCATGCCCGCGTCGACGCCGAAGCGGAGGCCGCCCCGGCCGCCGCCGAAGTGCCGGCCGCCAAGGTCGCCAAGCCGGCCGCCGCCCCGGCGGCGCCGAAGAAGAAGTAATCCCGGGCCATCGCCCCGCCTCCGGGCGGGGCGATGGCGCCGCGACACTTCGACGTGGCTGGTCTTCGCCTCATCGTCGGCCTGGGCAATCCCGGTGCCGAACACGCCCGAACCCGGCACAACGCCGGGTTCTGGTTTCTGGACGCCCTCGCCAGCCAGGCCGGGGTGCGCTTCGGGCTGGAATCGAAGCTGTTTGGTGAAACCGCCCGCATCGAGCTGGCCGGCAACACCGTCTGGCTGCTGCGTCCGGCCACCTTCATGAATGCCTCCGGACGATCGGTGGCGGCGGCGCTGCGCTACTGGAAGATCGAGCCCGAGCAGGCCCTGCTGGCCCACGACGAGCTCGACCTGCCGCCCGGCACCGCCCGCCTGAAGTTCGACGGCGGCCACGGCGGCCAGAACGGGCTGCGCGACACCATCCAGCACCTGGGCCACGGCAAGTTCCACCGCCTGCGCATCGGCATCGGCCATCCCGGCCACAAGGACAAGGTCACCCCGTGGGTGCTGGGCAAGCCCGGCAAGGACGACGAGGCCAGCATCCTGCGCGCCATCGACGACGCCCTGGCGGTGATGCCGCTGGCGGTCGCCGGCGAGTTCCCCGAGGCCATGAAGCGCCTGCACACCCCCAAACCCTGAGTCCGCATGCGGCAGCCGGCCATGCGCCCGCTGCCGCCTGAGGATTCGCGAACCGGAAGTAGTCACCATGGGCATCAAATGCGGCATCGTCGGCCTGCCGAACGTCGGCAAGTCCACCCTTTTCAACGCGCTCACCAAGGCGGGCATCGCCGCGGCCAACTTCCCGTTCTGCACCATCGAGCCCAACACCGGCGTGGTGCCCGTGCCCGACCCGCGCCTGGCGCAGCTGGCCGAAATCGTCAAGCCGCAGAAGACCATCCCGACCTCGTTCGAGTTCGTGGACATCGCCGGCCTGGTCGCCGGCGCCTCGAAGGGCGAGGGCCTGGGCAACAAGTTCCTGGCCCACATCCGCGAAGTGGACGCCATCGCCCACGTGGTGCGCTGCTTCGAGCACACCGACATCATCCACGTGGCCGGCAAGGTCGATCCCATCGCCGACATCGAGACCATTGACCTGGAGCTGGCCCTGGCCGACCTGGAGTCCGTCGAAAAGTCGCTCAACCGCGCCGAACGCGAGGCCAAGACCGGCAATAAGGACGCTATCGTCCGGAAGGAAGTACTGGGCCGCATCCGCGAGGGCCTCGACGCCGGCAAGCCCGCGCGGGCCCTGGGCCTGAGCGCCGAAGACCGGGCCGTGGTCCGCGACCTGTTCCTGATGACCCTCAAGCCGGTGATGTACGTGTGCAACGTGCTCGAGGACGGCTTCGAGGGCAATCCGATGCTGGAGCTGGTGCGTGCCCGGGCCGCGGCCGAAGGCGCCCAGGTGGTGCCGGTCAGTGCGGCCATCGAGGAAGAGATGTCCCAGCTCGAGGACGCCGACCGCGCCGAGTTCCTGGCCGAGATGGGCCTGGCCGAGCCGGGCCTGAACCGGGTCATCCGGGCCGGCTATGCCCTGCTGGGCATGCAGACCTATTTCACCGCCGGCGTGAAGGAAGTGCGGGCCTGGCAGGTCCACAAGGGCGCCACGGCGCCCCAGGCCGCCGCCGTCATCCATACCGACTTCGAGAAGGGCTTCATCCGGGCCGAGACCATTGCCTTCGACGACTTCATCAAATACCGCGGCGAAGCCGGCGCCCGCGACGCCGGCAGGCTGCGCCTGGAGGGCAAGGAGTACATCGTCCAGGAGGGCGACGTGCTGCATTTCCGCTTCAATGTCTGATCCGGACCGGCAATTGCACGAAGGGCGTTGACATTTACCGCCGCGACCGTGAAAATTGCGGGCTCCTTGCTGGAGGGATACCCAAGCGGCCAACGGGGGCAGACTGTAAATCTGCTGGCTCACGCCTTCGGTGGTTCGAATCCACCTCCCTCCACCAGCTTCGCGAAGTAGTCCGGTAACGGAAGGCAGCGCAGGGCGGGAGTAGTTCAATGGTAGAACCTCAGCCTTCCAAGCTGATCATGCGGGTTCGATCCCCGTCTCCCGCTCCACCTTGAACACGTTCCACCGCACCACCACGTATTCGCTCATGTAGCTCAGTCGGTAGAGCACTTCCTTGGTAAGGAAGAGGTCGCTGGTTCGATTCCAGTCATGAGCACCATCCATCCCCGGGGCCGCCGTTTCGGCCGCGGGTAGAAGAAATCCTTTTATTCCTAACCGGGTAATTCGCAATGGCCAAGGGTAAGTTCGAGCGCACCAAGCCGCACGTGAACGTCGGCACCATCGGTCACGTCGACCACGGCAAGACCACGCTGACGGCCGCGCTGACGAAGATCGGCGCCGAGCGTTTCGGCGGCGAGTTCAAGGCGTACGACCAGATCGACGCGGCGCCGGAAGAGAAGGCGCGCGGCATCACGATCTCGACGGCGCACGTGGAATATGAATCCGAGAAGCGCCACTACGCGCACGTGGATTGCCCGGGCCACGCCGACTACGTGAAGAACATGATCACGGGTGCGGCGCAGATGGACGGCGCGATCCTGGTGTGCTCGGCCGCGGACGGCCCGATGCCGCAGACGCGCGAGCACATCCTGCTGGCCCGCCAGGTGGGCGTGCCGTACATCGTGGTCTACCTGAACAAGGCGGACCTGGTGGACGACGCCGAGCTGCTGGAGCTGGTGGAGATGGAAGTCCGCGAGCTGCTGAGCAAGTACGATTTCCCGGGCGACGACACCCCGATCATCACCGGTTCGGCGCGTTCGGCGCTGGAAGGCGACCAGAGCCCGATCGGCGTGCCGTCGATCCTGAAGCTGGTGGACGCGCTGGACACCTGGATCCCGGAGCCGCAGCGCGACGTGGACAAGTCGTTCCTGATGCCGGTCGAGGACGTGTTCTCGATCTCGGGCCGCGGCACCGTGGTGACCGGCCGCATCGAGCGCGGCGTGATCAAGGTGGGCGAGGAAATCGAGATCGTCGGCATCCGTCCGACCGTGAAGACGACCGTGACCGGCGTTGAGATGTTCCGCAAGCTGCTGGACCAGGGCCAGGCGGGCGACAACGCGGGCCTGCTGCTGCGCGGCACGAAGCGTGACGACGTGGAGCGTGGCCAGGTGCTGGCCAAGCCGGGTTCGATCACGCCGCACACGGAGTTCGAGGCCGAGGTGTACGTGCTGTCGAAGGACGAGGGCGGCCGCCACACGCCGTTCTTCAAGGGCTACCGCCCGCAGTTCTACTTCCGCACGACCGACGTGACGGGCGCCTGCCAGCTGCCGGAAGGCGTGGAGATGGTGATGCCGGGCGACAACGTGAAGATGGTGGTGACGTTGATCGCGCCCATCGCCATGGATGAAGGCCTGCGCTTCGCGATCCGCGAAGGCGGCCGCACCGTCGGCGCCGGCGTGGTTGCCAAGGTCATCAAGTAAGCGTATAGTGCGCGGCTCGGTCGCCCCCCAGGGCGGCCCACATACGAAATGAGGGGCAGGATGCCCCTCGTGTTCGCGGCCAGGACGGTCGAAGCTGTGTAGAACAACCCTTTACAGGGCGGTTTAACACAAGCTATACTTTCTTGCTCGGTGGACCAGACATGGTCCGCCGAGTTTGTTTTCCACGGGAGCCAGGGCGCAAAGCCCCTGAGTTCCGACGCTCTTTACCGAAACAAGGAATCGCCATGGCGGACCAGAAGATCCGGATTCGGCTCAAGGCCTATGATCATCGCCTGATTGATCGTTCGGCTTCCGAAATCGTGGAGACGGCCAAGCGGACCGGCGCGCAAGTGCGCGGCCCGATCCCGCTGCCGACCAAGATCGAACGCTACACCGTGCTGGTGTCGCCGCACGTCGACAAGGACGCGCGTGACCAGTACGAGACCCGCACCCACAAGCGTGTGCTGGATATCGTTGACCCGAACGACAAGACCGTCGACGCGCTCATGAAGCTCGAGCTCGCGGCCGGCGTCGACGTTCAGATCAAGCTGACCTGAGGCCAGAACCATGACGACCAAAAACATTGGAATCGTGGGCCGCAAGGCGGGCATGAGCCGCATCTTCACCGAGGATGGCCGTTCCATCCCGGTGACCGTGATCGAGGCCAGCCCGAATCGCATCACCCAGATCAAGACCAACGAGACCGACGGCTACACCGCCGTGCAGGTCACCGCCGGCACCAAGCGCGCCGCGCTGGTGAACAAGCCGCTGTCGGGCCACTACGCCAAGGCGAAGGTGGAGGCCGGTCGCGGCCTGTGGGAGTTCCGCATCGAAGACAAGGACGCGGGCAACTTCGAAGTGGGTAACGAGATCAAGGCCGACATCTTCACCGTCGGTCAGCTGGTCGACGTCGCCGGCATCACGAAGGGCAAGGGCTTCCAGGGCACCATCAAGAAGCATCACTTCAAGATGGGCGACGCCACCCACGGTAACTCGCTGTCGCATCGCTCGCCCGGTTCCATCGGCCAGCGCCAGACCCCGGGTCGCGTTTTCCCGGGCAAGAAGATGGCCGGCCACATGGGCGCGATCCAGCAGACGATGCAGAACCTGGAAGTGGTCAAGGTCGACGCCGAGCGCGGCCTGATCGCGATCAAGGGTTCCGTCCCCGGTGCGCCGGGCGGCGATGTCATCGTCCGTCCGACGAGCAAAGGTTGAGGAGTAAGTAATGGAACTCGCCGTTATGGGAAGCGCCAAGACGCTGTCGGTTTCCGACGCCGTCTTCGGTCGCGAATTTAGCGAGGATCTGGTCCACCAGGTGGTTGTTGCGTTCCGCAACGCCGGCCGGGCTGGCACCAAGGCCCAGCTGACGCGCTCGGAAGTGTCCGGCACGACCAAGAAGTTCAAGAAGCAGAAGGGCGGCGGTGCCCGCCACGGTGACTACCGCGCCCCGATCTTCATCGGTGGTGGCGTCACGTTCGCCGCCAAGCCGCGCAGCTTCGCCCAGAAGGTCAACCGCAAGATGTACCGCGCCGCTGTCTGCGCGATCATCTCGGAGCTGAACCGCCAGGGTCGCCTGAAGGTCGTCGATGCCTTTGACATCGCCGAGCCGAAGACCAAGGCGCTGGTCGCCAAGTTGAACGAGATGGGCATCGCCCATCCGCTTATCGTCACCGAAGACGGCACCGAAGCCCTGTTCCTGGCCGCCCGCAACCTGCCGTACGTGCAGGTCCGCGACGTCCAGGGCCTGGACCCGGTCGCCCTGGTCGGTGCCGAGCACGTGATCATGACCGCGGAAGCGGTCGCGAAGGTCGAGGAGTGGCTGGCATGAGCAACATCAAGATCCTCAGCGTGATCCGCGCACCGCGCGTGTCTGAAAAGACGGCGCGAATCCAGGAGCAGAGCAACCAGTACGTCTTCGAAGTGGCGACGACTGCGACCAAGGCCGACGTCAAGTCCGCCGTTGAGTCGCTGTTCAACGTCAAGGTCGAATCGGTCAACGTGTTGAACGTGAAGGGCAAGACCAAGACCTTCCGTTCGCGCGCAGGCCGTCGCGGCGACTGGCGCAAAGCATACGTTCGCCTGGCCGAAGGCCAGTCGATCGACGTGATGGCCAAGGCCTGAGGCGAGTACCCATGGCACTAATGACTTTCAAGCCGACCTCGCCTGGCCGCCGCGCCATGGTGCGCGTCTCCACCGCCGGCCTCCACAAGGGCGGCCCGCTGGAATCGCTGGTCGAAAAGCAGAGCAAGAGCGGCGGCCGCAACAACTACGGCCGCATCACCACCCGCCACATCGGCGGTGGCCACAAGCAGCATTACCGGCTCATCGACTTCAAGCGCGACAAGGAGGGCATCCCGGCCCGTGTCGAGCGGATCGAGTATGACCCGAACCGCACGGCGCACATCGCGCTGCTGTGCTATGCCGACGGCGAGCGCCGCTACATCATCGCTCCCAAGGGCCTGGCCAACGGTGACCAGGTCATCGCCGGCAAGGATGCGCCGATCAAGACCGGCAACAGCCTGCCGCTGCGCAACATGCCGGTGGGTTCGACCGTGCATTGCGTCGAGATGAAGCCCGGTGCGGGCGCCCAGCTGGCCCGCGCCGCTGGCGCCGGTGCGCAGCTGATCTCCCGCGACGGCGCCTACGCCACCCTGCGCCTCCGCTCCGGCGAAATGCGCAAGGTGCCGTCGGACTGCCGCGCCACGATCGGTGAAGTCGGCAACGTCGAGCACAACCTCGAGAAGCTGGGCAAGGCCGGTGCGAAGCGTTGGCGCGGCGTCAAGCCGACCGTCCGCGGCGCCGCCATGAACCCGGTCGACCATCCGCACGGCGGTGGCGAGGCCAAGGCTGGCCAGGGTAACCCGCACCCGGTGTCCCCGTGGGGCACTCCGGCGAAGGGTTACAAGACGCGCAAGAACAAGCGCACCCAGAAGTTCATCGTGCGCGATCGCAGGGGTTGATAGGCCATGGCACGTTCTCTTAAGAAAGGTCCCTTCATCGACCACCACCTCGTCAAGAAGGTGGAGGCCGCCCAGGGCAGCAGCAAGAAGCCGATCAAGACCTGGTCGCGTCGTTCCATGATCCTCCCGGAAATGGTCGGGCTCACCATCGCCATCCACAATGGCAAGGTGCACGTCCCGGTTCTGGTGAACGAGAACATGGTTGGTCACAAGCTCGGCGAGTTCGCCCTCACCAGGACCTTCAAGGGTCATGGCGGCGACAAGAAAGCCGGCAAGTAAGGGGATATGACGATGGAAGCCAAAGCCATTCTCCGCACGGCCCGGATCTCGCCGCAGAAGGCCCGCCTGGTCGCCGACCAGGTGCGTGGCCTGCCGGTGGCCCGCGCCGCCGACCTGCTGCAGTTCTCGGACAAGAAAGCCGCCGCGATGATCCGCAAGGTCCTGTGGTCGGCCATCTCCAATGCCGAAAACAACCTCGGCGCCGATATCGACGAGCTCAAGGTCACCAGCATCATGGTCGACGAGGGTCCCGTCCTGAAGCGCTTCATGGCCCGCGCCAAGGGCCGCGGCACCCGCATCCTCAAGCGCACCAGCCACATCTCCGTGGTTGTGGGCTCCGGCAAGTAAGGCAGGGACGAAGAATATGGGTCACAAAGTTCATCCGACCGGAATCCGCCTGGGCATCGCCAAGGATTGGAATTCCAAGTGGTTCGCGAACAAGCGCGACTACGCCCAGTACCTCACGTCCGACCTGAAGGTCCGTGCGATGCTGCGCAAGAAGCTTGCCCAGGCCGGCATCTCGAAGATCCTGATCGAGCGTCCGTCGAAGTCCGCCCGCGTCACGATCCACTCGGCCCGCCCGGGCGTGGTGATCGGCAAGCGCGGTGAGGACATCGAGAAGCTGCGCAAGGAAGTCTCGGACATCATGGGCGTCCCGGCGCACATCAACGTGTCCGAAGTGCGCAAGCCCGAGCTCGACGCGCAGCTGGTCGCCGAGTCGATCGCGCAGCAGCTCGAGCGCCGCATCATGTTCCGCCGCGCCATGAAGCGCGCCGTCGGCAACTCGATGCGTCTCGGCGCCCTGGGCATCAAGGTCAACGTCGCCGGCCGCCTCAACGGCGCCGAGATCGCGCGTTCGGAGTGGTACCGCGAGGGCCGCGTGCCCCTGCACACCCTCCGCGCCGACATCGACTACGGCTTCGCCGAAGGCCTCACCACGTACGGCATCATCGGCGTGAAGGTGTGGGTCTACAAGGGCGAGATTTTCGATTTCAGCCAGGTTGGCCAGGAGAAAGTGGAAGAGCGCTCCGAGCGCCCGTCCCGCCCGGCGAAGGAAATGAGGTAAGCCGCCATGCTGCAACCCAAGCGAACCAAGTACCGCAAGGTCTTCAAGTCCCGCAACGACGGCCTTAGCTGGGCCGGCGCCGCCGTCAGCTTCGGCGAGTATGGCCTCAAGGCCACCTCGCACGGCCAGCTGACCGCCCGCCAGATCGAGGCCGCGCGTCGTTCCATCAGCCGCTACGTCAAGCGTGGTGGCAAGATGTGGATCCGCGTGTTCCCCGACAAGCCGATCACCAAGAAGCCGATCGAAGTCCGAATGGGCGCCGGTAAGGGCAACGTCGAGTACTGGGTGGCCCAGATTGCCCCGGGTCGCGTGATCTACGAGATCGAGGGCGTTGACGAAGCCACCGCGCGCGAGGCGTTCCGCCTGGCGGCCGCCAAGCTTTCGGTGCAGACCACTTTCGTGACCCGGACGGTGCGCTGATATGGAACTCAAGGAACTGCGTAACAAGTCGGCGACCGAGCTGAAGAACCACCTGCTGGACCTGCACAAGGAGCAGTTTGCGCTCCGCATGCAGAAGGCCACTGGTCAGCTCAACGCCCCCCACCGCATCAAGCTGGTCCGTCGCGAAATTGCGCAGACGATGACCCTGCTGACTGTAAAAGAGTAAGGGCGAGCCATGAGCGATAATGCCAACCAGACGCGCACGGTCGAAGGCCGCGTCGTCAGCAACAAGATGAACAAGTCCGTGACGATCCTCGTCGAGCGCCAGGTCAAGCACCCCCTGTACGGCAAGTACATCCGGCGCTCGACCAAGCTGCACGCGCATGACGAAGAGAACTCGTGCAACGAGGGCGACGTCGTCCGCGTGAGCGAATGCCGTCCGCTGTCGAAGACCAAGAACTGGCGCGTGGTGGAAATCATCACGCGCGCCGCGAAGTAAGGAGGCCAGAAATGATCCAGGTACAGAGCTACCTCGAGGCCGCCGACAACTCCGGCGCCAAGGAAATGATGTGCATCAAGGTGCTGGGCGGCTCCAAGCGTCGCTACGCGCACATTGGTGACATCATCAAGGTGACCGTGAAGGACGCCATTCCCCGCGGCAAGGTCAAGAAGGGCGAGGTCTACGACGCCGTCGTCGTCCGCACCCGTTCCGGCGTGCGCCGGGCCGACGGTTCGCTGATCCGTTTCGACGGCAACGCGGCCGTGCTGCTGAACAACAAGCAGGAGCCGATCGGCACCCGCATCTTCGGGCCCGTGACCCGTGAGCTTCGTTCCGAGAAGTTCATGAAGATCGTCTCGCTCGCTCCCGAAGTGATCTGAGCGAAGGAATCAGCTAATGAATCGTATCCGCAAGGGCGACCAGGTGATCATCATCGCCGGCGCCGACAAGGGCAAGAAGGGTGAGGTTGTCCGTGTTGCCGGTGACAAGGTCATCGTGCAGAACGTCAACATCATCAAGCGCCACACCAAGCCGAACCCGCAGGCGAACGTCGCCGGCGGCATCGTCGAGCGTGAAGCGCCGATCCACATTTCCAACGTGATGCTGTTCAACCAGGCCAACGGCAAGGGCGAACGCATTGGTTTCAAGGTGCTCGAGAATGGACGCAAAGTGCGTGTGTTCCGCTCGAGCGGTGAGGCGATCGACGCCTGAGGATGATGCAATGACCACCCGTCTCGAAACGATCTACAAGGACACCGTTGTTCCCAAGCTGATGGAACAGTTCGGCTACGAGAACATCATGCAGGTTCCCCGCATCACCAAGATCACGCTGAACATGGGCGTGGGCGAGGCCGTGGGCAACAAGAAGATCCTGGAAAATGCCGTCGCCGACATGACCAAGATCGCCGGCCAGAAGCCGATCACCACCAACGCCCGCGTCTCCGTCGCCAGCTTCAAGATCCGCGACGGCTGGCCGATCGGCTGCAAGGTGACCCTGCGCCGCGCCAAGATGTTCGAGTTCCTCGACCGCCTGATCAACATCTCGCTGCCCCGCGTGCGTGACTTCCGCGGCGTGTCGGGTCGTTCGTTCGACGGCCGCGGCAACTACAACATGGGCATCAAGGAACAGATCATCTTCCCCGAGATCGATTTCGATGCCGTTGACGCCATGCGCGGCATGGACATCGCCATCACCACCACGGCGAAGACCAACGAAGAAGCCAAGGCGCTGCTCCAGGCTTTCAACTTCCCGTTCCGTAACTGATTTCGAGGATACAGATCATGGCCAAGACGTCGATGGTTAACCGCGACATCAAGCGCAAGAAGCTGGTGAAGAAGTTCGCCGCCAAGCGCACGGAACTCAAGACGATCATCACGAGCGTCACCGCCTCCTACGAGGAGAAGATGGCTGCCGTGGACAAGCTGCAGAAGCTGCCGCGCGACTCGAGCCCGAGCCGCGTGCGCAACCGCTGCGAACTGACGGGCCGCTCGCGCGGCGTGTACAGCAAGTTCGGCCTCGGCCGCAACAAGCTGCGCGAAGCCACCATGCGTGGCGACGTCCCCGGCCTCCGCAAGGCCAGCTGGTAATCGCCGGTCCCCCTCGGGGGACCAGCGGATATCGGTGCTCCTGAAACCTAAAAGGGTAAGTATCAATGAGCATGACTGATCCTATCGCCGACATGCTGGTGCGCATCAAGAATGCGCTCGCAGTCGGCAAGCCGCAGGTTTCCATGCCTGCCTCCAAGATGAAGCTGGCCATCGCCAACGTCCTCAAGACCGAGGGTTACATCGGCGAGTTCCGCGTCGTTGGCGAAGGCGCCAAGGCCAAGCTGGAAGTCTCCCTGAAGTACTACGAAGGCAAGCCGGTGATCGAGCGCCTCGAGCGCGTCTCCCGTTCGGGCCTGCGCCAGTACAAGGGCAAGGACGACCTGCCGAAGGTGCTCGCCGGCCTCGGCGTCGCCATCATCTCCACCTCCCAGGGTCTGATGACCGATCGCCAGGCCCGCGCTGCGGGCGTGGGCGGCGAAGTCATCTGCCTCGTGGCCTAAGGAGAACGCACCCATGTCCCGCGTTGCCAAGAAGCCGATCCAGATGCCCAAGGGCGTCGATTTCAACGTCACGTCGAGCCACGTCACCGTCAAGGGCCCGAAGGGTTCCCTGAGCCTGGCCAAGCCGGCCGGCGTCGAGTTCAAGCTCGACAACGGCGTGCTGCAGCTGTCCGCTGCCGACTCCGACAACATCCCGATGGCCGGTACCGCCCGCGCCATCCTGGCCAACATGATCCAGGGCGTCGCCGAGGGTTTCACCCGCAAGCTCGAACTGGTCGGCGTTGGTTACCGCGCCGCGATGCAGGGCAAGGACCTCAGCCTGAGCCTGGGTTTCTCGCACCCGACCGTGTACATCGCCCCCGAGGGCATCACGCTCGCCACCCCGACGCAGACCGAGATCCTGGTCAGCGGCGCGGACAAGCAGCAGGTGGGTGAGGTTGCGGCCAAGATCCGTGCGTACCGTAAGCCGGAGCCCTACAAGGGCAAGGGCATCCGTTACTCCGGCGAGAAGATCATCATGAAGGAAGCCAAGAAGGCCTGATTGGGCGCTTCCGCTTCCTCGAGGTAAATATCATGGACAAGAACATCGCCCGTCTGCGTCGCGCCAAGACCACGCGTTCGCACATCCGCAAGCTTGGCGTCGCCCGCCTGTCGGTGCTTCGCTCCGGCCAGCACATCTACGCCCAGCTCTTCACGTCCGACGGCTCCAAGGTGCTGGCTTCGGCCTCCACCGTGCAGGCCGAAGTCAAGGACGGCCTGAAGGGCTGCAAGAACCTCGAAGCCGCCGCCAAGGTTGGCCGCACCATCGCCGCGAAGGCGCTGGCTGCCGGTATCGACAAGGTTGCGTTCGACCGTTCCGGCTACCGCTACCACGGCCGCATCAAGGCCCTGGCGGACGCCGCCCGCGAGGGTGGCCTGCAGTTCTAAGCCTTCGGGCTTGTTTTCCCAGTTCCAACCACAACCATAAGCGGCCATAGGCCGTAAGCAAACCCAGGAATCCACATGAGCAGCAACGAGCGCGATCGCAATCGCGGGGAAAGCGACGACGGCTTCATCGAGAAGCTGGTCGCCGTCAACCGCGTGTCCAAGACCGTCAAGGGCGGTCGTCAGTTCACCTTCACCGCGCTGACCGTCGTCGGCGACGGCGCGGGCAAGGTTGGCTTCGGTTACGGCAAGGCGCGTGAAGTGCCGGTCGCCATCCAGAAGTCCATGGAGTACGCCCGCAAGGCGATGGTCCAGGTGGACCTCAACGAAGGCACCCTGTGGCACCCGGTCAAGGCCGGCCACGGCGCCGCCCGCGTCTACATGCAGCCCGCCTCCGAAGGTACCGGCGTGATCGCCGGTGGCGCCATGCGCGCCGTCCTGGAAGCCGTCGGCGTGAAGAACGTGCTGGCCAAGGCCGTTGGTTCGCGCAACCCGATCAACCTGGTGCGCGCCACCGTCAAGGGCCTCACCGAAACCACCTCGCCGGCGCGCATCGCCGCCAAGCGCGGCAAGAAGCTCGAGGAGATCCTCAATGGCTGAGAAGACTGTCAAGGTTCGCCTGGTCAAGGGCCTTCGTGGCTGCCAGGCCCGCCACCGCGTCTCCGTGAAGGCCCTGGGCCTGAACAAGCTCAATGATGTCCGCGAACTGAAGGACTCCCCGTCGGTCCGCGGCCTGATCAACCAGGTGCATTACCTGGTCCGCGTCGAAGCCTGAGCGGACCAAGGAGAAACCATATGAAGCTCAATACCCTCAAGCCCGCCGATGGCGCCCGCAAGGATCGCGTCCGCGTTGGTCGCGGCATCGGCTCCGGCCTCGGCAAGACCGCTGGTCGCGGCCACAAGGGCTCGTTCGCCCGTTCCGGCAAGGGCAAGATCAAGGCCGGTTTCGAAGGCGGCCAGATGCCCATGCACAAGCGCCTGCCGAAGGTCGGCTTCCGCTCCAAGCTCAAGAACGACACCGCCGAAGTGCTGCTGTACCAGCTCGACAAGCTCGAGGCCGGCGAGATCGACTTCGCCGTGCTGCGCGCCGCCAAGCTGGTTCCGGCCAGCGCCAAGCAGGCCAAGCTCGTCAAGAAGGGCGAGCTGACCAAGAAGTTCGTCCTCAAGGGCGTGCTTGCGACCGCGGGCGCCAAGGCCGCGATCGAGGCCGCCGGCGGCAGCGTGACGGAGTAATCCCTTGACGCAGTCCTCTTCCGCAGCAAGCGTCCTGGGCGGTCTCGGCAAGTTCACCGAGCTCCGCCAGCGCCTGGTCTTCGTGATCCTGGCCCTGATCGTCTACCGCATCGGCAGCTACATCCCCGTGCCGGGCATCGATCCTGCGGCCATGCTGCGGTTGATGGAGCAGCAGCAGGGCACCATCGTGGACATGTTCAACATGTTCTCCGGTGGCGCCCTGAACCGCTTCAGCCTGTTCGCGCTGAACGTCATTCCGTACATCTCCGCCTCCATCATCGTCCAGCTGATGGGCCAGATCTACGAGCCCTGGAAGGCGATGAAGAAGGAAGGCGAGAGCGGTCGGCGCAAGCTGACCCAGTATTCGCGCATCGGTGCCGTGGTGCTGGCCATCGTGCAGGCCGGCAGCATCGCCGCGGCGCTGCAGGGCCAGAGCGCCGGCGCCGGCATCCCGGTGGTGTACGCCCCGGGCCCGGGTTTCATCCTGACCGCCATCGTCGCGCTGACCGCCGGCACCATCTTCCTGATGTGGCTGGGCGAACAGATCACCGAGCGCGGCATCGGCAACGGCATCTCGCTGATCATCTTCGCCGGCATCGTGGCCAGCCTCCCGGCTGCCGTCATCGGCACGCTGCAGCAGGTGGCCAACCAGGAAATCAGCGCCTTCGCCATCCTGGTCATCGTCGCCCTGGTGCTCGGCGTCACCTACTTCGTGGTGTTCATGGAGCGCGGCCAGCGCCGCATCACCGTGAACTACGCCCGCCGCCAGGGTGGCCGCCAGGCCTACATGAACCAGAGCTCGCACCTGCCGCTCAAGCTCAACATGGCAGGCGTGATCCCGGCGATCTTCGCTTCGAGCCTGATCATGTTCCCGGCGACGATGGCGCAGTGGTTCGGCCAGGCCGCGGCGCCCACGGGCGAAGGCTGGCGCGAGCAGGCCGGCTTCTACCTGCAGAACCTCAGCCAGATGCTGGCGCCGAGCCAGCCGCTGCACATGCTGCTGTACGGCGGCCTGATCATGGGCTTCGCGTTCTTCTACACGGCGCTGGTCTTCAATTCCCAGGAAACCGCGGACAACCTCAAGAAGTCCGGCGCCCTGGTGCCGGGCATCCGTCCGGGCAAGGCCACCGCCGACTACATCGACGGCGTGCTGACCCGCCTGACGCTGATCGGCTCGCTGTACCTGGTGCTGGTCTGCCTGCTGCCTGAGGTGATTCGTGCGTTCTGGTCCGTGCCGTTCTATTTTGGCGGTACGTCCCTGCTTATCGTGGTCGTGGTGGTGATGGACTTCACCGCCCAGGTCCAGGCTCACCTGATGTCGCATCAGTACGAGAGCCTGATGAAGAAGTCGAATCTGAAAGGTGGCGGTCGCGGCCTGAGCCGCGGCTGACGCCAACGATGGGCGGTCCGCGCGGCGGCTTGGCGCGCGGATAGGCCGGAACCCGTTCCTGCGCTGGAGTAGCGCGGGGCGCCCGAACCCGGGATGGGGGAGGGCAGGTTCCAGCCTGTCGCCGGAGCATGGGCACACTCCCCATGCCGGGTTCTCCGGGTCCTTGGACCCGGGGGGCTACAAATGAACCCCAAGCCCTGATATAATTCGTGATTCACTGCGCTCAAATATTAAGTTGGAGAACGCCTGATGGCGCGCATTGCGGGTGTCAACCTGCCTGTCCAGAAGCATGTCTGGGTGGGCCTGCAGAGTATCTTTGGCATCGGCCGTACCCGGTCGAAGCTTGTTTGTGAAGCGGCCGGCGTGGCTTCGGCCACGAAGATCCGCGATTTATCCGAGCCTGAAATCGAGCGCATCCGCGCCGAAGTGGCCAAGTACACCGTCGAAGGTGACCTTCGTCGCGAGGTCGGCATGTCGATCAAGCGTCTGATGGATCTGGGCTGCTACCGCGGCCTGCGCCACCGTCGCGGCCTGCCGATGCGCGGTCAGCGTACCCGGACCAACGCTCGTACCCGCAAGGGTCCGCGTAAAGCCATCAAGAAGTAAGGACCTGGCCAAATGAACAAGCCGGCAGTCAAGACCAAGAAGAAGATCAAGCGGATCGTCACCGACGGTATCGCCCACGTCCAGGCTTCTTTCAACAACACCATCGTCACCATCACCGATCGCCAGGGCAACGCGCTGTCGTGGGCCACTTCGGGCGGCGCGGGTTTCCGCGGCTCCCGCAAGTCCACGCCGTTCGCCGCCCAGGTGGCCGCCGAGAAGGCCGGCAAGGCCGCCCTCGACTACGGTGTGAAGACGCTGGAAGTGCGCATCAAGGGCCCCGGCCCGGGTCGCGAGTCCGCCGTGCGTTCGCTGAACGCCGTCGGTTACAAGATCACCAACATCATCGATGTGACCCCGATCCCGCACAACGGGTGCCGGCCGCCGAAAAAGCGCCGCGTCTAACGGGAACTGGAGACTAAATAAATGGCTCGTTACATTGGTCCCACCTGTAAGCTCGCCCGCCGCGAAGGCGCCGACCTCAGCCTGAAGTCGCCGGCTCGCGCCATCGACTCCAAGTGCAAGCTGGAGCAGAAGCCCGGCCAGCATGGCGCCGTCGCCAAGAAGGGCAAGCTGTCCGACTACGCCACCCAGCTTCGCGAGAAGCAGAAGGTCAAGCGCATCTACGGCTTGCTGGAGCGTCAGTTCCGCTCGTACTACACCAAGGCTTCGCGCAAGAAGGGCAACACCGGCGAAACCCTGCTGCAGATGCTCGAGCAGCGCCTGGACAACGTCGTGTACCGCATGGGTTTCGCGGTCACCCGTCCCCAGGCCCGCCAGCTGGTCTCGCACAAGGGCGTGCTCGTCAACGGCAAGTGCGTCAACCTGCCGTCCTACCAGATCAAGGCTGGCGACAGCGTTGAGCTGACCGAGAAGGCGCAGAAGCACCTCAACGTGCAGGAAGCACTCAACCTCTCCCAGCAGATGGACCTGGTCCCGAGCTGGTGCGAAGTCGACGCGAAGAAGTTCGCCGGCGTTTTCAAGGCCGTCCCGGATCGCGCCGACCTGCCCTCGGATATCAATGAAGCGCTGATCGTCGAGTTGTACTCGAAGTAATCCTCCCAGGAGACACCTTGACCATGACGGTTAACGCTACCTCGGTGCTGCGTCCGCGCGGCCCCCACATTGAACGTCTAGGCTCCAACCGCGCCAAAGTGGTCATCGAACCGCTCGAGCGCGGCTACGGCCACACGCTCGGCAACGCCCTGCGTCGCGTCCTGCTGTCGTCCATCCCCGGCTTTGCCGTCACGGAAGTCGAGATCGACGGCGTGCTGCACGAGTACACCACGGTCGAGGGCCTGCAGGAGGACGTGCTGGAAGTCCTGCTCAACCTCAAGGACGTCGCCATCCGCATGCACAACGTGGACCACACCACGCTGACGCTGCAGAAGAAGGGCCCGGGCCTGGTCACCGCCGCCGACATCAAGGTCGACCACAACGTCGAGATCCTCAATCCCGACCACGTGATCTGCCACCTCACCAAGGACACGGCGCTGAACATGCGCCTGAAGATCGAGCGCGGTTTCGGCTACCAGCCGGCCGCCGATCGCCGCCGCCCGGACGAAGAGTCCCGTGCGATCGGTCGCCTGGTGCTGGATGCCACGTTCTCGCCGGTCCGCCGCGTCGCCTATGCCGTCGAGGCAGCCCGCGTCGAACAGCGTACCGACCTGGACAAGCTGGTGCTGGAGATCGAGACCAACGGCACGATCGACGCCGAAGACGCCATCCGCACGGCCGCTGACATCCTCACGGACCAGCTGTCGGTGTTCGGCGACTTCACGCAGCGCGACCGCGGCGCCACCAAGCAGCCCACCACGGGCATCGATCCGGTGCTGCTGCGCCCGATCGACGACCTCGAGCTGACGGTGCGTTCGGCCAACTGCCTCAAGGCCGAGAACATCTACTACATCGGCGACCTGATCCAGCGTACCGAGGTCGAGCTGCTCAAGACCCCGAACCTGGGCAAGAAGTCGCTCACCGAGATCAAGGAAGTGCTGGCACAGCGCGGCCTGTCCCTCGGCATGAAGCTGGAGAACTGGCCGCCGGCCGGCCTCCAGCAGGGCATGCTGGGCTGAGCCCGGTAATTCACTAAGGAAACACGACCATGCGCCATCGTAATTCCGGACGCCAACTCAGCCGTAACAGTGCCCATCGCGATGCGATGTTCAGCAACATGGCGGCGTCCCTGATCAAGCACGAACTGATCCGCACCACCCTGCCCAAGGCCAAGGAACTGCGCCGCGTCGCCGAGCCGCTCATCACCATCGGCAAGACCGATGGCGTGGCGAATCGTCGCCTGGCCATGTCCCGCCTGCGTGACAAGGAAGCGGTCGGCAAGCTGTTCGTCGAGCTGGGCCCGCGTTACCAGGCCCGTCCCGGCGGCTACCTGCGCATCCTCAAGTGCGGCTTCCGTCCGGGCGACAACGCCCCGATGGCTTACGTCGAGCTCGTTGACCGCCCGCGTGACGCTGCCGACGCCGCCGAGTAATCCCGGCAGGCCAAGCTGGCACCTGGACCCCGGCTTCGGCCGGGGTCTTTGTTTTTGGGGTTGATGAAACTTCACCGCCGCCGGGCGGTCTGTGTAACCTGTCAGCCATTGCCCTGGTAACTGCCGATGTCCATCAATCCGTTCGCCTGGTCGTTCCGCGCCCAGTACCTCACCGGTTTCGCGCTGTGCGTGTCGCTGCTGGCCTACGCGCTCTACGTGCAGTTCGGCATGCTGATGCTGCCTTGCCCGCTGTGCATCCTGCAGCGCATTGCGTTTGCCGCCATGGGCGTGGTTTTCCTGGTGGGTGGCCTGCATGCGCCCAAGGGCCGGGTGGGCCGCGCGGTGTACGGCCTGCTGCTGCTGGTGCCCGCCGCGGCCGGTGCGGGCGTGGCCGGTCGCCACGTATGGCTGCAGTCGCTGCCGCCCAGCGACGTGCCGCTGTGCGGCGGCATGGGCCTGGAATACATGATCGAGGCGATGGGACCGCTGAGCGCGCTGTCGAAGGTGCTCGAGGGCTCGGGCGAATGCGCCAAGATCGACTGGACCTTCCTCGGCGTGTCCATGCCGGCCTGGACCCTGGCCTGGTTCGTCGGCCTTGGCCTGGGCGCCCTGTGGGCCGCGCTGCGCCGCCGTTGAGCGCCGCCGCCTGAACGATACGTCCTGCCGCCGCGCGGCGGCGCTGTGGCATGATTTCTTTCAACCCCACGATTCCGGATCCGAACCGATGAGCGCCAGCGACCGCAACCTCCAGCCAGTTTCCGTGCCCGGCGATTGGACGCCGGCCGGCTGGCGAGGCCGCGTCGCCACCCAGCAGCCTACCTATCCCGATGCCGCCGCCCTGGCCGACGTGCAGGAAGAGCTGGGTCGGTTGCCGCCCCTGGTCACCTCCTGGGAGATCCTGGCGCTGAAGAAGCAGCTGGCCGAGGCGCAGGAAGGCAAGCGATTCCTGCTGCAGGGCGGCGACTGCGCCGAGAGCTTCGCCGACTGCGAGTCGGCCCTCATCTCCAACCGGCTCAAGGTGCTGCTGCAGATGAGCCTGGTGCTGGTGCACGGCCTGCGCCTGCCGGTGGTGCGCGTGGGCCGTTTCGCCGGCCAGTACGCCAAGCCCCGATCGGCCGACCTGGAAGAGAAGAACGGCGTCACGCTGCCCAGCTACCGCGGCGACTTCATCAACCAACCCGAGTTCACCGCGCAGGCCCGCACGCCCGACCCGCGGCGCATGGTGAAGGGCCACGCGCGCTCGGCGATGACGATGAACTTCGTGCGCGCCCTGATTGACGGCGGTTTCGCCGACCTGCACCACCCCGAGTACTGGGACCTGGACTGGGTGGGCCATTCGCCGCTGTCGGACGAGTACCGCAACATGGTGGCCGCCGTGGGCGACGCCGTGCGCTTCATGGAAACCATTTCCGGCACGGCCATGAACAACCTCAACCGCGCCGATTTCTACACATCGCACGAGGCGCTGCTGCTGCCCTACGAGGAGGCGCTCACGCGCCAGGTGCCGCGCCAGTGGGGCTGGTTCAACCTGTCCACCCATTTCCCCTGGGTCGGCATGCGCACCGCCGACCTGGACGGCGCACACGTCGAGTATTTCCGCGGCATCCGCAACCCGGTGGCGGTGAAGATCGGCCCCTCGGTGACGCCCGACCAGCTGCTGAGGCTGACCGATGCGCTCAACGCCGAGAACGAACCGGGCCGCCTGAGCTACATCCACCGCATGGGCGCGGCCAAGGTGGCCGAGCGCCTGCCGCCGCTGCTCGACGCCGTCCGCCGCGAAGGCCGCCGCGTGCTGTGGATCAGCGACCCGATGCACGGCAACACCGAGAGCACCAGCAACGGGTTCAAGACCCGCCGCTTCGCCAACATCCGCAGTGAAGTGGAGACCAGCTTCGAACTGCACGCCGCCGCCGGTACCCGGCTGGGCGGTGTGCACCTGGAGCTGACGGGCGAGAACGTCACCGAGTGCACCGGCGGCGCGCGCGACCTGACCGACATCGACCTCGAGCGCGCCTACCGTTCCACCGTGGACCCGCGCCTGAACTACGAACAGTCGCTGGAGATCGCCATGCTGATCGTGCGCAAGCAGGGGCAGATCGCCCGTCCGGCGCAGGCCTGATCCGTCGGCGCCAGGCCGGCCGGGCTTGGCGCGCGACGGCGCGAACCTTCAGTAGGGCAGCGTGGGAATGAACGCCGGCGCCTTGCGCGCGCGCGTCGCCTGTTCGAAGGCGTAGGCGTAGCCCAGCAGTTCGGCCTCGCTGTAGGCGCGGCCCATGAACACCACGCCGACCGGCAGCCCGCGCACTTCGCCGGCGGGCACGGTGATGCTGGGCGTCCCGGCAACCGCGGCGATGCCGTAGCCGGCGCCGGAGAAATGGTCGCCGTTGACGTGGTCGGTGGGCCAGGCCGGCGAAGTGCTGGGCGCGATCACGGCGTCCAGCCGGTGCTGGTCCAGGGTGGCCAGCAGCCCCTGTTCGCCGGCCAGTCGGCGC
>Ga0209174_10000799_pt1 | contig 22958 bp, 21 predicted proteins | sample JI91814BDNA_FD_187505 | JGI IMG/M metagenome (GOLD analysis project Ga0209174, IMG submission 187505) | Wastewater effluent complex algal communities from Wisconsin, to seasonally profile nutrient transformation and Carbon sequestration -... | ecosystem: Engineered > WWTP > Effluent > Algae...
GCCCGCTGCAACATCCGAAAAATACAACACCTTCGGTTTCACCCCCTTCACCGCCCGCTCCGTCACCAGAGACGCTGCAGCAAGAGAGGCCGCATTATAGAGAACTATCAAGGTGAGTCAAGATGTTAGGGGAAATAAATCAGCTCGCGCAGCATGCAACTCATAGGCTTGGCAAGGATCAGCGGTCATAGCGCGGCGCTGGCGCGATAGGCCGGCGGGCACTGGACGCGCGTCTTGTTCAGCAAGAGAGAGGTGCCCGACGTGCGGCACCTGAGCCCACACACCGGCAGCGTGCGACGATAGCGAAAGACGACTGCCGGGGCACGATGCCAAGAGCCCCCAGCGTTCAGCCTGCCAGCTAGACCACCGCTTACGGCAACCATACGGCAACCAGAAACGATCCAGACGCCGAAAAGCACTTAGGCCACTCCGAAGAGTGGCCTAAGTGCTTGTTTCTTTTGGTCGGGGCGGCGGGATTCGAACTCGCGACCCCTTGCACCCCATGCAAGTGCGCTACCAGGCTGCGCTACGCCCCGACAAGCTGCGCATTATAGACATCAGTTCCGACTCTGCCAAGTATAAATTGATTTTTTTATGCAGTAGCCGGAATCAAGAAGTCATCGGAGATGCGGCAGCCTAGGTCGAAGATGCAATCGCGGAAATCTTCGAGGTACTTACGCATGCCGCGTTCAAAGATCCGCTCGATGCGCCCGAAGTGCAGATGCGATTCGAGTTCGCCGGCAAGGCGCTCGGTTTCGGCCGAGCGGGCGTTGGCGACACGGCTCAGGTTGGTGTGGACTTCCTTCAGGCAGCGCGCCAGGGAACGCGGCATGTCGGCACGCAGGATCAGCAGTTCGGCAACGCGCATGGGGGTGATCTGATCGCGGTAGACCTTGCGATAAACCTCGAAGGCTGACACTGAGTGCAGAAGCGCGCTCCATTGGTAGTAGTCGCTGGAGTGAGTGTCATCCTCGGCCCCGGGCAGCAGGTTGAGGTATTTGACCTCAAGGATGCGCGCGGTGTTGTCGGCACGTTCAAGGAAGGTGCCGAGGCGGATGAAGCGCAAGGCTTCGTCCTGCAACATGGTGCCGATGGTAACGCCGCGGGAGAGGTGCGAGCGGTACTTGACCCATTCGAAGAAGGCTTCCGGCCCGCTCTCCATGAGCTTGGCCAGCGTGAAGTCACGCATCTTGAGCCAGCTGGCGTTGGAGGTTTCCCATAGCTCCGAGGTCAAGGTGCCGCGTACGGCATGGGCGTTCTCGCGGCTGGCGCGCAGGCAGCGGTAGATGCTGCCCGGGTTGTCGCGGTCGAAGATCATGAACTCGAGCACGGCCTCGGTACTGAAGACCGGGTGCCGGGCGAGGAATGCGTCCTGCAGCTCCATGATCTTGAGCAGTCCGTCCCACATCGCCTTGACGTCCTCTCCGTTCTGGGGCAAGAGGCTCAGGCGATAGGTTACGTCGAGAATGCGCGCGGTGCTTTCGGCGCGCTCCATGTAGCGTGCCATCCAGAATAAATGGTCTGCGGTTCGGCTTAGCATGTCAGGCCTCCAGTATCCAGGTGTCTTTGGTGCCCCCGCCCTGCGACGAGTTTACCACCAGCGATCCTTCGTTCAGAGCGACGCGGGTCAGCCCGCCCGGCACCAGTTGCACTTCGCTGCCGGAGAGCACGAAGGGGCGCAGATCCAGGTGACGCGGCGCAACGCCGCTCTCGACGAAGGTCGGACAATTCGAAAGGGCCAGCGTGGGCTGGGCGATATATTTTTCGGGGTTGGCTTCGAGATACTTGCGGAAGGTTGCGATCTGCTCCTTCGTTGAAGCCGGGCCGACAAGCATTCCGTAGCCACCCGCACCGTGCACTTCCTTCACGACCAGTTCCGACAAGTGCGCCAGGGTGTAGGCCAGGTCTTCCGGCTTGCGGCACATGTAGGTGGGCACGTTGTTGAGGATCGGCTCCTCGCCCAGGTAGAAGCGGATCATCTCGGGCACGTAGGGATAGATCGACTTGTCGTCGGCTACGCCGGTGCCGATTGCATTGGAGAGCGTAACCCGTCCCGCGCGGTAGGCGTCGAGCAGGCCCGGCACGCCGATCATCGAATCCTTGCGGAAGGCCTTGGGGTCGAGGAAGTCGTCATCCACGCGGCGATAGATCACATCCACCCGGCGCGGCCCCTGGGTGGTGCGCATGTAGACCTGGTCTTCGCGAACGAAGAGATCCTGCCCTTCCACCAGTTCCACACCCATTTGTTGGGCCAGGAAGGCGTGTTCGAAATAGGCGCTGTTGTACGCTCCCGGCGTCATGACGACCACGGTCGGGTCGGTCACGCCCACCGGCGCGACGCTGCGCAGCGTGTGCAGCAGAACGTCCGGGTAGTGCTCGACCGGCGCAATGCGGTAGCGTGCAAAAAGCTCGGGAAAGAGCCGCATCATCATGCGTCGGTCTTCGAGCATGTAGGACACGCCGGACGGCACACGCAGGTTGTCTTCCAGCACGTAGTACTCACCTGCCCCGGCGCGCACCACATCCACGCCGGCAATGTGGGCATAGACGTTACACGGCACATCGACGCCCTTCATCTCGGGGCGGTACTGGGCATTATTGAGAACCTGCTCGGCAGGAATGCGGCCGGCCCGAAGAATGTCCTGGTCGTGGTAGATGTCGTGGATGAAGGCATTGAGTGCCTTGACCCGCTGGCGCATGCCGGTTTCAAGCCCCGTCCATTCCGCAGCGGGAATGATGCGCGGAATGATGTCGAAGGGGATGAGCCGCTCGGTTCCCGATTCTTCGCCATACACAGCAAAAGTGATGCCGTAGCGATGAAAAAGGGAATCAGCCTCTGCACGCTTGCGGGCGATACGCTCTGAAGGTGTGTCGCGCAGCCACGCGGCATAAGCCGCGTAATGGGCACGAACGCTCCCGTCGTCCGCCGTCATTTCATTGAAGAATTTATTGTTGGCCATCAGCAGTCGCCTGTCATGTTTTGAAGCGGGAATACCACTTTTCGATTAGCGAGAAGCGTGCCAGGCAAAAAGCCCCGAAAAACAAAACACTTGACGGCACATCTCGCCCCGTTTGCACCAAAACGGTGCCGTTACGCCGGATGGGTGATTCCACGATGCAACAAATCGGTGCGTGAGAGATCAGCCACAGCCGCAGGGGTGCTTCAGGCGGAGGAACGCGATACGCCGCGTACAAGAACATTGATGAGTGCTGGGGCATGGTGCTCTCAGCCGCCGCTACGGCCAAGGCGCCCCCGGGTAAATGTATTACTTTCGGCCGAATTTTTCAGCGAGTTCAGTCAGTTTGCGGAGGCGCTCCTGTTCCGCGGCTACGGCAGCTGCGGCTGCGGCCTGCTGGGCTTTCTCGGCCTTGTGCTTGTCGGCACGGGCCTTGAAGTGCTCGCGCAGGGTCTGCGACGCGAGTTCGCGCTGGGCAGGCGACACCTGATCGGCCGGGCTGCCGTCAAGATTGAAGCGCAGTTCTGCGCTTTGCAGAGATTTCAGGTAGGGGATCGATCGCGTATGCAAGCCCATCGCCGGCCTCAGGAGCTTCTTGCTGAAGTCGGGGCGCAGCGCCATCAGTTGCTTGTCGATGCCGATCGCGAGCGGTTTGAAGTCGCCAAAAACCGCGAACTCCTGACGCAAGGCTTTGAGCATGTCTTTCGACGTCTGGATCTCGGCAGAGTCCGGTGCGTTTTTTTCTTCCATCGAGGGTAAAGGTTCAGTTTTCGAAGGGTAATGATGTTAGCACCCCGGCCGGACTCGCGCTCCGAGTATCGAGGGCTGCCGCGGCATGACGCACGCCCGAAAGCACACGGAATCCACAGCATTGCCAACCGCCGGGCAAGGTTTGAGTTCGACCGGGGCTCGCCCGCTCAGTCGGCGGCACCGTTCACAGCCTTGCCAAGCCCCATTCGCCCTCTCTCCTCGCCGTCCGCTCGACAACACCGACACCCATGCCCCCTGCCCGGCCGCGTTGCGGGACGTGATCGTCCGCCACGTAAAGGCCCGGAAGCCGGAAGTCAGGGTAGCCTGACGGGCCCAGCCCTGATCGATACGCGCGATTGACTCAAGCAAGGCAATAGCACCGCCCAAAACCTGGCGCAGCCCCTGCGCTCCGCGGAAAAGACTGTGCCAGAATGCAGCTCCCGCCGAAGCCGCTCCGCCATGCCCGCACCGCCGCCGCTGATCTACTCGCCCCCGCCTGGCGCACCCTGCGTGCTGTTCATCGACGAAGCATTGATCGTTCTCGACAAGCCGTCGGGTCTGCTATCGGTACCGGGCCGCGGCCCGGCCAACGCCGACAGCCTGGCCACCCGGGTACAGGCCGAATACCCCGACGCACGCGTCGTGCACCGCCTTGACATGGCCACCTCGGGGTTGATCGTCATGGCGCGCGGCGCGGCGATGGAACGCCGTCTCAGCATCGCCTTCCAGCAACGCCAGGTCGAAAAACGCTATGTGGCAGTAGTCGCAGGCAAGCCCGACGCGGCGAGCGGCGAAGTGAATCTGCCGCTGATCTGCGACTGGCCTAACCGGCCACGGCAAAAGGTGGATTTCGAACTCGGCAAAGCCTCGCTCAGCGCCTACGCCTTACTGACGCACGACAGCGCCAGCAACACCAGCCGCATCGACCTGCGCCCCCACACCGGGCGCACCCACCAGTTGCGGGTACACATGCAGGCGATCGGCCACCCCATTCTTGGCGACGAGCTTTACGCCGATGAAGCCACCCGCAAGGCCGCTCCGCGCCTGCTTCTGCACGCAACGGCACTGACCCTGCCCCATCCGCTCACGGGGCAGCCACTCCGGCTGGCAAGCCCGCCGCCGTTCTAGAGCCCGTTCGGGGCCCGGCCTTGAGATTCAACGGCCATGGCGCTCAGCCGCCCCCCGCCTGATCCTGCTTCCGCTCGCTGCAGGCCAGGCGCCGGCACATGCTGCGGGAGCAAAGCCGCTGAACGGGCGACAAGGCCCGGCTGCCTGATCACTTCCGTCATGGTCCTGAAACCTGCAGAAAGCATTCTGCGAAAGGATTCTGGAGGCGCGCCTGCAGCCCCAGCCACGCCAACGCATGGGATACGCCGTGACGAGGAAACAGTGACAAATAAAGTCTATTGCTACCACTGCATGACCTACCACCACCGGGAAACGATGCGGAAAATGATGACCCGCTCGGGTGTTCGCTGGCGCTGTATCCGCTCCATAGAGGCGACGCGTGGCAGTCTGGAAGAGCGCGATGCCTTCGGCGAACAGCAATCCGAACTGAATCGTGCCCAGGCCCGCGCCTATCAGGAAAGCGTGATGCCTGGACGACGGCTGGCGACACTCTCCTGCTAGCCACGGCGGGCCGCGGTGTCGCGTAAAAAAACGCTTCCAACCGGGTCTGACCAGGCTCAGCTTGTCGCCAGAGCTATTTCCGACGACTGACGACGCTCGCCCGCGCTTAGCTCGCAGCCGCTATCTCTTGCGCAACGGGAAGCGGCATGACGCCGCCGACACCCGCAGGGGCTGCTGGAGCCAGGTGACACAGGAGCCCCCACACCAGCGCAGCAAGTTCGGCACCATCAACCGGCGGGTCGACCAGCACGACCCCCTCGGGCAGACGCGCACTCACCGCGGCCCGGTCGGCACCGGACGCCAGCAGGACCACCACCCGCATCGCCTTTTCGCGCACGTGTCCGGCAAGCGAATGGATCATCCGGAAAAAATCCAGACCGGTCACGCCCAGGTCGGTGATCAAGACATCCGGCGTCGTCTCGCCGATCCGGATGAGCCCCTCGAAGCCACTTGCAGCCGTACTGATGGTGCACACGGACAGCGCATGGCGAAGCTGCTTCTGCAACCCGGCCCGCTCTTCATCGTTCTCCCGCACAAGCAGGATCGCGAACGACCGATCTTCGGTCGCGCCGGCCCGACGCTGCTCGTCGAGCAGCCGATCAACCGATTCGACCAGAATCCTGCGATGCCCACCCGGCGTCTTCCAGGCCCTGAGACGCCCGTCCTCGACCCATAGCTGGGCGGTGCGAACGCTGATGCCGAGCAGGCGGGCCGCGTCACGGGTTGAGCATGTCAGGGACGGATGGGCGTCATGGTTCATGGCGATGGAGCAGTCAGATTTTTCGTATTATCACTTTTAACGATTAAAAAAATAAAGGTGTTTTTACTGTTTTTGACGTTTTTTAAAACATACTGCGACGCCAGGGATGCGAGCAAAAACACAAAAACGCTATCGGTCGCTTTGCGCCTGCCGGATCACGCGCGGGAAAAAAGGTCCTGCATGAGACCGTCACAGCAACTGAAAGGCCAGGATCGCCACACAGGTCGGCGGCAATGCAGCCAGAAACAGGCCGAGAGGACTCACCGATTCGTCGTCAAAACTCGACTTGAGGATTGCCACTCCCGCCGGGTTGGGGGCGTTGGCGATGATCGTGAGGCCGCCACCCGTCACTGCCCCGGCAACGATTGCATACTTGAAGCTGTCCGAAACGCCGTCCACCTGGGCTGCGAGGTAGGTGAGCGCGGCGTTGTCGGTAAGCGCCGTGAGGGACGTGGCAAGGAAATAGAGCGCCGTCGGTTCGACCCCCACCAGCGCATGCTGCAGCCACCATTTCTGCAGGCCACCAAGCACCACAAGACCTGCCAGGAAGAAGGCAACCAGCAGGCCCTCGCGCAGGATCAACCGATCCTGATGGGCCTTGTAGGCTTCGGTGAAGCCAAGGAACAACAGGAAAAGCCCCATGAACACGACGGGGTGATGCGCAAAAAAAACGGCCCCGACCAGGAAGCCCAGGTGAATGCCCGCCACGGCAAGCGGTGTGGACCTGCGGCGAGAATCACTCTCAACCCTTCCTTTGGCCATGAGTTCGTGCCGGAAGACCCAGGTGATTACAAGAGCATTCAGAAGAACCGCGAGGGCAGCCTTCCAGCCAAAAGTGGACAGCATGAACGGGGTATCCCATTGCCAGGTGTCCGCAACCATCAGCACGGGCGGCGCGGCAAAATGGGTCAAGGTTCCGCCAATGGAAATATTGACGAAGAGCATGCCGAGCGTGGCGTACTTCAGGCGGCTGGAGAGGCCTCGCTGGAAGTAGCTGTCACGCAGCATCAGCGCGGCGAGGGTCATGGCCGCCGGCTCCGTGACAAAAGAACCCAGCAGTGGCACCAGGAAGAGGCAAAGAAAGTAGACCGCCAGCGAATTATGGATGGGAAGCACCGAAGCCAGCAGACGAACCACGCCAATCAGGCTGGTGACGATGGGCCTGCTGGCCGCGATCACCATCACCACGAAGACAAACATCGGCTCGGTATAATCGCGCCCCTCCAGATAGCCTATGGCCGCATCCTTTCCGGACAGCCAGAACAACACGGCAACGAGCACGAAAGCCCAGAAGCCGAACACCACCTCCACCTCGCCCAGCAAATGCCAGAGCCCGGCGTGGCGCGGCTGGATATGGGCAAGATGTGCAAAGAATTTCGTGGAAAACGTATGCACGATCGCTACCGCAAAAACGATGGCAGCGACAATTTCGGGGGTGGACGCAGTCGGAACGTTCATGACGGAATGACGTGAAAGAATTGCTCAAGGGTATCCGTTACCGGCCCCCGGCGGCGTCGAAAATAGTTGCTCAACGCTACGCAAAAACCGAACCCCTGCCAGAGGAACACGACTCCGGCAGGATTTAACGGCCTCCCCGCGTCCGCAGGCGGATGAAGCCGGCACGCTGCCAGCAAAAACGCCCCTGACGGACAACTCCATCAGGGGCGTTTTCAGGTCTGAGCCCAGGCCGAAGCCTGGACTTCAGGCAACATGACTTACATCTCGACGGTTTCGGCAGCTTCAACGAAGCTGGGGATCTGGTCGAAGTTCATGTAGCGGTACACCTCGGCAGCCTTGGCATTCACCAGCTTGATCTGCTCCATGTACTCTTCCTTGGTAACGATCCGGCCAGCCAGCGCGCACATGGCGGCCAGCTCGGCGGAGCCCAGGTAAACCTGGGTGTCGATGCCGAGGCGGTTCGGGAAGTTACGGGTCGAGGTGGAGATTGCCGTGGAACCCTTGCGGATCTGAGCCTGGTTGCCCATGCACAGCGAGCAGCCCGGCATTTCCATGCGGGCGCCGGACTTGCCGAGCACGCCGTAGTAGCCTTCCTCGGTCAGGATCAGCGCATCCATCTTGGTCGGCGGAGCAACCCACAGACGGGTCGGGATGTCGGCGCGGCCTTCGAGAACCTTGGCAGCGGCACGGAAGTGGCCGATGTTGGTCATGCAGGAGCCGATGAAGACTTCGTCGATCTTGGCGCCGGCAACTTCAGACAGAGTCTTCACATCGTCCGGGTCGTTCGGGCAGGCCAGGATTGGTTCGGTGATCTCGGCCAGGTCGATTTCGATGACCGCGGCGTACTGGGCGTTGGCGTCGGCCTTGAGCAGCGTGCCATTGGCGATCCAGTCTTCCATGGCGTTGATGCGGCGCTTCAGGGTGCGGGCATCCTGGTAGCCTTCGGCGATCATCCACTTCATCAGGGTGATGTTCGAACGCATGTACTCGACGATCGGCTCTTTGTTGAGCGCAATGGCACAGGCAGCGGCAGAACGCTCGGCGGCGGCGTCGGAGAGTTCGAAAGCCTGTTCGATCTTGAGATCCGGCAGACCTTCGATTTCCAGGATGCGGCCGGAGAAGACGTTCTTCTTGCCCTTCTTCTCGACGGTCAGCAGACCGGCCTTGATGGCGTACAGCGGAATGGCGTTGACCAGGTCGCGCAAGGTGATGCCTTCCTGCATCTTGCCCTTGAAGCGGACGAGCACCGATTCCGGCATGTCCAGCGGCATGACGCCGGTGGCGGCGGCAAAGGCAACCAGGCCGGAGCCAGCCGGGAAGGAAATGCCGACCGGGAAACGGGTGTGCGAGTCGCCGCCGGTGCCGACGGTATCCGGCAGCAGCAGGCGGTTCAGCCAGGAGTGGATGATGCCGTCGCCCGGACGCAGCGAAACGCCGCCACGGGTCGAGATGAAGGACGGCAGTTCGCGGTGCGTCTTGACGTCGACAAGCTTCGGATAAGCGGCGGTGTGACAGAAGGACTGCATGACCATGTCGGCGGAGAAGCCGAGACAGGCCAGGTCCTTCAGTTCGTCGCGGGTCATCGGGCCGGTGGTGTCTTGCGAACCCACGGTGGTCATCTTCGGCTCGCAGTAGGTGCCCGGCAGGATGCCGGCGACGCCGCACGCCTTGCCGACCATCTTCTGGGCCAGCGAGTAAGCCTTGCCGTCGTCGGCCGGGTTTTGCGGTAGGCGGAACAGGGTGCTTTGCGGCAGGCCGAGGAATTCGCGCGCCTTGGTTGTCAGGCCGCGACCGACGATCAGGGGGATGCGGCCACCGGCGCGCACTTCGTCCATGATCACGGCGGTCTTCAGCTGGGATTCGGCGATCACGGCGCCGTTCTTCAGCGCGGTGACCTTGGCGGTGGCGGCATCGACCCGCAGTTCGATCTCGTCGCCCATGTCCATCTGGCCGCAATCGAGTTCGATCGGCAGGGCGCCGGCGTCTTCCATGGTGTTGAAGAAGATCGGGGCAATCTTGGAGCCGAGGCAGACACCGCCAAAGCGCTTGTTCGGAACGTAGGGGATGTCTTCGCCGGTGAACCAGAGCACGGAGTTGGTGGCGGACTTGCGGGAGGAGCCGGTGCCGACCACGTCGCCGACGTAGGCGATCAGGTTACCCTTGGCGGCCAGCGCTTCGAGTTGCTTGAGCGGGCCGCGGGCGCCCGGCTCGTCAGCCTCGATGCCCGGACGCGGGTTCTTGAGCATGGCCAGCGCGTGCAGCGGGATGTCGGGACGGGACCAGGCATCCGGAGCGGGCGACAGGTCGTCGGTGTTGGTTTCGCCGGTAACCTTGAAAACGGTCAGCTTCTGGCTGGCGGGGACTTCCGGACGGGAGGTGAACCACTCACCGTCGGCCCACGATTGCATCACGCCCTTGGCGTTGGCATTGCCGGCCTTGGCCAGTTCGGCGACGTCGTGGAAGAAATCGAAGACCAGCAGGGTCTTCTTGAGGCCTTCGGCAGCGGTGGCGCCGGTTTCGGCGTCGCCCAGCAGGTCGATCAGCGGCTTGACGTTGTAGCCGCCGAGCATGGTGCCCAGCAGTTCGGTAGCCTTCACACGGGAAACCAGACCACAGGCCAGCTCGCCCTTGGCAACCTTGGCCAGGAACTCGGCCTTGACCTTGGCGGCGTCGTCAACGCCAGCGGGAACACGATAGGTCAGCAGATCTACCAGAAAAGCTTCTTCGCCGGCCGGCGGGTTCTGCAGCAGCTCGACGAGAGCCTGGGTTTGCTGCTTCGACAGGGGCAGCGGCGGGATGCCGAGTGCAGCGCGCTCGGCAACATGCTGGCGGTAGGCTTCAAGCATGGGTAGATCCTTCCTAGACGATGGTTACATTACGGTGATGCTGTGGCGTGCGGCCGGCCGTTTCGGGCCCGTCGCACTTCTCCCTCGCAGACAGGCTTCTTGTTTTATCAAGCGCGGCCAAGTCTTATATATATTATATTTTATTTTTATATCGATTGTGCGCATGCACAATCCGATTTTTCCAGCAAGCTCAATGGCTCCCGCTGCCTTTTATCGGGAAGACATCACCGCTTCGACAGCCTTCATCGTGATAGGTTTGATCAACAGGTCGTCGAAACCGGCGTCGATGAGGTGCTGCTTTTCCTCGGGCAGCGCGTGGGCAGTATAGGCGATGACGTACAAGCCATTGAACCTGCCGTCGGTACGCAATTTGGCCAGCACTTCTTCACCAGACATGCCGGGCATGCTGATGTCGAGGAAAACAATGTCGAAGCGCCCGTTTTCAAGCTTTGCAAGCGCCGAGGGGCCATCTTCCGCCTGGTCGGTTACGTAGCCAAGGCGACCTAGAAAAGCCGACGCCAGACGCCGGTTGATCACGTTGTCGTCAACGACCAGAACGTTTTTGGGGGTGGATGAAGACGATTCGTTCATGGTCTGGCGTCTATCAGAGCTGCGGCTCCCGCAGCGGGATGAAAAGGGTGAAGGTGGAACCTTCGCCAAGACGTGATTCTACGACGAGATCACCCTCCAGCAGATACGCCAGTTCCCGCGCCAGGGTCAGGCCGAGGCCGGTACCGCCGTGATCGCGGGTGATGAAGCGGTCCAGCTGGCGGAATCGCTCGAAGATCACGCCCAGCCCTTCAGGCGAAATTCCCGGGCCGGTGTCTGAAACGGCCAGCGCCACCCGAGTTCCCTCCATCTTGACGCGCAAGTCTACCCGGCCGTCTTCAGTGAACTTTATCGCGTTGTTCAAGAGATTGTTAAGTATCTGGCGCACCCGCTGGGCGTCAATCATCATGCTCGCCGGCAGGCCGTCGGCCAGCGTGAGTTCGATGGAAAGCCCCTTGGCCTGGGCGTGAGCCCGATGGGCGCTGACGATATCGGCAGCAAGTCGGGCGATATCCTGCTCGACCGGCTTCAGCTCCATTCGCCCGGCTTCCACCTTGGCCAGGTCGAGTACGTCGTTGACGATGTCGAGGAGGTGCTGACCCGAGCTGTGGATGGTAGCCGCAAATTCCTGCTGGACGGGATCCTCGATCTCGAGTTGCAACAGTTCGGAGTAGCCGAGGATGCCGTTGAGCGGCGTGCGCAGTTCGTGGGACATGCTGGCGAGAAAGTCCGACTTGAGCTTGTTGGCCTCTTCGGCCTTGCTCCGCGCTTCTTCGGAACGCTTGAAGGAGAGCTGCACCTCATCCGCCATGCTGTTGAACGACTGGGCCAGCTTGCCCATTTCGTCTCTCGACCGGACTTCCAGCCGGTAGGACAGTTCGCCCGCCTGGAAGCGCCCGAGGCCGTCGATCATGGTGGTAATGCGGCGGGTGATGAACTGCGCCATCCAGATCGCCACGATGATGACCAGCGCCACCATCACCACCGTGGACAGGGTGAGCGCACCGGCGGTCTGGGCGAGGTTGCTGGCGATGTGGTCGCGCAGGCCCTGGCGCTGCCCCTGGAAGGCCTTGTCCATTTCGGCAATGGTGAGCCCGATGCGCGTGGCCGAATCGGTGGCGGCACGGTGGAAATCATCCACGTTGGCACCGATGGTGATGAAGCCGAAGCCGCGCTGGGTATGACCATACTGCCCAGTGTAGTAGGGAATGGCTGCAGCTGTGGTGAGCTTCCAGAGACCCGAAAAAAAGATCACGAAAGAACCTGACCCACCCTTTTCGGTCAGCTGGTTCCAGCCGGCGCACTGGGGCGAGAAATTGAGGTAACGGCAATCCAGCCCTACCGTCCCCGCCTTCACTTGCGCGCCGGCGGGTTTTTTCTTGAGGGACTGGGTGTCGAACGGTGTAACGGTTTCGAGGAATTCCCGCGACGGTTTGCCCGACGCCTGCCAGGCATCGTAGAGGGATTGATCCAGCCACGGCGTCACCGGCTCGCCAGTATTCGGGTCGTAGCCGGGGATGAAGTAGTCCCGCGGATGGGAGATCGCCCGGCTCCGGTGATCCCACATGAAAGCATAGTTGCCGACGATGGCATCGTTGATGGGCGAGTAACGGGAATCCGTGGGGCTGATGTGGTCGGTGAATTCACGGATGTGGTCGTGATCGAGCGCCAGGGTTACGTAGCCCGTGACCTTGCCGCCGCGCACCACCGGCGTCGCCCAGCGCACGATGCCGCGAAAGCGCTTGCCCACCGGGTTCTCGGTTCCCGCATAAGCGGACTCCTCGGGCTTGAACTCCACACCGGCCTTCTTGGCGCTGGCCGGCAGGTAGGCGCCGACTACCCGACTGCCCACATAGGCCCCGATCACATCCGAAACGTAGATTTCACCCGGCTTGAGTTTCTGCAGCGCAGGCCAGTAGCGCTCGGCCTTGAGGAAGGTCTGGCCGACGTCGCTGACATCCCGCAGCTCGCCGGACATCATCCCGTCTGCTCCCACCTTGACCCGCTCGCGGCCCCGGGTATCGACGAAAGTCATCTCGACGAAAAGCGGGCGTACTTCAGGGCGGCCAAAATATTCGGGCGGACGGGCACTGAAAGATTTTGCATTGTCGACCAGCGCCTGCCGCGGATCGGCAGCCAACGCTTCATCCCAGCCCGCAGGCGCCGCCGGCTCCCAACGCGTTTGGTCGTCCGAGAGTTTCCACTCACCGTGTCGATGCAGCGTACGGGAGCGATGCTGCAGGAAACCGCGATAGGCCGCAGCGTCCGGCTCCACCTGAGCTGCCTGCAGCACGTCGGAGTCACGATCGTAAAGAAACGCGGCAACGGCGCGGGCGGTGTCCGTGGTGAGGCGCTCGATCGCCTCGCGGGCGCGGTCGTCCAGCCCCTTGATGGCATCGCCGGTAGCGGCTTCGCCCACCTGCTTGATGGTAGCCAGCATCGATTCGGCCATCGCGCCGGCCTGCAAGCTCACCGTATCGCCGAGTCGCTGGGCCATGCCCCAGGCCAGCAGCGCCAGGAGCAGCAGCGGCAACACCTTGATTACCACGAAGATCGCGATCAGCTTGCCGCGAATCCCCACCATCCATCGCTTGAGTCCCATGCCTTCCCCTGTCTGGCGGACGCACCTAGGGCAACACTGCCCAAACATCCGGATTGTCGTCATTTCATCTGCACGCCGAAGGGATTATCGGCAACTTTTCCGTAATCTCAAGGGACAGAAGGACGACAACTTGCCGACAAACTGCGGGCGTAACAGAATGCGCCTTCGATTTCATCCGCGATCCGCCCATGGCCCAGCCCTGCCCCTGCGGCACCTCGTCCGATTATTCGCTCTGCTGCGGGCGCCACCTCGACGGAGGTCAGCCTGCTCCCACTGCCGAAGCGCTGATGCGCTCCCGCTACACGGCCTTCGTCCTTGGACGGGAAGCCTATCTGATGGCCACCTGGCATCCGGATTTCCGGCCTGCAGAATTGAAGCTTGCGGACGACCCACCGACAAAATGGCTGGGCCTGCAGATCAGGCACCATGAAGAATCCGACCCGGACCACGCCACCGTCGAATTCATTGCCCGCTACAAGATCGGGGGGCGTGCCCACCGACTGCACGAAACCAGCCGCTTTGTCCGCATTGGCGAGTGCTGGCAATATACCGATGGCGACATCCATCCCCACTGAGACCACCACCAGGAGACCACCCATGAAGCTCTATTACGCCCCCGGCGCCTGCTCACTCTCCCCCCACATCGTGCTGCGCGAAGCTGGCCTCGACATCACGCTCGAAAAGGTAAACCTGCGCACCAAGGAAGTGGAGTCGGGCGGCAACTTCCTCGCCATCAACCCAAAGGGCTATGTTCCGGCACTGGAACTGGATGGCGGCGAGATCCTGACCGAAGGCCCGGCCATCATCCAGTACGTCGCCGACCTGGTGCCCGAGAAAAAGCTCGTTCCACCGGCCGGAACCCTGGCCCGCGCCCGCGTTCAGGAATGGCTGAACTTCATCGGCACTGAACTGCACAAGAGCTTCAGCCCGCTGTTCAACCCGGCTACAAGCGACGATACCAAGGCGGCAGCCCGCGCCCTCATCGAGCGGCGCCTGGCCTTTACCGCAAGCGCACTCGACGCCCACCCCTACCTCACCGGCGACAGCTTCACGGTGGCGGATGCCTACCTGTTCACCATGCTGACCTGGACGGCCTACATGAAAGTGGATATCACGCCCTGGCCCAGCCTCGGCGCCTACTTTGAACGTGTAAAGGCCCGCCCTGCGGTTCAGGCTGCCTTGGCAGCCGAAGGCCTGACGGGCTGAATCCGTTAGCTGGATTGGGGGAGAGAAAGGCTGGGGGAGAAAGGCTTCTTCCCCGCGCAAACTGCGTTAGCGCGGCGTCAAGCCCCGGTAACGAGTTCGATGGTTTCGCCGGCAAAATCGATGCGCTGCCCCGGACGCAGCTTGGCACGCTTGCGGTTTTCGATTTCCCCGTCCACGAACACATCGCCATCGGCGACGCGCTGCTTGGCCTCGCCCCCCGAGCCACACAGACCGGTAGCCTTCAGAAGCTGGTCGAGCTGGATGAAGTCGCCTTCAACGGGGAAGCGGATGGTCATGGTGGCGGGCTCCGGTATGTTGCAGAAATGTTTCAGGAGCGGCGGATTGTGTCAGAGCCGACACAATCCGCCAATCCGTCCCGCCCTTGGTAGCGCAATAAATCAGGCGGGAATGCGCAGCACCTGGCCCGGATAAATCTTGTCGGGGTGGCCGAGCATGGGCTTGTTGGCCTCGAAGATCTTCATGTAGGCATTGGCGTTGCCGTAGCAGGCCTTGGCAATCCCCGACAGGGTGTCACCGCGCACCACGGTGTGGAAAGTTGCGGCCGGCTCGGGATTGGTCACGTTCAGCTGGTCATCAACCTTGTCGACGCCATCCACGTTGCCGCAGCACAGCAAAACCTTTTCCTTGGTGGCCTGGTCAGCCACGGTGCCGGCAACGGTCACCACGCTGCTCGCGCCATCGAAGCTCACGTTCAGGGCACTGGTATCCAGCCCCTGTTTGGCAATGTAGGCGACGATGGACGCCGCGGCCTTCTGGTTGAGATCGGCCAGCTTGTCGGCGGCACTGGTGTCGGCGGCAGCCGCTTCCACGTCTTTACGACCGAACAGTTTCTCGCCCGCTTCACGTACAAAACTCAGCAAACCCATAATCGACTCCCGGTGGTTGTGGTCAGGACGACAGACTAAGCCGACACGCCGACAATCGCGGGACAAATTTGTGTCTAAGCGTCAAAACGCAGGTCGACACGGGCAGATGTCACTCCCCCAGCGGCGCCAGGCCATGACGTCGCCGGGCGCGGGCGCAGGCTTCGTCACCAATGTTGAGGGCCGCGTAAGGTGCGAAATCACGGCACGGGCCTGGGCGCCGATCGTAGATGGTGCAGCGCACTGCGCTACCGATCTCGCCCTCCAGCGCAATGCAGCGCGGCGGGCCGTCGTCGCTGCCGCGCATGCGCACGAGCGTTGCCGTCACCGGAACCGTAAGCGCCACCGGCACACCGCCGCCGGGCTGGTTTTCCAGGTCGGAGACATGAAAATCCACCCGGAAGCTCGCGCAGCAGGCGCCACAACTGAGGCAGGGATCCGCCACGGTTCAGGCGTCGGCACCGCAACACTTCTTGTACTTCTTGCCACTGCCGCAGGGGCAGGCATCGTTGCGGCCCGGGCCGGCCTTTCCGGCCTTGGCGGCGGCACTCACCGGCACCGCCAGTTGGGCCGGCAGACCAAGGGCGCGCCAGTTCTGGTAGAGGCGCTGAACAGCCAGGCCTTTTTCTTCCAGCTCGATCAGCTGGGCTTCCAGCTCGGGCTTGACGGTGACTTCTTCCTCGGCACCGAGAATGGTTTCCAGCAGCGCCTCGGCGATGGTGGTGTCGCTCACGGCATCGGGCCATTCCGAGGGCCACAGCTCGAAGCCCTGCTCGAAGCCGTTGGTCCATTCCTCGCCGATGGCCGGGTCGTCCTCGCCGCCCTGGGCGTAGCAGAACGGCCCCCAGCCTTCGGCTTCACCTTCCTCGTCGCCTTCTTCGTCGCCGATCGTGGCCAGCAGATCGTTGTAATAACGCAGCACCAGCTCGATGGCCTTTTGCAGCGTGGCGCCGGAGCCGAAGCCCACTTCGCCCTCGTCGGCGGTCCAGACGGCCGGCAGCCAGCGCTCGACCGGGATCGGCAGCGGACAGGAAACGATGGCGGCGAGGTAGCCGTCGAGCATCTCCATGTTCATGCAGTCGGCGGGCACATCGTCCGAGACGAGCAGGTCTTCGAGCTGTTCGAGTTCGGCGTCGGAGAGAGGGTTGGATTGGGCTTGGGTCATGACGGAAGGTGCTCCAGGTTCGGTGTGTGATCGAGCTCGACCACACACCGGTAAAGGGTCTGGCCGGAATCCCGGTATTTGCGTTCAAAAGGAGTGAGCGGAGACGGGGCCTCGAAGGATTCCCATTTCACCTCGCGGCCGATCAGCAGGCCCAGCGCGACGGCGAATTCTTCCACATAAATATTCCAGTTACTGCGACATTCCAGACGGCCGCCGAGGCGCGGCACAAACGGAAAAACCGGATGCGCATGCCAGCGCCGGGCCAGGTGGCCGACCTTCGGCCACGGGTTCGGGTAAAGGATGTAATGCCGCGCCAGCGTAATGCCGGCATCGGCCATCAGGCGCCAGTAATCAACCAGATCGGCACGCACGAAAACCATGTTTTTCGGCATCAGCGCGTCGGGGTAAGGCTTTTTGCGACTCAGGCGATCCGCCGACTGATCGACGCCGATCACCCAGTGATCGGGAAACTCGCGGGCCAGCTGGATCGTGCTGTGCCCCACGCCGCAGCCGGCGTCGAGGATCAGCGGCGCCTTGCCGTCCCAGCCGGCAAGGCTCGCCTCGAAGGCAGCCATGTTGTAATCGAGATAGGGTTTGCGAAACTCGGAGCTGGCGTGCTTGGCAACCCGCTGGGCGAGATGTTCATGAACGCCCTGCTGGGCGCTTTCGGGAATGCTTGAATTGGCGTACATCCGGTGATTTTACGCGGCGGCCTTGAGGAAGGGGATCCCGTGGGCGGCGAGCACCTGGCTTACCGACGCCACATCGCTTTTGGCGCGCACGGCGGCGTACAGAATTTCGCCTTGCGGAAAGTTGCGGCGCAGCAGCTTGAGCCACTGCTTGAGCCGCCCCGGCGCATGGCGGGCCTCCACCTTGGCCAGCACCCGCTGCCAGAACTCGCCGATCAAGGGCAGCAGCTCGGCCCATTCGGCGTCGCGATCGGCCGGCGCCTCGCCGCCCTGCCGGATGCGCCGCACCAGAAAGGGATCGGCCACCGCGCCGCGGCCGAGCATCACGTCAGCGGCCCCGCTCACCGAGCGGCAGCGCCGCCAGTCGTCCTCATTCCACACCTCGCCGTTCGCCACCACCGGAACGCTCACCACGTCGGCGATCAGCCCGACCCACTCCCAGTGGGCCGGTGGGCGATAGCCATCGGTCTTGGTGCGGGCATGCACCACCAGCCCCGCCACGCCGCCAGCGGCCAGCGCACGGGCGCAGTCGAGCGCCTTGGCGGTGTCGCTTACGCCGAGACGCATCTTGGCGGTGAAGGGAATGCTCGCCGGCACGGCCGCCCGCACCGCGCAGGCAATGGCGTAAAGCAGCTCCGGCTCGTCGAGCAGCGCAGCGCCGCCCCGGTGACGGTTAACGGTAGGCGCCGGGCAGCCGAAGTTGAGATCGACGCCGGCCGGCCCCAGCGCCGCCAGCTGCGCGGCGTTGTCGGCCATGCACACCGGATCGGAACCCAGCAACTGCACCCGCACCGGCGTGCCGCTCGACGTGGCGCTGCCGGCCAAGAGCTCCGGCGAGATGCGCCGGAAGGCCCGTGGCGGCAGCAGCGTGCCGGACACGCGCACGAACTCGGTCACCGCGTGGTCGTAGCCCGCCACGCGGGTCAGCACTTCACGGAGCACATCGTCCGCGAGGCCTTCCATGGGAGCGAGCAAAAGACGGGGCATGGGGAAAATTTCCTGATTTATCAATACTTGACCGGGCGCGCAATGTACCGGACTTTGCCCACGGAACAAAGGACTTTGCGCCGGCCCGCGGGCATCGGCAAGGCGCGGTAAGATTCGCCCCCTCGCCGCACCACGAATGCCAAAAAAATGCGCAGCCCAAACCACAACGTTGACGACTCGCCCAGCCGCCGCGACCTCCTGCAGCTCGCCCTGCCGGCGCTGATCGTCGTCATTGCCGCCTTTTTGCTGACCTGGCAGTTCGTGCGCCCGGCGCCGCCCAAAAAAATCGTGATGAGCACAGGAGCCGCCGGCGGCGCCTACCACTACTTTGGCGAGCGCTACCGCGACAAGCTCGCCCAGGACGGCATCGAAGTGGAACTGCGGCCGTCCACCGGCGCCATCGAAAACCTGCTCCGCCTCAAGACCGACGACAGCGTGGACATCGGCTTCATCCAGGGCGGCATTGCCAACGAGCCGGAATCGGAAGATCTCGCCACCCTCGGCAGCATGTATCTCGAGCCCGTATGGGTGTTCTACCGGGGCAAGGCCCAATTCGATCGCCTCGACCAGCTCAAGGGCCTGAAAATCGCCGTCGGCCAGCCCGGCAGCGGCGCCCAGCTTTTTGCGCTGCAACTGCTCGCCGCCAACGGCGTGGCCACCCACGATCCACGCCTCGTCACCCTCGGCGGCATGACGGCCGTCGACGCCCTCAAGCGCGGCGACGTGGATGCCTTCTTCGTGGTGGGCGCACCGCAGGCGCCGGTGGTCGACGCCCTGCTGCACACCAACGGCATCAGCCTGCTCAACTTTGCCCAGGCGGACGGCTACGTGCGCCACTTTCCCCACCTGCTCAAGATCACCCTGCCCCGCGGCGCCATCGACATCCGGGGCGACCAGCCGCCCCGCGACATCCAGCTCCTCGCCGCCACCGCCAACCTGGTTGTCAAGGCCGACATCCACCCGGCAATCGTCACCCTGCTGCTCAAGCACGCCCGCGAGATCCACAGCGCGCCCGGCTTGCTGCAGCCCGCCAATGCCTTCCCCACGCCCCAGGACCACGCCCTGCCGCTGCACGCCATGGCCCAGCGCTTCTACGACAGCGGCCCACCGCTGCTGCAGCGCTACCTGCCCTTCTGGCTCGCGGTTCTGATCGACCGCCTGTTCATCATGATCCTGCCGCTCATCGCGGTGGTCATTCCGCTCTCCAAGGTGTTGCCGGCGGTGTACAACTGGCGCATGCGCTCACGGGTTTACCGCTGGTATGGCGAACTGAAATTTCTCGAAGCGGAAGTCGACGCCAGCGACGCCGGCAGCAACGATGCGCAGCACATCGCCGCCTTCATCGCCCGCCTCGACCGCATCGAGCAGCGCGCCGCCCACCGCAAGCTGCCGCTCGCCTTCAGCAACGAGCTGTACACCCTGCGCGAACACATTGCCCTCGTCCGGCGCCGTCTGCTGCGCCTTGCGGAAAGCGTCACAAGACCCTGACCACCCTGTTGATACATTGAGATTGCACGTGTTTCCGACACGAGCAGTCGTTTCCGAGCCCCGCCATGAGCCCCCATCTCGACCTCACCGCCCCCTACACCCCGCTCGTTCGCCGCATCGAATCCGAAGGCAGCGTCGACGGCCAGATCCTGCGCATCGACCACTTTCTCAATCACCGCATCGAGCCCGGCTTCATCTTCGAGCTGGCCCACGAGCTGGCCCGCCGGCTGTCGTCCTTCCAGCCCAACATCATCCTCACCGCCGAAGCCAGCGGCATCGCCCCTGCGCTGATCGTGGCCCAGACCCTCAACGTGCCGATGGTTTACGCCAAAAAGTACTCAACACAGGTCGAGGCGCCGGCCCTCTCCCGCCAGATCCACTCGCCCACCAAGGGCGACAACACCCGGCTGGTCATCTCCAGGCACTACATCAAACCCGGCCAGCGGGTCGTCATCGTGGATGATTTTCTCGCCAACGGCCGCACCGCCGCCGCACTGATCGACATGGCCCGCGAAGCCGGCGCCGAAGTGCTGGGCGCCGGATTCGTCGTCGAAAAACGCTTCAAGCACGGCCGCGAATACATCGAATCGCTGCACGTGGCGGTATCCAGCCTGGCCCAGGTCGAGCACCTGGAAAACGGCCGGGCGATCCTCACCCAGCCGCGGAAAGACTAAAAAAACTATTTGAACTTCACGACCACCTGCGGATTACCCGGCAGGCCTTCGTAGCGCGCCGTGACCACCAGGCCCGGCTGCGGCGGCCTGAGCTTGGAGAATGAACCCAGCGACAGCAGATCACCACGCTTGAGCGGCGTGCCAGCCCTGGCCAGATCCTGCGCCAGCCAGATCGCCGCGTTGAGCGGATTGCCCAGGGTTGCGCTGCCCTTGCCCGAGTCGATCACGGTGCCGGCGCCGTCGGTAAGGCTTACCGTCATCAATGCAAGCGCCTCGGCCAGCGCCTTGTCGTGCTTCGCGGCAACGGGCTTGCCAAGCACGCCAAGGCGGGCGCCGACATTGATCATCGCCAGCATCGGGCCGCCGAGTTTCGACGGATCGTCGACCATCAGGTCAGGCAGCTCGATAAAGGGCCGAACCGACTTGATGTGGCGTAGCGCCTCCCCGGGCGTGGTGGCCCTGGCGAGGCCCACCGGATTGCCCACTTCCACCACCAGATCCGCCTCGAAAACCGGCCGCGCGCCAAAAGCCGCCGGCACCTCGGCGCCATCATCCACCAGCATCGACCTGAACAGAGTGCCCCGCAGCGGCGCGTTGTAATTGAAACGTTTCTGCACCGCCGGGTTGGTCAGCCCGGCCTTGTAGCCAACCGCCCCGCCGTATGTCTGGGCGAGGTAACGCACCACCTTGTCCCGCCCGCACAGGCCGTCTTCCATGCTCATCTCGGCGGCAGCCGCGGTAATGGGCTGGCGGGCGACGATGGCGGCGGCAACCGCGGCAGCTTCCAGATCGGTTGGACAGGCGGCGTGAGCGGCCGGAGCCAGTCCAGCCAAACCCAGGGCAAGGGCAGCGAGAGAAGTTTTCATCGGTGGCGTCTCCTGACAAAAAATGAACGGAACAACAGGGCAAGCCACGCATTCTGATCGACTAGCGACGCGCGCGAAAGCCGCCCCGGCACAAGCCCTTCAGTCGCGCTATTCTCCCGCTTGTCATCGAAAGGAGAAGGGCACCATGGCGGTCAAGGTTTTCTGCAGCCACCGGGGCGTGGACAAACCGGAAGTCGAAGCCTTCGCGCGGCGCCTGCGCGATTCGGGCATCGACGCCTGGTTCGACAAATGGGAAATCGCACCCGGCGACGACATCGTCGCGCGCATGAACGCCGGGCTCGACGAGAACGCAGTCGGCCTCGTGTTTTTCTCGAACAAGGAACACCACGGCAAGTGGTTCAGGGCCGAAGTCGCCACCCTCACCTTTGAAATGATCGAGAACGGCAAGCGCCTGATCCCGGTCATGATCGACGCCGACGCCCCGCTGCCGCCCTTTCTGCGCCCCCGCGCCCGCCGCGGCATCGACGAATTCGACGCCATCGTCGACGCCATCAAAGGCATCCACCGCAAACCGCCCCTCGGCCCGGAAACGCCCGCCACCGCCGCGCACCGCTTCGTCGTGCAGCTCGACGCAGCCAAAACCGCGGCCGGTCGCATCGACCTCGTCGCCCGGCTCGACGATCTGGAAGTAGGCCGCAGCGAAAGTTTGCCCCTGCCCCGCGCCGCCGGGCTCAACTTCGCCGAATTCCTCCACGGCGGTTTCGCCGAAGCCTTCCGCAGCCCCGCCGACGCCGCCAGACAATCCCTCGAACACGCCCTCGCCCAGCTCGGTGACGAGCTCGGCAGCCTGCTCTTCGCCGGCCCGGTGGGCAGCGCGCTAAACAAGGCCATCGCCGAATTCACCTGCGTCGGCCACGAACTCGAACTGATCTTCGAAACCGCCAGCCCAGCCCTCCTCGGCCTGCCCTTCGAAGCCGCCCGACTGCCCGACGGACGCACCCCGGCCCTGCTGCCAGCGGTAAGCGTGCTGCGACGCGTAAGCGGTGCGCCGGCCGCCCACCACCCGCCCCTTGCCGGCCCGCTCAAAATCCTCGCCGCCGTCGGCGCACCGGACGAAAGCCAAACCCACAACGCCGTGCTCGATCTGGAGCACGAACTGCAAGGCATTCTCGACGCCCTCGAAAAAGCCGCCGAGCACGGCAACGCCCAGGTGCGCATCCTCGAAATCGGCCACCCGGACGCCATCCGCGACGCCCTCGCCGCCGACCAATACCACGTGCTCCACCTCTCCTGCCACGGCAGCCCCGGCCAGATCGAGCTCGAAGACGAAGACGGCGCCCCCGTGCCGGTGAGCGCCGCCGACTTTGCCAACACCCTGCGCGCCGCGCGCCGTCCCCTGCCGCTGGTATTCCTTGCCACCTGCCACGGCGGCTCGCCCGCCGGCGAGGCCGGCAGCTTCGCCCAGGCGCTCGTCCAGGCCGGCGTGC
>Ga0209174_10000801_pt1 | contig 22895 bp, 11 predicted proteins | sample JI91814BDNA_FD_187505 | JGI IMG/M metagenome (GOLD analysis project Ga0209174, IMG submission 187505) | Wastewater effluent complex algal communities from Wisconsin, to seasonally profile nutrient transformation and Carbon sequestration -... | ecosystem: Engineered > WWTP > Effluent > Algae...
AGTTCGCAGACGACGCGGGCAAAAAGGGCGGCGAGTTCTATACGCCTTCCCAAGTGGTGCGGCTGCTGGTCGAGCTGCTCGCTCCCAAAGAAGGAATGCGCATCTGTGATCCGACCTGTGGATCGGGCGGCATGCTGGTCCAAAGTGCCCACTACATCGTCGACCACGGCGGCCAAGCGAAGAACTTCAGCCTGTACGGACAGGAAAAGAACCTGGGCACCTGGGCCATTTGCAAGATGAACATGCTGCTGCATGGTTTCCCGGATGCGCGGATTGAAAAGGGAGACACGCTGCGCGATCCCAAGCTGCTTACCGAAGGGCGGCTGATGCTGTTCGATCGGGTGATTGCCAATCCACCCTTCAGCCTCGACAACTGGGGACATGAGAGCGCCGAGGCGGACTCCTATGGCCGATTCCGTTTCGGGGTTCCGCCCAAGACCAAGGGCGATCTCGCGTTTGTGCAGCACATGGTCGCCACGCTGAATGCGAAAGGCCGCGCCGCGATTGTGATGCCCCACGGAGTCCTGTTCCGAGGCAGCAGCGAAGGCACCATTCGCAAGGGTCTTCTCGACGAGGATTTGGTCGAGGCAGTGATCGGTCTGCCTTCCAATCTGTTCTACGGAACCGGCATTCCGGCAGCGGTCCTTCTGCTCAGCCGCGACAAGCCGAGTGCGCGCAAAGGCAAGGTTCTGTTTGTCGAAGCCTCGCGGGAGTTCGGACCCGGAACGAACCAAAATACGCTGCGTCCCGAGGACGTGAAGAAGATTGCCGCCACCGTTCACGCATGTGCGGATGTCGAGCGATATGCACGAGTAGTGCCAATCGCAGAGATCATCCAGAACGACTACAACCTCAACATCAGCCGCTACATCGAGACGGCAGAAGCGGAACAAAAGATTGATCTGTCCGATTCGATCCGAAAGCTAAGGGAAGCCGAGCGCGCCCGCGATGAAGCGAAAGCGGTGATGGATCGATTTTTAACGGAGCTGGGCTATGGTTCCTGACCATCAAGAGAAAGTCCGCTTGGGATGCGTACTGCTTTCTATTAGTCGTCCTGTTTCGGTGCTTGATGCCGAGACCTACAGGCTACTGGGCGTGCGGTGGTACGGAAACGGTTGTCATGAACACAGTGTTCACCAGGGACGAGAACTGAAAACTAAGCAGCTCAATCTCGTGCAGGCGAACGACGTTGTTTACAATAAGATGTGGACTACCAAAGCGGCGTTCGCGGTAGCTGAGCAAGCCCATCATGGACTCGTCGCCACGAGCGAGTATCCAACCTTTGTGGCGGATCTCGAACGACTGTTTCCTCCATACCTACGCGCCTTCATGACTACAGAATTCTTCCTGTTGCAGGCGCGGGATGCTTGCCAGGGAAGCACATCACGAGCACGACTGAACCCTTCCGCATTCCTTGATCTTTCGGTTCGTCTTCCCCCTCTCCCCGAACAGAAGAAGATTGCGGCGATTTTGTCGTCGGTGGATGATACGATTGCGAAGACGGAATCGGTGATCGCGCAGCTCCAGATCGTCAAAAAAGCGATGATGGAGCAGCTCCTCACCAAAGGCATGCCAGGCCGCCACACCCGCTTTCAGACTCTCGATACGGAGTGGAGACTGGGGCGAATCGTTCCCGACATCGGAGAGATTCCGGAGACATGGCGTCTAGTGCACATCACGGATGTCGCCAGGTTGGAAAGCGGTCACACACCAAGTCGAAATCATCCAGAGTATTGGGAGGGAGATATTCCTTGGGTATCGCTGCACGATTCGAAGAATCTTGATGGGCCAGTGATCATGGATACAGCCCAGACAATCGGCACTCTGGGCTTGGCCAACTCCTCTGCACGAATGCTACCGAAAGGTACTGTGGTCTTTTCACGTACGGCCACCGTTGGAAAGTGCACCGTCCTCGGACGCGATATGTCAACGAGCCAGGACTTCGCTAACTACGTTTGTGGACCGACACTTGATCCTCGCTACCTCATGCATCTAATGCGCAACATGCAGACGGAATGGAAGCGATTGATGGCCGGTAGCACGCACCAAACTATCTACATGCCCGTCTTCCGCGACTTGCAGATTCTCCTACCGCCAATGGATGAGCAGCGGCAGATCGCCGCGATCGGCGACCAATTCCATGGAACCATCGCAAGCGAGAACAAAACTGTGGCGGAGCTGAAGCACCTCAAATCCGCCCTCTCTTCCTCTCTCCTCTCCGGGGAAATCCGGGTGGTTGCTGGGGTGGCGTGATGGGTGGGGGGACTTGGAATGAAGAGGGGCTGTCGGAGTCTCCGCTCGTCGAGTTGCTCCAGCGCTTGGGCTATTCGTTTGTGGACTCCGCGGTGCTCGAATCGGAGCGGAGTTCACAGAGCGAAGTGATCTTGACGGCGCGGCTTACGCGGGCGCTGCGCAAGCGGAATCCGTGGCTCTCGGATGCCAACGTGCAGAAGATCGTGCGCGAGCTGACCCACGTTCACGCTGCGAGTCTGTTAGAGGCCAACCAAGCGCTGTATACCAAGCTGATCCTGGGCAGTGAGGTCGTGCAAGACCTGGGCGCTGGACCCAAAAATCAGCAAGCGCACTTCTTCGACTTTTCCGATCCGAAACAGAACGAGCTGCTGGTTACTCGCCAGCTTCGCATCAAAGGGAGTCGCAAAGCGATCATTCCCGATGTTGTGATCTATGGGAACGGCATTCCGCTGGTGGTGATTGAGTGCAAATCACCGACGCTGGGAGACAAGTGGCAGCACGAGGCGATTGATCAGCTCCTCCGCTATCAGGAGCTTTCCGAAAAGTATCGCGACCTGGGTGCGCCGAAGCTGTTTCAGACCGTGCAGCTCTGCATTGTGACGTGTTTTCAAGATGCGCTGTACGGCACGATGGGAACGCCCGAGCGGTTCTATCTGCGCTGGAAGGAGCCGTGGCCGCATGAGCTGGCCGCGATCGAAGCGGCGCTGGGCAGACCGGCGACTCCGCAAGATGTCCTACTGTACGGAATGCTGTCACCGGACAACCTGCTTGATCTGGTGCGGAACTTTGTGGTGTTCGAGCGCGATCCGCACAGCGGCAAGAGCATCAAAAAGGTTCCGCGCTATCAGCAGTATTCGGCGGTGAACAAAGCGGTTTTGCGGGCGCGGACAGGGAAGGAACCAGCCGAGCGTGGCGGCGTGGTCTGGCACACCCAAGGATCGGGAAAGAGCCTGACCATGCTGTGGCTCGCGCTCAAGCTGCGGAGCGATCCAGACAATGCAAATCCGACGCTGCTGATCGTCACCGACCGCAAGGATCTGGATGATCAGATCACGCGCAATTTCAATAACTGCGGATATCCGAGTCCGCAGCGCGCAACGAGCGTGTCCGATCTGCGCAAGCTGCTGAGCGGACCGAGCGGCAAGACCGTCATGACAACGGTGCAGAAGTTCCAAGAGGTCGGCGGTACGGTAGGTCCGGGGGGAATCCTGCAAAAGCCCAAGCATCCGGTGCTGAGCACGGCCAGCAATCTGTTTGTCCTGACCGATGAAGCGCATCGCACGCAGTATGGATCGCTGGCGGCGAACTTGCGGCAAGCACTCCCGAACGCAGTGTTCTTTGGATTTACCGGAACGCCGATCGACAAAAAGGATCGCAGCACGCTGCACACCTTCGGCAGCTACATCGACCAGTACACCATCGAGCAAGCGGTGAAGGATGGCGCGACGGTGCCGATCTTCTATGAGAGTCGCTTGCCCGAGCTGCGTGTGATCGGACAGACCCTTGATAAGCTGTTCGATCATGTGTTCGCGGATCGCAGTGCAGAGGAACGGACCGCGATCAAGAAGAAGTACGCGACCGAGCAGGCCATCGCCGAAGCGCCGCGTCGCATTGAAGCGCTGTGTATGGATCTGATCGAGCACTACCGGCGCGCCATTTTGCCGAGCGGGTTTAAGGCGCAGATCGTGACCGGGAGTCGTCAGGCTGCGGTGACGTACAAAGAGACGCTCGACCGCCTTCATGGTCCGCAGTCGGCGGTGTTTTTCTCGTCGGGACACAAGGACGAAGCACGGCTTTCGGCACATGCCACAAGTGACAGCGAGCGCAAAGATCTGGTGAAGCGATTCCTCGATCCAGATGATCCGCTGAAGATGCTGATTGTCTGCGACATGCTGCTGACCGGATTCGATGCGCCGATTGAACAGGTGATGTATCTGGACTCGCCGCTGCGCGAGCACACCTTGCTGCAAGCGATTGCGCGGGTGAATCGCACGGCGGACAAGAAGCAGTACGGTCTGGTGGTCGATTACTGGGGTGTTTCGGAGTCTCTGCAAGAAGCGCTTGCGATCTTTGCGCCGCAAGATGTGGCGCAAGCCATGACGCCCAAGCTGGACGAACTACCGAGGCTGCAAGCGCGTCATGCGGCGGCAATGCGGTTCTTTTCGGGAATCCCTGTCAAAGATCGTCGCGACCTCGATCGCTGTGTGCTGGTCCTGGTGCCGGAAGATGTCCGCGCAGAGTTCGAGGTTGCTTTCCGTCGCTTTGCGCAGAGCATGGATCTGCTGCTTCCCGATCCGAAGGCGCTCGACTACAGCGCGGATCTGGCGTGGCTCGGAATGATTCGCAAAGCGGCGCGCTCGCGGTTTCGAGATGACTCGATCGATGTCAGCGACTGTGGCGACAAGGTGCGCAAGCTGATTGAAGACTCGATCATCGCGGACGGAGTCTCGATCCTGGTCAAAGAGGTGAGCCTGTTTTCGCCCGACTTTGAGGAGCGGCTCAACGCGCACAAGAGTCCCGAAGCGCGAGCCAGTGAGATGGAGCATGCCGTCCGTCACGAGATTCACACCCGCATTGATGAAGACCCTGCGTTTTATCAATCGCTTCGGGAACAGCTAGAGAGAATCCTGACCGAATATCGGGCACGGCGGATTGATGCGGCCCAGCAGCTTGAGCTGATCTCGACGCTGCGGGAAAAGGCTAGGAGTCGTGGACAGACTGCGCAAGACCTGGGCATGAGCGAGACCGCGCTGGCTCTGTACGGAATCCTCCACGGCGCTCATGCAGCGGACTCTGCGTTGGATGAAGCGAAGAAGGCGCTGTCCGAAAACATCGAAGCGGCGGTGAGAGAGCATGTCCGCATCGTTGATTGGATTCACAAAGACGACGTGCAGAGGGAGATCCGCAGCCTGGTGAAGCGCAACCTGGCAGCGGCGGGATTCGTTGATCCAGAGCGCACCGCGCTGGCCCTGAAAGTGATCGATCTCCTGAAGGTCCGGCAAGGTCGCTAGCAGCCATGGCCGAGTCGTATGAAATCGGGTGGGGTAACACCCGCATCCGCTACACGCTCCAGCGAAGTGCGCGCAAGAAGACGCTGTCTCTGCGTGTCGAGCCGGACGGTTCCGTGGTCGTCCTTGCGCCCGAAACAGTCCCAGAGTCACGCATCGCCGCTATCCTCCGCAAGAAAGCACCGTGGATCGTTGAACGACTACGCCGGGTCGCTGATGTTCCGCCCGCACCGACCCCGCGCAAGTGTATAAGCGGTGAGAGTTTCCAATATCTGGGTCGGCAGTATCGCTTGAAGGTGCAGAGCGGCGAAGCAGAGGGAGTCCGCCTAAGCGCCGGATTCCTGATCATCACCGTGTCCCGCACCATCGCAGCGGCAGAGCGTCCCGCCCAGGTCCGTTCGCTGCTGGTCGATTGGTATCGCAGCCACGCTGCCGAGCGTCTCCCTCTCAAAGTCAGCGAGCTGTCCGCACGCATCGGAGTGACACCGAAGACCGTCCTCATCCGCGAGCCCAAGCAGCGCTGGGGTTCGTGCGATGCAGCCGGAGCCCTCCGTCTCAACTGGCGAATCATCCAAGCGCCCCCCAAGCTCATCGACTACGTCATCGCCCACGAGCTGATTCACATCCCACATCCCAACCACAGCCCCACGTTCTGGTCGAACCTGGGAAGGGTGATGCCAGACTACGAACAGAGAAGAGAAACCCTGCGGAAAATCGGGGCGGGGTTGGTTTGGTAGGATTCCGTGGCATGACGGTAAACACCTCACGCTCAGGGCGGCATTGACAAACTCTGCAAAGCAATTATCCCTGAAGTAGGGGGAATATATGAAATCGGCTCCGTCGGTTTGGCTTTGCGGACTTGCCGCTTTGATTCTTTTCCAAGGATGCGGAGACCCTGGCATCAAGGTGCATCTCATGTCTTCGAAGCAGATCTCACTGGCGGAGCCGGCGAGGTTGCGGTTCCACCTGTGGGGCTATGACGCTGGTATCGCGGATCAGTCTGCATCGCTACTTCAGGAATACACCACTGTGCTTCCGAGCGTTCCCCAGACGTACTCGCTGCTCTATCAGGAAGCGTTCGCAGAAAAGATCGATCCGCGGAGTTCTGGACCGCTCGCGTTCTACTTGACGCTCCAAGGGGATGTAAACAACGATGGAGTGGTAGGCCCAGGCGACTTAGCTCAAGACTATGCAGCGATGGAACCGAAGAGCCAGCCTACGATGGACGCGCTGTCTGGTGACTTCTGGATCAAGGTCTGTGACCCGAGCTACCCAGCTCGACCCTTTTGAGGAATCTCTTTCATGAGAAAGTTCGTCGTCTTGCTGCTGTCCATGGTGTGCGGATGCGAAATCGTGGTTCATGGTGACGCTGGCACACTTCCGGACCAATACGATCGCTCGGCGATCGCTTTGGATGCAGGGATCTATCAATCCACAGTTCTTGCCTTCGGGGAAAATTGCGCACTGGGCCTTACCGCGAGCAGCGTGATGAACGACTACGAGGTGGTTCAGAATGCAGATGGGAGCAATTCCCTCTATTCCCTTGCGACGACTCCGAAGACCGCGTTGGGCACCTTTCAAGTTGGTCTGCCAGACGTGGTCACTCTGAGCAGCTCCTCTAGCGTCAATAGCCTGGGCTGTGACTTCACGCAATCGACGATTCTTCAACTGAGCCGCTCGACTCCCGCTCAGTTCACCATAGCGGTCACGCAGAACCGATCAAACTTCAGACAGGATGGGAGCAGCACAGTCTGTAAGCCACCAGTGGCTAATGCCTGTACGATCAGCTACGGTTTGTCTCTCAAAAAGCGATAGCAGTGGGGCATCTCACACTCGCTTGAACCCATCCCCTGGTATATCCCCCCCGGAATCGACAGATTTCGTCCGCCGTCGAAAAGAGAGGGGATTGGGGGGAATTGCAATTCTGTGGATAAGTACCCCTCGCCGTCGTGAGAGGTTGTGGTGTATAGCGGTTCCGATGGTGCGGCAGCTCGATTTCTTCTTGGTCGTCAGCGACCGTCGAAAAGCTAGAGGTCTGTTGCCCATCGTATCTCGATCACTTCTCATGGTCGCTACGCTGCAGGCCGCCCTCGCGTTAGCGCCGGGGTGTCGCCGGGGCGGCGCGGACGACGCAAGTGCGCAACCACCGATAGCCACAGAACGCGCTGCCTCACATGCGCGGCTGTTAGCGGCGTTCAGAAAGCGCGGCCCAGCGGTGCAACGATCTGCTGATTGAGCAGCGTTAGGTACCCGCAATCAGTGATCGGCTGTGCGTCCGGTGGCGCACTATAAGATTTGGCGGTCTAGCCAGAGCTGCGCGAGGTCCTTTTCTCCGGTCCCGATTTTGGCAAGCAGGCTGAGTGCTGAACGGCTCGTCGGATGCCGAGCTAACGCCTTGACGATACGAGAGAGGTCCCGTCGTTGAGGTCCTCCAAGCCGGTCGAGCTGTACTCGGGCAACGTCCGAGCTCGGTCCACCCCAGAGTACACAGCGCAGAAGCGCGCGCCGCACAGCCTCGCGATCGGTTCGCTCGATGATCGCCTTCAGCGCAGCAGCGGCTTGCTTGGGGATCTTGCTTTCGCTCACCATGACCTCATCGTAGCCTTCGATATTTACCGCATACTCCTCATCGCCGGGGTCGCGCAGGAGCGCTCCTACAACCAGTAAGCAGTGAATGGGAAGGCGACCATATTCGGCTGCAATCTTCAGCGATGTATCCTCCATGCCCACCGTTCCGAAGGATGCGGGAATGTAGTGCGCGCGGATCGGTCGCAGTGGCTTGGCCGTCGACTCGCTTTCTGAATCATCATCGTAATGGCCCCGTACCCCTTGCTGCTCTGCTGCCGCGCTTGCGTTGGTAGATCTGATCAACTGCCGAAGAAGCCGATACGCAGCCTTCTGGTCACCGTGGCGAACAATGCCTTCGAGTGCCGCGCTCTGGGTATCGCGTACATGTTCCTCCCAGTACCACCTTTCGCGTGACCACAGATTATCCCATCGCTCCCCTTCATTGCGCTGACCGGAGAGCATGGCAAAGAACACCTCGACATCGGACTGGTCGCCATGGGCGGCGAGGGCATAGAGCACGCCACCTAGCAGTGAGCTATCGACAGTGTTCAGCAGCGAGCGGAGGCCCGGTGCCTGTTCAGGTGTGCCATGAATGCGGATGAGACGCAGGGCCGCTTGGGCAACGCGCTCAGGTACTCCCACCACCATGAGACTATCAACCCAAGCGGTTGCGTCTTCAGGGGTCCCAATCAGCGCCAGCAGATAGAGTGCAAGGACGCGGTCGCCCTGGTCTCCGCGCCGAGCCGTTTCCCGTGCCCAGCCGAGAATCTCTGCGCGCGCTCCCTCTGATAAGTTGGTGGTCAGCTTTGCTTGGTTTTTTCCGATATGCGTGAGCGCAGTCTGCCGAACTGATGCCTCAACATTTTTCGCCTGTATGAGGCGAACCAATCCCTCAAGACCACCGAGAACCGCAAATGAAGAGAACCACATCGGGGTATCGTCTTGGTGGGAAAACGACTCTTCCTTTCCGACTGGTGGTGGGTCCATTCTAAGAAATCCTCGGTTGACGGCTGCGATGAACGCATCCACTACTGCTGGCGCAAGCTCAGTGCCGTGAGCAATGCTCGCGACTCTGGCGGCACACCTTGGACTTCGAGCGACCAGTGGCAGCAGGTCGCGCTCGCGAGCTGACGCGGAGAGAAGCACCTCGGCCCAGAGTCCTAAGAGCGGATGGTCGAGATTTCGCAAACACAGTTCGCGATGACGCTGCGGCACGTACAATTCACGTAACCGATTTGCAACCAGGGTCGTCTTTTGGTGATTGTCAATCCATGCTTTTTCGGCCAACAGAGCAATGTGGTCAACTCGATCATCGCGACCTTCGTAGTCAACCGACGCCCAGCTTTTGAGTTCCAGCGGTTTCTCCCTGAGCACCGACCATAGATCCTCAAAGGACGTGTACGCATTCAGAGAATTGAGTCGGAAGGGCTCAGCTTGGGCTTCTGTAGTTTCTGCTCGGGGACCCACCTCCGTTTCAAAGCCACGAACAGCCCCGAGGGTCAACTCGCGGACTGGGACAGAGACTGTTCGCGGGGGTTGCACCCGCCGCTGTTCCAGTTCCAGCATCCATGCAGTCTGCTCGTCGATCCGCTTCACAGCTTCACTGGCGACTTTGGCGACAGCGTCATCCCAATCTGACGTCAGATGCCGGAGCAACTCAGCGGCTCGTGCATCTTGTGATCGATGCGCTATTTGCCGCACTGCCCATCGGCGGGCAATCTGGTGTTGTGTCTGCTTTCCGTGCTCGACTTGCTGACGCAATTCCGAGGTCGCAATCCCTTTGTTGCTTGAAGCGATGATGTCTAGGAGTTCGTGAGCAACCGACGAGTACTTCTCTTGATCTAACAGGTCAAAAAGAGTCTGCCGCAGTTGCGCCGTCGCGTCGCGAGACAGCGCCTCGGTGATGCGATGCCTGGCATCGCGAGCAATTGCTGTGAGGCGAATATCCCACCGAGTTGCAGTCGGCGCAGGTGGGACTTCATCTGTCCGTAGTGTAGAGACTCGCCAGCGATACCCGGAATCACCAGGCCATTTTTCTGGGGCGTCACAAAGCGCTTCTAGCAGCACGTCCAGAGGCATGGTCGCATCTGCGTCCAAGGCCAGTGCCATCCCCACTATCCGCGAACGTCCGTCCGACGAAAGCCAAAGCGGGAGCACTTCTTCGATCAAAAATGGAGTCTTCGTCTTGATGACATAGTTTGCAGCAGCCACGCGCACCCCCAGTGCTCGGTCGGACAAGAGTGATCGCACTTCGTCGTGACTTCGTTGCCAAAATCGCGTCGGCAGTCTGACCTTCTCTTTGTCAGGTTGAGCCGATTGGCTACTAGTCCACTGAGAGACCTCCCATAGATTTAACAACGCATCAATGGCCCGCTGGCGTGCCTCTGCAACATCATCGTGCAGAAACACTGCATAGAGTTCCTCAAGGATGTCATCGCCTTTCTCGCCGAGTACGCCCATCCCCCAATAGTTTCGCCATGCGGCCATCATCGCGCTCGGCGAGTCGTTCGTATGCGGCTCTATCCATGGCAAGACGTATTTTGCATTCCCGAGATAGGCAGTCCGATGCGGGCTTTCGTCGTCGCTTGGTTCGGAGTATTCGATCTTGGTGGCTGCCATGCCGGCCTGAATCAGCGCTTCTTTTTTTTGCAGCGGACTTCCTTCAAGAATGAATCTGCAAAGCACCAGTTTCCGGCGCTTTGCTTCCTGGCCATGAGCAGAGTAAACCGTCGCGGGAGGACCCAGCAGCTTGCACAGTCTGTTCAGCGGCCCATACTCTGCTTCAGCATCGAGGGCTGCCTCGCGGATAATAGGATCGGGATCACCGCAGAGGTTCGGCAGTTGTTCAAGCAAAGCGGTGCGAGGCAGTGATGCTAGAAGCGCAGCCCCGTGCCTCATCCGAAGTAGTGCCCGGATCGGGATGTCAAAGCGCAGCGCAGCGTGAAGCTGTTCAGCCAATTTCGCGGATATCGACTTGGCCGTCGATGGTTCTGTCGGCCAATCGCTGTGATCCATATGATACGCATCGGATTGGTTTTTCCGTTGTGGCGTAGGTGGGTCGCTTAACCACTGGCCGACGTCCATGGGACACGCTGCAATAAGGGCTGCAACATGTGAGCCCAGCACATCACGCCAGCGTCTCAGAGCCTGCCACAGGAGGCCAGGAGTACCAAGATCCGCAGGTATCTCCCAATTTGGAAAACGTCCCAGAATCCGCAGTCGCCGCTTGATCACCTCGACGACAAGCGAGACCTGCTTGTCAGCAGGCCGGTCCTTACGCATGCATTCAACGAGTATTCGCGTGGCCAGGGCCAACGACGAGAATGGACGCTCGTTGTTATCCAGAAGCTCACGGAGCAGAGCGGTAGGGTTTGCGATCGAACTAAGGTGAAGCAGTACCTCATCAATGCCTGAGTCTCCGACACGTTCCCAAATCCTGTCTAACTGCGCACGCTCTGTCTTCAAGAAGGTTGCCGCACAGTACTCAGCGAAGCTCTTGTGACTAAACTCGCGCTCCTGGGGGCCACATCGCTGCAAGAAGCCGCTGCTGTCTAGTACCCGAACAAGTCGCACTTCGACGTCGGGCCCCGCTTGCACTTGTAGGCTTGCCCAAACAAGATCGTCATCGCTCAGGACTGCGCGTCCTTCGCTGAGCATTTTCCAAGCGGCTGCCCCCAGATAGCGAGTGCCTCGCCCATCAAAGAGCCGCCGCTCGGTCTCATTGATCTTCCCCTCGGCCTCTGCCCGGTCAAGCAAGTGCGAGATACCCTCTCGCAGAAGCTGAACACGGCTGTCGATGCTCGTCGTACCCGATTTTAGCAGAGTGGCGAGCAGTGACAAACCCAGAGGCGTCGATGCCAGATCTGAGAACGTGCGACCTGCCGGTGACTGTTCTGGACGCGACGACCATCGTGTCTGCAATGGACCGTCCAAATCCCACAGGGATTCGTGGACGCTGCCGAGACTGTCGGCAAGGTCGGCGCGTCCGGCGAGGGCCAAGAGTTCTCGGCGTTCTGACCAGCCGAGAGTTTGAATGACCAATCGGAGAGCTGGCCACTGCTCTGCCTCCCGGAGCTGACGACTGGCTAGGACAAGTGGGCCAGGCCAAACGTGCGCATCGGCCAATAGCCGATGTCGAAGGGGTGGTGGTGCTTCATCGAGACCATCAAGCAGCAGCACGGTGCCAGACGCAAGCGTAGGGTCAGAAAGTGCTGCTGCCACTTGTTGCACAGGCCAGTTCAGTTTTCTGGCGAGGGCGATGAACCAAGTGTCACCTTCGCGCATCTCTCGAACACGAAAAATGATTGCAGGGCCGTCCAGCTGCCGAGCGCCTCCGTTGAGTTCGTGAAGCAATCGCTGAAGGACCATGGATTTGCCGGAACCAGGGCCTCCGCTGACGATGATAATGGGTCGCTGGCCATTAGTGTCACGCCGACCGCTCAGGAATTGAGCCATACGCTCAATTGACCAGTCCGCGGAGAGCAAACCAGGCAAACCCAAGCGTTTTCGCGGCAGGTGGGACTCGCGCAGCTTCAACTCTACCAACTGCTCGGTGCGCAAGGACTGCCCTCGCCAGTCTGACACGAAAGCCGCTCGTTCTCTGATCTCCGCAAATAGGCGAGTTGCAGGGACGTCTTCACTGACCAATCCAAGCCGTACCATTAGCTCGAGGGCAGAGCTAATTGGATACAGGCAACCCCATTGGCTGGCAGTGAGCCGCCCCTTCTCATTTGCCAGTCCAAGAGGATCATCATTGCTCTCGCGGGGCCGCAACTCACTGAGTTCGATCCAGTTGGCTCTCGGAACTAGACAGATTCCATCCGTATGAGTGTCAAGGAATCGGCGGACCTTCTCGACGCAGCCAAGGACCGGGAGGACCAAGCCATCCTCGGTCAGCTCACCTGTTACACCGATCGGGATTTTCAGCCAGGGATGTGACGGCGCATGTGCCATGACGCGCTCGATGAAAGCGCGGACAAGGAGCCCGGCTAACTGAGAGGTTCCCTCGGCAGGTAAGGCCAGCGCAAGCCGAACCGCCCCTGCTTTCCCAAAGAGCTGCCCGAGCAGGTACTCGCATCGGAGCACCCAGGGATCTTCTGATGCGGCCCGACCCGGAGCATCAGGTCCCTCCGCGCAATTAGCGAGCAACACCCGGACAGGTGGAGCATCGCGCAGCAGTACCAGAACCCGCGGTCTCCGCAGCGTGTTCCGTGCTTCATCAATCTTGCGCTTCCAGCGCCACTCTGTGGGATCAAGCCCCGACAGATCAAGCCCCAACAGCTCTGCCGCCAAGAAACAGCTCGCACCCAGCAAGGGCCAGGCGGTTTCTTCCTCCCAATCATGATGCTTGACTGCTGCCGGCCACCAGCGCTCGACAATTGCGCTTGTCAGCATCGCCAGTTCCGGTGCGCGCAGGACACGCCATTGCTCAGCCACAATGGGCAGAGCCTCTGCAAGACGGCGCAGCTGCGGCGTCAAGCGGGGAGCGCGCTTGCCACTCAAGCAGCGTCGAACCGTCTCTTCAGCCTGCTGAATCGTCGGCATCTGACTCTGGCTCCAGCTGTAGGTCGAGGTGGACGCTCACGACTGGCTGTTCCCCAAGCTGCTGGCGCACTGGTGCCAACAGCTTGCCGACTTCATCGGCGCGGCCGAGATCGAGCCAGACTTCGCCGGGCTTTACCCGTTCGGTCCGGACGATCAGAGAATCTTCTCTCATGGCCGTCATTACTCGCAGCTTTACTTCGCCTCGCAGCTTCATCCCAGTAGGCAGGAGTACATGCACGACCACGTGATCTTTCTGCTCATAGACTGCGAACCAATCACGTCCACTTTCCACAAGCTCCGCACGGTGCGCAGCAAACCGCGGCTGGAGCGCTGTGGCGACAAGCGGCTGCTCCAATAGCTGCACCAGGAGCTGTTTTATGGATGTCCGCATGCTTGTATGCGGCTCTTCTCGCGGCGATTCCTGCACGACAGCTTGCCAGAGCGGGGACAGCGCAGAGGCGCTCTCATACCGACTTAGCCGCTCTTGCATCGCAGGCATCAGTTCGACCGTGCGTGCAGGATAGCGAGTTAGCAGCGCGGCCGTACGTCTTGCTAGCCGCTCTGCAGTTGCTATTTCCCCGGTCTGCGCGAGTGCGGCGACTGTGTCCTCGATGTCAATCAGTCGATCAAAAAGGGGACCTTGCGGCTCCTCGGCGTCCTCAAGTTCCAGGCGCAGCCCCTCAATGAGCTGAACCTCAGAAGCAAACCTTGCCCGGCCTCGCAGGCTGTCCACAATGGCGGGGCGCAGAGCCGCTGCCAGCACGGTTCTCAACTCCGCTGGCGGATGGCGACAGGTCTTCGCCAGATACAGTAACGCCAGCAGTTGAATGGCTTGCTCGTCATCAAGATCGGGCGGCAACTGGCTCTCTGCACCCAGCTGTGACAGGACGGCCAGACCACTTATCATTCGAGCGATGGAGCTCTGGCTGGCGTTTTTCGATGACTCGCTCATGCGCGCAGCCTCCAGTTCCTTCTTCCGAAGGTAGTTCAATGCTCGCAGGACAAAACGCCTATTGTCGCCCTGCCCGCCGGAACCTTGCCGCCAGCCAATCCGATAGGCAGTCAAAACAGCGCGGCTTGAGCTGACCAGCGTGAAGACACCGTTGTGGCCGACAAAGGCAGTTTTTGCTGCGGCTAGAGCGGCTGTAGCCTCTGGTTCATGGACGGCCTGCATGTAGGCCGTCCGCATGTACCGGTCATGGTGGCCGCACACACACTGCCGGCACGCGTCACAGGCGCGGTCCCAGCGATGTGCTTCAGGTCCGCGGACTTGCGGTGTTCCACACCCCGAGCGCTCGGCATCTACAACGCAATCAGGCATGTCAGGAACGATCATGGTCCATGCCTCATCCAGGGCGTAGAGGTGCTTCGTCGCCTTCAGGTACTGAACCTTGGGCTCCTCAATGGGTCTGATCGCCGAAGTAGCTCTGGTGCTCATGCGTTCCTCAGCGCCGATCAGCAGCGTCGGCCCGCCACAGGCGTCTTCTACATAGTGGCTCTCATGACACTGGATACGCGGCCCCAGTTTGTCACGGGGCTCGGCTTACTCGTCGTCCTCCTCGTCGGCCTTCTTGATGATATCGTCGGTGACACCGAGAGTCCGCGCCAGTGCGTCGATGAGCAGTTGGCGACGTGCTTCGTAGAAGCGCAGAAAGGAGCCCAAGCCAAGATCAACATCTGGGATGAAGTGCAGGGTCTTGTATTCCTGGACGCCCACCTTGCCCTCTTTGGCGAGCCATTCACCGAACGGTTTGGCCCTCTTCGCGCTATTCTCCACCCCCGGTAGCAGCTGGAGATTTGGCAGTCCGTTGCAGCAAGAAATCGCCTCCGTTGCTTCGGTATCAGTCATCCCGGATGCAACGAGCCCTTTTTTTGTGAATAGGGCACGCGGATGGATGTGATCTATGTGGAACACGTTGTGCTGGAGATCGAGGTGGGGACACAGCAATGACAGAATTACGAAGGCATAGACGTCCGTGTAGCCAGTTTGGTCGATCAGTGTAGCGATGGTCTCGCGGTCGAACGAGACACGGGAAACACCGCGCAGCGCATGCCGTATCGCATCGCTCGGGAAGGCTGTTAGCTCAGGTGCAGCAGAGTTTCGGATGGCTGTGCGACACAACACAAGGATGCGGTCTGTCTGTCCACTGAAGACACGTCCGAGAATTACTTCAAGCAGCCAGCGACGGATAGCGTTTCGGTCTGATTCATGTTTCTTGTGTGTCAAGAACTCGTCGCCGACGCTGCGCTTGTAGAGATAGTAAACGATCGGGATGATCGCATTCGGTGCCGTCAGGGTGTACTCGTCGAAGCCAAAGCTGGCTACCAGATGAACCGCTACTTTGATCGCCTTCTTCGTCGCATCCCAGATGTCTTCGAGCTGGCTGCGCTTGCGGATGTTGTCTGTCTTGAAGCGAACGTCCTTCTCAGCAAGGACTAGAAGCGCCTTCAGAACAAAGTCCTTCGTGAAGCCAAAGCGCCGCCCGTAGCTGCTATTGATCTGATCAACCAGCTTGTGGATCGCCTCGCGAGCATCATGCGCCTTCCAGGAGGCTGTGGCCAAGGACAGGAGTAGATCGGAATAGTGCAGCGGAACTCCACCCCGGTTGAGGCGGAAGAAGATCTCAAGCACCTCGTCGAGATTCTTTTCGTCCGTCCGAAAGTAGGAAAGTGCGCGATCCGCATGAATCGCTTGATGCAGAGCCTCAAGATTCTTCTCGAAGGTCGGATGGTCCTTGTGCGGGTGACAGCGTCGAAACTCAACCAGCTTGTCGCGTGACTTGAGCCGCAGGATGTCGTGGACCAGAAACCATTCGTGTTTGTCTTTTTTGCTGGCCTGCTCTTCGGTGAGAAAGCGCACATTGAAGCGCTTTTCATCCTCATCGACGGGGGGCTGATGGATCAGATCCATGTATAAGCGCTTCTGAGGAAAGGCATCAGGATTGTTCCATCGCTTGCGTGGCAGTTTCTCCGTAAGAGAGCCGAGCAGACCAATTGCGAGCGATGTGATGCGTTGCTGACCGTCAAGAATGCCGAAGCACTTTGTGCGGTTTCCCAGCTTGACGACGACGTTGTGCGGCTGCCGCTCATCGTAGTCTCGGATGAGCTGGTAGAAGCTGAAGTTATTCATTTCCTCCTCGCGCACGGACCACAGGAGGAGGGTTCCAATGGGATAGCGACGCAGCAGCGAGTCGAACAGCGCCTCGATGCGTGAAGCCTCCCAAACGAACTCGCGCTGGATCGCCGGAAGGTAGTAGTCGTCGATGTCCTGCAGCAGGTCCATCACGGTCATCGATTCCGACGCGTAGCTCATTGCTGCTCCCTTCGCGATTTAGTAAGCGGACAAGTGCCCCGACTCGCCAGATCTCCGCGTGGCCGAGCGCACATCCAGTTCAATATGGCGAGCCACCGCCAGCAGTGCGGTTAGTCAACCGCTCGTGCGGAAGCGAGGTTGGATGAACTCTGTCCGAAGGATTCCCCATCATAAGTTGACGCACTTTGTGCAACCCCAACGCACATGAACAAAGTGTATTTTCCGATCGGTACCGAATCGTTCACGACGGCTTCGCGTGAAGCTACTCTTTCCACACCTGCCAGACTTGATTGTCAGAGGGAGGCTGTGCTCCATCCGTGGAGGCCTCATCCGTCTTTTCGGGCTGTGGCATGCTCTCCGTTCCAGCTGCGCTGCTCTCTGTGGCTGCGGCGGCGGTCGGCTCTGCCGGTGGGGATTCGGTCTGGTTGGCAGACTCGGTAGTCTGCCTGGACGATAGCGCCCGGAACGGCTTGGGAAAGAACACCCAGCGACCCTTGACATAGGCCAGCCCATCGTAGGCCATTCCCGACAAGCTACCGGGTGCAACATACTTCCAGTGAGCCCATACAATACCGGGAAGTAGCAGGTGAGCGATATCGGCGTATCCTCCAGGAAACTGGCTAGCGGAAGGCGCTCGATCTCGCAGTTCGTCGCAGCTCACAAGCCACAGCCGCAGCTCGGTCTGGTGCGGAGCGCGAGACAGAGGCCGCGGCACCGCATAGAGAGAGTCGTAGTGAGCCTGCGCGATGGCGACAACTTCAGCGGAAAACACCAGCGCGTAGTCTTCAGGCCGTGGGCGCATTCCGATGACGAGCTGAAGTGACTCTGCGGATGTGGCGAGCGGTTGAGAGAGCAGCGCGTAGGCACTCTGGTACAGCTCAGCACGACTAGGAGGAGACGCTACCGGATGGGAATCAATCTGCACTACGGACTCCTTGGGTCTTGGGTTTTCTGCGGCAGCGTCTGGGCTAGCTCGGTCAGGCGCTTCTCTAAGCGATCTGCAAGATGTAGGCAGTGCCAAGCAACGAGAACGCCCCCATCTTTGGTCCGCACGGCGCGAATGGGCATGGACTCAGGAGGCCCCAACAGCCCATGTTCGCGCTCTGTCACATTGAGGCCCGTCTGCTTGGCCCAGCCGTCACCGCGCTCGGCCACTTTCTTCTGCCAGTCAAGCAGCCACGCATCATCTAATGTCAGGCTGCGGCTGGGAAGGTAGATCCCCACATAGCGGTCCACGATGATCTTGTTGCCACCACCGATGGCCCCTTCTCTCTGGCGGCTACCGAGGATGAGCACCCAAATCGGGTTCCCCGCCGCCCCTGGCGACAGCGGACCTTGGTAGGCGTCACAGGTCCTGAGGTTGGAATACACAAAGGGGTGCTCGACATCCACTGGACAGTTCGCCAGTGCTGAGAACTTCCGCTGCTGCATGAAGCGGTCAAAGTCTGCATCCAAGCGCTGGGTTCGCCGGATCAAGTAGACCAGCGAGCCCACCACGGCAAAAAGGAGCAACAACGCAACGAGGAGAGGCACGCGACGACTCACTTTTTTAGCTGGTCCAGATGGGATTGCAGCCAACCCCGTCGTTCGGTTTCATCAAATGCCTCAAGCGGAGGCACAGGCCGAATCTCTCCCATCTTCCCATTCGGTAAAATCTCGATGTCCACAAAACGCGGATCAGGGGGTTCAACCATGCGAGCAAACTCCCGCGTTCCTTCATGAAAACGCCGCACGAATCCGTAAGAGGAACGAAACGGCCCATCATACATAACCTGCAGATTGTCAAAGGTATCGTGGTCCTTCCAGGATTGCAGGGCTTGCACACTCTTCGACGGAAATGTGAACTTGCGCAGGAACGCATCGGGAACGGCTTGCTCGGGCGGAACCGGACGAACCTCGCCGATGTTTCCACTTGGCAAAATCTCCAGGTCCACAAATGACTTGCCGAATATGACCATCAGCCGTGCCCACTGTTTTCCATCCGCAGTGAAGCGACGATACATGGCCAGATCCTTGGACAGGCCATCCTTGAGCGCCAAGATTTCGTCGAGCGTCCCACACTCCCGCCACTCGCCAATGCGCTTGGACAGCACTTTGGGGAACGTGTAGGGAGCAAGTTCTGCGGGGATGGGAATCTTGCTGGGATCAAACATCGCACCACTCCTTGTGGGAAGGACAGTGCGAGCATAACCGATGAGTGGCCAGTGATTCCATCGAGCAGATGGATGATTAGTGCTCTTGGTTCGGTTCGTCCATCGTGGAGGTCACATTTTGCATGCCATCATCATCGAGCTGACCAACGGTGCCGCCGTTCTGTAGCTTGACCCGCTCGGCGAACGTAAGCTCTTGGTTAAGCTGGAAGTGGGGGTTTCCACTCTCATCACGCAGACCCTGCGACGCAGCCATACCGAGCCCAGTGGATGGATCGTTGGACTCGAAGCGACCGCGCAACTTGATGTGCTTAAAGTTCTCGCCACTCTCATCAAAGCGCAACAGCTTCGGAAGCTGCTGCTCTAGCTCTGTCGGTGTTGCATCCGGGAACGACTGCTGGAGTTGCGCGAGCCGCTGGGTGCGTTCGGCCAGAGCGGCCTGCTGCATGTCGTAGCCCATCGGCACCTGGAGCTTTTCGACCGTCTCTGGCGTGAGCGTCGTCTCCAGCACGCGCAGCTTCTGGGCCCCTTCGGGGTTGACAGTGGCCATGCCGCTAGACTCGCGGTTCACATAGGGATTTTTGTCGTCGACATAGTCGAGCCCCAGGTTCTTGATGCGCTGCTCTGCGTTCATCCCCTCGGTGTTTTGAAGCAGCCCAACATCTCCGCCCACCGACCAGCCCTGCGTGCCGTCCTTGTAGAACTGTTCCGCGGTGCTGCCTGGAATGACCTTGGCGATCTTCTGCCCGGCTTGCACATCGTCAAACAACGCGATGTTCATCTTGAGCAAGACCTGCAGTTCTTCGGGGGACAGCTTGGCGCGCGCTTGGCCGAGCGCATCCTTCTTCGAGTGTTCTCCGATCGGTCGCTTCGCCTCCGTCTCAAGTTTCTGCTCGACAGACTCCGGCAGCGTGGACTGCGCATCCTTGTTGACCGTGCCTTTGAGAAGGCGCAGTTCGTCCTCGCTAAAACCCTTGGCGCGCAGCCGCTCTTCCACGGTGCTGGACTTGGGCATGGTCTTGGGGTCCACATCCAGCTCTTGTGCAAAGCCCTGCAGCGTGCGCGCGTCTTCGACGCTGAGCACCGACCCGTCCTGCTTCTTCTGCCCCTGCTCTTTCTTCTGGTTCGCCTCTTGCGAAAGCTCGTGCAGTGCTTGCTGGTCCCCCTTCTTGCGCGCCGCGATTTCCTGCTCCCACTGCTGGATCAGCTCGTGGTCTTCTGGTGTCTTGGCCTGACTGCGCAGTTCCGCGAGCGCCTGCTCGTCCGCGCTCAGCTTGCGCTTCGGGCGTCCCTTGTCATCTAGCGTGCTTTCCTCCGCAACGCCGCTCTTGGCATCGGCCTGGACCTTGTGATCGGCGGGTTGTTCTTTGGTCTTGTCCTGGCTCTTGTCTCCGGCTTTGGTTTTGTCCTTGCTCGCGTCCATCTCGGACTGTTCGCTGCCGACCTTTTTGCCGTCTTCTGCCTTGCCATCCGCCACGTCTTGCGGTTTGACCGGGTTTTTGTCGTCTTTGGCGGCTTCGTGCTTCTGCGTGTCCGTCTCGGCCTGCTTCTTGGACTCTTCCACCACTTGCTCTGGGCTCTTGTCCTTTTGCCGACCCTTGTCTTTCTCTGACTCAACCTGCTGTTTGAGATCCTTGACCTCTTCGGCTTCGCCGGTTTGCTTGCTGTCGGAGCCCTTGCCGTCTTTTTCCCCGACCTGCTCTGCCGTCGGTTTGTCCGGTCCTTGGTCCGCTTGCTGCTGCTCGGATTGGGCTTTCTGGGCCTTCTTGGCGTCGGCGCGTGCCTCTCCGATGCCGTCCATCGCGCCACTGAAGGTCGCACCACCCACCGATGTGAGCCAGTTCTTGGCCACATCCTCTGGCCGACCCGACAGCATCGCCGGATCGAGCAGGTTGGCCGCTGCCTGACCGGTCCCGCTACTGGTGCCGCCTTTGAGCGCCGCCCACTTGTAGGGGTTCATCCCAGTTGGACCATCGCCCATCGCCTGACCAACGCCCGAGCTAACGCCGCCACTGACAAAGCCGCTGAGCATGCTCCCACCGACCTGGCTTCCCATTCCCTTGAGGAAGTCGCCAAAGTCGCCCTGGTAGTTCTGCTCGTTCATCAGGCCGCCGACCATGCTGTTTATGCCGTTTTGGCCGGCGCTGGAAACCCCACCCTTGAGGATGGTCTGGAGCATCGTGGCCTGCTGCGGGTTGGCGATGCCCACCAGCTTGTTGAGCTGGTTCTCGATGCCCGGCAGCTTGAATGCCCCAGCCGTGGCTGCGCTGGCCAGCGTCGTCAACGCATCCACGCCGATATCTTCCAGTGCATAGCCGCCTTCCAGCATGACTCCCTTGACCGCCATGCTGCTTGCTCCGCCCAGGAGCGCCGACAGCGCCGCGACCACCGCAGGAGAAGCGGTTCCCGCGCTCGCCACCGACACCACCGCGCCCACCACCACCGCAGTTCCCGTGGCCAGCGCGTTGGTTGCCGAATCCTTGGCCGCCTGGTAGTTTTGCACGTCTTGCCCCTGGTACTCAGTGAGCACCCCGAGGCGATCCTTCGCCGTGTCCGACCACTGGCCGTCCTTTTTCGACTGCGCAGCCAGGTCGTTGATCCGCTTGTGCTGATAGTCCAGCACCTTCCCTGAGTCCGAGAACAGATCCGTGACCCCACGTGAGAAGAAGTTGCTGCCGCTGCCACGATCGAACTCGTAGGCCTCGTTGGAACGAGCGATCATCTCTTCGGGGGTCTCGGGCTTGCCCTTCATAAGCTGCCCGATCTCGAAGCCGTCGCGCCCGCTTACCTCGCTCTTGATGAGCGAGTCCAAATCCTGTCCGTACTTCTCTTTGTAGGTCTTACGCAGCGCCGCTATTTCGTCCTTGGTCTTGCCTTCTAGGGTCTTGCGGATCAGCTCTTCGTTGGTCCCGATGCCGTTTGTCGCGTACTTGAGCGCAAACTCATCGCTGATCTTCCCGTCTTTCTTGAGCTGGTTGGCTTTCTCCAGATCCAGCCCACCCAACTCGCTCTTGAGCATCTGGTCAAAGTTCTGACCGCCCTGCTTGTTGCCGTACTGCTGGTTGTACTTGGCAATGAGCTTCTCGCGCTCCTCCTTGGTCTTCCCTTCCATCGACTTGAAGATTGCTTCTTCGTCGGTGCCCCAGAAGTCATCGGCAGCCACCTTGACCCGCGAAGCGTCTGCCGCGTTCTTGTCGCCCTTCATCAGATTCGTGGCGACATCCTTCTCGGCCCCCGAAAACTCGCGCCCGAGCGCCTTGGTCAGCGGCTCGCCGGTCTTCTTCTGGTAGGCCGCCGCCATTGCCTTGCGTTCTTTCTCGTCCTTGCATGACTCGATGGCGTCATAGACCGCGGTCTCGTCCGTTCCCATCCCCAGCCCCAGGAACCCGCCGTTCATCGCTTCGTCAAGCTTCACCGCCGCAGCCTTGGCCTTGTTCCCTTCGAGCAGCGCCTCCGACAACGCCAGATCGTTACCCGACATCTCGGACTTGAGCATCTTGTCCAGACTCGTGCCGGTTTTCTTCTGGTACTCAGCCATCACCTGCTTGCGCTGCGCCGGATCCTTGATGTTCTCCAGCACGCCCTGGATCTTCTTTTCATCCGTGCCCATGCCGAACATGCCGCCGTTGGCCGCATTATCGAGCGCGGCAACTGCGCTCTTGACAGGGTCTGCAGACAGCGCTGCCTGCGCCTCGTCCAAGTCCTTGCCGCTCAATTCGCTCTTGAGGTCGCCGTCGAGGCTTCGGCCAAAGTGGTCCTGATAGGCCGCCTTGATCGCCTTAATCTCAGCGGGGGACTTTCCGCGCAGGGCGCCATGGATCGCGTCCTCATCCGTTCCCCAACCGTCCATCGCCTTGAAAAGTTGGTTGGCCGAGTCGCGCACAGCCTTGGGATCGACCGGCTTTTCCTGTTCGTTGGCCTTTGGGTCCAACTTGGCCTTGGGATCGGCTTTGGCGTCTGTCTTAGGCTCAAGCGCGGGATCAGCCTTCGGGCTTAGCTTGTCCTTGGGGTTCGCCTTGGCATCGACCTTCCCGCCAGCCTTCTGCCCCAGCCCAGCCG
>Ga0209174_10000803_pt1 | contig 22882 bp, 18 predicted proteins | sample JI91814BDNA_FD_187505 | JGI IMG/M metagenome (GOLD analysis project Ga0209174, IMG submission 187505) | Wastewater effluent complex algal communities from Wisconsin, to seasonally profile nutrient transformation and Carbon sequestration -... | ecosystem: Engineered > WWTP > Effluent > Algae...
ATTAAGTTGGAAATATTTAACTCCGGTTAGCCTTGCTTTGGTTATTTTGTGCGGATTTTGGAGATTGACAATCGTATTGTGAGAAAAACAACCTATATCCTAAGCGTAGTGCTGCTCTTAAGCAGCACAATTACTTCAATAGCGCAGTCAAAGCGTGAGATCGACAGCTTGGAGCGCGTGATTTCTCAGGGAATTCCAGACACCTCCCGGATTAATGCTTTAATAAGCCTGAGTGATTTGTATGCTTTTAAGGATTTTACAAAAAGCATTCAATACTCCACAGGCGCAATCGAGCTGGCTGAAAAAACAAAGAATCATAAGCTGAAGGTACGGGCTGCTCAACGGCTTGGTGTAAATTATTATTACAAGGGAGATTATACCAACGCGCTGAAGTACGAATCTGTTGCACTGCAGGGGGCAATATCAGGCAAGGACAGCATTGCGATAGCATTAAGTCATAATAACATCGGTAACTTTTACTATGAACTGGGTGAATACGATGAAGCGTACTATTTTTTAACGTACGCCTATAAAATCCTAAAGAGGTCTGCTCAAACTGAGAAAGATTCAACTATTACAAATATCTCTCTTCATAATCTGGGTAGGGTATTTAAGGAACTGGGCCAGTATCAGATTGCACTAAAACATTTAAAAACTTCCCGGAACATCAGCAAGCTTATTGAGGATGAAGAAGGTGAACCGTATTCATTGCATGAAATCGGGGATGTAAAGCTTCGGATGGAGGAGTATGATTCTGCATTGCACTACCTTAACCTTTCTGTTACAGAAGCAAATAAACTTCTTGAGACCGGAGGCTTAACTACGCTTCGTCAGGATCAATCAAAAACATTTTCCAAAATTGCAAAAGCATATTTAGGTAAGAAGGAATACAATAAAGCCCTGGCGTATTACGATTCAACTTTCAATTTGCACGTACAGGCTTCCAATCAATTTGGAATTGCCGAAGTTGAATTGGGAAGAGCAACCGTTTATCAGCAGCAGGGTAAAACGGATGAAGCGATGGCGTATACCACCAAGGCACTGGGCCTTGCAAAGGAAATTAAAGCTCGCGTAATCGAAATTTCCTGCTACAAGCTCTTGACGACATTATGGGAAGCCAAAGGCGATGACAAAAAAGCACTCAGCTATTTCAAACAATTCCATGCCCTGGAAGACAGTCTTTACAGTAATGAAATTCAACAAAAGATTCTACGCGACCAGATTGGGTTTGAAACAGAAATGCTGGATAACAGGATAGCCGTTCTTACCCTTCAGGAGGAAGATCGTATCTCACGGTTAAAGAAAAGTGAATTCATCAGTAATATTCTTGTTGTGGTGGTAGCGCTGAGTGCCATTTTGCTGGTAACAGTTTACCGGAGTGGTCAGCGCAGAAAGCAAATAAATTTATTGTTGCTACAGCATCAGGAAGAAATGCAGAAGCGAAGTGAAGAGCTGGAGCAATTGAATGAGGTAAAGGATAAATTCTTCTCTATTATCTCTCACGATCTTCGCTCGCCTATCAATGCCCTCGCTGGGCTAATGGATCTACTCGATAAAGGAGCGATTACCCCGGAAGAGTTGCCGGTTGCTGTTAAAGAGCTCAAGTCACGTTTCAACCATACCCGCGCGTTGATGAACAACCTGCTTGACTGGACTGTTCTACAAATGGATAAAATGCATCTTCAGGCCAGCAACGTTCCGTTGAAAAAAATTGTCGATGAGAATATTGAGCTGCTAGGGTCGATTCAGAACAAGCATGTAAACATGATTAACCGCGTTTCGGAAACAACCATTGGATACGCAGACAGTAATACCATTAACCTCGTAATCCGAAACCTGATCACCAATGCCATTAAATTCACCAATGATGGAGGTGAGATCGTTGTGGCAGCTGAAGAAAAAGGCAAAGAGATTGTAATGTCCGTAAAAGATAACGGCATTGGAATGACGGCCGACATTCAGAAAAAACTGTTCGATAAAGTTAATCCTTACAGCACCCGGGGCACAGCCAACGAAAAAGGTACCGGCCTGGGGCTCATTCTCTGTAAAGAGTTCGTTGAAAAGAATGGCGGCCGCATTTGGGTAGAAGGTAACGTTGACAAAGGAAGCACCTTCTGGTTTACCCTTCCAAAGGCCTAGAACATCCCAAAGTTTCCCGTCTTTTAATGTATTTTTGTTTCAATCGATGGAACAGCAAAAGGGTTATTGGGGGAATGTGCTTGATGCAACCCGCTCGTTATTGGGCGGACTCAGTCTTACCTTTAAGCATATCCTGAAAGCCAGAAAGAATGCAGCGCATCATTCGATCAAAAGTGCTGACTATTTCGTTCAGCAAGAAGGAATTGCTACCATTCAATATCCACACGTTTCACTACCCATACCAGATACCGGTCGTTACAAACTGCACAATGAAATTGACGATTGCATTGTATGTGATAAATGTGCCAAGATCTGCCCCGTAAACTGCATCACAATCGAACCGATCAAAGCTACCGAAGAAATCGGCCGCACTTCCGATGGAACACCCAAACGGATTTATGCGGCAAAATTTGATATTGATATGGGCAAATGCTGCTTCTGCGGACTTTGTACTACCGTATGCCCTACGGAATGCCTGACGATGACAAAAACGTACGACTTCAGCGTGTTCGACATTAGGGAACATAACTATGCATTTGCCGAAATGAGCGCAGAACAAATTTCAGAAAAGAAAAAATTACTGGAAGAACAGCAAAAGACAAAAGCTGCGCAACCGGTGGCTTCTCCTCCTGCATCTGGAGAAACTCCAAAGCCTGCGCGTCCGGTCTTTAAACCAAAAATAAAACCACCCGGGGCATGAGCATTCTCTCCATAACACTTTATGGGTTCGAAGCACTAGCCGGGCTTTCAGCAGTGGGTATTCTTTTCGTCAAAAATGTTTTTCACGCTGCCTTGCTGTTAATCGTTTGCCTGCTGGCGCTGGCGGGGATCTTTGTTCTATACAATGCAGAGTTCATTGCCGTTACTCAAATCCTAATCTATGCGGGTGGAGTGCTGGTGCTTATAATTTTTGGAGTGATGTTAACGTCTCGCATTACAGGCAGGCAGTTGTTTATCGAAAATCAATATGTGTTTGGCGCTTCTTTCATTTCCTTGTTTCTAGCTACGCTTTTAATAATGCTGTTTTCTGAACAGAAATTTTATCAGGAGGCCAGCACAGCGGAAGTGCCTCCGCATAATTCAATAAATCAAATTGGTATTTCAATGATGAGCGATTACGCCCTTGTATTTGAGGTTTCCGGGATACTTTTATTAGCGGCCCTGTTGGGAGCAGCTGTTACTGCATCATCGTTTAACATTAAAAAGCAATAATTTATCATGGAGCATACGTTGATTTTAAGCGCCATTTTATTCTCAACGGGACTACTGACGATTATTATTAAACGGAACGCAATCATGGTTCTTATGGGAATCGAGCTTATGCTTAATGCTGCGAATCTCAACCTGATTGTTTTCAACAGGAATAGCCCGGGCGTTCTTTCAGGGCAATTTTTTTCATTATTCGTTATTGTAGTGGCCGTCTGCGAGGCAGCTGTGGGGCTGGCGATCGTTTTACGCGTTTATCAATATTATCAGACAGCTGTACCCAATGAGGTCAATGAACTAAAAGAGTAACGTTGCAAAATCTTTCAACATCAGAAACTATGCTCGGGTTGGTGCTCATCCTGCCGCTGCTTTCGTTTGTCATATCCTTTTTAATACCTGAACGATATAGCTGGCTTGTTGGGCCCTGTGCCTCCATGCTTTTGCTGGCAAGCGCTATACTAAGCTTCTTACTGTTTTTTTCTGCAGAGATTGTTTTACTGGATGCCGTGTGGTTCAAAATCGGCCTAAGAGAAGTTCATTTTAGTCTTGGTGTTGACAGCACTTCACGACTCATGATTATGATTGTGCCGGTGATTTCATTTCTGATTCACCTTTATTCAATCGGATACATGACCGGTGATTCTGATATCAGACGATATTTTGCGATGCTTGGTTTTTTTACATTCTCCATGTTGGGAATCGTAGTGGCCGGAGATTTTATTCAGCTCTTTGTTTTCTGGGAACTCGTTGGATTTTCATCTTACGTATTGATCGGACACTACGTACAAAAGTCTTCAGCCGCAAAAGCTGCTAAAAATGCATTTTTATACAATCGCATTGGAGACGCTGCTTTTCTCACGGGAATTTTAATAGGAATGACTGTTCATCCACAGCATGAACCCTGGGTTACTGCTTCACAACTTTGCATTTTTGGCGGAATCATTGCAAAGTCAGCACAGCTTCCTTTATCATCCTGGCTGTCGGATGCCATGGAGGGACCTACTCCTGTTTCCGCATTGCTACATGCAGCTACCATGGTTGTCGCTGGGATATTTTTGCTTGTTAAATTAAGTTACGAATTGACAGAAACCTCGCTATTGGTCATCACCATTACCGGAAGTTTAACAGCGCTCTATGGTGCCATATGCGCATTAAGTCAATTCGACATAAAAAAAATTCTAGCGTACTCCACCATTTCACAATTGGGTTTAATGGTTACTGCCATTGGCATGGGCGTTGAAGGAGCCGCCATGTTGCATTTATTTACACACGCATTCTTCAAAGCTGGATTATTCCTTGCAGCAGGCTCTGTGATTCATGCTGTAAGGCATCAAAACATAAATGGAGTTGATCCTCAGGATATCCGAAACCTGGGGGGCCTGCGCAAAAAACTTCCGGTTACATTTTTAACATTCTGCATCACAGGCGCTTCGTTAGCAGGTATTCCGTTTTTTTCAGGCTTTATTTCGAAAGAATCGATTTTAACTCAAGCTATGGTTGGTGTACACGCATTCAGGTGGCCTGTTCTGATCATACTTTTAACCGTTTCATTTTGTACTGTACTTTACGTTTACCGGATGATTCGATTTATCTTCTTCGGTGATCCATCAACTCAAAACATACTTGAGTCACCCTGGGTAATGCGTATTCCGATGATCATCTTAGCAGTTGCTTCCTGCTGGTTTGTGGTGTCTCTTAATCCGTTTACCGTAGGGGATTGGTTCAGGTATTCATTTATTGTGCACACAAGTAACGAAGCGCTGATCGCATCGGTGATCATACTTCTGGTTGCCCTGCCAACAGCGTGGTTTTTATATCACAAAAAGAAAGCTCCTGAAACTATTTTCTTTTTTCAACACGGTTTTCTGATGGATGCATTTTATAAAAAAACATTTGGTGTTTTTACGCTCAAGCTTTCAACTGTCACTGATACAATAGACAGAAAGTGGATCGATGGCATACTTCATCTTACCGTGTACGGACAGGTTGTTTTTGCCCACGGTGTCGCCTGGTTTGATCGACACATTGTTGACGGAATAGTGAATACCGGAGCATGGCTCGTCAAACGTACAGGTTCGGTAACACGGTCTTTCCAGGGTGGTAGAATTCAGCTTTACATTTTCTGGGCAGTGACAGGACTGATTATTTTTCTATTTTTCGCATTGATTTGAACAGCATGACGCAGCATCTGCTTACGTATCTGATTTTCACACCGGTTGCAATAGCCGTGCTCGCGCTTTTCATTCCCGCTGAAGCAAAAAAAACCTTTAGGATTTTAGCACTTGCCGTGTCAGCGATTCAACTGCTCATCGTGCTTTTTATTGTAGGTCAGGTAAGGCCTGAGGTTGGATCTTTTCAACTCACAGAAAAGCTTACTTGGTTTACGATAGACCTGGGAAGCTGGGGGATTTTACAAGCAGAATATTTCCTTGGATTGGACGGACTAAGCTTTAGCATGGTTGCGCTTACTGTGCTGATCATGCTTATTGCAAGCATTTCTTCCTGGACGATCGAAAAAAATGTAAAAGGCTATTTTATTTTGCTATGGATATTAAACGGCTCTATCCTTGGCGCATTTACCGCGCTCGACTTCCTGCTATTCTTTTTATTCTTCGAATTCATGCTCCTGCCAATGTATTTCCTGATTGGAATCTGGGGCGGACCTAAACGGGAATATGCTTCGATTAAATTTCTACTGTATACGCTACTTGGATCCGTTCTGATCCTCATCGTGCTCATCGGTTTAGTGATCTCCGTTCAGGCTCCAGCATCGGGTGACACCGTTGTACATACGTTTAATTTATTGCACATGAGCGATCCGGCTAACTTCATTTTCGGATCAATCTTAAATCCTGATGAAAGCTGGATGATCGGTCCGCAAACAGCGCGGTGGTGGGCATTCATACTTTTGTTTATAGGTTTCGCCATCAAGTTGCCTGCTGTTCCCTTCCATACCTGGTTGCCGGATGCGCACGTTGAAGCGCCAACCCCGATATCGGTTATCCTGGCAGCACTGTTGTTAAAATTAGGTGCGTACGGTTTATTGCGTATTGCCTATCCAATATTTCCAGATTCAGCAATGGCACTGAGTAGCGTTGTTGCACTTGTAGGTGTGACTTCCATTATCTACGGAGCATTGAATGCACTCGCAAGCAAAGATCTTAAACGGTTGATTGCGTATTCATCCGTATCCCACATGGGATTTGTTTTGCTTGGCCTGGCTTCCCTTACAACAGAAGGAGTTTCAGGGGCCGTGTATCAGATGTTTAGCCATGGCTTTATATCAGCCATGCTTTTCCTGATTGCAGGCGTACTCTATGATCGTACAAACGACCGGCTCATCAGCAACTATTCAGGATTAACGTCAAAGATGCCGGTGTTCTTTGTGTTTGTGTTGATCGCATTTTTTGCTTCGCTTGGCCTCCCGGGCTTTTCAGGGTTTATTGCTGAGATCATGATTTTACTGGGTGCGTTCGCTTCCGGTTCAACCAATCAGCTGATCAGCGAAGGCTTTGCGGTTGTTGCCATGCTGGGATTGATTCTTGGAGCTGCTTACTACCTCTGGACAATACAACGCATGTTCTTCGGGCCCTTTCACGTGAAGTCGGAGATACGTCCGGAACAGTTAACAGATCTCGACAAGCGGGAGTTTGGCATGTTAGCTTCCCTGGCACTGCTGATCTTAATCTTCGGAATCCTCCCACAGATACTATTGGATTATATAAATCCTTTTGCGCAGAATTTTTCTGAGTCTTTTTTTAATTCAATCCGATACATTCAAAACCCGTAAGGTTTGGAAACAAACTTACTTTCTAAGCTTAAATCCATCAGCATAAGCCTGTACTTCGCTATGCCTGAATTGATATTGGCTTGCGGGATACTGTTGATACTTGTTGCGGGATTTTTTACGCGAAACAAAAAGACTAATGTCAATGCCCTGCTTGCATTAACGATTCTTTTATCAAGCCTGGCGTATACGATTCTCTGCTGGAATAATTACGCCACCCCGCTTTCGTTGTTCGCAGGTCTGATCCGATGCGATCAATACTCAACCTATTTCAAAATTTTGATTGACGTAGGTGGAATCTTGACGGTACTCATGTCGCTGCGAAACCGGGTTCTTTCATCCGGAAAATTCAACTCAGAGTTTTATGCACTTCTTATCGCTGCTGTATTGGGAGCTCACTTGCTCGTAGCTAGCACAAACCTGATCATGGTTTTTATTTCGCTGGAGTTGTTGTCGATTAGTTCCTACATATTGGCAGGCTATAGCTTTACCAAGAAAGGAGCCGAAGGAAGCTTAAAATATTTTCTGTTTGGCTCTGTCGCTTCCGCTATTATGCTTTACGGTTTTTCCATCTTGTTCGGAATAACAGGAACACTTGATTTCACTTCAATAGATTTTACTGGAAGACTAATTGAGCATCAATCGCTGCTTGTTGTTGTTGCAGGCCTGATGTCACTTGCTGGCTTTTTATACAAGATCGCAGCTGTTCCTATGCACATCTGGTCGCCCGATGTGTATGAAGGCTCACCCATGCCGGTCGTAGCATTTCTGTCGGTCGTTCCCAAGCTGGCAGGAATTGTTGTTCTCAGTAAGTTTGCGTTAACGCTTACTTTATTCGGACAAAGTCCGTTTGACTGGCAGTTAGTCCTGGGTATTATTGCGATGCTAACCATTGGTATTGGAAATCTTTCAGCGTTGTGGCAAACCAATCCCAAACGATTGATGGCGTATAGCTCCATTGCACAAGCAGGCTTTTTGCTGATCGGGGTCGTTTGCTTTACGGAACAAGGGATGCATGCGCTATTGTTTTATAGCGCACTGTACGTAATCACAAATTTTGCCGTGTTGATTCTTCTGCAAGCGTTTGAAACCAATGGTATTGATTCAATCCCCTCCTTTCGTGGAGTAGGTAAAACTTTTCTATTCTCCAGTGTTGTATTGCTGATCGGACTAATCTCCTTAACCGGTATTCCGCCCACCGGAGGTTTTACATCCAAGCTCTTTGTATTTGCGTCTCTCTGGAGCAGTTATGAGCAAACCGGAAAAGAAATCCTGCTCTGGTTGTTGATTTTCGGACTGCTGAACACCGTTATTTCACTCTTCTACTACCTTAAAATCCCGTATTACGCATTCCTTAAAACTGCCGTATCGCAGCCTCAAGGTCAAAACACGCCCTTAGAGAATTTTTTGGCGTTCATTTTGGTTGTAGGGGTGGTGTTTTTATTCATCCGACCAGATTTGTTGATGGGTTGGCTGAATACGATTAACTTTGTGCTTTAATACGGCTTCATGAGCGATGAAATTCTTCACGAGTGCGGTATTGCGCTGATTCGCCTGCGCAAACCTCTTTCCTACTACATTGAAAAGTACGGTACTTCTTATGCGATGAGTAAGATGTACATCCTCATGGAAAAGCAACACAACCGAGGCCAGGACGGTGCCGGGGTAGCCAACATCAAGATCGACACAGAGCCCGGACAGCGCTACATCAGCCGCTACCGATCTATTAAAGCTCAGCCGGTAGCCAATCTTTTTAAAAAAATCGGGAAGAAGTTTAAGAAAGCGCAAAAAGCCGGAAAGGATAAGTTTAATAACGAAAAGTGGCTCAAGGAAAACGTTGCTTTTACCGGGGAGTTGTGGTTAGGTCACCTTCGCTACGGAACGCATGGCATTAACAGCATTGAAAGTGTTCATCCATTCCTGCGTCAGAATAACTGGAGGAGTCGGAACCTTGTAATGGCCGGTAACTTCAATATGACCAACGTGGATGAGCTATTTGATATCCTCGTAAATCTGGGCCAGCATCCGAAAGAGAAGGTTGATACCGTAACTGTAATGGAAAAGATCGGTCACTTCCTGGATGAAGAAGTTCAGGCTTGTTCGAAAAATATAAAAACAAATATTCCAACAAGGAAGTATCTGAAATCATTGAAGAGGAAGTTGAGTTGCAAAATGTGTTGCGCAGAGCCTGCAAGGATTTTGATGGCGGTTATACCATGGCAGGATTAACCGGATCCGGATCTGCTTTTGTGGTACGTGATCCGAATGGCATTCGCCCTGCCTACTACTATGCCGATGACGAAGTTGTAGTTGTAGCTTCAGAGAAGCCAGCCATTAAAACGGCATTCAATATTAATTACAGCCAGATTGAAGAAATAAAACCCGGTCATGCGCTGGTCATCAGTAAAAATGGCGAGTTTGAAATGCACCCTATCGTAGAACAAGGGGAGAAGAAATCGTGTAGCTTCGAACGGATTTATTTTTCACGAGGTAATGATCCCGAAATCTATCGCGAGCGCAAGCAGTTGGGAAGATTACTTGTTCCACAAGTACTAAAGGCGATTAATTTCGATCTGAAGAACACGGTATTCTCCTACATTCCCAATACTGCCGAAACAGCATTCTATGGCTTGATGGCAGGTGTTGAAGATTACCTCATTAACAAGCAAAAAGAAATTTTCATTGACGGAAAAACAACCATCGATCCGCTCGAGGAAGTTTTATCGTTCCGCCCACGGGTAGAGAAAATTGTTATTAAAGATGCCAAACTTCGGACGTTTATAACCGATGCCAGTCACCGTGATGAAATGGTGGCACACGTATACGATACCACGTACGAAGTAGTAAATAAAGATAAGGATACGCTCGTTGTTATTGACGATTCAATTGTTCGCGGAACAACGCTGGAAAAAAGCATTTTGAAAATGCTGGATCGCCTGAATCCTAAAAAAATTGTTGTGGTTTCTTCAGCTCCGCAAATCCGGTTCCCGGATTGTTACGGAATTGACATGAGTCGGATGGGCGACTTCGTTGCATTCCGAGCAATGATTGAATTACTGAAAGATCAAGGCAAAGACTACCTGTTGGAAGAAGTGTATGAAGCATGCCAGCGTTCGGTAACGGAAGAAAGGCCGAAAAACTATGTGCAAAAACTGTACGATCAATTTACAGATGAACAGATCTCACAGAAAATCTCCGAGATCGTAAAGCCGGCCGACATGAAAGCAGAAGTTCAGGTTGTCTTTCAAACCGTAGACAGTCTGCATAAGGCTATTCCGCATCACCACGGTGACTGGTATTTTACCGGTAACTACCCCACTGTGGGGGGGACACGTGTAGCCAATCGTTCATACGTTAATTTTATGGATGGAAAGCTGGTGAGAGCTTACTAAGCCGTTGTACATTTTCAATTCACAAGTCCCGTTCCGAATCTTCGGGACGGGACTTTTTTATTCCAAACCAATTATTCTTTGTTACTATTTACTACTTTGGAATTGCAATCAATCAATCTATGAACTACTGGCTTGTAAAGACTGAACCAGGAACATATTCCTGGGAAAACTTCGTAAAGGATAAGAAAACCACCTGGGATGGCGTTAGAAATTTTCAGGCTCGTAATAACTTAAAAGCTATGAAAAAAGGCGATCTCGCTTTTATTTATCATAGCGGAGAGGACAAAGCTGTTATCGGAATTTCCAAAGTTCTGAAAGAAGCCTATCCGGATCCAAAAGACAACGAGTGGTTAGTGGTTGATCTGGGGGTTGACAAAAAAATCAAAAATCCGGTTACGCTTGCGCAGGTTAAAGCCACCAAGAAACTTGCCGATATGGTGCTGGTGCGGGTTTCAAGATTGTCCGTTCAGCCCGTTAAGCCGGAAGAATTCGATTTAATACTTGCGTTAAGCGAAGGGAAATAATGTACGCGAAGACTCGTTTATCATTTATGATGCGACTGGTTCTTTTTTTGCTGTGTGCGCTTTTTTCAATCACTGCACATGCCCAGGTGAGACAGGAGGGGCGGTTTGAAATCGTGCAGCGCTACAGCGATGAAGATTTTACCATTATTTCTCTAAACGAAGACGGGCTAGCCCTTTTTCGCAAAAAGTTTAAGTTCAACGATCGCAATCGAGTTTGGGAGCTTATTTTACTTGACAGCACGGCAACACCGAAGAAATCCCTTGAGCTAGAGGTTGATAACCAGGGCGAGCTGATGGGCTACGAACATTCCAACGACTTCATTCACTTACTATTTATAAAAAACGAAATAAAAGGTGATATGGAAGTTATCTCCGTTAACCTGACAACCTATGAGCAGAACCGTACTAAAATCACAACCGAGCTGAAAATTAATTTAACTCACTTTACAAAATGCGGTGACAATTACATTTTGGGAGGCGATGTAGGAGAAGAGCCTGCTGTATTTATTTACATCCCTGCTACCAAGAATTTTAAAATTATTCCCGGCTTTTTTAATAAACGAACTGAGCTGGTTGATGTTCGGTTGAATAACAACCAAACTTTTAACACTGTACTCATCAGTCGCGAAAACCGCGACAACAACAAGATTATTTTCAGAACTTTTGATTCTTTTGGAAAGCAACTGATCGAAGATGTTGTACCCTTCCGGGATCATAATGTACAGACTGGCATGACCAGCAATCTCAAACGCGATGACCTGATCATCCTCGGGACTTGGGGGAATGTCGGGGCTAGCCAGTCTTCCGGTTTCTATGGAGTACCTGTTAATCCATTTTCAGAACAAGAAATTAAATTTACCTTTTTGGGAGAGCTGCAGCATTATCTTGATCAAACAAAACCCAAGCGGGCTGAAAAGATAAAAGCAAAGACGAAAGAGGCTATAGAAAAAGGTGGTGATCCGGACTTCACAAACTACATCATACCGCACCGGATAATTGAACACGAAAAAGGATTTATTCTGCTGGCTGAAACGTATATACCTTCGAAAGACAATTATAGCTCGCGCACAAATCCATATGCTTACGCCAATCCGTATGGAAACAGGTACGGATCATACTATCCCGGATCAGGCATGTACAACACAAACGATGGACGCTCCTACGGAAATACTGAAACCAATTCACAGGAAATCCGAACAGTTCAATCACAGGTAATCCTCTTCACCCCCACCGGTGAGATCATCGCGGACTATAGTATTAATCTGAACGATATTAAAATGCCTTCGTTAAATCAGATTACGGATTTTTATCTCGACAAGGACGACCTGTACTTTTTGTACAAAAAAGAATCGGAACTGATTATCAAAAAAATAAATCTTCAGGATGGCCAGGTTTCCGAATCAACACAAAAAGTTAAAATGAAAAGCCCGATGGATGTTATTCGCTCTGAAAGTAAAGATACGCGGATCCGGCACTGGTACGATAAAAGCTTCTACATGTATGGTTATCAAACCGTGAGACACGAAGACGGTAAGACGGACGACATATTTTACATTAACCGTGTAGCCATCGATTAATAATGGTCTGAATTTTCTGTATATTTGCGTTCGGCTTATGCAGAAAAAATTAATTCTCGATTCCGACCTGCTCGATATCACCCTAAGCCGTCTTTGCCAGCAATTAATTGAAAATCATCAGGATTTCGCTGAAACGGTCATTATCGGCCTTCAGCCACGCGGTGTTTTCCTCGCGCAGATCATCCATCAGAAGCTGGAAAAAATCTTAAAGAAAACAATTCCACTGGGCCTTCTGGATACTACATTCCATCGCGATGACTACAGGCGAAGGGAAATCCCGGTGAAAGCGACCGAAACCAGAATTCCATTTGTAATCGAGGCTAAAAAGGTTGTGTTGGTAGATGACGTTCTCTTCACCGGCCGCACGGTTAGGGCCGCAATGGACGCCATGATCGCTTTCGGCCGGCCGGCAAAAGTCGAGCTGCTCGTGCTGATCGATAGAAAATACAATCGTGATCTGCCAATCGCCCCTGATTATGTTGGAAAAATTGTAAATACACTCGCCTCACAGAAAGTGCTGGTTGAGCTTGAAGAAAAAGGAACCAATAATAAAATCTGGCTGATTAATAAGGATTGATACTATGTCGAAACTGAGTCAAAAGCACTTGCTGGGGATTAAAGACATCACGCGCGAAGACATAGAGCTTATTTTTGAAACGGCCGATAACTTTAAACAGGTTATTAACCGCCCGATCAAAAAAGTACCTTCCTTGCGCGATGTAACCATTGCCAACGTATTCTTTGAGAATTCAACCCGCACCCGGTTATCGTTCGAGCTTGCACAAAAAAGATTATCAGCAGATGTGATCAATTTCTCCGCGTCCAACAGCTCGGTCAAAAAAGGCGAGACCTTGCTCGATACGGTTAATAACATTCTCGCCATGAAAGTTGATATGATTGTGATGCGGCATGCCAGCGCAGGCGCTCCCCACTTTCTGTCACGTCACATCAAAGCGAATATTGTTAATGCAGGGGACGGCACACATGAACATCCGACCCAAGCTTTGCTGGATGCGTATTCCATTCGTGAAAAGCTCGGCACTGTCACCGGAAAGAAAATTGCTATCATCGGAGACATCCTCCACTCGCGCGTTGCATTATCTAACATTTTTGCATTGCAGAAGCTGGGGGCAAAAATTATGGTCTGCGCTCCTCCCACCCTCTTGCCAAAATACCTGAATCAACTGGGTGTTCAGATTGAATACGATGTTAAGAAAGCGCTCGACTGGTGTGATGTTGCAAACGTGCTTCGCATTCAGCTCGAACGCCAGCATATCAAATATTTCCCTTCGCTTCGCGAGTATTCGCTCTACTACGGCATCAACAAAAAAATGCTCGATAATCTTAAAAAAGAAATCGTGCTTATGCACCCGGGACCAATCAACCGGGGCGTGGAATTAAGCAGCGATGCAGCCGATTCAAATCATTCTATCATTCTCGATCAGGTTGAAAATGGAGTTGCGGTGCGGATGGCTGTGTTGTATCTGCTCGCAGGAGTAGCTTGATTCCAGTTAATAAGTTCTTATTCCAAGTCTAATTCCTGTTTCTAATAAACGCTGAGGATAGGAAGTTTTTTCTATCATCAGCAATCCATGAATATTTATAAACGGATTTATTTGCATCTTGATTTTTTGAGAAAGCGGGAAATTAATTCCCAATCCAACTCCTGCACCCAAGCCGCTTTGATCATCCAAAAATTCGTTCTTACTAAAATCAAAATCACCTATTAATCCTCCGTTTAAAAAGAATGACTTTGAAACATCAAATCGTAAAAAAACAGGTACATGAATCATGTTGATGTTTTCATGCTTGATTTTCTGATCAGGATTGTATGAACCTTCAAAAGTGACTTCGTTCATATACCATGTCACACCCGTTTCAAAAGCAACTTTAGCAGAGAGGCTGTGGTAATAAATTAACCCCACAGAAAAACCTATGCCCATATCGGTACTACCACCACCTTCTAACGCTTTTTGAACAACAGTAGCTCCACCAATACCGGCAAAAAGCCCGAAAGTATTTTTTTTATAATTCTGCGCTTGCGCATGAACAGATGCCATTAAAATAATGAACGCTAAAATGGATCTGATGCAGCATTTCATATTCCTGGGTTAGTTATTAATTCAATATAGCATTCCAAAAGCACAACCAAAAGTAAAACGCAAACCCAATTCAATGTTAACACAGGAGATGACACTTTTTTGTAAGTTTGTGCACTTCTTACACATATGAACTATTATAATTCGATTATTGAAACCATTGGCAATACCCCGATGGTTAAATTAAACAAGATTTTCAAAGGCATACCGGGAACGGTGCTGGCCAAAGTTGAATATTTCAACCCCGGTAACTCTACCAAGGACAGGATGGCTTTAAAAATGATTGAAGATGCCGAAGCTGCCGGCACGTTAAAACCAGGCGGAACAATTATTGAAGGAACTTCCGGTAACACCGGTATGGGTCTCGCCTTAACCGCGATCGCAAAAGGATATCGTTGCATTTTTACGATGGCCGACAAACAGTCGCAGGAAAAGATTAATATTCTCCGGGCTGTTGGTGCTGAAGTTATTGTTTGTCCGACAAACGTTGCTCCTGACGATCCACGTTCATACTATTCGGTAGCGCGTAAGCTTAACAAAGAGATTCCCAATTCAATTTATCCGAATCAATACGATAACCCGTCTAATGCCACCGCCCATTATCAATCTACCGGTCCGGAAATCTGGAAGCAAACGGAAGGTAAAATCACGCACTACGTAGCAACCGTTGGAACAGGTGGCTCAATGTGCGGAACAGCCAGATTTTTGAAAGAGCAAAATTCAAAGCTTGTTACAGTTGGAATTGATACGTATGGATCGGTTTTCAAAAAATATAAAGAGACAGGTATCTTCGATGAAAACGAGATCTATCCTTACCTGACAGAAGGATTTGGAGAAGACATTCTTCCGAAGAACGTTGACTTCAGCGTGATTGACTCCTTCATTAAAGTAACCGATAAAGATGGTGCGTTAATGACCCGCAGATTATCGCGTGAAGAAGGCATGTTCGTGGGCTGGTCCAGCGGCTCAGCCGTACACGGTGCATTGGAATACGCGAAAGAAAATCTAAAGAAAGATGATGTAATGGTCATTCTCCTCCCCGATCACGGTACACGCTACCTCGCGAAAGTGTACAACGATAACTGGATGAAGGATCACGGCTTTCTGGAAACACGAATGTTTGCCGGCACAGCACGCGAAATCATTCAAGGTAGAAATGGAAAAGATTCACTCTGCACGGTGGCCAACAAAGCCAAAGTGAGTGAGGCCATTTTGCTTATGAACAAAGAAGGCATTGACCAGATCCCGGTAACGGAAGGTGATAATTTTGTAGGCAGCGTAAGTTCTTCCATGCTGCTGGAAAAAATTATGGAAGACCCTCAACTGAAAAATAAATCCATTTCGGAAGTGATGGAAAAACCAATGCAATTCGTTGCGCCCGACAGTACGCTGGATGTTCTTTCTTCTTTCCTGAATAAGGAAAATAAGGCCGTTCTTGTGCGCGATGAAAACCAAAAAGTACACATCATCACCCGGCATGATGTGCTAAAGGCAATATCTTCGTAGCGCTTAGAACTAGCGTTAACATAAAAGGAGGGCAAAACCCTCCTTTATTTTTTTCTTCGACTACAAAAAACTATTTGATCTTCTTTCCGGGTACCTGTGCTCCGTTTTGAAACAAAGTCATACTAACAACCTTTCCGGTATCATCTTTATTGAATTCAACCTGAGCATCTACAACTTTTAAGAAAAACTTTGTTTCGCTTTCAGCGAAAATATCAAACGCGGGCTGCCCGGTTGCCTGAGCTTTAAAACTCTTCTCTTCTCTCCAGACTTTAATAATAAATCCGGGCGCGAGCTCGTACTCACCTGTATATGCATCAAAAACTTCACCGGCCAGCTCTATTTCAGTTCTTCCGGTAGGAATTGGCTTATTTGTTCGTGTAGCGCGTTGCGGAATAAAGTCTCTGGATTTTAATTCAACCGCATCAAGTTTACCCTCAGCATTCCGAAAGAAATTTAGACGAGCCTGGGAATCCTTGAAAAAGAAAGCATCCTTTTCGTATGGATATATTTCAAACTTCGTTCCACCGGTACGTTGCGAAAATAACTGAGTCCCTTTGCGGGAAATAATCCGATCTTCTTTATCGCTTATCTGATAAACACCTGTGTACTCCTCCAGTGCTGCTTCTGTCAACGAAAGTGTTTCAGGTTCCTTCGCGTTTGAAATCCCGGCTACTATTTCTGCTACCTGATAGGTGTACTCCTCAGGGCTAGCAGTCATGCTATTGGAGAGTATACAAACGTAAATTTTTTGATCCGGAACATAAATTTCCATCGTCAGATATCCATCGATAGCTCCGCCATGACCAATCACTTTAGCATCGCCTAGCCGACCGAATGACCAGGCATACCCATAACCCACTAGCTTGCCGCTATTTAAGGTTGTTAGGGTCCAAGCTTTTTCAAGACTTTCCTTTTTTACAACCTTGTAGTTGAAGATTGCCTGATTCCATTTCCAAAGATCATCCACGGTTGAGAAAATAGCCCCTGCTGAATACGGGATGGAAGGATGGACATAATCTGCAATCTTAAATTCTGTAGCGCCAGATTTCATATATCCCTTTGCGGTGTTAGCAGGAAGATTTGAATCATCGGTAAACGATGACTTCATGCCCGTAGGCTTGAATAGATTCTTTGCAACATACTCACCGTATGTCATCCCACTTACCTTCTCAATGATCATTCCCAATAAAAAATATCCGGAATTGTTATACAGCCATTGCTCATTGGGTGCAAAATCGGAAGGTTGGCCCTGAATTGTCTTCATCATATCTGCAGGCGAGATGTAAAGCCCTTTTTTAGACATCGCATCTGGCAGGCTGGTATAGCTCTTAATGCCCGAGGTGTGATTAAGCAGTTGCTCAACCGTAACGGTCTTCCCGGGAGTTGAGAATTCTGTAAGATACGTTGTGATGTCGGCCTTCAAATCAATCTTGCCTTGTTCAGCAAGCTTCAAAATAGCGGTTGATGTAAATTGCTTCGTGATCGATCCTATCCGAAACACCATGTCGGGTGTTACAGGCTTATCCGGACTGATACTCGCAAGGCCGTACCCTTTTCTGAAAATAACCTTATCATCCTTTGCAACCAGGATGGCAGCCCCGGGCTGATTTGCCGGATACTTTTCATTCATAAATTTATCGATATCCTCTGTAACCGTCTGCGCCTGAGCAAGGGAAACAAAAAACAGGATTAAAAGAAAGAAGATTGTTTTTTTCATGATGGGTGGGGTTTGATATTGTCTGACGCAATCTGTCACATGTGCGTTGCACCGATTACTAAAATTAGCAATAAAAAAGCCGGGCTGATTGCTCGGCCCGGCTTTTTGTTATGTGATTAATGATCTAGTCCTTAATTTTTTTCTCTTCGTCAACCTTTGGTTTGTTGTCGCGATTTGCGATTTCCCAAGCTGCGAAGAACACGGTCTGAGCACGTTTCTCCAGCAAATCAAATTCAATTTTTTCAACTTGATCGCTTGGCTTGTGGTAATCTTCGTGGATACCATCAAAATAGAAAATAATCGGAATGTTCTTCTTTGCGAAGTTCCAGTGATCAGAGCGGTAGTACAAACGTTCAGGGTGATTCTGATCGTTGTAGGTGTAGTCAAATGCTATGTTCAGGTTAGCCTTATTTGTTGCTTCACTTAATGTGTGCAGATCAGCAGAAAGTTTATCAGAACCGATTACATACACATAGTCACCTTCTTTGTGTTGAGGATCTCTGCGGCCCACCATGTCGATGTTTAAATCAACTACGGTGTTAGCCAACGGGAAGATTGGATGCTCTGAATAATACTCAGAGCCCAGCAAGCCTTTTTCTTCACCCGTTACGGTCATGAATAAAATGCTTCTGCGAGGGCCTTTGCCTTCTTTCTTCGCTTGTGCAAATGCTTTTGCAATTGCTAAAACAGATACGGTTCCGGAACCATCATCGTCAGCACCATTATTGATCAAATCGCCAGTACCGCTTTTCAGCTTACCTACGTGATCGTAGTGTGCAGTAATAACTACAAGTTCATCTTTCTTATCTGTTCCTTCCAGGTAGCCTAACACGTTATCGGAATACGTGGTCTTAACTTCAGTGGTAACTTTGTACTGAACGTTAGCACCTTTGAATTTCTTCAACGCACCTTTTTTAGGATCGGCTGCGGTTGCATCCTTCAGCTTTTGCATGGTTGTGTTAAAGATTTTTTCAACAGTTACGGGAGATACCAGCATGGTTACCGGTGCAGTTCCAGCCTGAGGCTTAGTCAAACTTAATCTACCGCCACCCATAAAGCTCTTAAACTGTCCTGTTAAGTTGTCAAACTCAGCGAGTGTTTCGTTAGCACACACAATAATCATTTTGGCACCTTTTTCCTGCGCCATTTTAACAGCTGGATTATTGCGGGTGCGTAGTTCTTTAGCCAGCAGAACAACAGCTTTATCTTTCACATCAACCTGGTTGAACTCAGCTTCAGTTCCGTAGCCAATAAATACAACGGGTAAAGAAACTTCTCCACCTGAATCGCCTGTACCAGTGTATATGACGCCCGAAAAATTATCAAGCCTGGTTTGGCCAACTTTTAAATAAGCCTCGCCTGTTGAGCTTGCGTATAATTCAACTGGCTGGTAATAGCTGCCATTCACTGGGCCTTTAAAACCCAACTCCTGGAAATGCGCAGCAATGTAAGCCGCTGCCATTTTTTGCCCACGCGTACCGGTTTCACGGCCTTCAAGCGCGTCCGAGGCTATAATGGATAAATCTTCTTTTAGTCCTGCTGCGTTAATCTGGCTGCTGTATTTTTTAGCATCCGGATTCTGGGCGTTAACCGTAAGGGTAAGCAGCAAAGCCCATCCTAATATTATTTTAAACTTCATGCGTAAGGTTTTTGTTATAGGTCAAATATCATCAGATTTTTGACATTTCAGCACCCAAAACATGAAGGGTGAACGCATTTTTACGGGAGTGGTAAGAATATCTATGGATTTTACCGACTGTCTGTTAATTGTGTTCCGACTCCTTTACCTTTGTGCCTGATTTTTGATCCACTACGAAAAACCACTGTTTCTGATATGCAAATCGACTCCCAGTACCAAGAAAAGTTCGAATCTCGCCACAATGCCCCGGATGCAAAACAGGTAGAAGAAATGTTAAAGGTTGTGAAGGCCAGCTCAGTTGATGAGCTGATCGGCCAAACGGTTCCTGCCAACATTCGTCTTAAAAAACCATTGAATCTTCCGGCTGCGCGAACCGAGTTCGAATTCCTGAAAGAGTTTAAGACGCTTGCCTCAAAGAACAAGATCAATAAGTCCTATATCGGGATGGGCTACTACCCGAACAATACCCCTAGTGTTATCCTCAGAAATATTTTAGAAAATCCAGGCTGGTATACAGCGTATACTCCCTATCAGGCAGAGATCGCACAAGGCCGTTTGGAGGCTTTGATCAATTATCAAACGATGGTGATCGATCTAACCGGAATGCAAATTGCCAATGCATCGTTGTTGGACGAAGCAACCGCTGCTGCGGAAGCGATGCACCTACTCTACGCTTCACGCAAAGCATCAAAAAAGAATGCACATAAATTTTTCGTAGATAAGAATGTTTTCCCGCAGACAATTGATGTGTTACTCACACGTTCTGCACCCATTGGGGTTGAACTTGTAGTGGATGATATTTCAAAGCTTGACATTACCGATCCAAACCTGTTCGCAGTATTTATTCAGTACCCAGACAGTAATGGAGCGATTAAAGATCATACTGCATTTATCCAGACCGCACACGAACGTGATGTGTTTGTTGCCTGTGCTTCCGATTTGTTAGCCTTAACATTATTAAAATCACCAGGCGAAATGGATGCTGACATTGTTGTCGGTTCAAGCCAACGCCTCGGAGTTCCGATGGGTTATGGCGGACCACACTCTGCGTTCTTTGCAACGAAAGAAGATTTCAAGCGTCAGATGGCTGGAAGAATTATTGGTGCCTCGATCGATGCGCAAGGCAATCCGGGTTACCGTATGGCATTGCAGACGCGCGAGCAGCACATCCGCAGAGAGAAAGCAACGTCAAACATTTGTACGGCACAGGTACTGCTTGCTGTAATGGCAGGAATGTACGGTGTGTATCATGGACCCAAAGGCTTGAAGAAAATTGCAGGTCGGGTTCACGGCTTAACAAAAATGCTGGAAGGCGGATTAACGGCTTTGGGGTTAAAGCAAGTTAACGAACACTACTTCGATACGTTGAAAGTTTCTGTTAGCGATAAAAATGCAATCCAGAAAGCTGCTTTAGCGCAAGGAGTCAACTTTCGCTACTTCAATGATAATCATGTGGGGATCGCATTGGATGAAACTACCACACAAGAAGATGTTCAAACTATTCTCAACATTTTTGGTGGGAAGAGTACAGCAAAAGCTAACGATACAATTAACTGGCCTTCATCGCTCGTAAGAACTTCTTCCTTCATGACGCACCCGGTATTCAGCTCTCATCACTCTGAGCATGAAATGCTGCGGTACATAAAAAGATTAGAGAACAAAGACCTTTCCATGGTTCACTCCATGATCTCCCTGGGATCATGCACGATGAAGCTGAATGCGACTACCGAAATGATCCCGGTTACATGGCCTGAACTTGGAAACATTCACCCGTTTGCCCCTGCTGATCAGGCGCAAGGCTATGCCGAGCTGACTAAAAATCTGGAAGCATGGTTAGCAGAGATCACCGGCTTTACAGCTGTTTCATTACAACCGAATAGCGGTGCACAAGGCGAGTACGCTGGCTTGATGGTGATCCGTGCCTATCACGCAAATCGCGGAGATCATCATCGTACGGTATCATTAATCCCTGCATCGGCACACGGAACAAATCCTGCCAGCGCGGTAATGGCTGCGATGGATGTGGTGATCGTGAAATCTGACGAAGAAGGAAAGATTGATGTGGCCGATCTGAAAGCAAAAGCCGAACAATATAAAGACAAGCTTTCCTGTCTGATGGTAACGTATCCATCCACACACGGTGTGTTTGAAGAGTCCATCGTTGAAATCTGTGAAACGATTCACACGCATGGCGGTCTGGTGTATATGGATGGCGCAAACATGAATGCACAGGTTGGATTAACCTCGCCTGCCAATATTGGGGCAGATGTTTGTCACCTGAATCTTCATAAAACATTTTGTATTCCGCACGGTGGCGGTGGCCCGGGCATGGGACCAATTTGTGTGAACGATAAGTTAAAACCTTTCCTTCCGGGACATGCGGTTGTTAAAACCGGTGGCGAAAAAGCAATCAATGCAGTTTCAGCAGCACCTTGGGGAAGCGCCAGCATTCTGACAATTTCTTACGCGTATATCGCGATGATGGGCGGAGACGGATTGACCAACGCAACAAAGCTGGCCATCCTGAATGCGAACTATATCAAAGAACTGTTGAGTCAGCACTACAAAATCCTGTACACCGGTACGCACGGCCGTTGCGCGCACGAAATGATTGTTGATTGTCGCGATTTCAAAAAGTCTGGCATTGAAGTTGAAGATATTGCTAAACGATTGATGGATTACGGCTTCCACGCGCCTACTGTATCATTCCCGGTTGCCGGAACGCTGATGATCGAACCAACCGAAAGTGAACCGAAACAGGAGTTGGATCGTTTTTGTGAGGCATTGATTGAAATCAGAAACGAAATTCGTGAAGTGGAAGAAGGTAAAGCTGATAAAGAAAACAACGTACTGAAGCACGCTCCCCACACGGCAGCCGTGATAACAGCGGATGTTTGGGATCGTCCATACGGAAGACAGAAAGCAGCGTACCCGCTTCAGTTTGTGAAGGAAGCGAAGTTTTGGCCATCGGTGAGCCGTATTGATAATGCCTACGGTGATCGTAACCTAGTTTGCAGTTGCTTACCGGTTGAAGAGTACGCGAAGAAAGAAAGTGTAGAAGCATAATGAAGAAATTACTTGCAGCATTGATTTTACTGGGTTGTGCCTTACCGGGCACAGCCCAGAATAAATACACCGGGTTTCCCTCGTTGATCTGGCCGAAGCTTTACGACATCAAGTTTGAAAAAGCAAAAGACAAGCTGGGTGAGTATGACAAGCCGGTGTTCAGCGCAGCTGCAAAAGCATTGAATGGAAAAGTTGTTACCCTTCCGGGTTATATGATCCCATTTGAAACT
>Ga0209174_10000806_pt1 | contig 22830 bp, 11 predicted proteins | sample JI91814BDNA_FD_187505 | JGI IMG/M metagenome (GOLD analysis project Ga0209174, IMG submission 187505) | Wastewater effluent complex algal communities from Wisconsin, to seasonally profile nutrient transformation and Carbon sequestration -... | ecosystem: Engineered > WWTP > Effluent > Algae...
ATGCAATCTATCTATGAACAGACAGGAGCTAAACTTACCCCTAGAAAGATGTATTTTGCCCTTCTCCTAGCTAATGGTTTCCCTCCTGAGGTTGCTATTAGCATGGCACATCAGGAAAAGAAACCTAAGCTCCTCAAGCTGAGGATGTTTGAGTATATGACTTGTCCACAAACCTTATATTATTTCAGATATGTAGCTATCAATATGGGAACATTAAAAGAAGAACTAGAAAAGAGAGGCATAAGCAATAGTAGCATGGCAGAGCGCATTGTTCAGTTAATGGATAATGAAGAAGCACCTGCTGTTATTAGAAAGTTTGCCCTTGAAACAGCAATCAAAGCATTGGATAATGTACCAATGCAACAATTACCTAATCAGCAGCCTCACTATTTACCCCAAGGAATGAACCTTGAAGGATTAAAAGAGAGGCTGCAGCTTAAAGCAGTAGAAGTACAAGGATAATCTTCTATTCACATAGTTTCCCAATCATACACCCTTACAGAATCAGCTTCTTGCTGTGTTTTGTAAGGGTATTTTTTTTGTTGAATAGCTATCTTGCTGAGTTTGATTTCTTTCTCTTCATTGATTGTTTGATAATCAATAGTAGGTGGTTTTTTTACCCTTAGCATTGCCATAGAGAGAGAATCAGCCTCATCATCATGGGAGCTTACACCCAATAGCCTTAACTGTGCCCAGGCATCCATACAAGCCTTGCTATTAGCATTAACAATAGTAGTTCTATGGGATTGCATAATAGGTAACAATGCGTGCTTAATCCTTTCCTCTTTCTTTAATTGGTTGGTTGGTATCTCTTCTATGATTCTAATAGGTGGATAATAGCTCCCTTTTACTTGAGCAGCTTTCTTTTGCTCTTGTATGTATCTGCGTAGCTCTCTTGCTACCAATGATTGGGTAGCTGTACACTCAGCTATAATATCAGTGATGTAATACCTGAATGCCATTCTCTCTGCTTCATTGATAATCCCTTTCTTCATTACAGCTTGAGAGCCAAAGACCCTTTCATTGTCATACATATCCATCTTATTAGCATAACCTTCTAAGAACATAGGGAAACAAACCCCATTCTTCTTATCACTATGCACTGCTTGGGCTGTATAACCATCATAGCCTGGAACAATAGGATACGCATGACAATAGCCTCCTATCATTATAGCTGTGTTGTCTGATGCTGCTTTCTCTGAGGCTGCTATATCTATGCCTATTGCTCCATTAAATACTCCCATCCATGTATAACCCTGGTATTGGAACTTGCACCATAGCTGATTGTAGTGTTGCTCTACTTCAATAGCACTAAAGGTAACTAAGTTCTCGGTAAAGGCTTCATCCTCCGGTGATTGGAGTATGTGCATCATCTCTTGGTAGAATTGATTCAATCTTCCACCTTCAAACTTATCTTTATACATGAGCAATACATACTCTAAGCCTAATCTATCTCTCCATGATAGACTTTGACATTCATCATGTAAGCGCTGTATAATATGCCTCTCAGGTAATACTAATGTACGTCTGTCATAATCAATAGTACAGTAAGAAAGTGCCCTAGAAAGGTCAGCTTCACTAATAAGAGGGTATTTCCTCCCATACCATTGACCATTGTTTTGTACATCAACTAAAACAGTATCAGCATGAACGACGGTGCCAATAAGAACAATCTTCCCTTTTTGACTATCCACTGTATTCACTGCCTCTGCACCAAACCAAAACCTAGTCTTTTCCCTTGTCTCTTCAGTCAAAACACTCTTTTGAGAATAAATATCATCAGCAATAAGCAAGCTAGGACGCATCCCTACGTTAATCCCCCTAATCTGTTGACCCGAACCTAAGCCAGCCACAAAAGAGCCATTAGCCAGCTTAAACATTGACCTACGCCATACTTGGTCAAGAAAAGGGTCATCAGGAAGAGAACGAGGAGTTAAATCACCAAAATAAGAAGCCAGAAGCCTATTAGTACTTAGCTCTGACCTAATGTTAGTAGTCATACGCTCTGCTGCTGTATTAGTCTCAGAAACTATTAGTACAAACTCCTTCTCATGCTCTATTACATCTTTATACTCTAAGCCTTCTTCATCCCTAAATATACAGAGCATTGGCAAGCCTGTGGTTACTAGGACATATAAGGGAAAGACATAAGAGAAGTGTGTAGTTTTAGCCCCTTCTCTGTGTACAAGGTTATACATCTGCCTATCAGGTCTATATCTTCTTTGAGGGCTATACAGGTCAAGAGCATCTCTCATCATCCAATAGTGCATAAGGGATTGAGAGTTTTCTTTACATGGTGGTAAAAAATCTCTAGCAAAACGTAAAACCCCTAAGTCCTCAAAGTTCTCAGGGGTTGCTGTATTGTCTAAATATGCTTCAATGGGTAGCATTTATGCCTCCTTCTTAGGACGACCACCCTTGTTTTTAAGGCTTGTTGATATAAAAGAGGGGTTTTCATCAAGGATAATATCACTTACTACCAATGGGTCAACTTGTGGTGTTTGAGGTGTTATAGCATTTATATCAGCCAACTTAATAGCTGGAAGATACTTTGCTGCTTCTTCAGCACTCACAAAGCCCTCAAATGCTACCTTCTCTGTGCTTAATACCTGTAAGTTCTTATGGTCATCCACAAAGATTACATGGTATTCATTCTCTTTCTCTTTGACATCTAATGCTAAGAATCTTCCTGATGTGAAGTTCTCTGCACGTACTGTCTCTGGATTGCGGAAAGCCTTTTCTTTAAGGCTTATCACTGCATAGTATTGGCTACCAAACATTATCTCTTCTCCTTGTATAATAAATTAAGAGGGTTTCGTTCTGCCATGACTTCAGTTGCTTTTTTCTTGGCAGTTCTATCCCTTTTGGTTGATTTCTCCTCATTCTTATATGCTCCATATACTTCTATCCCAGGTCTCAATAATAGACTATTGAATGTTTCTACTCCATAGATTGAACCTAAGAACTCATTAGCCATCATTGCTTCCCTCTTATTCAATGACTTCATAATGACTTGCTCTTGGTCAGGGCTATCACTATAACCATTGCCTATTACCCCTTTAGCTATCATAAAAGCCATTGCATTGCCATAGATAGCATCAAGCAAGAGCTGGCTAGCAGAGCCTAAGCCTTTACCCATACCAAGTGACATAGCTATATTGGAAGGGTCTGCTAACAATGCGTCAACATACGTTTGAGCCTCTTTCTTAGTCCATGCTTTGGATTCTAGCTTAGATTGCAAAGCATCTTCATCTATCATATTAGAAACTAATTGTACGGTCATGTTTGTCAACAAAGCTATTGTAGCACTATACATACTATCAAAGCCTGTATGCTCTTGCATCTCTTTTAGCAAATCATCTATTTTGAATATCTCTGGAGTATTCCTTAAAAAAGAGCTTACTGAACTTGCATCGTCATCATCTTCAAAACGGGCAAGCAATAAAGGCAAACCAAAAGCAAACATAGTTTTCCCCGCACCCAAAATAGAAGCCCATTTGAGTTTCTTTTGGAAGCTATTCAAATAGGGGTATTCATTCAAGCTCTCTACATCTATTATCTCATCTTGGGTGCCCATCATTGGGTTGCCCTCAATATAGCGTATATTGCTCTTTACCCCTGTTTGTCCTTCTAATGCTCCTGCACCTTTCCCATACTGAAACGTTTGAGAAGGGAAATATTGTGCTACATCATGGACAAATGATTGAACATTGGCGTTCTTCATTATGTCATTCCAATAATAACTGTTGACTGTTTTCCTAAAGCGGCTGTAAAGGCTTAAATAGCGCCCTAATTGAGTTCTTTCTAGTATGTTCCTATTGCCATATTGACCAGTAGCTAATTGAGACAGCTTATTGATAGAGCGTCCCTTAGCAACATCAGTAATGTTTTGAGAAAGACCCAAAGCATTTAAGGTAGTTAAAGAAACAGTATCAGCAACACGCTTAGACAATGTTTCTGAACGTGGGATGATTTTAGCTTTAGAGTTTTCCATGAGAATATCTTTTCTATATTCCCAACGCAAAGATTCTGCTTCTTCCAAGGTCATGCCTGTTGAATCAAACCATTGATTAACTAATGGTTCATATCCATATTCTACCAATGCTTGTTTGAGCTTTTGATAGTATGCAGGGTTAGCTTTTCTTGCCTTAAACTTCTCTTGCAGGTATGGCACTAAGGTCTCTGCAATAGCATTGACATCATTATTACTCAATAAGCCTTGTGCATGACGTTTTTTAACAGCAAGGAAGTCTTTAACAATGTTATCAGGGTTTTGTGAGAACTTCTCTAGGAATCGCAGTGCCTCTGTACGACCAGTTAGTGATATATCTTTATCTTTGCTATATTCTTTGTCCAAGCCTATTTCTTCTGCTGTAAAGCTAGGGAGAGACTGTAATTCTTTCAATGATGTTTTGTCTTTGGAATCATTTACCTTCAAAGCAATAGATAGCGATTCATTCAAGCCAAGGGTGTTGATAGATTCTCTGTAAGAAGAAAGAATGTTGTTAAGGCTTTTTGTCCCCAATGAAGCATAATACTGATAGATATAAAACCCGCCCAAGCCAAACAAAGCAGCTTGAGCGTCCACATGACCAGTAGCACCAGCCACACCACCTGCCATGCCTAAAATAGCAGCATGAGCTAATTTAGAAAAACCTAAATATCCTAAATACACAGAAGAAGCTACCAGTGCTTTAGCCCCTGCTTCTTTTAATGCCGAAGTACTAGTCCCCTTATCAATATAATTACCAATGTTATACTCAAATGCTTGTGCTTTAGCTATTTCAGCACTTGCCATCTTGGCATATTCAGCTTGCTCATTCTCTGGCAATCTATTGTCTGTGCTCTTATAGCTATATTCTTTAGCTTTTAAGTATGCTTGTACTGCTTTGGCTGCTTCTTCTTGGACGTATGGGCTTGATATACTTCCTTCTATTGCTTCTTGTATGTTTTCATAGCCTGTTTTTAATACACCAAAGGGGCTAGGGATTGCTCTTCCTTCTACCATTTGATTGATACTGCTTGCATTAAGCATCTTAATCTTAAAGCTATTTCTATCAAAAAGAATGACCTTGTCATCATTAGTGCCTATCATGTACCCACTGGCAAACATCTCTTTAGGCTCTCCATTCATGCTTATTCTATAGCTTACTTGTAATGGAGTACCTTGAGGCATCTCACTTACTCTATCTTTATTATGCACTCTATCCCAAATATACTGGTCTCCACGCATCTCTGTAATAGAGGATAACACCTCTTCAGCTACAAAGCTATTCTCAGGCTCTTCACTAATGCCCCTAGCAAGCAACTCATGCCGTGCATCTTGCAATGAACCTCTGTATAAATGCTCTAAAGCAACAGAGACTGAAGAAAGATAAGACTTAGAAATCTGACGGCTGTATTGCTGTAATACATCACCATTGACAGGAGTAAGAAGGTCAAGGTTATCAGAGAGCAATTGCTCTTGGATAGTTCTAGGCAAGGCATGAGCAGCAATAGAAGCGGTAGCCATTAACTGAGATGTTGGTTCTGCTCCCATAGCCCCTAAAAAGCCATCTAGGGTCTTTCTAAAGCCTATCTCTTTATTCAGTTCTTTGGCTATTCCTTCAGAATTAAGCATTCTCACTTGCTTTTCTATGCTGTCATAATCTATTTCAAGGGTAACATCACCCATTTTAGCATTTCTCTCTTCTTCTTGCTTGATCAGGCTGCCTCTTGTAGCATGAATCAAAGCAGCTTCCGATTGGTGATGCTGAGGGAAATAAGAAACAGCCCACTTATAGTGAGGGTTAAGCATTGCTTCACCTGTCTCAGGGTCAATAGCTCCACTATCAGGGTTCAAAGAAGTAAGAAGGAGTATCTTCTCTAAGAAAGCCCTCTTATTATCCAATTCTCCTGATACACCTTCCATACCATTTTGCACCAACAATGCTTGCAATGACTTTAATTGCTCATTCATTGCCTTAATGTTGTTTTCTTGCTCTAACTGCCACATCAGTTTAGCAGTAAAAGCCTTGCTCATCTCATGCAAATAGGGCTGAGTAGCTAAGAGCTTGCTAGCTTCATTCGTATCTGCTGTTGCTATAATAGCATTCTTAATAGCTCTAGCGGCTGATTCTACCCCTTGAGTAGCATCTTCCATCATATCACCCATAATAGTAAGATTCTGCCCTAATGGGTGCATGGGGTCTTCTACAAAGCCTGTACTGATACTTACTATTGGTACTCCATTCTCCATTCTCCCTTCTATGGATATACCTGCATCTGTAATAAGGCTTGCAAGCATTTTAAGCGTCTTCCCTGCATTAAAACGTTCATCCCTTGATATAGATTCAAACTGCTTTTCAAAGTCTGCTATACGCCTTTCTGTGGCTCTTTCCATTTCATAGCTTTTGGTACGCTCAATATCAGCAGCTTCTACAAATTGAACAGAAGGAGAATACTGCTTGAAATAAGGGCTTACATCCACATCAGCTATGTTATCAGCTTCCAATAAGTAGTTCTGGAAATCAATAACCTTTGTTCCACCATTACCATCAGGGACAGATAACTGATAGAAACTATCATGGCTATTACTAGGCTTATACCAAGAGGAATATCTATCAACAATACTCCTGCTTGTTCCCCTTACCCCTGGGTTCATCCTACGCATGGAAGCCATGAAAGGACTAAGGTTTCTTACCTTGTCTATTTTAGATTGTTTAAGGCTTGCTTGCTGTATGTCTGCCCATAGACTATACACATCTTTCAATGTCCCTAATTGAGCAGCTTGTTTAGCTTGGTTATCCCTAATATGCTCATTGGTAATAAAAGCATTACGCTTCTGCAATTGAGGGGATAAAGCAGCAATAGAAGCAGCTATATTAGCCCCTATAATCATACTTGGGGTAAGAGCATCAGCATTAAGACTATTGTAAGCCTTCTCCCCTATCTTCTTCTTTAGCTCAGAACGAAGGAAGCTATCTATTACTTCTGGCTTGCCTACATCTAATGGCTGTAATCCCTGCTCTTGTGCATAACTGGCTAAAGCTGCATCAAATCTCTTCTGAGGGGATAATAAAGGATTAGCCCCCATGCCCATCTTCCATGAGCTAAGAGCGTCCACAGTCGTTCTAAAGGGCTGTAATAACCTTCCCCAATCCTTTGCAAAAGATTCCTTAGAAAGAGCCTGCGTAGTATAAGAAGAAGGTAAAAGAGTAGTAAAATCATTTAACTGAGATATAGCAGTCTCCATATCTATATCCTGAGAGCTAAACTGCACCCCATCAGTTCCCTCTTCGTACTGAGGCCGTACCTGCTTTTCAGAGGCTATCTTCTGTAATTGCTCATGGTATTCCTTATCCTTTACTTTACATAATTGGGCTTCCGCTGCCTCACTTAATATGTCTAAAACTGGCTTGCCTTGCACCGTAGGGGTGATGCCATTGGCAAGGTATTTCTGCAATAAAAGAGTTCCTGCTTTACTATAACCAAAGACTGTTTGTTTGATAGAATTGACAAAATTCTCAAATTTATTTACAGCATTATTTGCAGTCTTTTGACTAGCTATAAACTGCATCAGTGCTTCGTTCCCTGCCTCAGTGTCTGCTTTGTTAATTAAGTCAGAAATACCCAAATTTGAATCAATCTTATGTAAAGTTCGGGCTATTTTCTGCTTTTCTTGATTTACTATGTAGTTAGCTATCTCTTTCTGAGAAATCTTCCCTACAAGCATTTGCCCAGCTACTTCAGCTAGTGGATAAGTTGTTGATAATGCAGTTTTGCGAATAACATGGTCAATTATATCAGTAAATATAGCTTGTTTTTCATCATTATTGAAATTTAATGCACTAATAACTGGCATCCCTATATTAGTATTCTTGTCAGGCTGTACTAACATAGCCTCTATCATAGCATTCAGAGCATGGGTCTTATTCGTTTCTGCCATATAGTTATTAGCTTCCCCTTGCTTCACATACTCTTGGCTCATAAGACTTAACCACCCTACTTTATTCATAAGTAAGGGGTTTACGTCCTTTGCTTCACCATTGACTTCAACATTGAATATCTTGTCTAAAGGCAAATGAATTGCATTAGCAGTTACCTTAGCGTAGGGAAAGTTCTTTTGTACCCCTTCTTGCGTATAACCTTGATAGATATTGGTCAAAGTATCAGGGAACTCAAAGATAGCCATAGGCTTCTCACCAAAGCCAGTATCAGGGTTTCTATTGACATACAAGGACATCTTGAAGCCTTTAGAAGCTACATCAATAGTCTTTTGATTCTTGAGTACTGCTTTAATAGGCAATGCTAAAGGGTTATTCTCTGTATAAAGTGCTTGTTTATTGCTATCCAAAGCATACAGCATAGCTGCTTTAGTATTATCAGAGACTATCATTCTCTGGATAAGAGGCAGATGCACATTAGAGGTTGATTGCTGGTTAGCATTAACAAACTCAAAGACCTTAGAATAGTCAGCCTCTAGGTTAGCAGTGTCCATTGCTCTGAATAAGCCTAAAGCATAATTAACTGCTATGTTGGCTTGTGTTTGCACTGTTTTAGATAGCCCTTTGGTATCACTATCCTGCATTTGAGCTAGTGAGGTTTCTGCTATACTGGAAGCACCTACTTGGAGGGTGTTTTTCAATGGGATAGGTGTTATGCCCTCAAGAGGAGCCAAGCCCCTAATGCCAGCCTCTTGTGTGGTTGGTTCTTGAGGTATAGCCACTTGAGACAGCTTGCTAACTGTGCTAAAGACACCTTCACTTTTACCTCCTATGGTTTTACTGATACTACTTGCTTTTGCTTGTTTATAGAATGAAGCTGCTTGCTTTGAATCACCCTTATAGTCATTTAAGAACATCTGGGCAATATAGTCTTGTACATCAATCTTATAGGGGTGATTGCTGAATATATCCACAGCCCCTTCTTTGCCAAAGGATAAATGGAATATCTGTTTAAGCAACGAGCTATCATTAGGGGCAATGCCTTGAGCAACTTCTTTCTGCCTGTTGATTAAGCCATAGTTAGAAGCTGCTGCTGCATTACCTATTGCTTTGTTAGAATAAAAGCCTCTGGCTGCATTACCATAGCCATAATGCAAAGGAGAAAGAACAGGCATATCTTGAGGCTGATAGATGTTAGTCATTGCCTCTAATAGCTGCTCTGCGCCTACTTCAGGGCTAGTGCCATCAAAGGGTAAAAATCCCTTCTGTGCTAATGGTGCGTACTTCTCCCATATCTTTTGAGCCATATACTTTCTGGCTGGCATGGTCTCTACTTGATTATTCAAAGGGTGTGTGTATGCTTGCATATGTGAACGTAAGCCATTCTTCCCATCTACCTTCCTAGGCACATACATCTGCTTAAAGCTAGACTGGTCTTGTTTGTCTGCCTTATCTATCATCTCCTTTACATCTATTAGCATCTTTTTACCATGAGCCTTGTGAGCTTCATTATGGGTAAGTAAGTCATGGAAAAGGTCAAAGGTATTGATACCTTGTTTCATCCATGTATCATCACTAAGCATAATACTGGCTTTATCAATATCATGGTCTCTGCCTTGTACCTTTAGCATTAGCTCTTTGTTATAGGTCATCGTGCCTTTATGGTCACTAATGCCTACAATAGTCATAGGAGCCATGTCAGAGGTGTCTGTCATAGGGATAATAGTAAGGATAACCTTATCACCTATTTTAGCTTTCAGCTTCTTAAACATATCATAGCCAATGGATATGCCTTGTCCATTATCCTTAAATGCGCCAGTAGCTTCATCTACCTCACCATTTAGTACTTTGTCTAATGCTGCTTGGTCAAGCGTTCCATCAGGGAGTTTAAGGTAATCTGCCACATCAACCTCAAAAGGCTCACCATCAACCTCTAAAGGAGTTCCATTAAGAGATTGGGTAAGTATATGCTTTGCCCTTGCTACATCTAACTGCGCTCTAGCTACATCAGGTACAAGAGTAAGCAATGCACCTCTTCCTTTGATAGAAGCTACTTTCTCATGCTCTTTAGCAAGCATACTGAAAAACTTTGTATCTTCTCCTGCTTTTTCATAGCCGGTAATGGTAGTGAGTTTGCCACTAGAGTTCTCAAAGAGAGAATCAGACATAAGGAAGAGTGGACCAAGAGCAGGGATATTGACCGTCTTTTCACCTGTTTCACTATTGGTTATTAGTGCTTTTTTAAGCAACTGATAATCTAGTATATCTTGCTCAAGACTAGCATTGGAGAGGTCTTGTATCTTTTCTTCCATGCCTTTAAGCATCTCTTCTAGGGTGAAAGCTATGTCAGAAGTGTTAAGGGCCGAATTGCCCTGTAATGCTCCTAGTATTTGAGTATAACCATTCCATAGCCTATCTCTTTTTAATGCTCCATGACGCTGTATTCTATCAGTAATGATTTGGAAAGCATTATTATTGCCATAGCCAGCCTCTTGAAGCCTAGCCTCCAAAGCAGGATTAGGGTTTAAGCCATTCAATCCATTAGGGTCAATCAAGGGATGACCTTTGTAGAGTAATTGAGCAGGTAAGCCGCCAGATTCAGGCTTTTTGGTGCTAGGGCTAATAGAATCCATCCATTGCAAGCCCTCTAATCCTGTCAGGGGTATCTTTACTAAGCCATGACCAGCATTAAGAGCCATGACAAAGGGGTGCAATGGGCTGTCAAAGGTTTCCTTGTCTTGTGTTATTATTGCATATCCATCTGTCTGCTTAAACTCTTCTGGGGGCTTAATCTCACCATTAACATATTCTCCTGCTATTGCACCTTTGGCGTCCATGACCATTCTTTTACCATAGAGGTCAGTGGTCTTGACATTCTTAGTTCCAATATACTTAGCTCTACTCTTTAATGCTGAATCAGGGATGATGTATTGAATGTTAGCAGCTTTCATCAGGTTCATAAACTGCTTTAGTTCTTGATACACAGGGCTTACCCCTTCAGCATCAGCAAAATAGGAGGCAAAGTTATTGCTATTCAAATCATCAAACCTGTGGATAGCTTGCTTGAAATTGACTGCCCCATTCTCTAAGCGCTGATGACTATGGGTCTTATTGCTTTTACCCTCTTGACCGCCTAGTAAGGTGATAAAGTCTTGGGTCTCTTCATTAACATTCAATACTCCACCATCTATGGTAGCATCAGTAAGGACTTTAGCTAGATTGGGGAACGCTGCTAGTATCTTATCAGCCTTCTTAGTATTAAGCACAAAGCCTCTTGCTACAATCTCTTGCCCATTATCTTCCAAGCCATACATATTCAGCTTATTGTTGTAATAGACTGATTGAGCCTGAGGAAGCATAAGGAACTGCTCTCTTGTGAGTGGGAAGCTATTAGCCCCAATAACCCCACGCATATACTTCTCATTAGCTTTTGCTATCTTTAATTGGCCAGTGGTAGGGTCTGCTTTATCAATAGTCTTAATCCTATCAAAAGCAGGGTCAATATGAATGTGCATCAAGCTATCAATAATAGACTGTGTTTTGCCTATCAAGTAGTCTTGAGTAATATCTTCTTTGGTATCAGGTAAAAACGCATAACCCTGTAATACTTCTTTATTCACATACTCTTCTAGCTCTTGTACGAAGGATTGCTTTTTGCTTTCTACTACTTTCCCCTCTTTGTCTGTAACAGGCTCAGGGACTTTATTCAGTTCTTCTATCAGTTTCTTTATATCAGCTTCATCTAAGCCATAATCATTCATAGCTTTCTTATCAACAATAACCTGAACATCATTGCTATTAGGTTTGCCCTTATAGTTAATGAAGTTTAATGGGTTAAGCTCTCTGCCACCAACGAAGGTTTTGACTTTGGAGTAGGTATAAGGCTTATCATAATTACTAATAAAGTAATTGATAAACATCTTATTCATTCCTTCTATGCCCTTTTTCACCTTATTGGTATCTCTGATATAGTCTCTCATATCAAGCAAGGCTGCTCCACCCTTGTCAGCATGATTCCATAAGAACCACCCTTGATTAAGGAGGTCAGTAGCTACCGTAGGCATAGCTTGATAGATTTTTGGGTCCCACTTAGCTTCTTCTAGTTGGTTGTATCTGCCTGTTTCTGTATCTATGTTGTTCTTTGTTACCGACGCAGGGACAAGGCTTCCTTCTTTTAGCTCAAAGTCAGCAGGAGTTTCTACCGTCAGAGAGGAAATCTCATACTTAGCAGCATCATGGAGTGCTTCAATAAGGGGAGAATCTTCTAAGGGAGAATCTAAACCATTGTCTGCAAGACTTTGAGTAATGTAATCCAGCTTTTGAAGAAAGTTTTCATAGTTAGCTCTTTTTAGTCTGTACCCGCCAGCAGGCTTATTGATAGTGCTTTTAGGGTTAGCTCCACCAATGCGCTTGGGGTTGTTATCTACTCTCACAGCAGCTGTATGACTAGTTTGGTTGCCATCTATAGTAATGACCACATTAGATTGCTGACTAGGTTCATACCCTTGAAACTTTACCCATACTTTGGTAGCAAATCTCTCTGCTGTGTCTTTCTCTTCTTGGCTCATTGGTAAACCAGCTTTCTCCATTTGCTTAGCCCTATGACCAACAAAAGAAGAAATAAAAGAATCAGGGTGAAAGAATTTACCCTGGGGAGAAAGGAAAGCCTGATAAACCTCTTGGACAGTCTTTAAGTTGTAATACTCCTGCAGGAAGGTTGGTATCTTCCTCATGTCTGCCATGTTCTCTAAGTCAAGAGCATAGTCTAAGTCCTCTTGTAAATCACTGAACTCTCTGGAAGCATACTGTATAAGCGTTTCATGGGTGTCTATCTGCTCATCAGTAATAGGCTTATTAGGGAACTCTTGAGGCAAGCCTTCTGGCTGAAGCATCTCCTGTACTTCTTGCTGGAACTGCTCTTGCTGAGCACCCTGTTCACGCTTGGTAACAGCCTGCAAAGCGGCATTGTAATACTCTTGGAAGATTTCTGCTTGTTGAACAATATCAGGAGCTACTTGATTAGCAGCTTTAGCGCCCTGAAAGTAGTTCTGCAATGGCTCAATAGCTGCTTTAAGGTTATTAGGCAAACGACCTACTAGCTTAGCAAAAGTAGATGGCTCACTCTCAATTACAGCTTCAGGGCTAGAGGATTGTTGCTTGTCTAGGGCTGCTATATGGCGCATAAGGGCAGTAGCATCCCCATTCTTGGCATATACTCTCTCAAACATTATGGAGGATAATTCTTCTAAGGCTTGCTCTTCATTAAGCCCTGAAGCTATATGCTTGTCATAAATACTCTTAATATATGGGCTTGATTCTAGTAAGCCTACTAATGCTTCGCTCTCTTGTGCTTTAAGGGCAGTTAGCTCTTGTAATGGTACAGCACTGTCATCAGTAATAGAGCCACTATCAATAGCCTGACGCAATCTATGGTTAAATTCATGAAATGATTTCTGTCCCAAAAGAGTTCTATCTTTAAGAGACTGAGAAGGAGAAGCCAAAGTGTCATCAAGGTTAAGAGCAAGGACAGAAGCAAGGACGTTCCCGTCTGCATCTTGTCTGTTAGCAAATGCTCCATATTTTATATCTCCATCTATAGTGATACTTGGGAATACTGCTAAGTTAGCTCCCTTGCTTTGTAAGAAAGCTATTGTTCCTGCTACTTCATCTGCATAGTTCTTAATAGTAGTATCATCAACAACCTCTCCCACATTCCTGGCTTCTTGCAATTGATTTGCAATAATGTTGACAGCATCATTGATGACTGTATCTACAGTCTGTGGTGGGACTGATTGAGAGGCTTTAGGCTTATTGTCAATAGGGTTGCTTTGTTGGCTAATAGGGTCACTCGCAGCATCTATGGTAGCCTTTATTTGCTTTATTTCATTGACAATATCAGCGCTAGGCTGTACACCAGTATAGCTCCCACTAGAGCCGACAGAAGTGCCCATGCTACCATTACTACTGCTACTTGTGTTGCCTTCCACGCCTTTGCTAGAAAACTGGATTGTATCACTTGGTTTCCCCTCAAATTGGTTAATAAGGTGATTTAAGGTTTGCTGCTCAGTGCTTAGGGTTGGTTTTGCTGTATCTGAAGGAGCAACTTCCTCTTGTTGTGGAGTTCCTTGTCTTGTTGCGCTTTCCTCTTTTGCTTCTTGAGGTGGCTCTTGTACTCCTTGAACGTCCTCTGCTTCATTGGTAGCCTCTTTGGTAACAAGGTTCTCTAAGGGCTGTAATTGAGCTTGTACGCCCTTCTGAATAGCTTCTGAGGTTTGTTTAGCATATTCCTGAACTGCCATTTGGTCCATTGCTTTTTTAACATCAGCAACAGAACTAAATGGTACTGTCTCCATGACTACATTCCCTGCTTTGTCTTGGATAGGCATACCAAGGGCATCCAATTTAGGGCGACGCATACGGGGAACACCCAAGCCTCCAAAGAGCATACCACCAACAATATCACCTAAGAAAGCAGTAGCGTTGTAATCAGCCAATGGATTACCTGACTTACGCAGGTTCTCAGCTAATGATTGCACTGGCTCAGCTACTCCACCTGCAATGACCGTAGAAGCCTTTTTAATAGCTTCCGCTGACTTCATTTGCTGTGCTAGGGTTTCTAATCCTATGGTTTCAATCTCTTTTAACTTGGCAACATTCTCTATCCCCTCATATATTCCTTTGTCAATGGTAGATTTACCATAGTTGTCTAATTGCTTCTTAGCCATAAACTGAGAGGCTTTTTGAGCACCTCCCATAAGGATATTTTTTACAGCAGTCTCAGCAAAAGCAAAGACAGCCCCATCTGCTACTGCATTACCAATACTCTCAGGAGTAGCTGCTTCAGGGCTAGAACGCAGCATCTCAGCTATCCCAAAGTGAATAGCACCATCTAAGGTAGCTTGGCCAGCGCCAGCAAAGGTCTTTTCAAAGACAGGAGCAATCTTATTAAAGGCTGCCATTGCCTTAGGGCTGCTTTCTGCTACCATTGCTAAGGGTTTGCCAGCAAACTTAGCTGCCTTCTCACCTACTTCTATCCCTTTCAAGAATAACTGATTGAGTTTAGGGGCTTTCTCTAGCCCTGCTTTGGTTGCACTGAGTAACTTAGGGGCTGCTTTGGTTAATCCCTCTTGCACCCCTTTAGCCGCACTACCAACAGCAGTAAGGTCAACCAATAATTCACCTGTGGTTTTAATACCACTGCCAAGTAACATTTCAGCAGGGTCTTCTACTCCCCACATATCTTTAGTCTGCTTATTTTCTCTTAATCCCCCTACACTTTGGTTTAAGCCTGTTCTGAGAGCTGTCTCATTAACATTTACTCCTGTTGGTGTTGTACCATCATCTAACAAAGCATCTAAGCCTGCACCTGCTATTGCTCCTGGGATAGCTCCTGCGCCACCAGCTAATGAACCCAATGCTCCACCTATTGCAGTAAACTTTTTCTTGTAGGCATAACCAGCAAGGTCAGACATTGCATCTAAGGTAGTCTCAGTTAAGTTCCTTTCATTTAAGGCTTTTTTATCCACCACATAATGGTCAGGATTATCAGGAGAAGGATGCAAGGGTAACTTGGGGGCTTCTGTTTCCAGAACGTCGTAAATGTTCTTGCCAGAGATAGGAACAGGTCTGTTTTTAAGGTCTTTAGCCCGTTCTGCTGCTTGGATAGAGGAAAGGATGTCATTCTTTTGCTTAATAAGGTTTTCAAGTTGTTCACCTTCTTTATCTTGGTCAGCCATAGATTCAAAAGGGGAAGAAAGAAACTCCCCAATAGCTGCTATCCTATCGCTAACACCATCATAGCCGCCATTATAGGCAGTAACAAAGTCTCCTAGCTTACTTAAAAAGCCTTTCTCTTCTGAACCTCCCAGCTTCTTTGCTAGTATCTGTTTTTGGAGTATGCTTCTTCTACCAAAAGGATCACTTGATTTCTCTTGTAAATGCTTATTTAGCCTATGTTCCAGTAAAGCACCTTCCAGCCACGCCTTTTCTTTTTCAATAGCTGACTTTGATATGGTGGCACTAGGGCTGTCCGGAGTACGCATAGGCAAAGGAGTAACATCTGTTTGAATGTCATTCTTTTGCTTCCATTCTTGAAATGATTGAAGGATATTGTTATTCTTTTGAATAAACTCATGGCTCTCATTCGCTTTTGCTACTTTCCCTTGCTCTATCCCTTGCGCTTGAGCCTCTTTTACCTTATTAGCTTGTGCCTTTTGTTCTTGATAAGGCTGCCATCCCTTTTCATAAAGCATCTTGAGAGCATACGGCTTAGCCATAGATTCATAAACACTCTCTTGGGCTAATCTGCCATAGAGGTCTTCTTCCTGTAATGCTACTGGGTTACCCTTATCATCCTTCAAGAGAGGGCTAATAAGCTGTTGTAAGTTATACCATGCTTCTTTCCCTTCTCCTTGTAGCTTCTCTTTAGCTTGGAGATAGGTTGCTTTGTCTTTTACCCCTAGCTTACGGAGTTCTTGCAGTGTCCATTCATAACGCTGGTGATAGGCAGTAGGGGAAGTTGTCGGCTTATTCGACAAGTAAGGAGCAAGAGACTGAACAGCATTCATCTCATTCAGCTTCTTGTTGGCTCTATCACCCAATGACTGCATATATTGGTAGTCTTTGTGTGCTTGCTCTGCTGCTCCAATAGGTAACTTCCCTTGTAGCTCATCGGCTGCCATCCTATTCTTTAGAATCTCAAAGGGTAGCTTTGTAGGATTGACCTTGTTATTCTGCACCATAGAATAAGGGTCAAAGGTCTTCATTATATCCTGCTTTTGAGTAAGAGGATTATATTCCTTTGTTTGATTGTAAGGGTCAAACTTATTCTGAGGTAACTCTACTCCATCGGGCAAGCCTATATCTACCTTACGAGCGCTAAAGGGTGTTTCCTCAGTAGCAAATGGTCTCTGCTTACTCATTTCTTTAATCCCTTTTTAATACGTTTAGCAGCATTAAGCAAGCTATCTTGACGCTTCTGGTCAAATACTTGGTTATAGTTAGGTGCTGATGAAGGGTCTGCATTGCCTACTTGACGTTGTTGACCTTGGACAGCACTAAGGTCTCTTGATTGTGCTGCTCTTGTAGTAGCTGCTGGTAAAGTATTATCTGCTGCCCCTGTTGCTCCTCTATTAGCTATTCTACCTCTTAATTCATCAGTATATTCCCTTACATCTGCTCCTGCGCTAAAGACTATTTTGCCTCTGCTATCTACTTTTACTCCTCTTACCTTGCCGTTGGTAACATCTTCTAAGAAGCGTGTTCCTTCCAAGTCTGCTGGCTCTGCTTCTGTACCAAAAGCTACTCTACCGTTACCATCAACAGTAGCTTTGTTACCACTTAGGAAGTTCATGCTAGTTCTCTCAGCTGCTCTATCTGCTGCTGCTGCTGAACCACGTGTTTCTTTTCTTGATTGGTCAATCGTTTGATTATTGCTAAAGGAAGCAGAAGAAGATTGTTGCACATTCCCACCGCCCACTTGCCCTTGCATCTTAGGCTGCATGGTTTGTTGGTTGTATGCTCCATACCGTGCTTCTGTTTGCTTCTCATCCATTGCTCCTCTGCGCTCTTCTGCTGTTGGTCCTTCTGTTATACCAATACCTCTTTGCACATCCCCTTGAATACCATACATAGCATTACGCAAGCGCTGAGAGGCTTGAAGTTTACCAGGGTCTTCATAACCACCACGCTCATATTGCAGTTGGCTTATTAAAGGGCTATTGCCACCACTAAAGCTATCACTAGAGCTTGTTGCATTACTTCTGCGGTAATCTTCCCCAATGCTTACTTTCTTATCAGGTAAAGCGCCTACCATTGGCGCTTGTGGCTGTCCTTGAGGTGCTTGTCCTTGATTACCAAAGATGATAGATTGAGCTGTAGCTTGTTGAGGGGCTTGTGCTTGCATCCCTTGAAATTGAGGGGCATTAGGAATTGGAGCAGTGCTGACACTAGGCATTGCTCTTTGTGCATTTTGAGCAGAAGCCTCTTGTGCTTGCAATAGCCCTTGTGCATTACCACTCTCTACGGTTGTCATTCTCCCTGTTTCAGCATCAGGAGCAGCATAGACATTAGATTGAGCATTCCCCATTTGTGCTCTGGCCGCAAACTCATTCTGAGGTGCACGGCTAAGGTCTCTGCCTGCTGATTTTACTTTATCAAAGACACTTGGCTTATAGTTCCATGCTATATTGCCATCTGCATCCATATCCCCATTCATTTTTATCCCTTGGTCAGCATACTCTTGCTTGAGCCTATTCATAGAAGCTAAACCAGCCCTCTTAGAAAGGACTTCCTGCTTGTTTTTATTCCCTATTGCAATAGCTAATGGATCAAGCGCTTGAAGGTCTTTGCTTTGAGCAACCCTTCTGTCCATAGCTTGTGATTGGTCGTAAGAACCTGATTTTTGGAATGCCATAGCTGTATAAATAAGCAGTAAGTAAAGAGGAATATACTGTACAAACATACATAAAAATAGAATAAAAAAGAAGCACCACTTGAGTAAACAAATGATGCTTCTTTGGAGGAGAAAGGAGAGTAGGTATGAGCTACTAAGGACAGCGATGTTCTACAATTCTATCAAACAATATCCAACGATTTCTTTTTTCCAATTATTTCCCCATAGCTTTTGGGCTTCTCCTCTTGCTATGCTATAAAACTCTTTCCATGTATTAAGAGGCAGTGTTTGGCAACCTTCTGAGGATGTTGTATGAAGTCCTCCTCTATGAATGTTAATGCCAAAGAATCCTTTTTCTACCTTGCCTCCATCCCTTAGCACTGTTACTGTTCCTGCACGTTGGCAAATAGCTTCATGGGGTGATGAGCTATTATGAACATCAAAGCGGTAAGAAGGATAAAAGCCAGATTGCAATACAGCAAATCCCTTGCGTACTTTCTTATTAAAGCCTACTCTGCTAGGGTCTGTGTTTGCTTTGAATACTGCATATACATTTTTACTGAGGATAGCAAGAGCATCATCATAAATACCTCTATTATTCTTCCCATCTGTACCTTTGTCATACCCACGCAAGCCTACTATCAGCAAGGGGTATTTCTCCCTTTCTATACTGTAAGGCTTTAACAGTTCTTCTAACTGTTCTCTGGTATGTTTAGGTTGCTGTATCATCGTCTTCCTAGATTAGGCATAGCAACACGGCTAGGCTTAGGGATGCCTGCTAACTGAGGTCTCTGCGCTTGCATATAAGGTGATTGTGTTACCGTAGGTGTCTGAGAGGCTTGGTCATTATTTGTACTGCCACCATTAAAACGCATCATCATATCATTCATAGTCATACCTTGTCCCATGCCACGCACAGCACTACCACCCAAGCCACTCAAAGCTGTACCCATCTTACTCATAAGGTCAGGCTGATATTCTTCATGCATAGCATAGTAATTGCTTGCATTGTCAACATTGCGGGTTAGCTCATTGTTAGCCTGTGTACGCATTTGCCCTGCTTGTGCTTGCCCTTGCAGTGTGCTTTCATAGTTCTGTGCTTTGTTGGCTGCATTCATAGCATTGGTAGCATTTAACTGTTGACCAGAATAAGAGCCACCTGATTGTGCCAATGCACCTGCCCCAGCATTAAGGGCTGTCATATTACGTTTGCTGTCCAAGAATGAGCCTAAGTTAGCTTGGGATTGTGCTTGGTCCATATTGCTTCTATAAGCAGATTGCATCTGATTCTTATAGTTTTGCAATTCAGGGTTCACATCCCATGAAACCTTACGCTCATTCTTGCCAAAAGCACTAAAGATACCCCCCAGTACATTAGCGCCCATCATGCCTATTGATAAAGGATCCATAGCCTACTCTCCTTGTTTAATCTACATCTCCAAGAATCTGCACACGTACTTCACGTGACAGGGTTTCATTCAAACGCAAGCCCTCAATAAGGCTCAAGTCTTTAATCTCATCTTTTGCTGCACGCCATTGACTAGCTGCTGTAGTAGCAGTACGAATGTGTGTGCCTAAGTCGTCCAAGCCAACGCCATCAAGGCTTACTTTGACTGAGCTAACAATTGCTTGTACAAGAAGCTCTAATGCTTCTATTCCTTTGGGTTCCATAGATGTTTATTTAAGGTTGAGAAAACGGTTTGGGGTCTTTAGAAATAATACCAACCACTAATGCAATAGCGCCTTGTCCTACCTTAGCAACAGAGAAGAGTGTATTACCCTGAAGATAGTACTCAACAGCCTCATAAAAGCAAAAGAGAGCAGTACCTACGCCAACACTATTAGTAACAGGATTGCCTTTGATATTCAAAAAGCCATCGGTCTTTTCTTTTATCTTCTCCCATAGCGTAGGCTCAGGGGTAATGACTATCCGTTGTTCTTCTGCTAGTGCCATTGCTTTTTGTGCTTGTTCCAATGCTCTTTCCCCTTCTGCTATTAAATCAGCTATTAAAGGGGCTGCTTTAGGCTTGAATGTTACTTCTTCTATTTGTACTGGCTCTTTCTGCTCTTCCATTACTTCCCTAGCTTTGTTTCTAAAACAATCGTTCTCTGCTGAAGCTCTGAGAGCTTATCTTCAAGATGCTCTCTCCATTCTTCTCTGCTTAAGCGCTCAGCTTTTAAGTCTATCCGCACTTCATTGATGCTTTCTTTGAGGTCTTTATTGTCTTTATGGAGTTGTTCAACCTTTTGGAAAACCTTGCCTAATGCAAGAACAGCGCCTCCAATGCCTATAAGAGCACTGAGAGCTACAATCAGTTGACCATTGAAAAGATTTTGTTCCATATTATGGCGCAAGATTATTTCTAATGTTCCCTACTTGGGTACTATTCATATTGATATTCCAAATACCAAAGTCATAAATCTGATAGCCTGAGTGTAAGCCATGACCTAGCTTATATTGAGTACCACCTGCCGTAGGTTGACCTGTGGTAGCACTACTAGCCACTTCTGTGCCATTGATATACAATCTGGCAAAGTCAGAAGATTGATAGGTTAGCGCTATGTGATAGTTTGTATTGATAGTGGGATTCCAAGCATAACTTATATTAATGCCACCGCCATTAGTCTGGATAAGAAACCCTGAGTTAATGCGGAAGAAAAAGCCTGCAAAGGTTGAGCCATCTCCAACTAACATAGAATCAGTAGCAACATTAGAGCCAGTGCGCAAGTGCCATGCAATAGTCCATGTACTAGCTTCAAGCACTGCATTCATAGCACTATTGACAAAGTAGGATAAGCCTCCACTGCCAAAGTTTGTTAAACCATAGCCTTGTGCTGCCCAGTTATTAGCATAGGCAGAAGTACCATTAGCCCACCCTAAAGGGTAATTGCCTGTTACATCATCCCCATTCTGTTCATAGTTATGACCAAGAACAAGGGAAGCATGAGGCTGTATGCCTACACCTGCAATGCCAGAGGTAGATGACTTATGAAGGAAGCTGCGTATCACTTTGAAGCCTCATAAAGGTCTAATTGCTTTTGATATTCTTTCTCTACTTCTAAGCGTTTGACTATAAACTCATCTGCCTTTGTGCGGTCTTTATTGATAACAGCATCCCAAAGGGCTTCTATATGCTGCTTTATTCCTACTCCTTCTTGTTCATACATAGTATCAAGAGGGAAAGGAGGGTAAACAGGGATAGGCTTTTCTGCCATTTTCTCCTTTTCAGAGATAAGCGCTCCTTTTCTCTTTTCATAGCGCTCTGCCTTATCCATCTCTTCCCATTCTTGTTGTGTTAAAACAAGTTCTGCTTCTTTAGGGTCGCACTTGTATAATGTGCCCTCAATGAGTTTTACATGAATATCCATAGTATCCTTTAGACTACACGTTGAGCAATAACATCAAAATTAGTAGCACTAGTAGCATGAACCATTAACACCCATGTTTCATTGATGCCAATAGCTAATGTACCAGTAAGCCATGACCTGTTATAGGTTCTACCACTACCTGCAAAGTTAATAGTCTTTGTTCCTGCTGTCCCATCCCTAGGTACTCTAAAGATGTAATACTTCTCAGCACTAGCATTGGTAATATCAATCAGGTTGTTTTCTGTTGTACCGCCAGTGAGGTTATTCAAATAGATTGCATGGTCAGTAAAGTTCCCATTTAGCGTTGTATTGATAGTTAAAGTGCTATTAGCTACTAATGATACACCTGTGCGTACATCAGTAACCAATTTGCCTGCCTCTCCTGTTACTGAGATAGTCCATGCAGAATAAGACCCTGAGCCTTGTATCAAGTCTGAAGTAATGGTAACAGAAGTAGCGGAGACAGCAGTAATGACCCCTTCCATGTAATTGGAAGCATTGTTAAAGAAACGCAAGCGTTGACCTACTGCCCACCCTAGATTAGGGATAGAAGTATAGGTAAGCGTTTTTGTTCCTGTCCCAATAGAAATACTATCTGTGCTAGTGGTGGACATTCGTGCATCATTGCCATTTGTCCCATTGGTCCCATTAGTCCCTGTTGCTCCTGTTTGACCAATACTGCCAATTATCCCTATGACCCAATCATTGTATGTCCCACCACCACCTATGGTCGTAGAATCTACTGTCATGCTAGTATTAGAGACACTTGTTACTTGACCTTCAATGAAGTTAGCTACATCTGCTTGGCTTGATACTCGTACTCGTGTGCCTAATGCTATGCCCAAATTGCTTTGGCTTGCATAGCTAAAAGTTTTATCTCCTGTTCCAACACTAACACTGGAAGAAGAATACACTACCAAGACGCTATTCTCACCAGGCTCACCAGAGGTAATAAGCTGCCCATTATTAAGGAATACCCCTTGAGGCGTCCATTTAGCAAAGCTAGGCAAGGCAGGTACTACATTCCCTGTTGGAGTACCTTCTATCAAGATTGCTATGTTAGCATCCCCTGCTGTACTATTGTACAATGACCAACCGGTAATAGTACAAGAGCCAGAAGGAGAAGTAAACAGAGTAACAGGA
>Ga0209174_10000809_pt1 | contig 22778 bp, 11 predicted proteins | sample JI91814BDNA_FD_187505 | JGI IMG/M metagenome (GOLD analysis project Ga0209174, IMG submission 187505) | Wastewater effluent complex algal communities from Wisconsin, to seasonally profile nutrient transformation and Carbon sequestration -... | ecosystem: Engineered > WWTP > Effluent > Algae...
TTCAGCGCGGGCAAGCTGGAAAGGCCCAGCTTGTTGGGCAGGCTGCCATACGCGCCCAGGTTGGTGTTCGCCAGCAGCACCACGTATTCGCCCGGCCCCAGGAGGTAGCTCGGAAGCGCCACGGGCGTGCCGCCATCGCTGAAGGTCCAGTCCGCCAGGTCGAAGGTCTTGGTGGTGGTGGTGTTGTGCAATTCCACGAATTCCACCTCGGGCAGGCCCACCGGCGGCGTGGGGTCGGCCATCAGTTCGTTGATCACCACCTCGCGTGGCTCCGCGCTCAGCGGCACGAAGTAGGTGAACTCGGTATTGACCAGTCCGGCGGTGTTCCCCGCTGCGTCCTGCGCGCCATCGGAGAGCAGCGTATAGGTACTTCCGTTGGTCAGCGCGGTCGTCGGGGACAGGTGGACAATGGAGGGGTCCACCCCGTCCAACAGTGCGCTGGCCACACCGATGAAGGGGAGGATGTCGTAGCTGCCGATCGCACCCGGGGCCAAGGCCTCGGTGTAGCGCACGTCCACGCTGGTGGCGCTGATGGCGGTCACGTCCAGGATGGCCGGCGGACTCAGGTCCACGATGGCTGGACCGGCATAGAGGTCGTCGAAGAAGAAGCTGTCCGCGTTGCTCACCGTGTAGGTGCACAGTACGCCGATGGCAGTGCTGATGCCATGTGCCGTGCCCGGACCGGTGGCTTGCAGCGCGTAGTTGGTGCCGCCCGTGGGATCCACCCACAACTGCCACACGCCCGCGGCCGAGCGCTTCACCTGCACGCCCACATCGAAAGCCCCCGCGATCTGCGCATCGGTGCCGCGGCACACGGAGCCAAGGTCGGTGCCCGTCTGTTCGAACAGCTCGATCGCATCGGCGCTACCCGCCTCACCGAACTGCAGGAAGTAGCCGTTCAGCGGACCGTTCAGGTCGGCCTGGTCGCTCACCAGATACACCCGTGCGAAATTGCTGCTGCTGGGCGCGAAGCCGAGCTTCACGCGCATCCGCCACTCCATGTCGTTGAGGCTGGCCATGGTATTGGCGCTGCGCAACTGGCTGGTGCCGGCAACGCTGTTGTTCAACTGCAACTGCCCGTCGCCGTTCACGATGAACACGCTCGCATCACCCTCCCAAGTGGGGTTGTTCGTGAAGTCGCCATCGCTGAAGTCGTCGGTGAACTGGGCGTGCATGCCAAGGGCGCCGACCAGGGCGGAAGCGAACAGGAACGACCGGTGCAGGAACATGCGGTGGAACAGCTGGGGGTGTGGAGCAAGGTAGTATTTTCGGGCGCCCCTTAACCCCAGAAGCAGATGCGTGTAGCCGTGGTAGGTGCCACCGGAATGGTCGGCGGGATCATGCTCAAGGTCCTCGAGGAACGCGACTTCCCCGTGGACGAGCTCATCGCCGTGGCCAGCGATCGGCCCGAGGCACGTACCGTGCAATTCCGGGGGCGCACCATCCCGGTGGTGGGCATGGAGGCCGCCATCGCCGCCCGGCCGCACCTGGCCCTGTTCTCCGCCGGTGGCGCCACGTCGCTGGAATGGGCGCCGCGCTTCGCCGAGGTGGGTTGCACCGTGGTGGACAACAGCAGCGCCTGGCGCATGTTCCCCGACAAGAAGCTGGTGGTGCCCGAGATCAACGGGGAGGTGATCACTGCCGATGACCGCATCATCGCCAACCCCAACTGCAGCACCATCCAACTGGTCCTCACCCTCGCTCCGCTGCACCAGGCCTTCGGTGTGCAACGCGTCATCGTCTCCACCTACCAGAGCGTGACCGGCACCGGCATGAAGGCCGTGCGCCAACTGGAGAACGAGCGCAACGGCGTACAGGGTGACATGGCCTATCCCTTCCCGATCGACCGCAACGTGATCCCCCGCTGCGATGCCTTCACGGACAACGGCTACACCAAGGAGGAGATGAAGCTGGTGCACGAGACGAAGAAGATCCTGGACCCGGTGATCCGCGTGACCGCCACCGCCGTGCGTGTGCCCGTGACCGGCGGCCACAGCGAGGCCGTGAACGTGGAGTTCGAGCGGGAGTTCGACCTGGAGCAGGTGCGCGACTTGTTGCGTAATGCGCCCGGTGTGCAGCTCCTCGATGATCCGCAGAAGGACGAGTACCCCATGCCCCTGATCGCCAACGGCCGCGACGAGGTCTTCGTGGGCCGCCTACGCCGCGACGAGACCCAACCGCGCACGCTCAACCTGTGGATCGTGGCGGACAACCTGCGGAAGGGCGCGGCCACCAACGCCGTGCAGATCGCCGAACTGCTGGTGCGCAAGGGCCTGCTGAAGAGCGACAAGCTGATGGTCTGAGGACCATTGCACCTGGTCCGGGCCGATGGCTTCACGCGGAGCACCTGTGCAACGGACCGATCATCTTTGTGAGACCAACCCCCCATACGATGCGCCTGACATTCCTCGTCATCGGCTTCCTTGGCTTTCAGCTCATGGCTGTCGCGCAAGCGTCGGACAGCACCCGTTGGGGCTCCATCCACGTGGCCGGAGGCTCCTACTTCGTGAAGGACGCCACCCTGTTCCGCAACGACATCGCTGCATTGGTCCCCATCCTGGGTCTGGATGACCGGAACCTGATGGAATACCGGTTCACCGATGAGACCTTCGCAACGGGTCTGGGGGTGTTCGAGATCGCCGTTGGTTACCATCCGTTCGGGGACACGGAGCGACGTGGTCCGGAGGTGCGGGCTGGTATCAGCTACGCAGGTACCCAGAACCTCCGGGCCGGGCTGGACCGGACCACCCGAGCGCCGTACGATACGCTCACCTCCAGCCAGACCGGCGACCAGACCTTCGTGGATTCCGTGTTCAGCGACCGCATCCGGGTGCAACACACTGCGCAGCGCGTGGGGCTCAACGCTGCCATCATCTGGCGTTCGTCAGGGCGCTGGAGCGTGTATGGTGGTGTGGGCGTGGCAGGTGGCCCGGTGTTGAACGCCCGCACCGAGGTATGGCAGGACGGGAACCGTGATGTGGCGGAGCGGGAGGAGAGCACGGATGATGTCGACCTCATCGCGCCGTGGGACCTTCCCCTACCCAACACCTCGGAAGTGTATCGGAACGCCACCGGTTGGTGGTTCAGCATGTACGTACCCTTCGGGATCGACCTTCAATTGGCGCGCAAGAAGACCTTCCTCAGCCGGGTGCACTTTCTCATTGAGGTGAGACCGCAACTCGCACACCAAGGCACGCCCGAGCTCGGCACCCGAACTTCCATCGGTCAACAAACGCTCAGCGGCCTCCGCCTGGAACTCTGAGCCGAAGTGCCACCCTCCGGCGGCATCACCGCATCACCCTGATCCCCGGTCGGAGACTGCGTTCCGGTAACCGCGCTTCGTCCCGATCGGATGAAACATACCTGCGCATGCCATCCGTTGTTGGTTCTTCGAGGTGCCCGATAGGGGCGTGGTCTTCACTTGCGATCGGGTGAGCCGTGTTTCAGGGTTGGCCCGTGGGCCGCAGGTAGCGGAGGGGAGCGGACCGGGACGATGTGACACAACGAGCAGAATCGTGCCCCGCGTGATGTGGTGGTGAACTGGGTGACGAATGGAAGGGATCGTCCAAGTAGGACCTACGAGACGTACTTCCGAACTTCTCCTCCTGCGCTTACGGTTGGATCACCAAACGTTCGGTACGCTCTACGGTTCCTTCTCGGATCAGTTCCACCGTGTACACGCCGGTCGAGACACCTCGGCTGTCCCACACTACCTGGCCTTCTTCGCCGCTAGCGGGTGTCGCAAAGAGCACACGACCCTGGCTGTCGCGTACACGTAGGTGCACCTGTCCATGATGGCCGGGCAGTGCATAACGCAGCCACACGTGACCAGCGGCCGGGTTGGGCCACAGCTGCAGCGAACCTCGTTGGGGAGCTTGATCGGGCACGGCGGTGCTCAGCTCGCTCACCTTCAGTCGGGTGATGAAGCGCTGATCAGGGTAGTGGCCCGTGGCATCGGTGTAGCCACTGTAGGCACCTGCGATGTACAGGTGGGCGTTGGTGCTGTCGTAGGCGGTGGAGGTGACCAATGCGCTGTATAGATCTTCTCCGGCATCGGTGTAGAAGAATGGACTGACGCCTTGATCATGGAACGCGGGAAGGAGTGTGCCATTGGTATCCAATACACACAGGCCTCGCCGTGGCTGACCGTTGACAAGCTCGAACTTGCCCGTGACCAACAACGTTCCATCCAACCAAGGTTGCACACTGGTCGCGGAGGCACCCAGCACTGCTGGTAAAGTGGACATCCGGAACTGTGGTGGAGCAAAGCTCGGATCCAACGCGCCATTCGCTAAGAACCGCGCTACCTGAAGGGTGTCCTCCGTATCTTCTGATCGGAGGTAGCGGCCTGCCACATAGATCCGGCCATCACCCAGTGGGAGATAATCGAATGCGGAGCCCCAGAACACTCCTGTATGGAAACTGGTGTCCACGCTACCGTCGGCATTCACACGAAAGATCCGGTCCACGGGCTGGCCATCGAACTGGTCGCAAATGCCGTTGACGATGAACTGTCCGCTGGGCAACTCCTCAAAGCGATAGACCGCGCAGTTGCCACTGCTGCGGTGGATGCGGGTGGTGTCCAGGTAGCCGGTGTTGGTGAACCAGACCAACTGGTAGAGGCCCTCGAAGCCGCGCACACTGTCGCTGAGCAGGTGATTGCCGCTGATCAGCACCCGCCCATCGGGGAAGACGTGGTAGTCGCCGCCTTGTAGTGAGTAGAAGTAAGGCCCAAGGTTCAGGGAGATGAAAGCAGGATCGATGAGGCCTTCACTATTCAACCTACGCACCAGACCATTGCTTACGTAGAAACCACTCTCCCATGGCGTGATCTTACCACCTCCGGTGGTTTCGGGGAAGGACGGGAAGCTCATATCCCGAGCCCCATTCGCCAACAGCTTGGAACTTCCGCGATCGAAGTCGTCGCCAAGAAATCGGATCCTGCCAGAGAGGAAGATCTTCCCATCGGGCATGACCATCAGGTCATTGATATTCCTGCCCTCTACTTCAGCCTGAAAAGTGGTATCCACCGTGAAGTTCCACTGGGCAAACGCCACAATGGCCACCAAGAAGGCGGCCATTGTGCATGCTATGCGCTTGGGGTTTCGCATCTAAGGTTGAATGATCAATCGTTCAGACCGTTCCAGTTTCCCTTCTCGGAGCAACTCCACCGTGTACACCCCAGGGGCTACGCCTCGGCTGTCCCACACTACCTGGCCTTCCTCGCCTGCGGCTGGTGTTAAGAAGAGCACACGGCCCTGGCTGTCGCGTACACGTAGGTGCACTTGTCCCTGATGGCCCGGCAGCGCATAGCGCAACCACACCTGTCCAGCCGCCGGATTGGGCCACAGCTGCAGCGACCCACGCTGGGGAGCTTGATCGGGCACGGCGGTGCTCAGCTCGCTCACCTTCAGGCGGGTGATGAAGCGCTGATCAGGGTAGTGGCCCGTGGCATCGGTGTAGCCACTGTAGGCACCTGCGATGTACAGGTGGGCGTTGGTGCTGTCGTAGGCGGTGGCAGCGATGGTGGCATAGCGGTAACTACCCCCTGAGAAACTCTCTGTATAGGTGCCTACCCCTTGGCCCCCGAAGGCGGGCAGCAGTGTGCCATTGGTATCCAGAATGCATATACCGTTCCGAGGCTGACCGTTCACCGAGCTGAATTGGCCGGTTGCTAGTAAGGTGCCGTTCAGCCATGGCTCTATCCGTTCCACCCCACATCCAAAGGTGGCAAGGCTGGAAAGCATCGTGAATTGGGGTGGCAAGAACGAAGGATCCAGTTGCCCGGTGGATAGGAAGCGTGCCAAATGCAGGGTATCTCCGGGCTCGGCAGTTCGAAGGTACTCACCGGCCACATAGACCCGGCCATCAGCAAGTGGGAGGTAATCATAGGCGGCTCCCCAATACACCCCCGTGTGATAAGAGGTATCCACACTTCCGTCGGCGTGCACACGAAAGATCCGATCCACGGGCTGGCCGTCGAACTGGTCGCAAATCCCCCGCACGATGAACTGTCCGCTGGGCAACTCCTCAAAGCGATAGACCGCGCAGTTGCCGCTGCTGCGGTGGATGCGTGTGGTGTCCAGGTAGCCGGTGTTGGTGAACCAGACCAACTGGTAGAGCCCCTCGAAGCCGCGTACACTGTCGCTGAGCAGGTGGTTGCCGCTGATCAGCACCCGCCCATCGGGGAAGACGTGGTAGTCGCCGCCTTGTAGCGAGTAGAAGTAAAGCCCAAGGTTAAGGGAGATGAAAGCTGGATCGATGAGGCCGTCACTATTCAACCTTCTCACCAGACCATTGCTTACGTAAAAGCTATTCTCCCACGGTGTTATCTTACCGCCTCCGGTGGTTTCGGGGAAAGACGGGAAACTCATATCCCGAGCCCCATTCGCCAACAGCTTGGAACTACCGCGATCGAAGTCGTCGCCAAGAAATCGGATCCTGCCAGAGAGGAAGATTTTTCCATCGGGCATGACCATCAGGTCATTGATATTCTTGCCTTCCACTTCAGCCTGAAAAGTGGTATCCACCGTGAAGTTCCACTGGGCAAACGCCACAATGGCCGCCAGGAAGGCGGCCATTGTGCATGCTATGCGCTTGGGGCTTCGCACCTAAGGTTGTATGATCAATCGTTCAGACCGTTCCAGTTTCCCTTCCCGGAGCAACTCCACCGTGTACACCCCAGGGGCTACGCCTCGGCAGTCCCACACTACCTGGCCTTCCTCGCCTGCGGCTGGTGTAAAAAGAGCACCCGGCCCTGGCTGTCGCGTACACGTAGGTGCAAGGTAGCACCATTGCCGGGCATCTTGTACGTGAAGGCGGTCCACGCGCTGGCGGGGTTGGGGTGGATCTGCAGGCCGGTCGCGGCTTCTGCCACTTCAACCGTTGGGTGCTGCGCGGTGCGCGACTTGACCGCTGCTTTGCCACCAGTGTAGGGGCTGCGGCACTGGCCGTACTGGGCGCACAGCAGGTTGCTGGCCCACACGGCCGGGCGGTCGTAGTGGTCGCCCACCAAACTCGCCAAGGTGCTTACTTCGGCAGCGGTCAGCTGGTCCTCGCTGCGTCCCGCGCCATGGGCCGTGGTCAGCAGCTCCACATAGCTCAGCATGCGTTGGCGTTCGTCCTCCTCACGGGGGCGCAGCTCCTTTTCCACGGGCATGGCGTTGAGCACGCTCAGGGCCTCACTGTAGCGCTGGTCCTTCAGCAGGAGGCCCACCTCGGCATAGCGGGCGCCGCGGGTGCGCAGCTGCTTCCACGCCCCCCGCAGGCTGTCCGGATCGGCATGGATGCTATCGGCCCGGTAGAGTTCCAGCAGCTGATGGACCCCTTGGGTAAGCGCGGTGTGTTTGCCGGCCAGTTCCAACTCCAGGTAGGTGCGGTAGGTGCGTGTTTCCCAGCTGGCCACAATGGCATCCAGCGCGTAGGTGGGCAGCGGATACAGGGCCTCTGCCTTGGCCCACTCCAGGAAACCCACCTGCTGCGTGGCCTCCGGGTTGGCCACACAGACCTCCAGCTTGATGGCCACCGGTACCAGGGCCTTGTTCACCAGCTCCTTCAGCGCCGTGGTGCTCAGGTAGGGACTGCGGCTGAGCAATTGGCTGCGCAATTCCCAGACGTCGTTCGGCCAGGTGCCGATGATCTCCTGCACCACCTCGTTGGTATTGCCCCCATCGATCAGCTGCTCATACACATAACGCAGCGATCCGTAGTCCGTGCGGTTCTGCTGCACCAGTGCTTTCGTTCCCGGAATGGTGAGGCCGTTGCCCGTGAACCCGCCTGGACCTACAGCGCAGGCATTGCTGGTTCCAGTGATGGACTGCACGGCGAAGTCGGTCGGCAGGAAATTGGATGGCTCCTGGTCCGGGAAAGCCGGATCGAAGAAGTAGCTGATCACCGGAATGAACGTGGTGTTCTTTTCCAGATCGGCATCCGTGTTCTGGTCGAAGCTGTTGCCCGCAGCCCGGTCCGCCAAGCCTTGGAATCCGCGGATCGTGTGTCGTTCTTGTTCGGCAGCCGGTGCAGGGTCGGCTTTCCTGCTGATGACGTTCTTCTCATTGATCGAATTACTGTTACACTGGAACTGCAGGCCGATGGTATTGGCCGCTTCCGCATCGCCATCCACATCGGCGCTGATGCCTTCACCCACATAGCCGATGCTGAGGCCCGCGGCGCTGTTGCCGTACACCACCTCGTTGCTGCCCCGGGTGTAGCCCACCACGATGCCTTCCAAGAGCGGTTCGGCAGGGCTCTCTGTTGAGCGGGTCAGGCTGTTGTCCCGGATGTTCAGGCCCGTGCTGCTGGTGGTGAAGATGCCGCGGTGGTTATCGCCCCAGAATTCTTCATCCGGATTGGTCAGGGGTATTCCCCACCATTTCCCCAGGGCGAACGTATTGTTGCGGATGGTGAGTCCGGCCTCGCCGCTGATGTAGATGCCGCAGACGTTGTTCTGGAACTGGCTGTCGCGCACATCGCTGATCAGGTTGCTGTGGGTGCTGGTGGCGCGGATGCCGTGGTCCAGGTTGCGGAACACGCTGCTCTGCCGCACGGTGTAGTAGCTGTTGAAGGCCTTGATGCCGTGCCCCAGTTGCAGGCTGGTGAGGCTGGGGATGTCCGTGCGGTCGTTGGCGAAGGTGCAGCCCAGGAAGACGGCATCCTTGCGGCGGCTCAGGGCCACGTGTGCGACCGGGTAGCTGCCGGCGTCCAGCAGGTCGGCGGTGGTCTCGAAGGTGCAGTTCTCGAAGCGGGTGCCGGGTCCGTTGAAGAGCTTATCGCCGCGCTGGGGTAAGAAGCCGATGGGACCGGCGCGGTGGGCCACCACCCCGTAGCGGTTGTTGCGGAAGATGGCGTCCTTCAGGTCCAGCCAGCCCGCCCATTGGTTGTTCTGCTGCTCGGGGTTGGCCAGCGGAGCATTGCCCGCCAGAATGCCCACCTTGGCGTTGCTGATGGTGGCCTCGTCGCGCATGATCACCAGGCCTTGGGGGAGCAGGATCTCCTGCCCTTGGTCAAAGGTGCTCTCCCCATAGTGCCCAAAGACCTTCACGCCATCCCATAGGCCGGGGTTGGGAGCGGGGCAGCCCTGCCAGGTGGTGAGGTGCGCGCCGTTGAGCAGCTGCAAGGTACCCCCACTCAGTACGGTGATGTTCGTGATCTGTTCCGGTGTGCTCACCGCAAAACCGATGGTGGCACCATCGATGGTCAGGGTCACCCCATCGGGCACGACCACGGTGCCGATCACGTTCCGGTCGGTGGTCCACGTGGTACTTCCCGCCAGCACGAACTGGCCGTTCTCGTCCAGCTCCAGATCGGCGGTGGGGAAGAGCAGCTCGCAGGGCATCAGCTTGGCGATGTAGGCATCGTCGAAGTTGTGGCCGGTATTGCCGCACACCAGCAGTCCGCCATCGCTGGCCTGCACCACCTTGAAGTTGCATTGGCGGCGGCGCGGATTGCCTTGGTAACAATCGGTCGGCTCATCATACCCGGTCAGGTCCTCATATCCGCCGTCGTGGATCCACTGGTGGTCCCACACGATGGAAAGGTCGTCCACATCGAGTTCGGCGGCGTAGCTCTGGGTGCCGTAGAAGCGGTAGACTAAGCCAGGGCCACCTGGATTCGCTATGGTCCAGTTGATCACAGGAGCTGCTCCTTCTCCGTCATAGGATGTGTACCTCTCCAAGCAGTCACGGACATCCTGTGGCATATCATTCCAACCGTAGGGGTCTCCGTTGACAGAGAAACCTTCCGGCCATTTGGTGGTGACCACAGCGACATTGCCGTTGCTCATTGGGGTAATTCCCATGTAAAGGTCAAAGGCGTGCAGCTCACCCAGATCGACGGAAGCAACAGTGGTTGCTGGATCGTCCACTTGGATCGCATAGACGCGACCTTCGGCAAACTTGTTTCCGCCTGTCTGATTCGCAATGAGCGGCCAAACGACCGCTGTTTCACCATTACGTTGCACGAAACACGCATCTGTGGGCGTATGGTTCCTTCCCGCAATGAGTTCTGGGAATTGTGAACTGTTCACGGCCCCATCAACAACCCAAGTGGGAGGTACGAAACCAGTGCTTGAATTGGGTTCTACAAAATAGGCCAGATAGGGAGAGCTTCCACTAGCCAGTCCCCTGTTGCCGGTGATGAGAAAGTGCTGGGCTCCAGTACCAGGATCTTGTTTGCGTACGATCGCAAGTGCTGCCATGTTAGGGTCAGAATCCTGCCAATAGCCGAGTTCTTCTGCCCATCTTTTTTTCCACTCCATTATCCCAGCTACGCTGGTTTGAACGATAAAGGGGCGCACGCGCAATTCAGCGACCCCGTCCACGTTCACTAGCTCTCTTTGAGTCCCAACGATACGATAGCCTTTCACGCCATTCCGGTCCGTTTCTACCACGCTCCAGCCGTAGGATAACTCGGTCAACGCGGCCACCGGATCATCGTTGTTGCTGTAAAAATGATTCCAGTCAATGTCACCCTCCAGGTCGAGTTTCATCAACATCATTTTACGCTCAGAAGTAGTTGCTTCACCGCACGATAAGGCTTCTGTCAAAGCAGCTGTGGGATTGTAGTAGAGGGGAGGAGCGTTCGCCATATCAGCGAAGGCATTGGATACTGTTCCGAATGCCCAGCCCGCAACAACCAAGGCGCCTTGGGAGTCTTGGATCACGCTGTGAAGGATACCTGCGTGATAGGCTCTAAACCATTGAAGCTGTCCGGAGGTGTTGTAGTACGCCACCCCTTGCCTGATCCCACCTCTGTGACGTCCTTCTCGGGTCAGAAAAGTGGGTCGACTATCGTCACCATTCGGTATACTGAGACAAGTCCCGTTGGTATATCCCCAATTACTCCAACCAACGTACCCCACCGCCACCGAACCGATCGGGTTTCCATCATCATCCTTTACCTCGGTGATGTCATAATGCCAATCTCCTCCTTGGTCTTCCGGTGATGCGGTAGGGGAACCTGCTGATACCACCGGATCGAAGGACGTTCCATTCCAGATGTAATCAACCCCACTCGACCGGAATCCCGGCGCATCGTGATGATCCCAATCCACGATCATGCCTGCGGTCTGGGCGTGGGCAGCTGGGAGCTGGATCGTCGCACCGGTCCCAGTGTCTATCACCGCCACGAGGTGAGGAACCGTCAGTAGGGCTGTGGCAATGGCTTTGATGTTGGAGTTGCTTTTCATGATCCTGCGTTGTCTTGTGATGGAACTTGACCAAGGGTAGGGTCATTCCCTTGCGCACATGGCTGAGGGGTCCGACCGTCCTCCGCAATACTAGACGCTTAGGTTGCTTCACGATCCCGTGTAATTACACGGGTACCTACCCGTGTGATTACACGTATCGCCTACCCGTGTTTTTACACGGGTCCTGCTCTGAAGGCCTTGCTGGACGCTGGTTTGAGACGGTGAAAGCCGCGTTCCACTTCATCCGCGAAGAGACCACGCGTAATTCACAAACCACGAACACCGGGTGTTGGTAGTCAGTTATCGAAATTTTCGGGATATCGTGGAGGAGGGTGAAGAAGGTGCGTTGGGCGTAAGGTCACCCCTTTTGAACACCTCCCGATCATCCGCGGCCGCTGGCCGCACCGGAAACGGATCCGATCGCTGAGCGCCCCTACCCCTTCGCCTCAGCACCCTCCACCGCAGGAGCAGCCTCCGCTGTCACTGTGGCTTTCTCCGGCCGCTGCACCAGGATGAACAGCGCCACACCGATGGTGATGGCGGCGTCGGCGATGTTGAACACCGGGCGGAAGAAGAGGAAGTGCTCACCGCCCCAGAGCGGCAGCCACTCGGGCAGGCGCCCCTCCCACAACGGGAAGTAGAACATGTCCACCACAGCGCCGTGCAGCAGCGGGGCATAACCACCCTCAGCAGGCAGCAGCTCCGCCAGTTGGAAGGGGGTGCTGGCGCTGAAGAGCAGGCCGTAGAAGGTGCTGTCGATGATGTTGCCCAGTGCCCCGGCGAAGATCAAGGCCACGCTGGTGACCTGGATGCCGCGGGTGCCGCTGCGGATCATACGTACCAGGGCGTAACCGATGCCGGCCACGGCCACGATGCGGAAGAGGGAGAGGGCCAGCTTGCCCCATTCCCCGCCGAACTCCATGCCGAAGGCCATGCCCCGGTTCTCGATGAAGTGCAGGTAGGCCCACTCACCGAACAGCGGGATGGCCGAGTCGTAGAAGAAGGTCAGCTTCACCCAGACCTTGAGGGCCTGGTCGGCGAACAGTACGAGCAGGATGAGGGCGGCAGCGCGCTTCAAGGCCGGGCGGTCTTGGGGCGTGAACGGATCAGCCGTTCATCTGCTGCTTGGCCTCGATGCTCAACGTGGCGTGGGGCACAAGACGCAGGCGCTCCTTACTGATCAGGCGACCGGTGACGCGGCAGATGCCGTAGGTCTTGTTGCGGATGCGCAGCAATGCGTCCTCCAGGTGCTTGATGAACTTCTCCTGACGGCTGGCCAACTGGGCGGTCTCCTCGCGGCTCAGGGTCTCACTGCCGTCCTCGATCATCTTGAAGGAGGGGCTGGTGTCGTCCGTGCCGTTGTTGTCGTTGTTGGCCAGGGTCTGCTTCAGTAGGTCGTAGTCCTTGCGGGCCTCGTCCAGCTTGCGCATGATGAGGTCCTTGAACTCGGCGAGCTCATCGTCGGAGTAGCGGAGCTTGTCGGCGCTCTCCAGGGTGCTCACGTGTTTCTTCACCACCGGCGCGGACATGGGTCGGTTGGGGGCCACCACTTGGGTGACCAGGGGCTGTTTGGCGGCGGGCTTGGTGGGCTCCTTATCCGTCTTCTTCACGTCCTTCTTCACAGGTTTCGGTGCAGGTGCCGGTTTCTCGGCTTTAGGTGCTGGAACTACAGGTTTGGGTGTCGGCTTGATCTCGGCCTTCACCGGTGCAGGTTTGGGTGCGGGTTTGGCGGGTACCACATTCGCCACGACCTTGGCGGGTGCCTTGGCCACGGGCTTCTTCGGTGCGGGTGCCTTGGCGGCCACCTTCTTGGCAGGTGCCTTGGGTGCCGGCTTCGCCACCTTCTTGGCCACGGCCTTCTTGGGAGCGGCCTTCTTCACCGCCGTCTTGGCGCTCACCTTCTTGGCGGGAGCCTTGGCTTTGGCGACCGGTTTGGTCGTTTTCTTGGCCACTGCCTTCTTGGGAGCGGCCTTCTTCACCGCAGCCTTGGCCACCTTCTTCGCTGGCGCCTTCGCAGCCGCTTTCTTCGCTACGGGCTTGGCCTTGGCAGGAGCCTTGGCCTTCGCGGCGGGTTTGGCGGGTTTCTTGGCCGCTGCCTTCACCACTTTCTTGGGTGCGGGCTTGGCCTTGGTAGAGCTGCGTGACGATGACGTCTTCACAGGCTTTGCGGCCTTTTTGGGTGCGGGTTTCTTGGCCATGGCGTCCGGGGCTTACTGAAAGATCCGCAAATATAGGCGCTTCCCCGCGTCAATTCACGGACCGGACAAGGGACAGGGCGCAACGCAGGGTCTCATCCAGCTCCACCTGGTGCACACCGGCATCCCCGGCGGGCAGGTCGTCCACAAGCACCTGGGCTTCAGTGGTCACCGCCAGCGTCTCGGCCAGAATGTGCGGTGCATGGGCGCGCACCGCCTGCTCGAAGCGGGTATCGCCGTTGCGTTGGATGTGCAGGTCGATGCGGTCCGTGATCTCCAGACCGGTCTCCTTGCGCAACGTTTGGATACGGCTGACCAGCTCGCGGGCGATGCCCTCCTGCAGCAACTCCTCGCTTAGCGTGATGTCCAAGGCCACGGTCAACGCGCCATCACTGGCCACGCTCAGTCCGGGCACCGTGTCCGCGGTGATCTCCACATCGTCGCGCAACAACTCCACGTCCTGGCCGTCCACGTGCAGTTGCATGCGGCCGTTGGATTCGAGCTCGGCGATCTGCGTTTGGTCGAACGCGCTCACGGCAGCGGCCACGCTCTTCATCAGCTTGCCCAACCGTGCGCCCAGCTTCGGAAAGATGGGCTTGATCTTCTTGGTGAGCTTGCTCTCGCTGGCGTCGAGGATCACGAGTTCCTTCACGTTCACTTCGCTCAACACCAGGTCGCGAATGGCCTCCAGGCGTGTGCGCATGGTGGCATCGGTCACGGGCACCAGCATCTTCTGCAAGGGCTGACGCACGCGGTGGCCCTCCTTCTTGCGGATGCTCAGCACCAATGAGGTGAGCTTTTGCGCGAGCGCGGTGCGCTGCTCCAGCTCCAGGTCGATGGCGCGCTCATCGTGCTTCGGCCAATCGCTCAGGTGAACGCTCGTGCCCATCAGGTCGCGGTACAACCGATCGCTGAAGAAGGGCGCGATCGGTGCACTGATCATGGCGATCACTTCCAGGCAGCGTTGCAGTGTTTGGAACGCCGCGTTCTTGTCGGCGCCCAACTCGCCCTTCCAGAAGCGACGACGATTGAGGCGGACATACCAGTTGCTGAGGTCCTCCACCACGAAGTCCTGGATGGCACGTGCGGCGATGGTCGGCTCATAGTCGGCGTAGTTCGCATCAGCGAGCTTCATCACGCTGTTGAGGCGCGAGAGGATCCAGCGGTCGCTTTCCGTGAGTGTCGATTCGCCCTTCCCGTCATAGCCGTCGATGTTGGCGTAGAGCGCGAAGAAGTTGTAGGTGTTGAAGAGCGCGCGGAAGAACTTGCGCTGCACCTCGGTGATGCCTTCCGCGTCGAACTTCAGGTTGTCCCAGGGCGAGGCATTGCTGATCATGTACCAGCGCACGGCATCGGCGCCGTACTGGTCCAGCGTCTTGAACGGATCCACCGCGTTGCCCAGGCGCTTGCTCATCTTCTGGCCCACCTTGTCGAGTACCAGGCCGTTGCTCACCACGGTCTTGTAGGCCACGGAATCCTGTGTGAGCGTGGCGATGGCGTGCAGCGTGTAGAACCAGCCACGCGTTTGATCCACGCCTTCCGCGATGAAGGCCGCGGGGAACTTCTCCTTGAAGGTGGCTTCGTTCTCGAAGGGGTAATGCCACTGCGCGTAAGGCATGGCGCCGCTGTCGAACCACACGTCGATGAGGTCGGTCTCGCGGTGCATGGGCTTGCCGCTCGGGCTCACCAGCACGATGTGGTCCACGTACGGACGGTGGATGTCGATGCGGTCGTAGTTGGCATCGCTCATGTCCGCCGCATCGAACGCCGCGTAGGGATCGCTGGTCATCACACCGGCCTTCACGGCGCGCGCGATCTCCTCCTTCAGCTGCTTCAACGAACCGATGCACAATTCCTCATCCCGATCGGCGGTGCGCCAGATGGGCAGCGGGATGCCCCAGTAGCGCGAACGCGAGAGGTTCCAATCCTGCAGGTTCTCCAGCCAGTTGCCGAAGCGGCCGGTGCCGGTGCTCTCGGGCTTCCAGGTGATGGTCTTGTTGAGCGCGATCAAGCGGTCCTTCTTCGCGGTGACGCGCACGAACCAGCTGTCCAGCGGGTAGTAGAGCACGGGCTTGTCGGTGCGCCAGCAGTGCGGGTAGTTGTGCTCGTACTTCTCCACCTTGAAGGCGCGGCCCTCGGTCTTCAGTTTGATGGCGATGCGCTCGTCCACGCTGAGGTACTTGTCGCGGCCTTGCTTCTTCGCTTCGGCGGCCTGCTCTTCCGCGCTGAGGTATTCGGCCTTCACGTACTCGCCCGCGAAGTCGGTCACCTCCGGTTTGAAGCGGCCGCGCAGGTCCACCAGCGTGAGTGAACCGATGTTGTTCTGGCGCGCCACGCGTTGATCGTCCGCACCGAAACTGGGCGCTGTGTGTACCACGCCCGTGCCGTCCTCCGTGGTCACGAAGTCTCCGCCGATCACCTTGAACGCATCACCGCCTTCGGGGGCTGCGTAAGGGAGGAGCTGTTCGTAACGGATGCCTTCGAGCTGGTGGCCGTAGCACTCACCGTCGATGCTCCAGGGGATGTTCTTACCGTCCTTCTTGTAGTCCTCGAACGAAGCGTCCTTGTGGTCCTCCTTGAAGTAAGCGTTCAATCGCGCCTTGGCCAGCACCACGGTCTGCGGTGCATGCGTGTAAGGGTTGAAGGTCTTCACGCGCACATAGTCCAACTTGGGACCCACGGTGAGTGCGCAGTTGCTCGGCAGGGTCCACGGTGTGGTGGTCCAAGCGAGGATGAAGACCTCACCGAACGCGTCCTTGAACAACCACTCGCTGTTCGCATCCCGCATCACCTTGAACTGCGCCACCACGCTGGTGTCCTTCACCGGCTTGTAGGTGCCGGGCTGGTTCAGCTCGTGGCTCGAAAGGCCTGTGCCTGCGGCGGGCGAGTAGGGCTGGATGGTGTAGCCCTTGTACAACAGGTCCTGGTCGTAGAGCTGCTTCAGCAGGTGCCACACGCTCTCGATGTACTTGCTGTGGTAGGTGACGTAGGGCTTCTCCAGGTCCAGCCAGAAGCCGATGCGCTTGGTGAGGTTGTTCCACACATCGGTGTAACGCATCACGGCCTTCTTGCACGCGGCGTTATACTCCTCGATGCTGATGGTCTTGCCGATGTCCTCCTTGGTGATGCCGAGCTCCTTCTCCACACCGAGCTCGATGGGCAGCCCGTGGGTGTCCCAGCCGGCCTTGCGGTCCACGCGATGCCCCTTCTGTGTTTGGTAGCGGCAGAAGATGTCCTTGATGGTGCGTGCCATCACGTGGTGGATGCCAGGCAGCCCGTTGGCGCTGGGCGGACCCTCGTAGAACACAAAGGGCGGCGCGTTCTTGCGCAGCTCCAGGCTTTGGCCGAACGTGTCCTCAGCTTCCCATTGCTTCAGCACTCCTTCGGCGACCTTGGGCAGGTCGAGTTCATCATACTGCGTAAAACGCTTGTCCATCACGGCTTTCTAAGGGGCGGCAAAGATAGCCAACACGGCCGCCAGCGCAGTGTGACGACCCTGTCCCAAGGCTTGCCCGCACGGATCGCCGTTGTGCGCAGGCCCGGACGTGCGCTTGTGGGTCGCGTACGCACCGTTGCCTGCATCAGCGTGCCGGCCCCTTGTTACGGCAACTGCTCGGTCCGCACCTGTGTGGGGGTGGTCCCGCCGATGTTGGAAAGGATCGGGTCGCGATCGTTATCGAGCCCCGAGTACCGTACCACCCCGTCCAGGTCCAGGTCCTCGGAAAGGTAACCGGCTGCCGTGGCCGTGGGGACAAGTCCACCGATACGGGCAAGGATGTGGTCCCGGTCGTTCGAAACACCCGAGTACTTCACACGACCATCCCGGTCGATGTCACCGGTCCAAAGCGCCTTCGCGCCATTGGGCATGGTGGCCAGCGGTTCGGTGCCATACACGGGCGTAGTGGGGCTGGTGAGGTCGATCACCACCGCACCGGCCGTGAAGACGGTGGGAATGGCCGCCATCACGCCCAAGTGGTTACGGTGTCGCACCGCCACAAGGCGCGGGCCGGTGGTGGAGGGGAAACGCAACGGTCCACCCTGCGGGTCGATCACCGTGCCGTCGTTCAGGAGCAGTGCGGCCTTGGTCTGTAGCACCGTGGCTGGGGATTGGACATCGCGCAACTCCACCAACACCCAGTCGATCACGCGGCGGTCGCCCGACGAGGCGAAGGTGTGCGGAAAGGCGCTGGCGTTACTGCCCGTATGCATCGCCAGACCAGGATAGGGATCGGTCATCGGCACCAGGCCATTGATCCGTAGTCCATCGGTCATGATGCCGTTCTCATAGGGTCCTTGCAGGAAGACCTTTATGTACACCGGTGTTCGCTGTTCCGCGTACGTCACGGGGTCCAGCGTCATGATCCATTCGGTGAGCACACGCATGTAAGCACCGTGTGTGATCTCCTTGCCCATCGGGGGCATGGAGTTGGGCACTGAATTGGGTCGCGCATCGCGAACCCAGAGCTCCGATGCCAACGTGTCACCCGGTACGACCACATAGCGCCCCAGTGGAGAGTTCATGCCGACGGTCGGCTCGTTCACCAACCCCTTCTGGGCAAGCGGTGTGGCGAACCGTGCATCGAACGCGGCGCTCACACCGTTCGGTCGGTGGCACGAGGAACAGTTGGCATCCAAATAGGCCATCACACGCTCCTCGGCGCTGGCCATGAGGTCATCCAATGGTCGTGCGCGGCGCAGGTCATCCGCATCCGGTATCGCTTGGTCGAACATACCCAAGTGGGCCATGGTCTCCAATTGGTTGGCCATGACACCGGAGGTGGGATAGAACTGGTCACCGTTCAGTTGGTGTGCCTTCAAACCCAGAGCGAAGCCGGAAGCTGTCGTATGGCATGTCATGCACTGTTGCCGACCCGGGAAGTTCCAGGTCTGCTCGTAGGTGCTCCCGTCGGCACGGGTGATGGTGTATTCGCCTACTTCCTCTTCATCGACGAGGTATGCGTCGGTGCCGTTCGCGTTCCACCGGTAGGTGAGCCCGTAGGCCTCCCCACTGTTCTTGTAGATCATGAACCGGGTCTCCAAGCGCGCTTTCTGGCCGGGATCGTTCTCGTTCAATGGCAGTTCGAAGTGCTTGATCATCACCGTGCCGGGTGGGAAGGTCCATTTGTCGTCCGCGTTGAACCCGATGCGCTCGGCCGGGGAATCGTGGGACCCATCGTTGGGTATGGCCATCCAACGGCGCTTCTCCGCGCGGTCGCTCCACAGTGGACTGTTCACCGTGAACGGTATGATGCCCGGTGCGGTCTGTAGCGTGGCGAGATCGGTGAATACACCCAGTTGCGATAGTAGTGCGGGTGGCTCGGGTACCCCGTTCTGGATCCGTACCAACTTGCGGACCTTCCCGCCGTCCAAGTTGGTGCCGTAAAGGTCCAGGATGTACAGGGTGCCATCCGATGCCATGGAGAAGGAGGAGATGCCGTCCTTGCCACCGGTTCCTTCGGCTGGCACGTTCAGCAGGAACTGGAGGTTCTGTGCGGTCCCGAACGCAGAAAGCTCCAAGGTGTGGATGTTCTGTGTCTCGTGGTCGGAGAAGATGTATCTCCCGTTCAACTCGGGGTATTTGTTCCCGCGTATCACGTACCCACCGATCACGCATTGGCCGAAGGAACGGGGGTAGGAATACACCGGCAACTGGTCGTAGCCGATCAACGGGTTCGGCTTGGTCTTGGGACCGGCAATGTCCCCTTCGCGGTAGGGCCATTGCAGGTTGGCCCCGGCGAATGCCCTGCTGATCTCCTCGCGCGAACCCTGCCCCACGTCACCGATCCAGATGTCCCCGGTGGGCGGGTCGTAGGTCATCCGATGGGGGCTGCGCGTGCCCAAGGCCCAGAACTCCTCCAGGATGCCTCCTCCCGGGTCCTGCCACGGGTTATCGTTGGGGATGTAGTATCCCTGTGTGAAGCTGTTGGGCCAACCGGATGGAGGCGTCGCTCCATTGATCGGTTGCCTGCGGATGGGATGGCTGATGGAGCCGCCCTGCATGTCCACATCGATGCGGAACACCCCGCCGAAGAACCAGGAGCTGATGTTCTGCGTCCGGTTGTACTGGTCGTTCGCACCGCCCTCATCGCCCACTGCGAAATACAGGAAGCCGTCCGGCCCGAAGAACATGTCGCCCCCATTGTGCCAGTTCTGGCGATCGAACTGCTGCACGAGGACGAATTCCGAAGCAGGGTCGGCCAAGGTCTCTGCCGCGTTCATGGTGAAGCGCGACAAGCGCATGAAGGCTTGCTCGCCGCGTGGGTCACCCACCGGGAAGTAGCGATACCACACGTAGAAGTAGCGTGCGTTGGGGGATCCCTGCTGACCATATTCCGGATGCAGCGCAGCACCCAGAAGTCCTCCATCCTGATCGATCCGAGTGCGGTTGTTGATGTTCAGCACCTGCGTTTTGGTGCCCGTAGCGGGGTCGTTGTTGAAGACCCAGGCATAGCCCGATTTACCGAAGACCATGAACTTGCCCGAGGGCAGTTCCAGCATTTTCACCGGGTCGTTGAAGGTCAAGTTCGGGAAGGCGTTCTGTACGGTATAGGTCACGGTGGCACCGCCAGGCGTCGGTGGGTCGGCGCTGAATACCCCGTTCATGTAAGGCCCAATGGGTTCAGCGTTCTGAAGACCACTGTCCGGGTTCAGCAGCTCGGGCATGAAGGCTACCGTGAAAAAGGACAGGACCACGACAAGCGGAACGATCAGCCGAGGACGAACGAATCCACTTAATGTGTCGATGAAGGACGTATTATGTGCCATGGATGGCAAATTATCCCCGACGAACCGCTTTTGTCAAGCAGTGACGCTCCAACTCGAACCGGGCTTGCCGACCCAAGGGGTCCTGTAGGACCGGCACGGTAGGCGAGGGACTTCACGTCCGGACCTCGTCCGGGGATGGGTCGGGATCGTGCGCCGAACAGCTTGTCCGGTCACACGCGCCGACCTTGGGTGGGTCGCACGTACCGGCGTCCTACCTGATCTTGGCAAGAGGAGCCATGGCGCCCAGCCCCGGGGTTCGTCACCGATCAACCCTTGAAACGCACCATTACCGCGTTGCCCTTCTCTTCCCGTCGGGTCTCCAGCTGGTCCTTAAGGGCGTTCACCAATGACGAGAGCGAGGCATGGCCGTAGCTGCGTGGGTCGAAGCCGGGATCCAAGCGGCGCAATGCCTGGCCGATCAGGCTCAGGGAGGCTTCCTCCTCTTCACCCTTGGCGATGACGAAGGCCTTGCGCAGTTTGCGCATCAGGTCCCCATTCTCGGAGAGTCTTGTCGCCGCTGCCTTGGCGGGAGCGGAGGAGCGCTTTGCCCCTGTCCTCGCGACGGGAGCGGTGGATGCGCGCGGCGCCACAACGGGCTCTTGCACATCCAGGTTCTCCACGTAGATGAACCGGTCGCAGGCCTTCACGAAGGCGTCCGGTGTCTTCTTCTCGCCAACCCCCATCACAAAGTGGCCGCTTTCCCGCAAACGGGTGGCAAGCCGAGTGTAGTCGCTGTCGCTGCTTACGATGCAGAACGCATCGACCAGATCACCGTGGAGGATGTCCATGGCGTCGATGATCAGCGCACTGTCCGTACTGTTCTTGCCCTTGGTATAGGCGAACTGTTGCACGGGCTGAATGGCGTTGCTGTTCAGCAGGTCCTTCCAGCCGCTCATGCCCATGGTGGTCCAATCACCGTAGATGCGGCGGATGGTGATGGTGCCCGTCTTGCTGACCTCTTCCAGGATCGGGGCCAACCGCTTGGGGGCCGCGTTATCCCCATCGATCAGCAAGGCGATCGTGGTGTCGTTGATCTTCTTCATGCGGCAGCCAAGGTAGGTCCCTCGGCACGCTACATCGTCCCCTTCATCATCCGGTTCCAATACATCCAAGGCAACATGTACTTCTTCAGTACCCACATGCTCCACAGGGGCTTGCTGGTATCGAAGAGCTTGCTCAGCACCGGATCGCTGTCGCGCACATTGTCATACTTGAACTCGGCCAGGAGCATCTTGCCATATCCGGTCACCAGCGGGCAACTGCTGTAACCTTCGTAACGTTCGTTCGCGAGTGCGCCATCCTTGATCCGCTGAAGGATGTTGGCCACTACCACGGGCGCTTGCTTGCGGATGGCGGCGCCGGTCTTGGCGGTCGGCAGCGCGGCGGCGTCGCCCAGGCCGAAGATGTTGGGGAAGCGTTTGTGCTGTAAGGTATTGATGTCCACTTCCAGCCAGCCTTTGTTCGGGCCTTCCGCGTAGGCCAAGGATGAGTTCTTCACGAAGTCCGGAGCGCTTTGCGGCGGGGCCAGGTGCAACATATCATAGTGCATCACAATGGTGCCTTCGCCTTCCACCTTCTCCTTCAAGCCATGTTCCTCGGTGATCACACAGAGGTTATCCCCCGGCTTGCTCCATTTGAAATGGATCTCCTGCTTCACCGGATCGATACGCACAGGATTGTAGAAGGTCTTGAGGATGATCTCCTTCTTCCGTACAACATCCTCCAATGCGAAGCGGAAGGGTTCCACGCCGAAGATGACGGAACCCGGAGTGGCGAAGACGAGCTTGGTCCGATCGCGTACACCCTTCCTGCGGAAGAACTCATCGGCCAGGTAAGCGGCCTTCTGAGGCGCTCCGCCGCACTTGATCGGTGTGCTGGGTTGAGTGAATACCGCAGTACCTCCCTGGAACGCCGTCATCACCCGCTTGGTCTTCTCGGGATCCACGTAGTTGCTGCAGACCTTGTCCGTGGCCAATGCTTCACGAAGTCCGGGCAAGGCATCGATATCGAGCTTGATACCCGGGCATACCACCAAGTGGCCGTAGGTGTAGGCCTTTCCCTCACTCGTGCGCACCGTGTTCTGCTCAGGCTCGAAGGAATCCGCATGTTCGACGATCAGGTCCACGCCGGTAGGGATCAGGCTCTTTTCATCGCGGCGCGTGTCCTTCATATTGAACGCATCGGCCGCGACCAGTGTCCAAGCCGGTTGGTACCAGTGGTCCTTGGCGGGATCGATGATGGCTACGCGGAGCTTCTTGTCCTTTCGGCGCAGCTGAGCAGCGGTCATGATACCTCCGGTGCCACCTCCGATGATGAGAACGTCGTAGTGCTTCTGGGCCATGGTCGTTGGGATATGCTACCAAAGCACACCATAGTGGACCCGGGTTCACGGTGACGATCGTCACAGAACGCACTTCGCCCAACTCCCCAATAGTCTGGTCGCGCTTGGCGATCGGACTTGTAACCCGGTCTCCGTCCTGCCTCCTTTGGCCTTTATGAGTCCGACGAGTTGACGTTGCTCCGATCCGGACCATTGCTCCAGGTCAGGGATCATATCCAACGGCAATGCCCAGAGGTACAGCGCTGAGCGCTCATTCGAGGACCATTCGACCAGGTCGCCCAACGGCAGGGTC
>Ga0209174_10000810_pt1 | contig 22777 bp, 24 predicted proteins | sample JI91814BDNA_FD_187505 | JGI IMG/M metagenome (GOLD analysis project Ga0209174, IMG submission 187505) | Wastewater effluent complex algal communities from Wisconsin, to seasonally profile nutrient transformation and Carbon sequestration -... | ecosystem: Engineered > WWTP > Effluent > Algae...
GCGCGTGCGGCAAGCTCGACTGCCCAATCGCCCTGCGCAAGGCCTCCAGCGTCGTTGTGGGCCTTTAAGTTATCCACGTCGACAAGCACCAGGGAGCACTTGTGCCTCCTGCGGAGCCTCAAAATCCGCTCGATGCCGACCTCTCGACGGAGCAAGCCAGTCATGGCGTCGAACTCAAGCTGCTTGACGCGCAGCTCCAACAGGTCTCGCTGCTCTCGCAGGCGCTCTACTTCGGTCAGCTCGGATGCGTCCATGGAAACACCTCGCAATCATCAAACACGTTTTCGGCTGTCGCGTCAACCTGTTTTTGTTAATCGCCGCTAAAAGCTCCACCGAGGTTGGTTTCCCAGCGGCCGGCCTGGAGGATCCTGCTTGCGATGCGCTTGCCTACGAGATCAAAGAACGGCCAGTCCTCGGCACCCCGACGGATCTCTATGTCGGTGCAGATCACCAAGCGGGTCATTCGCTGATAAACAGCGTCGATGAGGACCTCGAGGCGATTCAGCGTAAACCCCGAAGCACCGAAGTAGGCTTGTCCGAGATCGTCGAGAACCAGGAAGTTCAGCTGCCCGACCGCGCGCAGGATCGACTCATGGTCTACGCCGGTGGCCTCTGCAGCAGTGACATATCGCGACCTCCGGCCGGCGCCGCCGAGCGCGAGGTGAGGGCAAGCTGCCCAGCCCGCGGCGGTCGTTTTGCCGCAGCCGTTGGCTCCGGACAAGAGCAGGATGCTGCTGCTGGTAGAGAGCCACGACTTCACGGCGCCCATGGACCTGGTCGGCGCCGGCTGGCGGTCCCAGGTACAGGCAAGAACTCGCTCGGGGATGCCACGCCGAACCGCTGCAGCCCGTAATTCGGCGAGCTGCGCTCGGTGCGCTCGGTCGCGCACCTTGGGGCAGTTCCCGGCACCGCGCCAGGAGCAGCGCCGCTCGTTTTCGTCCGAGCAGCGGTTCACCAGCTCGGCGCGCATCCCGCACGCTGCAGTGCGTTCGGCCTCAAGCGCTTGGGTCGATAGGCGCTCAAGCATCTCCTGGAAAGACTCCGATCTCTGCTCGATGGGCTCGGTGGTCATAGGCGATGCCTCTGGCGGCCAAGCGCCGCCGTAGCTTGGAGGTGGGCTCAAGGACGCGGCGCGCTGCGCCAGCACCGATGATCCGGAGGGCTGAGTGCGATCGCGGCCAGCTGGCCACCAGGCCTGAAGTGAGCGGGTCATTTTTGCAAGTAACCTCGAAGGTCGGCTGGAGATACTTCCGGCTGCCCCTCGGCGGGGGCCGATGGCGCTGCGCGGCCCGAGCTGCCGGATACTGGCCGTGATGCTGGCGGAGCCTTGGCCTTGGCAAGGAGCTCAGCAAAGACGTCGCCGCGCGAGCTGCGCGCGCATAGCGCGTTTACAGCGGCGCCGCGGCCGCGGTTCGGATACTCGCCAAGGGCGAGCAGGCGCCCCATCTCCTGGAGCTGCTGGACGGTTGCGGGGTTCTGCGAGAGAGCGCTTTGGAAGGTCAGCACCTCGTTGGACGTCGGCTCGTCCCGCAGCAAGAGCAGTCGAGCAACCCGCGACCCATCGCGGCTGGCTTCGACCATCAGCAGCAGCCGGCGCTTAGCCTCAGCGCAGGTGATGGCCTCGCTGTCAGTTTCCACCCACGTCTCCTGGGCTTGGCGCAGTAGATCGCCGCTCATGCGCGCGGCCTTAGAATCCTCCCCAGAAGCTTTGTGTTGTGTTTCTTCTGTAAAGCTTCGTAGCCCACTTGTCCCGTTTTTGGGCTGGAACGTCCCGGACATCGGGACAGCATGTAAGCCACCATGCGGTTTGTCTGAATCGACGTGGCGAGTGCATGGGACGGATGGGACATCGGGTTCAGATGTCCCATGGTCTGTCCCATCTCCAGGGACAAATTGTGGGCTGGCTTTCGATTCTTTCACCCGGGATCTGTAGACTCTCTTACGGTCGGCCTCAGTCGTGGATCGCTTTTGGTCCTCGACATGAGCTGGGGCGAAAAGCTCCCCTCGGGCAGCATCCCACACGAGCGACCCTTCGTCGCAGAGCTCGTCGATGTAGGCCTTGATGCGCGGCCAGTCGGCCGCGCCCACGCCGTTGAGCTCTCGACAAATTCCCCGCAGGCCGGCCGGGCCGGGCAGCGCCAGGATCCCACGGTCATCGAGCAGCCGAGTCAGCAGGAAGTAGAACGCCTGCGCCTCGATGCTGAGCAGCTCGAACGTGGGGGGATCCTGACGCCGCACCTTGACCCAGCCGGTGGTGTAGCGCATGGCTAGGCTTCCGACTCCGGAGCGGCCGCCGGCGGGGCTTCGCTCGCCGGCGGTGCATCGTCCCGAAGGCCGAGGCAGTACGCCCAGGCCACATCGCCGAGCTCGAGCTCGAGCGCTCGGCGCAGCAGCCCGGACGGCGGGACGCGACCCGTTATGACCTTCGACAGGTGGGTTGAGCTGATCGCCAGGGTGCTGGCGAGGTGCTCCTGGGTCTCTCGGCGGTGTCGCAAAATCAGTGACAGCCGAGTCCGAAAAACATCAGGAAATGGGTCGGGGCGCTTTTTGAGCTTGGGCATCGATCACCGTGTAGCGAGTTGTGCAATAGTTGTCAAGATGCCAAAATTTGGCTTGTGCGCAATTGGGAAAAACGGTAAACGGTTTTCATGCGCAGCTCAACAGAAGGACCTGGCCGCCGGAGAATTTTGGCTATTGACCCGGGAAACCCTGACCTCGGAGCGGCTATTTTTGGGGAAGGACGGCTCATCCAGTCCGCTTGGGTCCGCTGCGCGCGGCCCCAAGACGGCACTTGCCCGGCCTGCATCCTGCGCAAGCCCTGCCGGCACGGTATCGAGCCAGCCCTGGTTACCAGACTGTGCGATGAGCTCGAGCAGCAGCTCGGCCTGAGCAAGCTCGGGCCTGGCGATCCGGCCATGCCAGAGGTGCTGGTGTGCGAGCTGCCTCTATACTTCAGCGCCGAGTTGGGCGGTGGCGGACCGATCGGCAAGCTTCTCACGGTGGTGGGAGCGCTCTGCGACCGAGCAGCCGCCTGGGGGGCTTCTGCATACCTGTATCGGCCGTCGGAGTGGAAGGGAACGGCCGCCAAGGCCACGCACCAGGCGCTGGCTCTGTGTTCGTTTTCCGAGGACGAGCTGGCATTGATACCCCGCGTGGGGCGGGGCAATAAGTGGAAGTACAACAGCGATGCCGTGGATGCTGCGCTTCTCGGTGCATGGTGGCTAGAGCGCGCCAGAGCACGGACCCCCGCGCGTGGCGGGGATTGGGCCGAGCTTCAGCGGCGGGTGCAAACGTGAGCCGGGCACGGACGCTAAAGCGGCGCGCGCGGCGCGCGATGTGGTTTTTGGCCATCACCAAGGGCCGCGCCGCCCACATCGTTGGATACGCCATAACAGAGGTGACCTGGCGGCGATCGCTGCGCCGCGGTCTGTGGCTTCCATACTGGAACGGGGCGCCGCTGATTTCGCAGCCGATGCCCGAACCGAGCGGGAGGGCGGCCCCATGATTGACCCGGCGCTCGACAAGCAGCTTCGCGGACTTGCTCTGAGAGATCAGGCCGAGCGTGATGTTCCCGCGCTCGTCGTGGCTTGCATGGGCATCGGTGTGACCAAGTATGAGGCGCAGCGCCTCCAGCTAGCCTTTCGCGCCGGCGCCAGGGACGACGATAAAGTCTGGGATGCCGCGGTCGTTCATCTGACCGCCCCCCGCTTGCGAGAAGCTGCCGAACACACGCGCCTTCTCGGCGCCGCGTTCGCGGCGGCCATCGCCGGACATTCGCCGCCGGAGGACACGCTAGGGCTCATCGAAACGGTGGTTGCACGGGCGAGCGAGGTGCGGAAAATCGGGTTGACGCATGTACCCGATTGTGGGATGAGCAGTCCCAACAGGAGGACGACCGCTGCAGCTGCTCCACCACTCCAACCAACCGACGCAGCTGGCGGCTCGTTGGATGGAATGGCAAAAGAGACCGATGCTGATGTCTGGAAGCGTCTGGGTTACGACTCGAGCGTAACCGTTGTGCCCTCCGAGGGCCATGTCAACCCGACGGGCTACAGCGGCAAGAGGCTCAGTCCGGATTGCCCGGGAGCGCCTGGCCGCGCGCGCTGGCCCCGCTGGACGGAGCTGCTAGCAATTCAGCCCGACACCCCGCGCCAAGCGCTGCAGCGGCTGCGCGCGCAGTGGGATTGCAGCACGCTCCAGGACGGCGTCTACGCCGTAGGGTATACCCGAGCCTGCGACACATGCGGCGCTCAGTCGAGCTGCACGCATCAGCCGGCGCCCATCTCCTCGGAGGTCGTTGTCGTCGATCCGCGGGTGCCGCGAGTGCTCGCGCTGATACCTCGGATCGACGGCGAAGGACGGCTCCTTCCCGCGTCCTGGAGCCAGTACCGAAAATCTCGCCAGGTCGCGCGTCGCGTAGCCTGGCGACAACGTGCCGAAAAGTCTTTGGCGTCTGCAGATCCCGGAGATGTCGGGAAAGGAGTCGTGAAGCTACTGACCGAGGCCGGGCTGCTGCTCGGCCAGCTGCAGGCGCTCATCGACAAGTCCAGAAACGCCGAGCGCAAGGACAAGATGACCGAGCTTGTGTCGCAAGCGAGCGCCAAGCTCACAACCGCCAGCGCCAAATACAAAAGCCTGGCCTGACCAAGGAGAGAGCAGATGTCACCCCGAGCCCGCCACGATGACACCGCAGATCAGGAAGACGAATTTGACGACAACGAGCGCGGCGGCAGCGCTGCCGATGACGATGCCAAGCCGGCCGCCCCGGTGCGGACCTATCCGTATTTGAACATCGTTGCCGAGCAGGGCGGGGTGTTGATCGGAATCGAGGACCGCAAGGTCGTGCGCGCCATGACGCAAGATGATCTCATGGATGCCGCCGAGGAGCAGGCCAAGGTCGCGCACCAGATGGAGGAAGCCGAGATCCGCCAAGAGAAGATGATCGGCGAGGAGAAGAGCTACAAAAAGCTTCTGGACGGGGCCCGCGAGAACATCCGCAAGGCCGAGAAGGAGCAAAAGGAGTGCGGGCAGCAGCTCAAGGCGCTCGCCTTTGAGATTGAGACCAGCACGCGCACCGTCGCCACGAAGGTAAATCTGACGGTCACCCCCGGCAACGAGCTCATTATGGTCGACGCCGAGACCGGGCAGATGATCGAGCGGCGAACCGCGACGGTCGAGGAGCTCGAGCGGAGCCGCAACAAGTCCCAGGCGCTGTTCTTCTCTCCGCCGACCGCGACCCCTGACAGCTCGGCGGCCAAAGATAATCCCGAGGAAAAGGTGGTGGTGCTCAGCATCTCGGCCTTCGGTCAGAGCAAGGCCAAGAAAAGCATCCGCGAGGGTCTGGCCGAAGTGCCCTACCCGGGGCAGGAAGGCCAGGACGCCGAGTGTCTCACGGTGCACTGGTCCGCCAGCTGCCCGATCGAAGGCAAGGGCGAGCTGGGGCGCCTGTACGCTGCCGTTCCCGCATGGGCTGCGCGGCGCCTGCGGGTGGTCGCGGAGGGCAACGAGAAGCTGGAGCTCGTCGAGATCAGCGCCGCGGCGGGCTAAGGGGCTTCGATGACCACGTCCATATTCACAGCGGGCTACCTGTACGTCGGCAAAGACAGGCTGGATATCACCCGGCGCGGGACCAGCCGACAGGCCAGGCGGGGGAGGCCGGCGCCCGGCGCCGTGCTGGCCCCGAGCTGGCTCATCTTGGGACCGGCGCTGGTGCGCATGCGGGCAGCAGAGACGCGCGAGCAAAAGGCTCTGGTGTTTGCGGAATACGAGCGCCTGTACCTTGGCGAGCTCGAAGGGCGCATCGCTCGCCAGTCGCGACAATGGGCGGCCCTGCTGGAGGACGTGGAAGAGCTGACCCTAGTGTGTTTTTGCGCAGATGCGGAGTTCTGTCACCGGCGGCTGGCCGCGGCTAAGTTGGCAGCGGAGTCAGAAGGGATGGCAACATACTGCGGAGAGAGACCCCCACCGCCGGTCGATCTCCGTCAGAAGCAGAGGGACCTATGGGAACCATAGACATGGACCGCTTCGCCGAGATTCGCGGGGCATGGCTCCGAAAACTACTCGATGACGTCAAGGACCCTCCGGAAGGGAAAGGTTGGTGCAGGCTTGAGCTGCTCGGGCACCGGGTCCTGTACGGCTTCTGCGACGAAATCGAACTGGCTGGGTCCAAGCTAGTCCGGGTGCGGACGCCGAACCCGCAGCGAGAGCTGGTCGAGATGGGAAGCTATGGTGCGGCGGCGATCTACTGCTTCCAGCCAATGACCAAGGCTGAGGCGATCTCGAAGATCTCCTGGGTGCAGACCGCCCTCTGGTCGCTTCGACCAGATACAAAGGCGCTGCCGGCCGCGAGCGAAGCGAGCGCGCCATGAGTACTGCGGCGACAGGCATCCAGTGGACCGATCGGACGTGGAACCCAACGCGTGGCTGTCGCCGCATTTCCCCGGGATGCCTAAACTGCTACGCGGAGCGCGTGGCAGCTCGGTTCTCTGCTCCGGGGCAACCCTACGAAGGTCTCGTTACGCTCGGGGCGAACGGACCAAAGTGGAACGGCCGGGCCGTGGTCGTCGAGAGTGCGCTGCGTGAGCCGCTCTCCTGGCGCAAGCCGCAGCGGGTGTTCGTCGACAGCATGAGCGATCTGTTCTATGAGCAGTTTTCCGACGACGACATCAATAGAATTTTTGCCGTGATGGGGAATGCCCCGCAGCACACCTTCCAAGTTTTGACCAAGCGCACCGAACGCCTGCTCCGCTGGTCTCAGGACAACGGGCCCTTCGGAACCAATGTCCGAGCAGCCGCCTTCAAGATGGGCCTCAGCGACAGCCTGTGCTGGCCGTTGCGCAATGTTTGGATCGGGGCAAGCGTCGAGGACCAGCGGCATGCATTTAAGCGCACAGACAACCTGATGCGCGCCGCGGCTGCCGTGCGATTTTTGAGCTATGAGCCGGCGCTCGGGCCGGTGGACTTTTCGCTGTATGGGACCGTCCCCAAGGACGTAGGCGGCGGCTATCAGGCGGTATGCGATCGCATCCACTGGATTATCGTCGGCGGAGAGAGCGGTCCAGGCGCGCGGCCCTTCAACATCGAGTGGGCGCGCAGCGCGCTCGCGCAGGGCGCGGCAGCCAGCGTGCCGGTCTTCGTGAAGCAGCTGGGGGCCAGGCCGTTCGTCGGGGAGCAGTCATTTCTGCACCTGCGCGATAAGAAGGGTGGCGACTGGAATGAATGGCCGTCTGACCTTCGAGTCAGGCAGATGCCCGAGGTTGGCGGCAATGGATAGGGACGGAGCGCTACGCCAAGCCAGGGCCGCTCACGTGATGTCGACGTCGGCTGGAAGCACTCCGGCCGAGGCGGCATCCGCCGCCGCCATGGTCGAGTACCTGGTTAGAAAGTTCAAGCTGAGCCTGGCCGAGGTGACAGACCACGATGATCCGCGCGCCGGCGGCGGCTGCGATGCCCTGCCAATCGACCGCTGGGGCGGCGAGGAGATGTTTTTTATCCAGGCTGTCATCGGGGTCGCCGGCGGCGCGCTCTCGGCGGATCCCTTTGGGACAGCCTGGCTGGCCGGCCCGAAGATCGCCCTGCCGCGGCTGCATGCACTGGCGATGCGTCTGCTGCGCCTTTACAGGTCCGAGGGCGAGAAGCTCGACAGGAAGCATGTGACGCTGGACGAAATTCTTGGCCGTTACCCCGGGGTCTTCCACTTGGGGTCGAGCGCCACCCGCCGCGGCGATAAGATCTCCCTCTGGGTGGGTCTCACCCAGAGACTGATCGAGCGGCTGGTGCCGGCGCAAGCCGCGCCCGATTCGAGCAGCACGGCGCTCGCGGTAGTGCCCTGGCAACTGCGGCAAGCAGCCAAGAGGCCGCCGCCGAGCGGTCCTGTAGGGGTGCCAGCTGACGGTGGCGGCAGGGAATACCGTGTTGTTTCCGTCGCGGACTATGAGGCTGGCCGGCAGATGGCCTACCGGGTATTGCTGGGCGAGGAACCGGCCATGCTGGCTGGCCGGCCAGCTGCCCTTCATGAGCGACGAGAGGAGAAGGAAAAACGAACGGACATTAAAAAATATGTTGTATCCGTCAAGCGGCCTGAGCTAAACCAGGTACCAGAAATAAGGAGCCGCCGATGACTTCGACCATGACCGCCGCCGTTCCGTGCCTCGTCAAGGGATGTCCTGGAGATCTTACCTGTCACGGGCTTTGCTGCCAGAGCTGCTGGGACCGCTTACCCGAGGGCCTTGCGCGCGTTCTCGGCGGTCAGCTCGACAAGCACGCCAAGGCCGGGACCGCGCGGCTCCCGGATGCGATGCAGGATCTGGTCGGTCACGTCCTGGCGCGGCTCGGTGCCGAACTCGCAGGCCCGTTGACCGAAGAGCAGCTGGCCCTGGCCGATGCCCTCACTCCCCGCTGCCATACCTTTACGAAGTTCGCCGACTTCTTCGAGTGCAACGACACCTATTTTCCGAAGCTACGGTGCGCTAGCTCGTCGAGCAAAGAATCCATCGGCGCAAGAAACAGGGAGTTTCTCAGCTGGAGCTGCCAGCTGACCGACCTTTATGACCAGGCCATGGCCGCGCGCGGGGACAAGCGGCGCGCGGTGCGCTTGGGAGTGTGCGAGTTCTGAACACGGCTCGCTGGTCGATGCGGACAACAGAGAGGACAGAAGAGATGGCCAAACACCGAAACAAACCAGAAACTTCAGCGACGCTGGCGCCGTGGCAGATCTGGGCCCTGCTCCTGCTGGTCTGCCTATTGAACAGCTGCTGCTCTTCTCTTTTCCGCGATAGTGCGGCGCGCCGGCGCCTGGTCGCCGCAGTCACGGTGGACCTGGACGACCCGAGCTGGACCAGCAAGCTCGATGCCCGCGCCGCAGCCGCCGGCCTGGAGGCAGTGCTCTGCGCCATCGACGGGGTCCTGGCGCAGCTGGCAGCACCGCCAGCTGCTGCTCCGGCCCCGACGATCAACTTGGGCGAGCTGCACAGCGCGGCCGCCGCCGAGCGGCGGCGAGCTCGCGCCGAAGCCTGGCGAGCGGTGCACCGCAGATAGACCCGTCTCTGCCCGATCCACTCACCAGGGCAGCTGCCCACCCGAGCCCACTTTGGCCGGGGCTGTCATGGGGAGAGGGTAGGGCCCAGGGTCCTGCACGGGTCTTCCTGAGCCGAGATCGCCGTGGGCCGGGACTCGGACTCAGCCAATGCAGGACCCCGGGTTTTCGATTCTACAAGCAGCGCAGTCCCCAAGGGGAATCAAGGAGAAAAGTTCCATGACCAAGGCCGCACTTATAAAGGACACGCAGAGCGCGCTGGCGCAGCTTCGCAAGAAGCTCGTGACTGACGCCAAGGCGGGCCGCTCGGGCAAGGGCAAGCCGCCGCGCGGCGCCGCGCCACAGGAGCTGCCCGCGCCGCACTATCCGGCCCCGCTGGATGCTGCCGAAATCGGCCCCGTCGCGGTTGGCCGGATTGCGGCCTGGCCGGACAACCCCAGGAAATTTTCAGACGACACCAAGTTCGCCGAGCTGGTGCAGATGGTGCAGGCAAAAGGCGTCCTGCAAAACATCGTCCTTCGTCCTCACCCGGACCCCGATGCATTCGAGGCGTTCCAGATCGTGTGCGGCGAGCGCCGCTGGCGGGCGGCGATCCGCGCCGGCCTGGAGTACATCCCGGCCGCGGTCCGGATCCTGACGGACCAAGAAGCCTTCGAGGTCGCGGTGGTGGAGAATGTTGGCCGGGAGGACATGTCTCCGGTCGACGAGGCGTTCGCCTACCAGCGGATGACGATGCTGTACAAGTACTCCGCCGAGGACGTCGCGGCCAAAGTCGCAAAGCCGGTCGGGTACATTCACCAGCGCCTGGTGCTCTGCCGCCTGGTTCCCCAGGCGCTGGAGTGGTTCAGAAACGACAGGTTTACGCTCGGTGGACTTATTGAGCTGGCCCGGGTCGAGACAGCCCTCCAGGAGCGCTACCTGCGCGACATGGAGGAAAAGAGCCACATGCGCGACGACACAGGCACGCTGAACGCGCTGACCGTGCGGTACGAGCTGCGCAGTAACTATCTAAACGGCCTGAAGCTGAACGCGGCCCCCTTCGATATCCAGGATCCCGAGCTGGTTCCCGCCGCCGGAGCTTGCCACGGATGCCCGAAGAATACCGCCGCCCAGCGACACCTCTTTGGCGAAAGCTCAGAAGAAGCTGCGGTCTGCCTGGACGGAGCGTGCTGGCGTAGCAAGGTCGACGCCGCTTGCACGCTCGCGGTTGCCGGAGGGGCGCGCCTTGTCGAAGGGGAAGAAGCTGCCAAGCTGGTCACCGCCTGGGGGCGCATCGATCCGAAGGCCAAGCTGAAGGAGCTGACCGAGACGTGCTATGCAGACGCCGGCCGCGCGATGCGAGACCCAGACGAAGACGGGCGGCGACGCTCTGGCTATCGGACCTACAGCGAGCTGCTTACCCCGGCGCTAGCGGCGCGGCCGTCGGATCTGGTCCTGGTGCGTTCGCCGAGTCAGCCCGACAAGCTGCTGCGCTGCGTCCGGCAAGAGAACGTCCAAGAACTGCTGAAGGCAGCCGGACACGAAAAAATCGCTGACGCCGTGGCCAAGGACGGGCGCCATGAAAAGTCGGCGGCCGACAAGAAAGCGATTCAAAAACAGAAGGCCGAGGAACGAGCGCGCCGCGAAGCAATGGTTGCCGTGGGGGCGTATGTGACGACGGCTCTTCTATCGACGCTCGCGGGTGCGGATAGTGGCGAGCTCGATGCGGTGATCCGAGAAGTGACGGCGCTGGCTTGGACCAAGGACGGTTCGGCCGCCGCCGAGCGGCGCGGCCTCGGCCGGGAGGCGGCGGAGCGCTGGGGAGATAAGAAGATCGGGCCCGAGCCGCGCCTCGAATCCATGAAGCTGCCCGAGCTGCTCGGGTTTCTGGTCGAGCTGCTGGTCGAAGACGTGGCTGGCGGGCAATATCCGCCGCCGCGGGTTGAGCGACTGTTTGAGCAGGTCCCGGGCCTTCACTGGAGCGAGCTACAGAAGCGGCACCTGCAGGAGCTCCGGGGCAAAGAGAAGGCAAAGAAGGGCAAGGGGGCGGCGGCGCCAAAGAAGGCAAAGAAGGGCAAGTCCGAGTAATGGAGGCGGCCCCGTCCAAACCGAAGCGGACGACCAGCGCCACCGTGGCTGCAGCCGCTGGCCGCTGGGCCGCGGCGCTGGCCAAGCTCCCCCAGGAGAGTGAGATTCCGCCGGGCTCTGCTGGAATTTCGCTGCGGATCCACCGCGCCCGCATCGAAAACAAGAAGAGCATCTCGGAGCTCGCGCGCCTGGTTGGCGTCGCGCCGATGACGTTGATGCGCTGGGAAAGCGGCCGCTGCTTTCCTGGCGTGGATGACGTCGAGAGGCTGGCCAAGGAGCTGCGGCGCTCTCCTGGCGCGCTGGTCAGATGGGCTTAGACATGCTGACCATGACCGACGATATGACAAGGAGAACTAGGGGCCGCTCCGTGGTCCTTAGCATATCCGGCGGCAAAGACTCAGCGGCGATGGCGCTTTGGCTGCGCGACCTCGGAATCGAGTGTCAGCTGGTCTTTATGGACACCGGCTGGGAACACCAAGTCACCTACGAGTATCTCCGAGGGCCACTTACGGCGAAGCTGGGCGCGATAAAGGAGATCCGCGCCATCGTCGAGTTTAGCAGTGAGCAAAGCCGACTAGTCGAGAAGGTCATCGCCGACCTCCCGTTAGTGTCCCGGGCGTTCAAGGCCGGCTCGCCCATGGTCAGGATGGCACTCAAGAAAGGAATGTTCCCGGCGGGGAAGAAACGCTGGTGCACCGAGTACTTGAAGGAAGAGCCCATTAAACGGTTCCTGGAACCGCTCATCGACGCCGGGGCCGACGTCGTCAATGCGGTGGGCATCCGTGCCGCAGAGTCTGAGCAGCGCGCAACCTATACGGAGTGGGTGGAGCTGAAATGGGCGCGCAAAGCGGGACGGAAGCTGCTGCACTATGACTGCGAGATGTGGCGTCCAATCTTGAGGTGGACCATTTCCGACGTCATAGCCATTCACGAGCGCCACGGACTTCGGCCCAACCCGCTCTACTTACTGCCCGGTATTGAACGCGTCGGCTGCGGCCCCTGCATCCGCTCGCGCAAGGCTGAGATTCGGGCCACCGCTGACCACATGCCGGAGAGCATCGCCATCTTGCGCGAGCTAGAGGTAGCCGTCGGCCGACTGGCGGCCTATCGGTTGGGCAATTCAAAAATAAAGAACCCCATCTTGCGCGCCCCGGCATTTTTCCAGGCGCCCATGGGAGACAACGGCGCGTGCTGGCCGATCGATGAAGTGGTCGCATGGTCGCGAACGTCTCGGGGGGGACGCCAGTTTGAGCTTTTCGCCCCGACGGAAAGTGAAGGCTGCATGCGGTGGGGTCTCTGCGAGGGAGCTCCAGCTCCCCAGGACGAGATTCAATGACCGACCGGAGTTCTATCCAGGCCTCGGCCGGGCGCATTGCCCCCGGGGACCGCTGCTGGGCCAAGACGGGCGGCGGCGTCAGGTCGATAGCCTGGGTAAAAGAAGATATCGGCAAGGGATATATGCTATCGGTCGGCTCACCGAGTTCCCCAGCTCAGTACTTCGGGAACGCGAAGGTCAACCCGCTAAACGCTCCGATCCGCAAGCCCCTGGCCCGAAGTAAGCCTATGCCGCGCCACCCTAGGCGGCGCGCGCAGCGGACCCTGGCCAAGGCTATCCCGACCGGCGGCACTGAAGGCGGCCTCAGCGGAGGCCCCACATTCTTGGCAGTCTCGGAACCTTCGGTCATGAGGCCGGTCCTGAAGCCGGAGAAGCCCGCCCGGTCTCCTAGCTATCGGGCCTGGGTGCGGCGGCAGGCCTGCTGTAACTGCTTCGCCCGGGGCCCAAGCGACCCGCACCACGAAGGGCCTCACGGGCTCGGCCAAAAAACGAGCGATTTTAACTGCGTGCCGCTGTGCCGCGACTGCCACCGCCATCTCACCGATAGCGCTCAGCACCTGCTGCCAGATCCATCGCAAGGCGCGCCGCCGGGCAAGGTGGCGATGCGCAGCCTGGACGTCAGCCAGTCGATCATGCGGGCCACCAAGCAGCAGCTGCTCCTGCGCGCGCTGGGCAAGCTGCCGCTCGATCGTCAGGTCGAGCTCCTCGCGGCCGCCCTGGCCGCCGCCGAGGAGCTGGCTCATCTGTTGACGTAACTGTTGAGCTCGCGTTACCCATATAGGGGTGCCTCCGACCACACGACCAGGGCCGCCGCTTCCCCCAGGGGCCCCCGCGCCCATGGACGGGTTTTGGCCGGCCGGGCGCCCCAGCCACAGCTTTAGCCAGTCCGATAGGCAGCGGGCGCTGCTGTCCTGGCAGGCGCTGCGCTCGCGGATCGCGCTCGGGGTAGGGCCGACCCAGGCGCGGTGGAGCACTTACTCCGCCGACCTGCTCTCTCCCGAAAAAATCACGCAATACCGCAAGGAGGCCCACGCCGGCTACCCCTGGCGATGGGCCGACCTCTGCGAGCAGGTCATCGAGAGGAACAGCCACATCCGGGCGCTGATGCACTTCCGGCGCGCCTGGGCGATGAGCGACGTCATCACCTGGCGGATCGACGCCAGCGAGGAACTCAAGGACGACCGGCCGGCGCAGTTCGTCGCGGCCTGGCAGAGCGCCGTGCTCCGGCAGCCCGGGCTGCGCGACATCTGGGCCGACATCATCTACCAGCTGCTGTCGGCCAGCGCATACGGCTACAGCGCCGTCGAGGTCTTCTGGGACTGGCGGGATATCCACTTCGTCTTCGAGGGTGTTCGATACGAGATCCGGTCCTGGGTGCCAGTGCACATGGAGTTCGTGCACCAGAAGTCTTTCCGGTTCGACCTCGACGACGACAGTCCTGGGTTGTACAGCGCCGACTCCAGCTTGCTCCGTTGGCCGATGGGAAAGATTCTCTTCCACCGCTGCCTGGGCGACGGCATCACCGAGCGGCGCGGCTGGATGACGGCCGGCGTGTGGATTGAGTACGCGCTCCAGCAGGGCTGGGCCGACCTGCTCATCTACATGCACCTTTACGGGATCCCGCAGATCGCCGTGTTCACCGAGAAGGAGCTGCTCGACCAGGGAGAAGAGCGCGACGTGCTCGACACGGCGCTCGACCATTGGGGCCAGGGCGAGGTCCCGGTTTTCCTCAACGAGCACCGGATCGAGAAGATCGGCGCCGTAGAGGGAACCGGCGATACCATCCACCCCCGCGTCATCCAGATCGCCAAAGAGGACCTCAGCGTCCTCATTACCGGCAGCATCCTGGCTCAGACCCAGGGCAACGGGACCGGGTCCTACGGCGCCACCGACCAGCACGCCATCACCGCCCACGTATACCGGGTCCCCGATGGCACCCAGCTCGCCAACACCATCAGCTCTGGGCTGCTGCGCCCAGCCCTGCACTTCAACGTCGATGCGCTGGTGGCGGCGTCCGGCTACGCGCCCTGGCAGATCCGCGGCCGCTCTGGGGTGTTCGGGTGGAAGGCGAACGGCCCAGCCCCGACAGTAAAAGAGGTGATTGCCGACGCCAAGGAGCTCGCCGGCATGAGCTTCCCCGTGTCCACTCGCGAGCTGTCGCAGCGCACCGGCTGGGGCATCGCGGAGCCGGGCGACGAGCTCGGCGGCAAGCCTGTTATAGTTCCTGCTGGGGCCGCTTCTCTCGGTCAGATTCCGGCGGCCCGCGGTGCGCTGGGACCGGCGCGCCCACAACCAAACACCTCGAGGATCATCCAGCCATGACCGCAAGCGCGTCCGTTAACTCAGATCTCCGTGGATTCATCGTCGACACTGCGATCGTCCGCTACCTCGGCGACCGCCTGGTGGAGCTGCCGGCCGACCTGGTGCTGGATGAAGCCGACACGTCGCTGGCGGTTGCCATGAACCCGCCTGCCATCGCCGTGTTCGAGCTTCCGGATCCAGCCACCCTCTCGGATATCCCCGGATCGAAGCGGCTCCGCTTCTTTGACTCGATCGGCCAGGCCGGCGCATACAACATCCTGATCAACGCCACGGGGGGCGCGCTCATCGATGGCGTCCCCCAGATCTCGATCGTCGGAAATTGGGGCGCGGTCGAAGTGGAATGGCGCGGGACCTACTGGCACGCCGCATCGACCTTCAACGTCATGACGCTGGGCGGCGTCTTCGGGCTCGACGGGCAGCCCACGCCGGTCGATGCGGACTCCGACGAGTTCAACGCCGAAGAGCTGTCGGCCGATTGGGCACTTGGCAGCAATGTTACCCTCGACCCAGATCCGCCGGCGCGCGGGGAAACCTTCTCCGGGCCTGCGCTGGTCAGGATCTCGACCACGCAGCGCCCGGGGTGGCTGCTGCTGCAGCCTTCCGACGATAACCCTGGCGCCCTGTTTCACAAGCCGCTGGCGGCGCCGCTGGCGAATGGGTTTCTGTATCTCAAGTTCTCGATGGACTCTAACGAGAACATCCCCGCGTCTGACGTTTTCCAGTTCGGCATCTTTCAGACCACCACGTCCCTGGGCGAGATCATCCCGGACCTCGACAACTGCGTGGTCATCGGCCTCGCCCGCGACACCAGCGACAACAGCTGGAACCTGGTGGCGAATTACAAGGTGGCCGGCGTCGGAGCGACCCTCTACGATAAGACCCTCGATTCCTTCACGCAGCCGTTCACCCGCATGGCGGTGGGCAGGGATGGGACGAATTTCCGGGTCTACGTCGGGAGCGAGAGCGGCGGGTTCAAGCATGTGGGGAGCTTCAGCGGCGCGATCAACCCTGACCGCGTGGCCTTCGTTGTGAACAACAACAGCGCCCCGGCGGGCGTCTATGGGATCGACTATGTGCGCCGCATCGACGGCGTTTTGCCGACGGTCTGAACTTCGACCAGAACAAGAAAGGCCAACATGCCGACTCACGAGACCAGCTGCGTAAACCTGGAAACCGGCAGCATTCCGCCGGGGACCGCCATCGAAGCCGCCGAGGCAGTGCAGCCCGTGTGTGCCAATCTGCCGCCTGGCTCGCCCAGCACGGTGCTGGTGGGTGCCATCGACAACACGCTCGGCAAAGGCCGGGTCCGCGCGACGACGGGCGCTGGCATTGCCTTCACCCTCAAAATGACCTGCACCATCGGCGGGCTACAGCAGGTCATCAATTGGCCGCTGCAGCCTAGCCAGGTCGTCCTCGGCCCGGTCAACGGCGATGGCAGCCCGCTATCCCCGAGCAAGATCTCGAAGATCGAGACGGTGACCGCCGGCGGCGCGCCGGTCGCTCCGGGCGCGACGGTCCAGCTGGCCTGGGTGCGTCCAGGCGGTCTCATTGCCCAGGAAGGTGCCGAGAACGTGCTCGGCGTGTACCCCGGCGATCGGGCCACTGCGGCCGCGCCGGGCCGGCTCATGCCCGTCCGGGATGATGGCCGCTGCGCGGCTCGCTGCGCCGGCGGCTGGGCAGCGCTCGATGACCTGGTGGTGGGTGCCGGGGGCGCTCTGCGGAAGCGTGCCGCCTCGGGCGATGAGGATGCTGCCTCGGTGGGGACGGCTCAGGAAGACACCACGAACGGCGCGCTCGGCCAGGTCGAGCTCGAGTAACGCTGGTGCCGGAAGACAGGACCACAGGCGCCACGGGGGGCGGCGGCCAAGTCTGGGGCCAGCCCGCGGCGGCGCCGAACACCAAAGCGCTGGTGGGCGTGTGGGATCAGTGGTGCGTCATGAGCGCCAGGCCCTACGTCAAAATGCTAGAGGACGCCGAGGGCCGCCCCGAGCCTCAGATCAGCCTGCTCGACGAAGAGCACTGCAGGTTGATCGTCCGAAATTTCGGCAACAGCAAGGACGACCTGCCCTGTACCCTTGGGCACCATCAAGACACGCCGGCGAAGGCCAAATGGTCTGTCGCCGGATACAGCGCCATGGTGACGATGGTGGGCGGCCGCCCGGTCGAGTTCGCCACGCACAACCCAGAAGTGTCACCGCCGACACTCGAGGACTTGCCGCGCCCCGATTCCGGCGGCCCGCCCGACGACGGAAACTATGTGTTCCGCGCCCGCGTCACGCCGCTCGGCGCGGCGCTCATCCGGTCAGAGGCTGTCCGCAAGAGCAGCCCCGAGTTCGTCATGAACGGGCTCGACCAGCACGCCAAGGACCTCGGCCCCCAGGCCCAGGGGCTGGCGTGGACGAACGATCCGTTCTTGACGGGCTGCGAAATAAACCTGGAGCGATATTCGGGCTCGGCTCACCAGATGATCTGCCTGGTCCCGCCTCCAGAAGTGGCCGAGCAGCTGGCGCTGCCGGGCGGATCCGCCCCGGCCGACTTGCACTGCACGCTGGCGGTCCTGGAGGCGCCGCTGCCAGCGGCGGTCGGGGTGGCTTACGCCGCGGCCGCTACCTTCGAGGGCGGCCCGCTGCGCGGCGTCATCTCCGGGCCTGCTCGCTTCACGGGTGCAGACACCGATGTCGTCTGCGCCCTCGTCGATTGCCCATCGCTGGGGCAGCTGCGCCAGCGCATCGTCGATGCGCTGCAAGCAGCCGGCGGCAGGGTCAAGCTCGATCACGACTTCCAGCCGCACATCACGCTGGCCTTTGTCTCGTCCACCGAGCCTCTGCCGAGCCGCATTGGGCCGATAGAGGTTGTGTTTGCCGATCTGGTTGTGCAGCTCGGCACCAAGCAGCAGCGTTACCCACTGCAAGGAGATCCTGTGAAAAAGAAACACCTAATGGAAGCCGGAGTCACCGACGCAGATAAGCCTGCTGAGGCGGTGGCCAAGATGAGTCGGCATTACGGCAAGCGCACGATGATGGAGGCCGGCGTCATGGACGCTGACTCGCCGGAGACCGCCATGGCCAAGATGGACAAGCACATGTCCAAGATGGAGGGCGGCGCCGCCGACCCCTCCATGATGGCCAAGTTCGAGGTCCCGCCCGAGATGATGGCCAAGATGGACAAGGCCCTCTATGACGACATCAACATGCAGGTCGGGCGCGGCGAGATGCCCGCCGCCGAGGCGATGGGGCGCTACCAGAAGGCGCACATGGAAAAGCACGGCAAGGCCTTCGAGTACGAGGACCCGATCGTGCGGCCTGGTGCCCCGACCCACGTCGACGAGCCGCCGCTCGACAACACGGTGGTGATGGAGCGCGAGCGCCAGGCGCGCGCGGCCGGCCGCGAGACGATCGAAACCCTGACCGCGCGCATGCGGGACCAGGACAACCGGCTCCGCATCTACGAGCGCAACGAGCAGGAGCGCGCGAAGGCCGACAAGCGCCGCGAGGCGACCAAGGCGGTCGACGCGGCCTGGGCCGCCGGCCAGATCGTGATGAAGCCCGGCGAGAGCATGGCCGCCGCCAAGGAGCGGTTCATCCGTCACTACGAGCGCGGCAAAGACGCCTTTGAAGATGCGCTGTGTCCGCCGGGGACAGAGTCCACCATCGAGCAGACGCAGCGGCGACTGACTCAGGGCGGCCTGCCGGTGAACTACGAGCGCGGCAATATCGAGGTGGAGTCCGGCCGGCCGGACGACGAGATCATCCGGCTGGCCGAGGCGGTGATGAAGGCCAAGCCGGGCCTGCGGCGCCTGGCTGCCGTCAAGCAGGTCTGCATGGAGCGGCCAGGGCTCGAGGCCGCCTATCGCGGGCAGGCCAAGGCGGCGATTCTGGAGTAGCGGAGCCTTTTTCCCGAGGAGCTGGCAACCCCATCGCCTCGGTCAACTTTTGCAAGGAGCTATGCGATGGGCGTTCCAAGGATCCCCGGTGCTGACAACGGTAACGGCAACACGCCGTGGCAGTGGAACTATTCAAACAAGAGCACGAGCTTGCGATACGGGTCGCTGGTCGCGCTCAGCCTGCTGGCGGGGGCTTCCCCGTATGACATCAACCTGCCCTTCGAGATCGTGGGCGGCGCGCTGGTCGGCGGGGAGATCATCGGCGTGTGCACCAAGGCCGGCCCCGAGCCCACCCTGGTGAACGCGCTGCCGGTCGATGGGGTCGGCGTCACCGACATTCCCGTGGCCAGCGGCATCGGCAAGGCAGCCTTCATCCTGTCGCCGAATCAGACGCTGACGCAGGCCAATCCCTTCCTGATCCCCGATCCGGCCAACCCCGGCAACGTCATCGCCCGGCCGGCCAATAGCGGTGTGCCGCCGGTGGCCCGCGCGCTGACCTACCCGGCGAGCTCGGCGAGCGAGCAGTACGTCGAGGGCGAGTTCCTGCCCGGGCTGTCCGCAGGCTTCCTGGGTAGCGCGAGCCAGGTGGTCTGCGCCGAGGCGACGGACGCCGTGGTGTCGGCGCGCTATATCCCCAAGGCCGGCCTGCACATCAACCCCGGATCCGCCGCGCAGACCCCGACCATCTATCGAGCGCGCGGGAACACTCGGATCACGGTCGTCGGCGTCGACCTCGCGACCGCCGCCGGCGGCACTTCGAGCGATGGCATCGACTATCAGTTCGCCTTCGGCGCTACGCCGCAGGCTGCCAATGGCGCGACGGCCACCACCACGGTCAGCCTTCGCGGGGCTGCGACCAGCTCCGCGCCGAGCGGCGGCGCCGGGCAGCCGGTCAGCTTCATCCTGCCCGATAACAACGTCCTGGTCTGCAGGACGCTCGCGGTCGGCGCCGGCGTCGGCACCGCCGTTCACTCCATGGTCACTTTCCGGGCGCAGTAGGCCCAGCACCGATAAGGAGCATCCCCGATGCCTGCTCTCAGTCACAGCGTAAAAGGTGCCGCCCAGGGGCTGCACATCGACAAGCTGATCCCGTTCCTGCTCAAGGACCGCGGGTCTCCCAATAAATTCGCGCACACGACGCTGTTCCACGGCGTTCCCGTCGAAAAGATGACGGACCTCATCGCGCGGATCGACAACGACAACTCGATCACCCTCTACAACGCGCAGCCAGCGAGCGGCGAGGGGCTGCTCGACCGGGTGAGCTTCAACGTCGCCCGGCCGATCTCCTACGAGCTGCAGGTCTTCGGGCTGGAAGCGCTCATCCAGAACACCACCAAGGACACCGCCGACAGCATCTTCGATTATGCGGCGCGCCAGGGTGCCTACGTCTATGACCGCATCCGGCTGCGGCTGGAGTACGCGGCGATCAACCAGACGATCCGCAACGCGGCCGTCATGACCTTCAACTTCACGGTGCCGGCCGCGCAGCAGTGGAGCAATCGCACCTCGCCCGCCGCCAACCCCATCGACGATCTGCTGACCTGGGTGCGGTTCGTCCGCGAAGAGTCGAACCGTCCCATCTGGAAGATCTACATGACGGCGCCGGTGTGGCAGGAGTTCATCCAGCACCCGACCACGATCGCCCGTGCCGACGTGACCACCTGGCGCATGATCACGCCGGAGATCATCGAAAAGCTGCTCGACGTCGAGCCGGGGACGGTCTACATCGACCACTACGGCATCTACAAGGCACCGGGCCTGGCGGGCATCGGCTCCAAGCGCTACTTCGGAGGCCCCGACCTGGCGATCCTCACCGGCGAGCCCCCCTCACGCAGCGACAACAGCTTCGGCCACATGTACTTCTTCGGAGGCTCGGAGGACGAGCCGATCGTCACGCTGCGCTACCCCGAGTTCCGGGTGGCCCGCTTTGCCGAGGTGGTGCAGACGACCAGCTTTTGCCACTTCCTGGTCGAAGAGCCCACCGCCGCCTTCGTGGCCTTCAACGTCGTCAACCCCACGCTGCCGCGCTTCCGCGGTCTGCTCAGCTCTTAGCCTGCCGGCTGGCGGCGGCCCCTGCCTGGGAACCGCCGCCAGCCTTCCCCGGCTACCCCCCACAATCGATACGTCAGCGGGCCGCCGCCTCCACCTGGCGGCTGTGGCGCAGCAGGCCGCCCTTGCGGCCGATCGCGGCCATGTGCTGCCGGTCCTGGCTCACCGCCTTGCCGCCTTTCTGGCCGGCGATCTGCGCCTCGGCAGAGCTGTACTCATGGGCTCGACCGCTCTGGTGAGCAGCCCGGCCGCCGGCGCTGGCAATCTCTCGCTGCATGTCCTGGTCCATGGCGGCAAAGCCGCGGCGCGCCTTGGCACCGCCGGAGGTTGTGGTTTGAGCAGGACGGGACGCGAATGCTTCGGACATGGGTAATTCTCCTAGTTCAACAGTTCGTGGCCTCCCTCAAGCGCCTATATTGATACGCACAAGGGCCACGCAGGGATAAATATAGCGAGCGCTTCAGGGCGCGCAATATCTTTTATCCGTGGAAACCACCGACGGACGAGGCAGAGCTACCAGAGGAGGTAAAAGAGTATAACGCGCGCTCCATGCCCAGCAGCGGAATCCATAAATACTGGATGATATTTACCAATATTAACCACGTTGGCCGGGACGGTATTGGTATATCCAGGGAAGGCGGCTCGGCATATTGGCGGGCTCGTCCTTGTGCTTTGAGCGGGCGGCGATTTAGGATGGCGGCTCACCCCTGGTAGGGAGCCGACCATGACCACCCCGCAGCAGCCGCCAAACGAAGCGCATATGGACCTCTTCTCTGGCATCGCCAGCGAAGCCCAGCTCGACCAGTTCGAGAGAACGGCCACGTCGACAGGCAAAATGGCCGCCTTCGGCGGGTCAATCGACCCCAACCTGCAGACGACGTTCATCAACCCCAACGAGCTGGTGGACGTCTACCTGTGGCCCCACCGGACCTTTTCGCAGGTTCTCGACCCCGCCGCGCTCGCCGGAGTGCCCAAGGACGCTTTCACCCTGGAGCGCCTTGAGGGCAACGCGGTCGCCGCGCACTACCTGCCCGGCCGGCGCTATCGGGTCGCTCGACTGACGTATGAGGCCAACCGCGCCGTGCTCGCCAGCCCCGGCGAATACGCCAAGGTCATGGCCCAAGGTCGAACCGCCCGGCATCAGCAGGTCCAGCGGGAGATCTTGTCGATGCGCAAGCACACGTCCGACACCAGCGAGCGGCAGTGGTCTCCCGAGCAGCGCGCGCGGCTCGACGAACTGCGCGGCGCCGAGCGCGCCGAGGAAGAGCGCATCGAGAAGGCCGAGGAGCAGCTTCGCCAGACCGTCAAGGACCGCAGCGCCGCCGAGATGCAGCGCGACCATGCGGCGCTGGATGCGAAGATCGCAAACTGGTCCGCTGGCGATCTCGATGCTCACCTGGCCGAGGTTCGCCAGCAGACCCAGAAACTGATGGAGCGGCTGGGAGAGAAGGCCCGCAAGGAACTCGGGCGCATCGCCGCTGAAGAAGAAGCCGATCTGCGGCAGCGCTGGCAGCAGGCGCAGCACGTCAACGGGGCGCTGACGCGGACCGTCGAGCCGGCCTCGGATGTTCCTGTCGCAGACAAGGTGGCCAAGCTGAAAGGCCTGCTGTCCTCTGGCGTGATCAGCCAGGACGATTATGACCGTCAGCTCGGGCGCTTGCTGGGCTGACAGAGAAGGGACTCAGATGCTGCTACAGCAAATCCACATCGCTGCCAAGACCGCTCGCGAGCTCGGCCTCCCGGTGCCGGAAGGCCACAGCTTCCTGGTACTATACGAAGTCCGGGTCGCCCAGGCTTCGACCGGCGGCAAGCTGGCTGCCGAAGAGAGCGAGGACGAGGCTGAAGACTTCGACATCGCCTTGCTGCCGCCGGCGCTTCGCCGGGCGGTCGAGCGTTATGCCGAGGACCGCGCCGCGCTGCTGGAGCAGCTGCGCGCCCAGGCTGCTTCTATCGATGAGGGCCGCCGCCAGCTGGGGGCGCTTTCCGATAGCCTGCAGCGCCAGGTCGAGCAGGCCGCAGCCGCCGAGAAGGAGCTGCGCCTGCAGCTGGTCGAAGCGCAGCAGGCGCTCCAGCCCCTGCAGCGCCA
>Ga0209174_10000811_pt1 | contig 22733 bp, 19 predicted proteins | sample JI91814BDNA_FD_187505 | JGI IMG/M metagenome (GOLD analysis project Ga0209174, IMG submission 187505) | Wastewater effluent complex algal communities from Wisconsin, to seasonally profile nutrient transformation and Carbon sequestration -... | ecosystem: Engineered > WWTP > Effluent > Algae...
GTCCTCCGCAAACTGCAAGGCGGACCGGCCCCGGTCGCTCCGCGGGAGTTCGCAGCATGAAGATCAACATTCAACAATCCAGCCCCCGCATCGAAGCCCAAGCCATCAGCCACCACCCGGACTACGAGCGCGGCCCGCACCTCGCCGTGCTGATCCTGCTCGGCACGACCGCGGCATTTTTCGTGCTGGCCTTCATCTGGATGAGCTTCGCCCGGCTCGACATCTCGGTGAACGCCATCGGCGCCGTCGTCCCGTCGAGCCGCTTGCAGCAAGTCCAGAGCATGGAGGGCGGCATCCTGCAGGCGCTCAACGCCCGCGAAGGCAAAGTCGTGAAAAAGGGCGACGTGCTCGCCACTGTCCAGAACCTGCAGTTCAACGCCGAACAGGGCGAAACCCAGCAAGGCCAGTGGGGCGCCCAGGCGGCCCTGGTCCGCCTCGACGCCGAGGCCCACGGCGTCGCCCCGGTGTTTCCGGCCGAACTCGAAAAGAACGCCCCGGACATCGTCCGCGAACAGCGCACCCTGTGGCAGACGCGCCGCCAGGAACGCGAAAACAGCCTCGAAACCCTCGCCCGCCAGCTCGCCCAACGCCAGCAGGAACTGGCCGAAGCCCGCGCCCGCCACGAAGCCAGCGCCGAAGCCATCGGCCCGGCCCGCGAAGCCCTCGCCATCGAGGAAAAACTGGCCGCCAACGGCGCCGGCGCGCGGGCCGATCTGCTCGCCGCCCAGCAACGCTATTCCGGACAGAAGGGCGAAATGGAAACCACCCGCATCGCCATCGGACGTATCCAGGCCGCCGTCGCCGAAGCCCAGGCGCGGCTCTCCGAAACCCGCGCCCGCTTCCTCACCGAAACCAGCAAGGAGCGCTCCGAGGCCGAACTGCGCGCCGCCCAGCTTGGCGAGCAGCTCACCGGACGCAACGACAAGGTGGCCCGCCGCGACCTGCGCGCGCCGATGGACGGCGTCGTCAATCGCGTGCTCGTCAACACCGTCGGCGGCGTGGTCAAGGCCGGCGAAACCATCATGGAAATCGTCCCGGCCGAAGACCGCCTGCTGATCACCGCCAAGATCAAACCCGCCGACATCGCCTTCCTCAAGCCCGGCCAGGATGCCCGCATCCGCATCAGCGCCTACGACTCCTCGATCTTCGGCACCTTGCCGGGCAAGGTTCTGCGGGTCGGCGCCGACGCCGTGGTCGATGGCGAGAAGAAGGAAACCTTCTTCGAAGTGCTCCTCGAAGCCCAGCGCAACTTCCTCGGCGACCCCTCCGAACATCTCACCATCTCCCCGGGCATGGCCGCCGACGCCAGCATCCACACCGGCAAGCGCACGATGATGGAATACATGCTAAAACCCATCGTCAAGACCTTCGACAAATCCCTGCGCGAACGCTGATGAGCCCCGATATTTTTCGCCCGACCCGCCTTGCCGCCCTCCTCCTCACGCTGGGAATCGGCCTTGGCCTCGCCAACGGCGCAGCCCGCGCCGAGCCGCTCCCCGCGGTGGTGGACAAAGTGTTGCTGCAACAGCCGAGCGTGCGCTCGGCGCAAGCCCTGCTGCGCGCCGCGGAAGCCCAGATCACCCAGGTCCGCTCCGACTTCCTGCCCAGCCTCGGCCTCACCTACCGCAACTCGGATTCCCGCGACGAAACGGTGGGCACACCGATCAACCGCAATGTGCGCCGCAGCGACGCCAGCCTGCGCTGGAACGTCTTCAACGGCGCCACCGACACCAGCCGGCTGCGCGCCGGCGGCTTCTACCGCGACGCCGCCGACGCCGACCTGGACAACGTGCTCGAACAGGTCGCCTACGAAATCACCGAGAACTACAGCGACGTGGTGCGCCTGCGCCAGTTGATGGACAGCCTTCAAGCCACCATCGACCGCCAGGAAAGGGTCGAAGTCAAAGTCGCCAGTCGGGTCGACGCCGGACGCATCTCCTCGGCCGAACTCGATCTGATGCGCGTGCGCCTGATCCAGAACCGCACCCTCCTCGGCCAATTGCGGGCCCAGCTCGCCACGGCCGAATACCGCTACCGCCTGCTCACCGGCGAGCCGCCCGCGGCCCTGGTCCTCCCGGGCATTCAGCCCGCCGAAGGCGACACCGACATCGCCGCCCTTGTCGAGCGCATCCACGAACGCAATCCTCGCCTGCGTGCCGCCCTTCAGCGCGCCGCCGCCCGCCAGGCGGAAATCGGCGTTGCCCGCGGCAGCTTCTTCCCGTCGGTGGATCTCACCTACAGCAAGCGCATCGACAACACCACGATCCCGGTCCCGGTCTCCGACACCGACCGCGCCGCCCAGCTCCAGGTCAGCCTCGACATTCCCCTCGGCGGCAAGAACCTCGGCCGCCACACCGAAGCCGTCGAACGCCATCAGGCCGCCCAAGCCGACGCCGACGATCTGCTGCTCAAGGTTTCGAAGGACATCGCCGACCTCTACCGCCAATACGCCGAGGCCCGCGAAATCGCGCCCCTGCTGGAGCAGCGCGTCACCGCCGCCCAACGCGTCTCCACCGCCTACGAACTGCACTTCGACGCCGGCCGCCGCTCCCTCAACGATCTCTCCATCGCCCAGGGCGACCTCTTCGACGCCCAGCGCGGCCTGATCGAAAACCGCGCCCAGCAGACCACCCTGCAAGCCCAGCTCCTCGGCCTCGCCGGCGAACTGCGCGCATCCCTGCGCAGCCGCTACCGGCCCGCCCCGATCGCTCCCGAGCTGCTCGGCACCACCTACGTTCCGCCGGCCCTCGCCGCCGCCCCTGTGCCAACCATTGACGCGCTACCGGCACCGCAGGTCGAACTCATCGCGCCCACCGCCCCGGCAACCGCCCCTTCCGCCCCCAATCCCGCAGCCGGAACGCCGGACGAAGCATTGCGTCAGCGCGTCGAAGCCTGGGCCGCGGCGTGGGCCGCACAGGATTTCGACGCCTACCGCGCCTTCTACACCGTCGACTTCCGGCCGGGCAAAGGCCGCAGCACCGCCGACTGGGAAGCCGAGCGCCGCCAACGCGTCACCCAGGCCCGTTCGCCCAAGCTGCGCATCGACAAGCTCACCATCCGCACTCGCAGCGCCGACCGCCTCAGCGTCCGTTTCACCCAGCACTACAGCGCCGCGCAATACCGCGACAGCGTGAAGAAGCAGCTCGACTGGGTGAAGGTGGACGGCCAGTGGAAGATCGCCGCCGAAACCGTGCTGGCGCCGCCCAAGGCTCCGGCCGCGCCTCCCGCGCCGGATGTGAATCCGCAGGAACCCTGAATGAAAACGGCCAGCAAATCGCTGGCCGTTTTTTTGCGTAGCACCGGGGTTGCAGACCCCCGGAAGCGTACTTACAAGGCGCCCAGAACCTGCTGGATCACCTCCGCCTGCTGCTCTTCGAGGCCAACCCACAGGGGCAGCCGGACGAGGCGATCGGACATTTCAGCGGTGACCTTCAGATCCCCGTGGGCACGGCCATAGTGCTGCCCGGCTGGCGAACTGTGCAGCGGAATGTAGTGGAAGACCGTGTTGATGCCGACATTGCGCAGCTTGTCGATAAAGGCCGTGCGGCGCTCCAGGTCGGGCAGCAGCACGTAATACATGTGGGCATTGTGGGAACAGTGGACCGGCACCATGGGGCGGCGCAGTTTACCCGCTTTCTCTGCCTCGGCCAGCCATTGGTGGTAAGTGTTCCACAGCATCAGACGCTGGCGGGTGATGTTATCCGCCTCGTCCATCTGCGCCCACAGGAACGCCGCGATCAGTTCGCCTGGCAGATAGGATGAGCCCACATCCACCCAGGTGTATTTATCCACCTGACCGCGAAAGAACTGCGACCGGTTGGTGCCCTTCTCGCGGATGATCTCGGCGCGCTCCGCAAAGCGCGCATCGTTCACCAGCAGCGCGCCGCCTTCGCCCGAGATGATGTTCTTGGTTTCGTGGAAGGACAGCGCCGACATCTGGCCGATCGAGCCGAGTGGACGTCCCTTGTAGCTGGCCATGACCGCCTGCGCGGCATCCTCGATCACCAACAGCTTGTGCTTGTTGGCGATGGCCATGATGGCATCCATCTCGCAGCCGATTCCGGCGTAGTGCACCGGCACAAGGGCCCGGGTCCGCTCGGTAATCGCATCCTCGATCAGCGTTTCGTCGATGTTCAGCGTGTCCGGGCGGATGTCCACGAACACCGGGACGGCGCCCCGCAACACAAAGGCATTGGCGGTGGACACGAAGGTGTAGGACGGCATGATCACTTCGTCGCCGGGCTGGATGTCGGCGAGCAGCGCCGCCATTTCGAGCGCTGCAGTGCAGGAGTGGGTCAGCAGGGCCTTGTTGGCGCCGGTACGAGCTTCCAGCCAGCCCGAGCAATGCTTTGTGAAGCTGCCGTCGCCCGCCAGATGCCCCTTGGCGTGCGCCTGGGCGATGTTCCAGAGTTCCTTGCCCGTCATGTGGGGCTTGTTGAAAGGGATATTCATAAGCTTGCTCGGGTGGCGGTGGTCAAAGAGGCTGGACTACGAAAAACCCAGAGTTTCTGGAGTGCGAACAACAGGACTGCGGTGCACAGCACCAGCACTGCCTGCACGATGCGATGGGGGTAGCCGAGCCGATCCACCAGCACGAACAGCGCGGCCAGGTTGAACAGATAGCCGAGCCCGTAACTGATGCAGTAACGGACGAAGGCCGGCCCCATCGCGCCATCATGGCCGAAGGACCAGCGCTTGTTGAAGGCGAAGGTCTGGGCGACGCCGACGCAATACAGCAGCGTCATCGCCAGCTTCGGATCGACACCCATGAGGGTCAGCCCGATATAGCCCAGATAAAGGATGAAGTTGGAGCCCACGCCGATCAGCGCGTACCGGACGAACTGGGTGCGTGCCGAGATGACGCTCATGACAGTGAGGCTCCCCCGGCCGCAGCTCCGGCGGCCAGCGGTGCAAACCGAACCAGAACGCCCGGCGACGTCGTCGGCCCGCTCATTCACTGCCCAGATACTGTTCTTCGAATTTCAGCAGATCCCGGCTGCGTTCCTTGACCTTCTTGGCGGGAATCCCGAAATACACCGACCACGGCGCGGTGCTCTTGGTCACCATGGACATGGCGCCCACGGAGCTGCCTTCGGCGATCGTCACGCCCGGCAGCACGATCGAGCAGGCGCCGATGATGACATGCCGCTCCAGGCTCACCGCCGCCTTGGTCTCGAGCTTGTAATCGTCGGGAACCGTCGGGTTGGTCAACGAACGGCCGCTGTAGTCGTCCGACTGGGAAAACACGTGACAGCCATAGGCCAGCCCGGAAAAGTCGGCCAAGAACACGCCCTTCTCGCCGCCGGCCACATTGCAGAACACCGCGATATGCACGTTGCGGCCGATCACCACGCGGCCCGAGATCACGCAGAAATCATCAATACGGGAATTGTCGCCGATCTCGATGAGTTCGGGCGTGTAGATCGACGCCTTGTCGCTGATGCGGACGTTTTTTCCGAGGTGCTTGAATCCAAATGCGGCAAGCTGTTCACTGTTCAGGAAGGCCATGACTGCTCCAGTTCAATAGGGTTGTTTAGCGGCATCCCGCGTGGACAGAACACCCGCACTGCCGAGCGGCTCGCCCTGCACCGGCGTCGTCGCTTGCGCGCAATACGGCGGACGCTCCATCGAGCGGAAATGCATCCGGGCCAGATATTCGCCGATGATGCCAAGCGCAAACAGCTGGACGCCGGAGAAAATGGCAATGATTGAGGCGATAAACGGGAAGCCCGGCACCGCATTGCCCTCGAGGAAATAGCGCCCCACGACGAAGGCCAGCACCAGAAAACCCAGGCAACCGAACACCAACCCCAGCACGCTGGCGACCTGCAGCGGCAGGACGGAAAAGCCGGTCATCATGTTAATCGCATGGGTGATGAGCTTTTTTAGGCCGTAGCCGGAATCACCGACGGTACGCCCATCCTGGCGTACCTCGACGGACGAGAAACGCGTCGTCCCCCACGTCAGGAGCACGTCAAGATTCACTGCAGGGCTGCGGTAGGCATCGAAGGCATCGCGCAGGCGGGTGCGAAAAATCCGGAAGGCACTTGCCTTGCTGGCCGATTCCACGCCCATCGCGCCCTGCAAGGCGAGCTTGGTAACACGGGAGGCCATGTCGCGGAAGAAACCGTGGGTTTCGAATTGAGGCGAACCATAGACGACGTCGTAGCCTTCGTTCAGCCGCGACAACAGTTTGTGGATTTCTTCGGGCGGATTTTGCAGATCGTCATCAATGGTGACGATGAATTCGCCCTTGGCGGCCCGGATTCCGCACAGAATGGCGTTGTGCTGGCCGTAATTGCGGGCCAGCTTGATTCCATGAACGCGCCCATCCTTGCGGGCGAGTTCCTGAATCACACCCCAGGAGTTGTCGCCTCCGCAATCTTCGACCAGGACGATCTCGAACGAAGGCTCGAGGCTCTCCAGGACAGCGACGAGACGGCGATACAGCTCCGGCAGGGTAGCCTGCGAGCGATACACCGGGATGACGACGGAAAGGCGAACTGACACGATAAACCCTCATGAAAACGCGAACGGATAGACCGGCACAAGCCCCGGCGGACACCTGCCGGGCCGGCAGATCATGAGCGGCCATGCAGTGCGCCGCGGCCGGACTCACGCAAAAATGAGGCGCCGCAAGGCATCCTGAGCGACAGCATTCTCGCTCAATATCCTTCCTGGAATATGTAAACTTTTGCCGCACTCGGCATAAAATCCGCTCCAATCAGCGCCTCACGGCGCTCGTTGGAGCCCTGCACCAACACGCAAGAAGCCAGCTTACAGCCCCAGTTCCGACCACATTTCGTCCACCCGCTTCTTCACGTCGGCGTCCATCACGATGGGCGTCCCCCACTCGCGGGCGGTTTCGCCCGGCCATTTGTTGGTGGCGTCCAAACCCATCTTGGAACCGAGGCCGGCCACCGGACTGGCGAAATCGAGGTAGTCGATGGGCGTGTTGTCCACCAGGGTGGTGTCGCGGGTGGCGTCCATCCGGGTGGTGAGCGCCCAGATCACTTCCTTCCAGTCGCGGATGTTCACATCGTCATCCACCACGATGATGAACTTGGTGTACATGAACTGGCGCAGGAAACTCCAGATGCCGAACATCACCCGCTTGGCATGGCCGGGGTACTGTTTCTTGATGCTGACCACCGCCAGCCGATATGAGCAGCCTTCGGGCGGCAGGTAGAAATCGACGATCTCGGTGAACTGCTTCTGCAGGAGCGGCACGAAGACTTCGTTGAGCGCCACGCCCAGCATCGCCGGCTCGTCGGGCGGCTTGCCGGTGTAGGTGCTGTGGTAGATCGGATCGCGCCGGCTGGTGATCCGCTCGATGGTGAAAACCGGAAATTCGGCCTGCTCGTTGTAGTAGCCGGTGTGGTCGCCGTAGGGGCCCTCGAGGGCGGTTTCTCCCGGATGGATCACGCCTTCCAGCACGATTTCGGCCGACGCCGGCACTTGCAGGTCGGAGCCGAGACACTTGACCAACTCGGTCTTGGCCCCACGCAACAGGCCCGCAAACTGGTATTCGGAGAGCGAGTCCGGCACCGGCGTCACCGCCCCGAGAATGGTCGCCGGATCGCATCCGAGCACCACCGCCACCGGGAAAGGTTTGCCGGGGTTGGCCTTTTGATGTTCGAGAAAATCCAGCGCGCCGCCGCGGTGGGCCAGCCAGCGCATGATGACCTTGTTCGGTCCGAGCACCTGCTGACGGTAGATCCCCAGGTTCTGGCGGGCTTTATTGGGTCCGCGGGTCACGACCAGACCCCAGGTGATCAGCGGCGCCACATCGCCGGGCCAGCAATGCTGGATCGGCAGTTGGGCCAGATCCACATCTCGCCCTTCCTTCACCACCGCCTGACAGGGCGCGGAGGACACCGTCTTCGGCGACATGTTGAGCACCTGACGGAACACCGGCAGCTTGTCCCAGGCATCCTTGAGGCCTTTGGGCGGCTCCGGCTCCTTGAGAAAAGCGAGCAGTTTGCCCACTTCGCGCAGCGCGTTCTGCCAGTCGTCGCCGCTCACGCCCATGCCGAGCGCCACCCGCTGCGGCGTACCGAACAGGTTGGCCAGCACCGGCACGGAATGCCCTTTCGGGTTCTCGAACAGGATCGCCGGCCCGCCGGCGCGCAGCACCCGGTCGCAAATCTCGGTCATCTCCAGGTGCGGATCGACTTCGGTCTTGATCCGCTTGAGTTCGCCGAGGCGTTCCAGTTGGGCGATGAAGTCACGCAGGTCGGTGTAGCGCATGGGGGTCGGGGCGGGTAAGGAAAAAACGGAAACGGCCGCACAGGCGGCCGTCGATGGCGGTGGATGCCGCGGCTCAATCCAGCAGCGCGTTGACGGCCTTGATGTCGTCGTCGCCAAGCGTGCCGGTCGCGGCTTTCAGCTTGAGCTGGGCCAGCAGGGTGTCGTAACGGGCCTTGGAGAGCTTTTGCAGGGTGTCGTATAACTGGCTTTGGGCGTTGAGCACGTCGATGTTGATCCGCACCCCCACTTCGTAACCGAGCTTGTTGGCGTCGAGTGCCGAGCGGGACGAAACCTGGGCGGCTTCGAATGCCCTGACCTGCGCCAAACCGCTGGTCACGCCGAGATAGGCCTGGCGGGCATTCTGGGCCGAGGTGCGGCGGGCGTTGTCGAGATCGGCGCTGGCCTTGTCGCGCAAGGCGGTGGCTTCGCGCACGCGGGAACTCACCGCCCCGCCCTGGAAGAGCGGCATGGCCAGCTGGACGCCGACGACGGTGGTGTCGGTATCGGTGCGGATCACCGGGCTGGTGGCCGTGCTGATCGGCGCCGTGGACGACATGGCGTTGCCGTAGCTCGCCACCAGATCGACGGTTGGCAGGTGGGCCGCACGGTTGCGTTCGACTTCGCGGTCGGAAATCTCGCGGGCGATCTGCGCCGCCTGCACGGTGTAGCTGCCGCTCTCGGCGGACGTCACCCAGGACTGGATGTCGAACGGCTCCGGGCGGCTCAGGGCGACGCCCTTGCGCAGCCCTTTGAGGATTTCCGGCTCTTTGCCGGTGATGACCGCCAGCGCATGACGCTTGACCGCCAGATCGCTGTCGGCGGCAATCACCTGGGCGGACGACAGGTCGGCCCTCGACTGAGCCTCGTGAACGTCCGTGATGGTGACGGTGCCAACCTCGAAACTCTTCTTGGCCAATGCCAGTTGCTGGGTGTTCGCCTCGTGGAGCGCATTGGCGGCCGAGAGGACGTCCTGGGCCACCAGCACATCGAAATAGGCCTGGGCGGCGCGCAGGGTCAGATCCTGGCGGGCCAGTTGATACTGAGCCTCGGCCAGCGCGACCTGCATTTCGCCCTGCTTGTATTGAACCCAGTTCTGCCAGCGGAACAGGGGTTGGGACAGCTGGACCTGCCAGCCGTTGCCGTTGTAGCCGCGGCTGACGTCGTAATGGTTCAGATCGACCTTGTTCCAGTTGGAGTTGCCGGTCAGATTCAGCGACGGCAACAGGCCGGCACGCCCCTGAGGCAGTTTTTCGCGACCGGCTTCGAGGGAAGCCCGTGCGCCGGCCAGCCCCGCGTCGTAAGAAAGGGCATCGCGATAAACCTGTTCGAGATCGGTCGCGCCTGCTCCGGCCGCCATCAGGCCCGCCGCCATCGCGACCGCCACACGTCCTGCAAACTGCTTCATTCGGTTCTCCGTCCCTTGTTTCGCACGTCTCAATACTGGGGCATGGCCGGATCAACCTGCTGCGCCCACTGAGCCACGCCGCCCGCCAGATTGATGAGGCCTGCAAAGCCCTGGCGCTCCAGGAACATCGCCACCTGCATGCTCCGCCCGCCATGGTGGCAGATCACCACGATCTCGACGTCGTCGGGCAACTCCTGCATGCGCGCCGGCACCGTGGCCATCGGCATCGGCACGGAGCCGGGAATCGCGCAGTAGGCGAACTCGGAAGGCTCGCGGACATCGAGCAGGAAAGGAGCCGGACGGGAGCCGTCCTGCAGCCATTCGGCCAGTTGCGGCGGCGTGATTTGCTTCATCGGTCGATCCGGATCAGAACTTGAAATGGCTCTTCTGGGGCGCGTTGCGCATCATCGGCACCGCGTTTTCGAAGAGGGATTCGGTGCGGAACTGCCCTTCGGCCAGACAGGTGACCAACTGGGCGGTCATGAGGTGCGGTTCGCCGACGAACGCGAACAGACGGCCGCCGACCTTGATCTGCTGCAGCAGGGATTCGGGGATGAAAGGCACGCCGCCGGAAACGACGATCAGGTCGTAGGGTGCGTTGCTGGGCCAGCCGCAGATGGCATCGCCTTCCTCGACGATGACATTCTCGACACCGTAACGCTTGAGATTGTCGTGGGCCATGCTGGCCAGCGCCGGCTCGATATCGACGGTGCGCACCCAGTCGGCCTTGGCGGCCAGAAGCGCGGCGAAGTAGCCCGAACCGGCACCGATCTCAAGCACCTTGTCGGAACGCTTGACCTGCACGGCCTGCAGAACCTTGCCCTCGATCACCGGAATCAGCATGCTGCCGCCGTGACCGAGAGGAATTTCGGCCTCGGACAAGGCCACGCCCTTATAGGCTTCCGGCACGAACTCCTCGCGGCGGACGCTCATCAGCACGTCGAGCACGCCAAAATCCAACACCTCCCAGGGGCGGATCTGCTGCTCGACCATGTTGAACCGTGCTTGTTCGAAATTCATTGTGTGACTCCCCGATAAATATTAGCACAGGCTAATATTGATGTTCCGCATGTCTGAATGCCAGCCCAAAAACTTTTTGATTTTAGCGTACTTGGGCTGAGCGCGTTGATCGGCGTCGGCTACTCCGGGGTCGGCGCCCGCCGCACCCGGTACCAGGCGGCATAGAGGGCCGGCACGAAGAGCAGCGTCAGCAGCGTGGCGACGATCAGCCCACCCATGATGGCCACCGCCATCGGCCCGAAGAAAGCGCTGCGGGTCAGCGGAATCATCGCCAGCACCGCCGCCGCCGCGGTCAGCGCGATGGGCCGCAGACGACGCACCGCCGACTCGACGATGGCATCCCAGATCGACAGCCCCTTCTCCACGTCCTGCTCGATCTGATCCACCAGAATGACCGAGTTGCGCATGATCATGCCGAACAATGCGATGGTGCCGAGCATGGCAACGAAACCGAACGGCTGGTTGAAGAGCAGCAGGAAGAGCACCACGCCGATCAGCCCCAGAGGCGCAGTGAGCACCACCATCACGGTCCGCGAAAAACTGCCGAGCTGGATCATCAGCACCGTGAACACCACCGCCAGGAACAACGGAAAACCGGCATTGACCGAGCTTTGGCCCTTGGCGCTTTCCTCCACCGCGCCGCCGGTCTCGATGCGGTAGCCGGCCGGCAGGCGCGCCCGGATCGGTTCGAGCAGCGGCAAGACCGCGGCAGTGACGGTCGGCGCCTGGATGCTTTTCGTGTAGATCTGCCCCCGCACCGTGATGCTGGGCTCCCGGTTGCGCCGCCACACCAAGCCCTGCTCGAAGGCGTAACCGACGGTGGCGATCTGCGCCAGCGGCACCGATTTGCCGGCTCGGGTCGGGATCGACAGCTCCGCCACGAGGGACAGCCTGTCGCGCTCGAGGGCGTCGCCGCGCAGCACCACGTCGATGGATTCGATGCCTTCACGGTAGCTGGTGGCGACGAGGCCGCGCTGGGACGTATTGAGGAAATTGGCCACATCCTGGGTGGACAGGCCGACGAGACGCGCCTTGTGCTGATCCACCTCGACCCGCAGCACTTTGGATTGCTCGTCCCAGTCGAGCTGCACATCCGAGAGATGCGGATTGGTGCGCATCGCCTCCGCCACCTCGGCGGCATAGCGACGCACCGTCGGGATGTCCGGCCCGGAGACCCGGAACTGCACCGGAAAGCCCACCGGCGGGCCGTTTTCAAGGCGCGTGACGTTGGCGCGCAGATTCGGGAAATCGCGCTCGAACAGCTCGATCATCCGCGCCCGCAAGGCTTCCCGTTCCGGAATGCCCTCGGTCAGGATGACGAACTGCGCAAAGTTGGGCGCCGGCAACTGCTGGTCCAGGGGCAGATAGAAACGCGGGCTGCCGGTGCCCACGTAGGCCACGTAGTTGGCGATGCCTTTCTCCTTGGCGAGAACGGCTTCCAGTTTTTCGGCCTCGGCCTGGGTGGCGCGCAGACTCGAACCCTCCGGCAGACGCAGATCGACCAGCAGTTCAAGCCGCGTGGAGTTGGGGAAGAACTGCTGCTGGACGAGGCCGAAGCCAACCATCGCCGCGGCAAAAATCGCCAGCGTCGTGCCGATCACCAGCCAGCGCCGCGCCACGCAACCGTCCACCAGCCGGCGAAAACGGTTGTAGAAAGGGGTGCGGAAGACCTCGTCCTCATCGCCTTCGAAGTGCGGGTCGCCGAGCCCGATGCGGTCCTTGAGGCGCTCGAGACGCGGAAAGTGCGTGGCGAACCAGCTTGTTTTCTTGGGTGCCCGTGGGTCGGGCAGCAGCACGTAACCCAGATAGGGCACCACAATCACGGCGGCGAGCCAGGATGCCAGCAGCGCGATGGCATTCACCTGGAAGATCGAACGGGTGTACTCGCCCGTCGACGACTGGGCCGTGGCGATAGGAAGAAAACCGGCCACCGTCACCAAGGTGCCGGCGAGCATCGGCCCGGCCGTGCTGGTGTAGGCGAAGGCCGCCGCCCGGGACCGCTCCCAGCCCTGCTCCATCTTCACCAGCATCATTTCGACGGCGATGATGGCGTCGTCCACCAGCAGACCGAGAGCAAGGATCAGCGCACCCAGCGAAATCTTGTGGAGGCCCACCTCGAACAGCCGCATGCCGAAGAAGGTCACCCCCAGCACCAGCGGGATGGACAGCGCAACCACCAGCCCGGTGCGAAGCCCCAGCGAGAAGAAGCACACCACCAGCACGATGATCACCGCCTCGGCCAACGAGCGAACGAACTCGTCGATCGAGCGTTTGACCGCGTCCGGCTGACTGGCCACCTCGGCCAGTTCCATGCCCACCGGCAGTTGCGCCTGGATGCGCGCCACGGTGGCCTTGAGATCGGCACCGAGGGCGATGATGTCGCCGCCCTTGGTCATCGACACGCCGAGACCCAGCGCATCCTGCCCCTGGAAACGGAAGCGCGGCGCCGGCGGTTCGACGAAACCGCGGGCGACCGTGGCGATGTCGCCGATCCGCAGCTCGCGCCCGCCGGCACGGACGGTCGTCGCACGAATCGCTTCGACAGTGTCGAAAGCGCCGCTCGGGCGCAGGTAGATGCGCTCGTCCTTCGTCTCGAAATAGCCGCCGGGCACCACCGCATTCTGCTGCGCGAGGGCGCTAGTCACCGTCTGCACGTCGAGCCCCAGGGTTGCCAGCTTGGTGTTGGAAAGCTCGACGTAGATGCGCTGCTCCTGCTCGCCGATCAGGTCGACCTTGGCGACGCTGGGCACCCGCAACAACTCGGCGCGGATGCGCTCGGTCTCGGCCTTGAGCTGCGCATAGTCGAAACCGTCGCCGGTCAGCGCGTAGATATTGCCGAACACATCCCCGAATTCATCGTTGAAGAAAGGGCCGCGGATGCCGGCGGGCAACGTGCCCTTGATGTCGCCGATCTTCTTGCGCACCTGATAGAACACATCGGGCACATCTTTCACCGGCGTCGAATCCTTGGCGATAAAAAGCACCACCGACTCGCCGGGACGGGAATAGCTGCGAAGGGTGTCCACATAGGGCACTTCCTGGAGCTTTTTCTCGATACGGTCGGTGAGCTGCTCTTCCACCTCCCGCGCCGATGCGCCGGACCATTCGGTGCGCACCACCATCACCTTGAAGGTGAAGGGCGGGTCTTCCGACTGCCCGAGCTTTTCGTAGGACAGCACGCCGACAATGGCCAGCGCAACGATCAAATAGCGCACCAGCGGCTGATGGCGCAGCGCCCATTCGGACAGATTGAAACCCATCGCCTCAACCTCCCGTTTGCACGCCGACCGGCACCGCGGAGGCGGCAGCCGCCGCAACGCGCAGCTGCGGCTTCAGCAGTTCGCCAGCGACGATCTTGTGCACACCGGCCACGGCGATGGTTTCACCCGGCTTGACGCCACCGGCCAGCAGCACGCCGTCTTCCCGATACTGGCGTACCGTCACCGGCCGCAGCACCGGCCGGACCAGCGCGCCCTCGGTCTGCATCACCCACACCGCGCTGGCGCCCTCATGTTCGAACAGCGCCGTGGCCGGCACCAGCAAGGCGCCGGCGGCAGTGGCGGCGTCGGGCAGGATCACATTGGCGGTCATGCCGAGCTGCACGGCGGGGGTCGCATCGACGATGCTGACGCGCACCGCATAGGTTCGCGTGGCCGTATCGGCACTCGGGGCGATCTCGCGGACGCGCCCGGCGAGCGCCACGTCCGGCTCGGTCCATAGCCGCACCTCGACCTTGCCGGCCTTGCGCAATGCGGCGATCCGGCTCTCCGGCACCGCGATCAGCACTTCCCGCTCGCCATCGCGGGCCAGCTTCATGACCACCGCCGAGTCCTTCACCACCTGCCCGACTTCGGCCGCCACGGCCGTGATCACCCCCGCCTGGTCAGCCACGAGACTCGTGTAACCGGCCTGATTTCCGGCCACCGTGGCCTGGGCGCGAGCCTGCTCGACGCGGGCCGCGGCCGATTTGAAACTCGTCTCTTTAGCCTCCAGCACACTCCGGCTGACGAAGTTCTTCGCCACCAGATCGCGGTAGCGCTCCATCTCGGCCTTGGCGAAAACAAACTCGTTCTGCGCCGCCGCCAATTGGGCGCGGGCCGCTTCCGCGTTGAGGCCGGCATCGCTCGGATCGAGCCGCGCAAGCAACTGGCCCGGCTTGACCACCGCGCCCACATCCACCCGCCGCTCGACGATCTTGCCGGCAATCCGGAAAGCCAGATCGGACTCGTAACGCGCCCTCACCTCACCGGAGTACAAGGCTCCAGTCGTCACCGGCGCCAACGCCAGCTTCTGCACCAGCACCGACCGCGGCGCCTCCGCCACCGGCTCGGGCTTGGAACAGGCAACCAGCAGGGCCGCGGCAAGCACGCCGGCAAAAAGGCTTCGATTCATCGTTGGATTTCCTGCTCGGGCGCGACCAGCAGGCCGCGGAAGATAAAGTCGAAATAGGTGTCGAAATAGTTTTCCGGCATCGGCCGCTTCGCCACGCAACCGGCGATCGAATGCTGCCAGACCGACTGCATCAACAGCGGATAGAACACCAGCTGGCGCATCGTCTCCACACTGCCCGGACGAAACACACCTTGCTCGATGCCCGACTCGATGACGCCGCACAACACGGTGCTCCAGCGTCCGATCACCGCTTCGTTGAAGAACGCGGCCACCTCCGGGAAATTGCCCGCCTCGGCAATCATCAGCTTGCAGGTGCCGCCCAGCAGGGTGGACCCGAAGCGCTCCCACCACTCCATCAGCAGCTCCCGCAGGAGCCGCACGGGATCGTCCTTCAGCGCTGCCACCTTGACCTCGATGGCGTCGATCAGCGGCAGCACCGAATCCTCGATGACCGCGCGGAACAGCGCCTCCTTGCTATCGAAATAGAGGTAGAGCGTGCCTTTGGATACACCGGCCCGCGCGGCGACGTCGTCAAGGCGTGTCGCGGCAAAGCCCTTTTCGACAAACAGCGCCAAGGCCGCCGCCGCCAGTTCGGAGGGCCGTGCTTCCTTGCGCCGTCTATGGCGGGTACTTTCGGTGGACTTCATGGGCTGCAAGCTAACTAACTGACCGGTTAGTTAGTAAGTTATGTATCTTAGGCGCCTCTGTAAAGAAAAATCGCTCTGGGCCGCCCCGAAATCCGTCACGGAGCCCATGTTATTCTTAGTGTAAAATTTATATATGGCGCATATTTCTGACTATTTTGCGCCGACCCATTTTGGTCAAGCTCATGGACAAGCGCAGCGCTCATCGTATTTCGATCATCATTCCTGTTTACGCGGGGGAGCGAACCCTTCCCACTCTGATCGAAGAAATAGCGCCTTTAACAGAAATACAAACCACGCACGACGGCAACAGCTTCACCGTTTGTGAGGTTTTACTGGTTCACGATTGCGGACCGGACCGCTCCGACACAGCGATCGAAGCCCTCAGCGCTAGATATTCTTTCGTTCTTCCGATTTGGCTTTCCAAAAATTACGGCCAACATGCCGCCACCCTGGCCGGAATGGCCAGCGCCACTGGCGATTGGGTGGTCACCATCGACGAAGACGGGCAGCAGAATCCTGCCGATATCGGCAACATGCTCGACTGCGCAATCAAGTCATCGCTACAGCTTGTCTATGCACAACCGAGCAATCCCCCACCCCACGGCTGGCTGCGCAACCTATTGAGCCGCGGCGCCAAGGAAGTCAGCACCCGCCTGCTCGGCAACCGGGCAATCGGTCGTTTCAATAGTTTCCGGCTTGTTTCCGGTGAAATTTCCCGAACGCTGGCGGCCTATTGTGGCAATGGCGTCTATCTCGACGTCGGACTATTCTGGATCGTCGGACGCATCGGACACTGCCCTGTTCGTCTGAGAGACGAACAGGGGCGCCCCTCGGGCTATTCCTATTTGAAGCTATTGCGGCACTTCTGGAACCTCGTGCTGACCACCGGCACACGCCCGCTCAGGCTGATAACCATTCTGGGGGCATTCTCAATGCTGCTGGCAATCGGGATCGCCGCTTACGCAATTTACGCAAAATCCACAGGCCAGGTGCCGGTTCGGGGGTGGACCTCACTGGTGATCGTCGTTTCCTTTTTCTCCGGCAGCATCCTGATGGCATTGGGCGTCATCGCCGAATACCTTGCCGTCACAATGGGCATCGTCATGGGTAAGCCGCTCTATGTCGTCAGCAGCAGGCCGACCCGGCCCGCCGTCAATCGATGATCATCGCCTGGGTCCTGGGAGGCCGTGGGCTTCTCGGTTCGGCTTTGTGTCGCGCGCTATCCCGCGACGACACCTCGCTATTCACGCCGCCCGAACGCTTCTGCTGGGATCAAGGCCAAAAGCTTTCCTCCCAGATTGCCGAGGCCGTTCAGGCATTTTCATCCCGCGCGGCCTCCGCCGAACGCTGGGAAATCTATTGGGCTGCCGGCATCGGCACTCTGAGCAGCCCTCCGGAAGCCCTCGCACCCGAAACAAACGCCTTCTCCAACTTGCTCCGGCTCATCGAGTCCGACCGACGTCTTAGCGGCATGCCGGGCTCGGTGACACTCGCCAGCTCCGCAGGTGCAATTTATGCCGGCTCGCCCGACGAAATAATTACTGAAAAGACCCCCCCAACGCCGGCCTCCCCCTACGCACACGAGAAACTCCGGCAGGAAGAACTGCTGAATTCGTTTGCCATGGCCCACCAAGGAATATCCGCGTTCATTGCCCGAATTTCCACGCTATATGGCTCAGGGCAATCCACTGGAAAACCCCAAGGGCTTCTGACTCAAATTGCACGCAGTATGGTGCGACACAAGTCGATTGAGATTTATGTTCCTTACGACACGATCCGGGATTACATCGCGGCAGACGATGCCGCCGCTGCCATAATCGAAACATTGCGTTCGACACGAACTCGACCGCATGTGCTTGTAAAAATAATTGCTTCCGAAAAACCAACGACGATTGCCGAGGTCGTCTCCATTTTCAAAAGGCTGGCCCGAACTGCTCCGCGCATAGTGACAAGCACGAGCCGACTTTCCGGCTACTATTCCCGACGCGTGCAATTTCGATCGACAGTCTTTCCGGAAAACCCCCTAACGCCCAGGCGAAGCCTTTATGTAGGCGTTGCCGAATTGATGGCCGCCGAGCGAATCGCATTCGCACGCAACACCGAAGACCGAAAATAAAATCCACCAAAAGCCGGAAAAGCTCCAAAGTCATAGAAGCACTTTTACCATGCAGCAAACGACCGTCAGCTCGCTTCCGCGCGACAGGGAGAAAAGGCAGTCCCGTCGCGAACTGAAAACACGGGGGTCAGCGGTGACACCGATTGCGGTGAGTGAGCCTCGCCACGGGCGACGATCCTCACCTGACCCGCTCGAGCAACCAGGCCTGACCGCAAAGACAATGAACGTCATCAACGACTCGCTCGCGCAGCCAGGTTTATTGCCCAAAGGCAGCGGAATGCATCCTCCGATAAAGACGAACACGTGTTCGTCTTTATCGGAGGATGCATTCGGCGACGGAGAGGAGCATCTTTTTCGCGCACTCAAGCCTAAACTCGATCGCACGAAGGCTCCACCAAGAGGCGCAAGGCGCGCCACGCAAATGCGCTCGTCGATCGGCTTGACCAATTTTCTGCCCCGCAAGGGGAATTCTGATGAGTTGATGACCGGAGTCCACCCACCGCGCCAGGAGAAAAGCGCTCACAACTGGAAAGACCTGGGCGTTACATGGCGACAACAAAAGAACTTCAAGATGGATCGAAATTGCTTGACTTGGGTGCAAGTGTTCAAGAAATCGATTGAACGGGGATTACCCGACAACAATTCACATAATTTCTCAAATCATTACCATAGGAGCAAGGCGCCTTACCTCTCACCTTGACTCCTTATTTTTCGAACAGGTATTTTATTAGCCGCACCAAGCCGTCGCTTGAAAAGCGATAACATTCTTTCACGCCTCCATGCGCCCATACCACCTCTGCAAGCCATGAATTCATTGAAAAACCCCGAGCCTCCCGGCGACATGTCACCCCCACGCGGCAGTCAAACCATGCGCAAAGCCATTAATCTGGCATCATTTGCTGCGATTGTCGCAATTCTTTTCTTTTGGCAGATCCGAGTATCCCGGCAGATATCATGGACGGCACTCGCCTCGTTTGTGGTTTTTGTATTGATTTGCCTTGCCTACGGAAGGGGGTTTTTGGCGGCAACGGCAAAGCTCGTCAAAAACAGGGCGGGCCTGTCTTTCCAGTTTTTGAGTGGTTTTTTTGTTGCCAACACCCTGCTCTTCTTCGCATCGCTGGTTTCTCCCTTCGGCATGCCGACCAATCTTTCGATATTGGCCCTGGGTGCCCTCGGAATGGCCGCCTTTGGGGCACGACTGAAGCCGGATCTCGATGACTTCGACGCAAGCCTGCCGTCCCTGCTCTGCATTCTGGTCAGCGGGCTTGCAGCCACGCTCTGGAGCACTGACTCCCAGACGCAACCGGTCTTGCAAGGTCAGACCTTCGTCTATCAGACATGGCAAGACTTTTTCTTTCATGTCCGGGAAATAAGCGCTTTCGCAAACGCGAAGGGAGCCGGCACGCTCTATCACTTTCGGATGTCGGACGCTCCGGCACTGCTTTACCACTTTGCCAACTATCTTTCCGCATCCGCAATTTCTTTTGCGACGAACACACCCGCGGTTCAGATTTATTCGAGCTTTCAGCTTCCCTTTGGCATCTTTCTCACCGGCATCGCGGCTTTTTCACTGATCGCCTCGATCTGGGGTAGCTGGCCCGCGCTCGCGGCGACGGCGGCCGTCGTACTCCTGCCGGACGCTTACCAACAAGGTTTCGCCAACAAATACCTGAGCTATGCCTTCATGAGCCAGGTCAACCTCGGATCACTCTACGGCATTGCCTGCGCTGCACTTGCATGGATTTTCATGCTCGAAGGCAGCCGCCGGGGCAAGATCATGGCCGTACTCGTCGGATATGTCTTTCTGGCGATCTGCCTCTTTTACAAGGCCCACCTATTCGTAGCAAATTCCTTTCTTATCCTCATCTATCCATGCATCTTCTTTCCGGGCGTTCGACGCCGCTGGCGGTTTGCCATCGGACTTGCGCTGACCGGAATTTACGTTGGCGCAATCACTTATTCGCAAACCCTTGATCGCGTTCCCATCCTGCGTATGGACGGAAGCGGAATCGGCAGCTATATCGTTCAACAACTCGGCAATTTCGACGAAGGGCATCTCAAGGCCTACTTCACCCAGGTATTTAAGCTTGAGCACCACTCGAAACCCATCGACGCACTCAATGCGGTCGCCTTGCTGTTAATCTCGACATTCGGCCTTTGGTTCCCTGCCGCTCTGTTGGTTCTTGTCGCGGCTAGAAAAAAAATGGATTCGGCGATTCTCGCCTTCCCGTTCTTTGTCACGGCCAACTATCTTGTCATGTCCATCGGCCTGGCGATGGACACACGGGGCATTGGAACACCCGACGAACTGCTAAGCCGGCCGCTGGTCTGGGCCTATTTTGTAATAGCGGCCTGGACGGGGGGCGCAATCTACCATCTTGCGATAGGTAATCGCCCACCCAAAGGCTTGCCGGCACAAACCGGGCTGTTCGCACTGCTGTGCCTTGCCATGACCAGCCCATTTGTTTTCTCGAAAGGGCTTCAGACCCTTCCGACGTGGAAAGAAAAGGCCAAATACGAGCAATTCAATTCCGTTCCCGTATGCCTCGTCAAAGCGGCAGTATTCATTAAGGACAATAGCGCGCCCTTCGATATCTTTCAGGATTCGGAAAATGACCCGCGTTTTATCGTCACCGCCCTGACGGAACGACAAGTGTTTGCCGGCGACAGCATCTACGCAAAGTCCGAAAAGAAGGTTAAGGAACGCCTGGATGGCTTGACCGACTTCCGGAACATGCAAGATGTCGATCAAGTACAGCGCTATGCCAAGGTTCACCATATCGCCTGGTACCTGCTATATCCTGAAACACAAGTCGCATGGCCTTCTGCCTTCCTTGAAACGGCCAGCTTCAACTGCGACGGCTACCGGGTTTTCCACTTCGCCAATTGATAAGGCTTTCTGGGTGGCGGATACGCAATCCTCACCCCGATAAATTTGGGTGCCCTGCTTCGCGCAACGCAGGGCGCCCGAAATGATCGAGTAGCGGCCGCGTGCAGTTACCCGGCAATCGCCGGCGACTCATGCGCGCCGCACCGGTCCTCCGCGTCGCAAGGCTCTCCACCCGGATCATCAATCCGCATCCGCCCAAGACGGCCAACGCCATCGGCACTGCGCCCGCAAGTCACCTGGCCGCCCAAAAAGTCCACTTCCTCATGACAGCGTCCGGTGGAGCCGTCTGAGTTATTTCGACTTCACGGCGTAAGCACAAAAGCCGCAAGTCGCAGCAGCCCCCCGCCCATCCTGCCCCTATCACTCTTGCCCACCGACAAGCACGAGCGGGACGCAAACTTTGGCACTCCCTGCGCGCCAGAGACACACTTCGCCACAAATAGAATCGATTGCGAAATAAGTCACATCTTGCAAATTTTGCACATTGACACAAACATTTTTCGTCATTGCGATAATCTTTTCCGATCCACAATCCATCGGACAGGAGCGCCCTCATGCACACCCGCCAGGAGTACGAAACTCATAGGGCACATGGCCGGCGCGATTTTTTGCGCTCGTCTGTCGGTTCCCTCGCATTGCTGACCTTCGGCAGCCTCAGCGCCAGCGCCAGCGCAAGAGCAGCCACGTCGCCGTATAGCCTGCCGCCTCTCCCCTACGCGATGGACGCTCTCGATCCCATTCTGTCTGCGAACACCCTTGGCTTTCACTACGGCAAGCACCACAAGGGCTACGTGGACAATCTCAACCGCCTTCTCGCGGGCAATGAACTGGCCGGGCTGCCGCTGGAGAAGATCATCTCCGCCACCGCAGGACAGACGACCCCCGCCTCCCTGTCGCTATTCAACAACGCTGCCCAGATCTGGAACCACAATTTCTACTGGCAGAGTTTGCGGCCGCAGGGTGGCGGCGAACCTCCCGCCGAACTGAAGCGACGCATCGAGGCCTCTTTCGGCAGTGTCGCTGCCTGCAGGCAAGAACTGGCCGCCGCCGCGCTCGCCCAGTTCGGCAGCGGTTGGGCCTGGCTGGTATCCGAGGGCGACCGGCTTAAAGTCGTCCGCACCGGCAACGCGGACCAACCTACCTCCCAAGGCCTCAAGCCCCTGCTCACCATCGACGTGTGGGAGCACGCCTACTATCTGGACTATCAGAATCGACGCGCCGACTATGTGAATGCGCTGCTGGACAAGCTGATCAACTGGGAATTCGCCCTGCACAATCTTCACAGCTAACGACACCGTCGAGCATACTGAAATCCAGGCGGCGACCATCCCATCAGCCCCCGCGCAGACACGGACCGGCCCCTGGAGGACAACAATGTCGGACACTCGTTTCACCAAGATCGCGTTTCCCCTCGCCGACGTCTATGGCCTGCTCGAGCCTGGCCCAGTCATCCTCCTGACGACCTGCCACCACGGCCGATCCAACGTCATGACCTTGTCGTGGCTCACGATGCTCGAATTCGAACCACCCCTGGTCGGCTGCGTCGTCAGCAACCGCGACCACAGCTTTGCCGCGCTCGAAGCGTCCGGCGAATGCGCGATCAACATTCCCACCGCGCAGTTGGCCCAGGCGGTGGTCGGCTGCGGCAACACCTCCGGCGCAGATACCGACAAGTTCGCCATCTTCGGCCTCACCCGCCAGCCGGCCAGCCAGATCCAAGCCCCGCTGCTCGCCGAATGTTTCGCCAGCCTCGAATGCCGGGTCGTCGATTCAACCTTGGTACCGCGCTATGGTTTTTTCGTGCTTGAAGTGCTCGAAGCGTGGCGCGACCCCACCCTGGAAGATCACCCGACCCTGCACCATCGGGGCCACGGCGCCTTCATGCTGGCCGGCGAAACGATCCATCTCCCGTCGAAGATGAAATAGACCGCTCGGATGCGCCCGCGGCGGCCGCGCAAGGCCTGGCGCAAGTGGCCCCACACCCACCCAGCGCACCGCCGGCCACGGGCTCGA
>Ga0209174_10000816_pt1 | contig 22657 bp, 20 predicted proteins | sample JI91814BDNA_FD_187505 | JGI IMG/M metagenome (GOLD analysis project Ga0209174, IMG submission 187505) | Wastewater effluent complex algal communities from Wisconsin, to seasonally profile nutrient transformation and Carbon sequestration -... | ecosystem: Engineered > WWTP > Effluent > Algae...
GTGAGACCTACAACGTCGGCGGCAATGCCGAGAAGCAGAACATCGAGGTCGTGCACGCGATCTGCGCGCTGCTGGACCAGCGCCGCCCACGCGAGGATGGCGAGCCGCGCGCCTCGCAGATCACCCATGTCGCCGATCGGCCGGGCCACGATCGCCGCTACGCGATCGACGCCTCGAAGTTGCGCGACGAACTGGGCTGGGAGCCGACCTACGACTTCGAGCGCGGGATCGCCGAGACCGTGGACTGGTATCTCGCGAACCAGGCCTGGGTGAAGCGCGTGCTGGACGGGTCATATCGCCTTGAACGCATCGGGGCCGCCGCATGACCGCGCAAGCGGGGCAGCCCAGGAAAGGCCAGCTCCGGAAGGGGATTATCCTGGCGGGCGGCTCGGGCACCCGGCTTTATCCGATCACCAAGGCGATCAGCAAGCAGCTGCTGCCGGTGTTCGACAAGCCGATGATCTATTACCCGCTCAGCGTGCTGATGCTGGCGGGCATCCGCGAAGTGCTCATCATCAACACCCCGCATGAGCAGGCGTTGTTCCAGCACCTGCTGGGCGATGGTTCGCAGTGGGGCATGAAGATCGAATACGCGGCGCAACCCAGCCCGGACGGCCTGGCTCAGGCGTTGCTGATCGGTCGCGAGTTCCTCGCCGGTGGCCCGAGCTGCCTGGTCCTCGGCGACAACATCTTCTACGGCCACGGCCTGACCCAATTGCTGCAACGCGCGAGCGCACAGGACACCGGCGCCACGGTGTTCGGCTACTGGGTGCGCGATCCCGAGCGCTATGGCGTGGCCGAGTTCGATGGTTCAGGCAAGGTGATCGGCCTTGAGGAAAAGCCGACGCAGCCGAAGTCCAGTTACGCAGTCACCGGCCTGTATTTCTACGACGGGCGTGCCAGCGATTTCGCCGGCGCGCTCGTGCCATCGCCACGCGGTGAGCTCGAGATCACCGACCTCAACCGCTGCTATCTCGACGATGGTTCTTTGCAGTTGGAGAAGATGGGCCGCGGCTACGCCTGGCTCGACACCGGCACCCACGAGTCGCTGGTCGAGGCCTCGACCTTCATCGAGACCATCGAGAAGCGTCAGGGCCTGCGGGTGAGCTGCCCGGAGGAGATCGCGTACTTCAACGGCTGGATCGACGACGACCAGCTGCGCGAACTCGCGCGGCCGCTGGCCAAGAACGGCTATGGCCAGTACCTGCTGGGTCTGCTCGAACACGGGCGCGTGGAATGAAGCTGGTCAAGACGAAGCTGCCCGGTTGCGTTGTGGTCGAGCCCGCGGTGTTCGGCGACGAGCGCGGCTTCTTCTACGAAGGCTGGAGCGCGGCACGCTTCGCCGAACACGGTCTTCCCCAGCACTTCGTCCAGCACAACGTTTCGCGCTCGCAGCGAGGCGTGCTGCGCGGCCTGCATTACCAATGGCCGCACAACGCGCAGGGCAAGCTGGTCAGCGTGCTGGAAGGCGAGGTGTACGACGTCGCCGTCGACATCCGCCGCGGGTCGCCCACCTTCGGCGAGCATGCGGCGGCGATCCTCAGCGCCGAGAACAAGCGCCATTTCTGGGTGCCCGAGGGCTTCGCCCACGGCTTCCTGGTATTGAGCGAGAACGCGACGTTCACTTACCTGTGCACGGCGCCCTACGATCGCGCCAGCGACAACTCGTTGCGCTGGGATGATCCGCAACTGGCCATCGACTGGCCCTTGGCGGAGGTGTCGCTGTCGCCCAAGGACGCCGCTGCGCCGTTGCTCGCGGATGTCGCGGCGGAGCGACTGCCCGTCTACACCGAGTCGTGAAGATCCTCCTGCTCGGCGGCAATGGCCAGGTCGGTCGCGAACTGCGCCGGAGCCTTGTGCCATTGGGCGATGTCGTCGTTGCCACCCGCGATGGGGTGGAGGCCGACGTGGCCGCCAACTTCGACGAGCCCGCGGCGCTGGCCGCGATGGTGCGCGATGTCGGCGCTGACGTCGTCGTCAACGCCGCGGCGTACACCGCGGTCGACAAGGCCGAAAGCGATGCCGATGCCGCCTTCCGCACGAATGCCGAAGCCGTGGCGGCCATCGCCGCCGCATGCACCGATACTGGTGCGTTGCTGGTGCACTACTCGACGGACTACGTCTTCGATGGCAGTGCCTCCCGACCCTACCGCGAAGACGACGCCACCTCGCCACTCGGCGTGTACGGTGCCAGCAAGCTCGCCGGCGAGCAGGCCATCCGATCCAGTGGCGCGCGCCACGCGATCCTGCGCACGGCTTGGGTCTATGCGTCGCACGGCAAGAATTTCCTGCTGACGATGCTGCGCCTGGCCGGCGAGCGCGACGAACTGCGGGTGGTCGCCGACCAGGTCGGCACCCCCACTTCGGCCGAATGGATCGCCGATGCGACCGCCGAGCTGATCCGGCATGGCGTGACCGATGCCGGGACATGGCACCTGGTGGCTTCGGGCGAAACCAGTTGGCACGGCTTCGCCAGTGCGATCGTCGAGGACGCTCATGCGAAGGGCTTGCTGGCGCGCATGCCGACGGTAGCGCCGATCACGACCGACGAATTCCCCACGCCTGCCAAGCGCCCGGCGAATTCGGTGCTGGACAACACGCGCCTGCGCAGCGACTTCGGCATCGTCCCGCCGGACTGGCGCGATGGGTTGCGCGCGACCTTGCGGGATATCGCGTCGCGCTGAAGGTGAATCAGTGCGGGGAATGCGTCATGCGCCGCTTCGCCACGAATCGTCGCTTGAGCCGGAGCGCCGGCCGCTCGACCAGGAGCCACGACGCTGCGGCAAGCGCGCCCGCGAGCAGTGTCGCCCATAACGTGTTGTGCAGCGGCCCGCCCGGCGAGAACTGCTGCACCAGTTGCGCCGATGGCCAGCCATACAGATACAGGCCATAGGACAGGTCGTGGTGGCGGATCCGCGGCAGCGTCGGCACGAACGCCAGCCACAACGTGCCGTAGCAGGTGATCGCGAAATAGGACAGGTGGAACCACGGCGTGCCGCGTGCGAGCGCGGCGATGGCCAGCAGCGCGAGCAGCGGCCACAGGCCCAGTCGGACGCGTGCGCGTTGCAGCCAGCACAGCGTTCCGGTGATGAAGAAGGCTGCGCACCACATCTGGTTGGACAGCCATTCCGGCAACGGATGCCGCCACGCTGCGACTGCGTACGCAGCCACCAATGCGAGCGCCCAAAGCGGCGTGTAACGGCGCGGGGCGAGCAAGCCGATGACGCTGGCGCCCAGCAGCGCGAGATACAACCGCGCCTCTATCGGCAGCGTCCACAACGAGCCGTTCACCGCATGCTGCGGCAATGATTCGAACACGCCGGGCAGGTCGTAGCGGCTGGACCACAGGGTGCCATTGGCCCACAGGTAGTCCCAGGTTCGCGGATCGCGCCAGTAGTCCGCTGATGAGGTCAGCAGCGGCCCGAGCACGAACACGCTCAGCGAGACGCATACGATCAGCGCCGGCAGGATCCGCAACGCGCGCGAGGCCAGGTAGCCGCGGGTGTCGTTTCGCTCGAGGCTGGCCGCGATCAGGAATCCGCTGATGAAGAAGAACACGTCCACCGCGACGCCGCCGGCGAACTTGAATTGCGTCAGCTGGGTGACGAGGTCGCCGCCGGCGCTGCCGGTGATCGCCCAGGCATGGCCGTAGATCACCAGCCATGCGGCCAAAAGGCGAATCAGGTTGAAGTTGTTGCGGCCACTGGCCCAGGCGTCGGCGAGGGTCGGGCCGCGAAGCCATGGCGGCATCGTCATCAGCCTGCGAAGCGCCAGTGCCAAGGTTCGTAAACGATCCCGCGCGGATTGCCGCGCGGATAGCTCATCGCGAAGCCGTGTCCATCGGCGTTCGCCTGCAACCAGCCGAAGGCGGGCGTGGCCTCGAACGATTCTTCGGCCGGCGGCTCGTCGGGCGTGCCGATGTCCAGTGCGCAACCGCCGTGGTGTTCGGAAAAACCGGGCGCGGCATTGACCCGCAGGATCTCGTCGACCGACAGACCGCGTGCGAGCTTCCGCACGAATATGCCCAGCTGGTAGTCGTGGCTGCGGTAGCCGGAGATCGCCTCCAGCACGATGCCATCGCGCACTGCCGCCTCGCGCATGCGCAACCACGCGCGGGCGGCATCGATGCGCAGCCACAACGCGCGCCGGTAGCGGTCGAAGCCCGCAAACGCGAGCCAGTCGGGTTCGGCAACGAGACCCAGCCCGGTTCGTTGCGCGTAGCCCTCGGCATCGACGCCGAGCGCATCCAGCCGGTCCTGCAGTCGATGCAACGGCAGTTGGCCGACATGATCGATGCCGTTGCGTGCGTGCAGCGGCGACGCGTCCAGCAGGTCCAGCGCAGCGTCCAGGCCGGGTTCGCGATGCAGGCGCGGCACCAGCGGCTGGATCCCTTCCGCAAGATCGGCCGCCAGGTAGGTGCCGTCGCGCTTGCGTCGAAGCACGCGGCGCGCACGCGACAGGATGCGGGCATCGCCGTTGCTGCGCGCGCGCAACAGGCCGCCGGGCCACAACTCGATGTCGGGCGTGTTGAGCAGGACGGCCTTCAGCGGAACCGGTGGCGTGCGTGTCATCGGCGCAGGATAGAACCTGGCAGCGTTGGCGTCAGCCGCGCGCGGCCTTGAGTGCGTCCAGCAACACCTGCGGCCGCTCGGGGCTGAGCAGCAGGAAGGCGCCATCGCGCTGCGGCAGGATCAGCACGCGCTCCTGGTCGGTGAGCAGGCAGAACGCCTTCGCGCGGTTGCGCAGGCGGAAGTGCCCTGCGGCGAAACCGGGCAGGGCATAGCCATTCGTCTTCAGCAACGGCTTGTACTCGTTGTGTTCGCCGAGGTCGACGATGCGGGCATGGTCGAGATCGAGTGCGGCCAGCGGCAGCTTGCGCGTGTAGAACGTGGCCGCGACCACCAGTTGGCCATCCTGCAACGTGACGCGCCTGCGCCTGAGCATCGCCAGCGGCAGCACGATCGCGATGACGATGATCGCGATCGGCAGCGCCTGCCAGAACGGCCCGACCTGGTCGGGGCGTGCGGGGATGAGGATGACGAACGCGACCAGGGCGATGGCCAGCACGACCATGAACAGCCATGCCTTCACCTGCAGCGGCGCAAGCGGAAACTCGCGCGGCGGGGCGATTGCCGTTTTCACTGTCAGTGCGCCTTGATCCAGGCAGCCACGTCGGTGATCAGCGCCGGATCGACGTGGTTGGGCTGCTGGTACTCGGCCAGGTTGCCCTCTCCCTCACCGGGCATCGCCAAGTGGTTGAGCGTTTCGTAGAGCTTGAACGTCACCTTCGGATTGTCGTGGAACCCACTGCGCCATGCCTGCCAGTCGGCATCGACCACCTGGATGTCGCGCGCGCCCTGCAGTACCAGCATCGGCAGTGCTACGGATTTCGCTTCGGCGACCGGATCGACGCTGTCGATGCTGCGCCAGTAGCCGGCGGGCAGGCCCATGACGGTCTTGGTGGCGGCGTCGGTGGCGGGGTCGCGGATGCTGCGGACCTGCTGGATCAGCGCGGTGATCGCGTCGCGTTCGGCATCGCTGGTCTTCTGGTCGTCCAGCACCGCCAGCCGGCGGTTCTGTTCGATGACGATGTCGAGCAGCGAGCGCGCCGGGGCGGCCAACAGCACCAAGCCGGCGACGTGGCCGGAAACCGCGGCGATCCGCGGCGCCATCATCCCGCCCTGGCTGTGGCCGAGCACGAACACGCGCTTGGGGTCGATGCCGTCGAGTGCGCGCAGCGCGGCGACCGCCTGCACCGCATCGTTGGTGGTCTCCTCGTCGACGCCGAAGACGCCGCTGGCGAAGTCCTGCGGACGCGCCCTGGTGCGCTTCTCGTAGCGCAGCACCGCGATGCCCTGCGTGGCGAGGCCGCGGGCGATGTCGAGGAAGGGCTTGTTCGGGCCGATCGTTTCGTCGCGATCGTGCGGGCCGGAGCCATGCACCAGCACCACCGCCGGTAACGGGCCACCGCCCTTCGGCATCGCCAGCGTGCCGGGCAGGGCACGCTCGTCCTCGCCAACCGCGAGCTCGCGTTCGCTGAAGTTCGCGTCGTCCCGCACCGCTGCCGCGGGTGCCGGCGCGGCGGCCTGGGCCGGCTGGATCATGAAGCCCACGACCTTGCCGGAGACGTCGATGGCGAATTTCGCCACGAGTTCGGCTTTCTCGAAATGCAGCGGCACCTGCACCAGCGTGGCGCCGTCCTGCAGCATCGATTGCGCCTCGCCGCGACCGGTGGGCTTGCCGACCTGCGCCGGCAGCGATTCCCACACGCCTTTCAGCTTGTCGGCCGGCACCGCCTTGGCCATGTCGGCGGAGAACAGCGCCTCGACCTGCGCGTATTCGCCGGCATCCAGGTGGTCGAGCGCGCGGGTGGCGATCGCTGCGCCATCGATCGGCGCCTCTTGCGCAACGACGCGGCCGGACAGCAACAGGCCCAGTCCCAGCATCAGCAGCAGCGCGCTCGCCAGCAGCAAGCGGATGACGATGTGCGATGCGCGCTCTACGCCGAACCGGCGTTCGATCATGTGGACGATGTGGAGCATGGTGTCCTCCCAGGACGCAGTGCGGAGCGCGGCGCTCAGGCCGGCTTCTTGAAATAAAGGATGCTGGTGGCGGCGACCTGGGTCACTGCGACCAACTCCCAGCCCAATTGGCCGAGAGGCGCGATCGTTTCCTCGATCTTCTTGGGCTTCGTGCCCATCCACTGGGTGACCTCGACCACCTTGTAGTTCCAGCGCGTGCTCACGTGTCGTTCTCCTCGGATGGTGGCCGGCGCGGCTTCGGCAGGCGGCCGGCCTTGCGCAGTGCCTCGCGCAGCAGGTATTCGATCTGGGCGTTGACGCTGCGCAGCTCGTCGTCGGCCCAGCGCTGGGTGGCACCGAGGATCTCGGCGCTGATGCGCAGCGGATAGGCCTTCTTCTCGCTCATGCCGGCCGGCTCAGTGCGGGTCGCGCACCGGCAGCACGCGGCTGCCGGCGACTGCGACGGGGGCGATGATCGAGGGGGTGGCCATCGGTCTGCGATCGGCCGGGATCAGGACAGGCTGCCGGCGTTGACGATCGGCTGGGTGCCGCGCTCGCCGCACAGGACCACCAGCAGGTTGCTGACCATCTGCGCCTTGCGCTCCTCGTCCAGGTTGACCACGCCGTTCTTTTCGAGCTCGGCCAGAGCCATCTGCACCATGCCCACCGCACCGGCGACGATGCGCGTGCGCGCGGCGATGATCGCGTTGGCCTGCTGGCGCTGCAGCATCGCCTGGGCGATTTCCTGGGCGTAGGCGAGGTGAGTGATGCGCGCATCGATCACCGCCACGCCGGCATCGGCCAGGCGCTCGCCCAACTCGTCCTTCAGGTGCTGGCTGACCTCGGCGGCATGGCTGCGCAACGCCACCTGGCCGTCCTCGTGCTGGTCGTACGGATAGCTGGTGGCCATCGTGCGCAGCGCGGATTCGGACTGGATGTGGACGAAGCTCTCGTAGTCGTCGACGTTGTAGACGGCCTCGGACGCATCGACCACCTGCCACACGATCACCGCGGCGATCTCGATCGGGCTGCCGTCCAGTTCGTTGACCTTGAGCTTGCTGCTCTCGAAGTTGCGCACGCGCTGGCTGATCTTCTTCTTGCTGAAGAACGGGTTGTTCCAGCGCAGGCCGTTTTCCTTGACCGTGCCCACGTACTTGCCGAACAGGCTGACCACCGCGGCCTGGTTGGGCTGCACGGTGTACAGGCCGATCAGGCTGAGGAACGCGGTGAAGGCCAGCAGGATGGCGGCGAAGATTCTGGCAGGCGAGGCGGCGCCGTTGTTGTCCGGATCCGAGCCGATGCCGGTGGCGAACAGCCAGACCGAGAAGGCGGCAACGATGAGGACACCCAGCAGGAACGGGATGCCGGGCAGTGAGCGGATGGGGTTCTCTTTCATGGCGGGTCTCGTCGGCCGGCCCGGAATGGGCTTTGGCATTTGATATCAAATTGATATCAATCATTCAACGGCGGGCCGACGAACGGCAATCCGGATGTGCGGGCCAGCGAAATGGCAGCGGAGGTAGTTCAGCGGTCGTCACTACCTCTGTCCCTGAGGTCGTCGGGCTTGTGCGGGCCACCGGCTGCGGCGAGGATGTCGCCTGCTGCCGGATGGGCAGCGCAGGCTGGGGAGCCGCGCTAAATGGAATTGCTGACGCTGGAACACTTCGCCGGGTGCGTCAACGAGACGTTCCTCGCCGCGATCAACGACATGGATCTGGAGTTCGTGCTGGTCGAAGCGCGGCCGTTGCAGGGCCATGCACCGAACGCCGTGCGTCAGCCGTTCTCGCTGCTGTTCCGCAATACCGCGGCGTTCCTGTTCCCGCAGCAGATCTATCCGATGCGCCACCCGCGGATCGGCGAGACCGGCATTTTCCTGGTGCCGGTGGCGCAGGAGCAGGCCGGGTTCCTGTATCAGGCGGTATTCAACTGAGAGGCGATTGTCGCAGGAGGGCCTTCAGGCCCGAGCTCTACAAGGATCGCGGTGATCGTTCGGAAAAGATCGGGCCTGAAGGCCCTCCTGCGTCATATCGGCGACCAGCGCATCGGCCGATGCGTGCCCTCGGCGCCCTCCTCGGCGACGAAGCCCAGGCGTTCGTAAAGCCGACGCGCGCCGGGATTGGACTCCTGCGCATGCAGGCGCATGCCGCGGCCGAGCGCCGCGGCGTCCTGTTGGCTCTGGCGGATCAGAACACTGCCCACGCCGCTGCCGCGCAGTGCCGGAAACAGACTGATGTCGACCAGCAGATGATCGGGCGCGGTGCGCTGCAGGTAGTAGCGACCGACCGGGCCGCGTTCGGCGTGCTCGATCGCCAGGAAATCGGTGTCGCCGTAGTGATTCAGATAGTGCTGATGCTGCAGCCCGAACTGCTGATCTAGAAAACTGCGTTTCGCGATTTCCGGCCACGGTACCGGCGCCATTTCCTCGGCGCGGGTGCTGGCGTACAGGTCACGCAGCCACGGCAGGTCGCCGTCGTGCGCGGCGCGCAAAGAAAACCCGCGCTCGATGAGGAGCGCGGGAGTGGTCATGCGGTCGGCGCGTTCCCGGGGGAACGGCGCCGACGTTTGCGGTGTCGCCATCGCCACGTCAGGGGAACGACGGGAAGATGCCCTGCAGCGCGATGCAGAAATTCACGCCGAGATACGGTTGCTGGTTCTGGTGGGGCTGCCCGCCGCCTGCGCTGGGTTGGATCATGTTGGGTGCGAACTGGGTGTTGAGTGGAGCCGTGATGAATGGCTTGGCAGTGCCGCTGCCTAACGAGGAGAGTGCGCTGTTGTTGCTCGGCGAACCGCTCTTCTTGTTGCCGTCGGACTGGGCGAACGCAGTGATGCCGTGGTTGTGCTGCGGAATCTGGGTGCTGGTCAAGGTGACGGTATTGGTGCCGAAGGTTTCGCCGAGCGATCGCGGCGTGAGCCCCGGCCCCTGCCCCTGCTGACAGCCGCCGCGGCCGGCGAAGTTCGGCAGCTGGAAGGTGGTCTGGCCGTTGCCGCCGTACTGCGTGCCCAGCAGCGCGAACAGTGCGGTGTTCTGCTGGATCGGCAGCGTGGCGCCATTGCAGAACGCCCAGCCGCGGGGATTGAAGTTGAAGCCGAATTGCTGGATTTGGCCGATAAAGGGCTCGGTCATGACCTGGTTCCTCCGATGAGGTTTGCCGCGGATGAATGCGCGGCCGCGCCGGCATGGCGCTGTGGAAAATGGTTTTGGACGCGCGAACGGGTCATGACTGCGACGGGTAGATGCCCGCCCAGGCGATGCAGTACTGCACCGTCAGCGTCGGCATCGTGTTGTCGTGCGGCTGCGAGCCACCGGAGACGGTGGTCGACTGCGTCGCCATCGGGGCCGGGGTGGCACCGGTGAGATCGGTCGCGTAGAAAACGTCGCCGCTGACCGTGCCTGGTAGCAGGTTGGTGCCGGGCGTCAGAGCGGTCGACGCGGCGGTCGTGGCGATCATGCCGTGGGTATGCGCCGGCATCTGCTGGGTATTCAGGGTGACCGTTTCCGTGCCCGAGACCTGGCCGATGACGTAGTTGCTCAGGCCGGGGCCTGTGCCCTGGTGAATGGGCAGGCGGCCGCGAAGATCGGGTACGGCGAAAGTGACTTGGCCGTCGCCGCCGTAAGTGGTGCCGATCAGGGTGAACAGGACTTCGTATTCGGCGATCGACAGCAGGCTGCCATCGCAGGCTTGCCAGCCGTTGGGTGTCCGGCCGAAGCCGAACATGCGGATCTCTCCGACAAAAGGTTGAGACATGGGAATGCACTCCGTTGATTCGGTGGGCGGCCGCGCGTCGAAGGACGCGCCAGAACCGCGATGTTCGTAGCGGGCGCGTCGCGCGCGCCGACTCGACCAGACGTCAGTTGCGCGACGGGAAGATGCCCTGCAGCGCGATGCAGAAATTGATCGTGGTGTAGGGCTGCAGGTTCGGATGCGGCTGATTGCCGCCGGCGGGTGCCACCGATTGGGCGTTCATCACCACTGCGGTGCCGCTCGAGGGCGCATACAGGTTGGCAGCTGCTGCGCTGTTGGTGCTGGTGGCGAACACGCGTGTCGCGGGAATCCGGTTGTCGCCCGGACTAGTCGATGCATTCATGGCGTGCGTATGCGCCGGTATGTTGGTCTGCAGCAGCGTCACGTTCTCGACGCCACCGGTCTGGCCGATCTGCACCGCCGGCGGCTGCCAGCCGGGGTCGACCGAGCTTGCGTAGCCGATCGGCGTTCGGCTGCGCAGGTCCGGCAAAGCGAAAGTGGTGGTGCCGTTGCCCCCGTACTGCGTCCCCAGCAGCGAGAACAAGGCCTGATTCTGTGCGATAGGCAGCAACTGCCCGTTGCATTGCCCGAAGTACTTGGGCGCAAAGCTGAAACCGGCCATCATGATCTGGCCGATGAAAAATTCGCTCATCGAAATATCCTCCCTTGGATGGTGGGCGCAACGCATCTTGCGTCGCGCGGGCCTACTCTGAACCTCCGTTCCCGACCCGACAAGACCCCTGCGTGCGGGTATGTTCGCCTGCGGGACTCCCCCGGATTCGCGATCGTGATCTAATCAAGGTCTATTCGTGTGCAGCAAAAACGTGTGTGGCCTGAGATCGGGCCGAACCGCGTTCAGAGCTTGAAAGCACACGAAGGCTTTCATCGGCACTCAGGGTGGGCGCCGATCTTCAGGGGAACAGGGAAATGCAGCAGCAGTCCGTTGTCCGCACGCGTTCGTCGCGTTTCGCCATTTTCTTCCGCGCGCAATGGCTGCTCTTCGCGATTCTGCTGTGGCCCACCCTGGCATCGGCGCAGGTATCGCCGTATTGCCCGACGCAGAGCATGACGGTCGCCAATGGCGGATCGGTGACATCGATCAATCTGGCCGCCTGCGATGGTCCGTTCAATTTCGGCATGGGCGGACCCTTCGCGCCGTTCCTGCCGGCCAACGGCTCGGTCGTCCTCAGTTCCCAGAGCGGCCCGGGTAACCAGACGGTCACCTACACCCACAACGGTACAGCGACGACCACCGACACATTCGCGCTTGAAGACGAAAACGGTGACGAGCTCACCTTCAATGTCACCATCACCCCGCCGACATCGGCGATCATCGTGTCGCCGGCCTCGCTGCCAACCCTGACGGCGGGTACGTCCTTCAGTCAGACGCTGACCTCCACCGGCGGGGCAGCACCTTATACCTACACGCTCAGCGGTGGCACGTTGCCGACGGGCCTGACTCTGAGTGCTGCCGGTGTGCTCTCCGGTACGCCCACGCAGCGCGGCGGATACGCTTTCGGTGTCCGCTCGCAGGACAACGTCGGCGCTTTCGTCATCAAGGGTTACACCGGCACGGTGCAGAACCCGAGCCTGTCGCTCGCGACCCCCAGCGCCACCGCCGTCCAGGGCGCACCTTTCTCGCTCAGCCTTGCCGTCAACGGCGGCGTCGCGCCGCACAGCTTTCAGCATGAGGTGGTCGCCGGCCCGCTACCGCCTGGCATCAGCCTGTCCGCCGCCGGCGTGCTCAGCGGCACTCCGACCACGTTGGGCACCACGAACTTCCAGATGCGGGTGACCGACGCCAGCACCGGGCTGGGCAGCTATTTCGAGCTGGAGAACTACAGCTTCACCGTCGTAGCCCCCCCAAGCGTCTCGATCGCGGTCGCCCCGGCCAGCGTCAGCGAAGACGGTGCCACCAACCTGGTCTACACCGTCACCCGCAGCCTGAATCTGTCGTCGCCGACGGTGGTCAACATCACCACCGGCGGCACCGCGACGTCCGGCACCGATTACACCGGCGGTGTGGCCACGGTGAGCATCCCGGCGGGCGCGACCACCGCGACCATCACCATCAATCCGACCGCCGACGCCGGCTTCGAAGCCGACGAGACCGTGATCCTCACGGTCGCCGCAGGCAGCGGTTACACCGTCGGCGCGCCGGCCAGTGCCACTGGCACGATCCTCAACGACGACGTGCTGTCTGCCTCGATCACTGTCGCACCTGCCAGCGTCAGCGAGGACGGTGCGGCCAATCTGGTCTACACCGTCACCCTGAGCCAGGCACCGCTGGTCGCGATCGCGGTGAACTTCACCGTCACTGGCACCGCGACATCGGGCACCGATTACGCGGCCGTCACGTCGCCGGTCACCATCGCCGCCGGCGCCACCACCGGCACTGTCACCGTCAATCCGGCGGCCGATGCCACCATCGAAACCAACGAGACGGTGATCCTCACCCTCAATGCCGGCACCGGTTACACCGTCGGCGCGCCGGCCAGCGCCACCGGCACCATCCTCAACGACGATCTGCCGACGCTGACCATCAACGATGTCACCGTCAACGAAGGCAATGCCGGCACCACCAACTTCACCTTTACTGTGAGCCTGAGCGCACCTGCAGGCCCCGGCGGCGTCACCTTCGACATCGCCACCGCCAACGGCACCGCCAGCGCGGGCGTGGATTACGTCGCCAACAGCCTGACCGGCCAGACCATCCCGGCCGGCAACAGTACGTATTCCTTCACGGTGCTGGTGAACGGCGACACGCTCAGCGAGCCGAACAAGACCTTCTTCGTCAACGTCACCAACGTGACCAACGCGGTGGTCGGCGACGCTCAAGGCGTGGGCACCATCACCAACGACGACCCGGCGCCGTCGCTGTCGATCAACGACGTCACCGTGACCGAAGGCAATGCCGGCACGGTCAACGCCGTGTTCACCGTCACCCTCAGCGCCGCCAGCGGCCAGACGGTGACCGTCAACTACGCCACCGCCGACGGCACCGCCACGCAGCCAGCCGATTACACCAACACCAGCGGCACGCTGACCTTCACCCCGGGCGCGACCACGCAGACGATCACCGTGCCGGTGATCGGCGAGACCGTGCCGGAGGCGAACGAGACCTTCTTCGTCAACCTCAGCGGCGCGGTCAACGCCACCATCGCCGACAACCAGGGCGTCGGCACCATCACCAACGATGACGTGCCAGTGACGGTCAACCCGGCGACGATCCCGAACGCCACCGTCGCGACGGCCTACAGCCAGACGCTCACCGCGAGCGGTGGCACGGCCCCGTACGGATTCGCCGTCACCGCCGGCGCATTGCCGGCAGGTCTGACGCTCTCTTCGGGCGGGATTCTGAGTGGTACGTCCACCGCGGGCGGCACCTTCAATTTCACGGTCACCGCGACCGACAGCAGCGGCCTGCCGGGTCCGTTCTCCGGCAGTCGTGCCTACACGCTGGTCGTGAATCCGGCGACCGTCGTGCTGCCGGCGACCCCGCTGGCGGGTGGCACCTTGGGTGCGGCGTACTCGGCCGCGATCACGCCGGCCTCCGGCGGCACCGCGCCGTATACCTATGCGGTCACCGCCGGCGCACTGCCGGGCGGTCTGACCCTCAATGCCGCGACCGGCGCCATCACCGGCACGCCGAGCGCGCTGGGCACGTTCAACTTCGCCATCACCGCGACCGACAGCAGCACCGGTTCCGGCCCATACAGCTCGGCGCCCCGCGGCTACAGCATCGTGGTGCTCGACAACCCGCCAGTCACCAACAGCGGCACGCTGACGGTGGCGTACAACGCCGCCGCCACACCGGTACCGCTCAACATCACCGGTGGCACGCCGACCTCGGTCGCCATCGCGTCGACGCCCACCACCGGCACCGCCATCGCCACGGGCACCACGATCACCTACCAGCCGGCGGCCGGTTTCGCAGGTAGCGACAGCTTCACCTACACCGCGTCCAACAGCGGCGGCACCTCGGTGCCGGCCACGGTCACGGTCACGGTCAGCGAGCCGGTGATCACGATCACGGCCGGCGGCAGCCTCGCCGCCACCGTGGCCGTGGCGTACACCCAGACCTTCACCTGGAGCGGCGGCGCGCAGCCCTGGAGCAGCTATCAGGTCACCAACCTGCCGGCGGGCGTATCGATCACCGGCACCACCGCGAACACGGTGACGATCTCTGGCACGCCCACGCAGGCGGGCAGCTTCAATCTCAACGTATCGGCCACCGACAGTTCGACCGGTAACGGTCCGTACTCGGTCGGCGAGGCCTTCACGCTGACCGTCGCCGGCCCGACCCTGGCGCTGGCGCCTGCCGGCACCACGTTCACCGCGCCATACAACGTCGCGTATTCGCAGAGCTTCACCGCCAGTGGCGGCGTCGGCCCGTACACCTATGCGCGGACCGGTACGCTGCCTCCGGATCTGAGCTTCGCCGGCAATACCGTGTCCGGTACGCCGGCCACGCCCGGTAGCTACAGCTTCACCATCACCGCCACCGACACCGGCGCCACCGGCACCGGCGCGCCGTTCACCGTCGCGCAGAACTACACCATCACGGTGGCGGCGCCGACGATCGCAGTGAACCCGGCCACCTTGCCCAACCCGACCGCGGGTGCGGCTTACAGCCAGACGCTCACCGCCACCGGCGGCGCCGCGCCGTACACCTTCGCCCTGACCGCGGGTGCACTGCCGAACGGCATCGCCCTGGCCTCGGGCGGTGCGCTGTCCGGCACCAGCACCGTCGTCGGTACCTACACCTTCACCGCGACCGCCACCGATGGCAACGGCCAGACCGGCAGCCGTGCCTACACCGTCACCATCGCCGCACCCACACTGACGATGACGCCGGCCGCCGGCACCCTGACCGCACCCTACGGCGCCGCCTACACGCAGACGTTCACCGCATCCGGTGGCTCGAACACCTTCAGCCACACCCTGTCCGGCGCACTGCCGGCCGGGCTGAGCTTCAGCGGCAACACGATCACCGGCACGCCCACCGTCCCGGGCAACTACCCGATCACCGTCACCGCCACCGACACGGTACTGACCGGCACCGGTGCACCGTTCTCCATCGCGCAGAACTACACCCTCAACGTGCCGGCACCTGCCGTCGCGGTGAACCCGGCCACCTTGCCCAACCCGACCGCGGGTGCGGCTTACAGCCAGACGCTCACCGCAACCGGCGGCAGCGCGCCGTACACCTTCGCCCTGACCGCGGGTGCACTGCCGAACGGCATCGCCCTGGCCTCGGGCGGTGCGCTGTCCGGCACCAGCACCGTCGTCGGTACCTACACCTTCACCGCGACCGCCACCGATGGCAACGGCCAGACCGGCAGCCGTGCCTACACCGTCACCATCGCCGCACCCACACTGACGATGACGCCGGCCGCCGGCACCCTGACCGCACCCTACGGCGCCGCCTACACGCAGACGTTCACCGCATCCGGTGGCTCGAACACCTTCAGCCACACCCTGTCCGGCGCACTGCCGGCCGGGCTGAGCTTCAGCGGCAACACGATCACCGGCACGCCCACCGTCCCGGGCAACTACCCGATCACCGTCACCGCCACCGACACGGTACTGACCGGCACCGGTGCACCGTTCTCCATCGCGCAGAACTACACCCTCAACGTGCCGGCACCTGCCGTCGCGGTGAACCCGGCCACCTTGCCCAACCCGACCGCGGGTGCGGCTTACAGCCAGACGCTCACCGCAACCGGCGGCGCCGCGCCGTACACCTTTGCCCTGACCGCGGGTGCACTGCCGAACGGCATCGCCCTGGCCTCGGGCGGTGCGCTGTCCGGCACCAGCACGGCATCGGGCACGTTCGCCTTCACCATTGCGGCCACCGATGCCAACGGTCAGATGGGCGACCGTGCCTACACGTTGGTGGTGGCAGTGCCCACGCTGGCAGTGACCCCGGTCACCCTGCCGGCCGGTACTGCCGGCACCGCCTACAGCCAGACGCTGACGATCAGCGGCGGCATCGCGCCATACACCGCGGCGCTGTCCGGCGTGCTGCCGGCAGGGCTGACGTTCAATGCCGCAACCCGCAGCTTCAGCGGCACGCCGACGCAATCGGGCACGTTCAATATCAGCGTGACCGTGACCGACAGCACCGGTGGCACGGCAGCGACGATCACCACGCCCTATACGTTGAGTATCGCCGCGCCTTCGCTCACGCTGACACCTGCAACCGTGCCGTCGGGAACGGGCGGTGTGGCCTATGCGCAAATGTTCAGCGCCAGTGGCGGCATCGCGCCCTACAGCTATACGGTCTCGGCCGGTGCGCTGCCACAAGGTCTGACGCTGAATGCCAGCACCGGTGCGCTGGCAGGCACCCCCAGCGTGGCAGGCAGCTTCAACTTCAGCATTACCGGCAAGGACAGCACCACCGGTGCTGCCGGTTCGGTCACCCAGGCCTACACGCTTCCCGTGTCGGCACCTGCCATCACGCTCACGCCGGAGACCTTGCCCGCCGGTCTCTTCGCCGTGAGCTACCCGCTGCAACTGACTGCCGTGGGCGGAACCGCGCCCTATCGCTACGCGGTCACATCCGGTGCACTGCCTGCCGGCCTGACGCTGAGCAATCAAGGCCTGTTCACTGGCGCACCGAACGCGGCAGGCACGTTCACCGTCACGATCACGGTCACGGATGCGCTGAACTTCACTGGCCTTCGGGTGTACACGCTGACCGTCGCCCCGCGCCCGGATCCTGCCCTCGACCCTGAAGTCCGCGGTCTGCTGAATGCGCAGTCCGAGGCGGCACACCGCTTCGCCACTTCGCAGATCGGCAACTTCCAGCAGCGCATGCAGCGTCTGCATGGCCGCGGTGCCGGCACCGGATTCAGCAACATGCTGTCTGCGTCCGCGCGTTCGCCGTGCAACCGCGAGATTGGCAGCCTCTTCGGCAACCACTGCGATGCGAACCGCCAGCAGCCGTTCGATGGCGATGCCACTTCGCAATCGAACGCCGCAACGGCTGACCGGGTTGCAGCAGATGCGTCCGCCTCGCCGCTCGGGATTTGGACGGCAGGCACGCTCCGCTCCGGTGGGTTCGACAACCGCGTCGGCACGGTCGATCTGGATTTCGAGACCGATGGCGTGTCCTTCGGTGCCGACTATCGCGTCAGTGATCACGTGGTAGTGGGTCTGGGTGCGGGCTATGGCCGCGACCGTACACACGTTGGCAACAACGGCAGCCGCAGCGATGCGACGGCCTACAGCCTCGCCGCCTACACCAGCATCAGCCCGACCGACCGTTTCTTCATCGATGCACTGTTCGGCTACCAGACGCTGGACTTCGACCTGCGGCGTCACGTGACTGCTGACGGCAGCCAGGTCATGGGGTCGCGCAAGGGCTCGCAATGGTTCGGCTCGGTCTCCACAGGCGCGGACCTGGCGCTCAAGGCGTGGCAATTCACGCCGTATCTGCGCGTGGACGCTGCACACGGTGAATTGGACGGCTACCGCGAACAGTCCAACAGTCCGTATGCCCTGCAGTACGGCGCGATGGACGTGGAGAGCCTCACCGGCAATGTCGGCGTCCGGTTCGACTATCGCCAACGCACCACGTGGGGCAGTTTCTCGCCGCAGCTGAATACCGAGTACCAGCACGACTTCAGCGGCAACGGCCTGGCCACGATGCAGTACAACGACTTGCTGCGGCTGCCGTTCTACCGTTCGGAACTGGATGGCTACTCGCGCAGCCGCTGGCTGCTCGGTGCCGGCATGCAGTTCAACTGGGACTCTGGCTGGGGGCTGCGGGTGGATTACCGGACGCTGGTCGGCGGCTCCTCCACCGATCACGGTTTGCAGCTCTACCTGGATGCGAAGTTCTAATCATCATCGAGCGTGGAAGCCGACGCACGGTCACATCGCGACGGCTTCCACGCTTCCCCGCCCGCGCGCACGGCATGCAGAGAAGGCGAAGATCTTTGATGCTCAGCGTGTCAGCGATCCGGGCTGAGGTAGAACAACGGCGCCGGCTTGAACTCGCCGGTTGCGTACAGGCCGGCGCCGCCCGCACTCCAGGCCAGGGCCTCGGCCTGCGGGATCAGCGGCACGTCGTGCGCTTCGGGCATGCGTGCCACCGCCGCGCTCCAGTTTTCGCCCGGCGTGCGCCGGTAGAACAGCACGCTGCCATAGGTCAGCACCGCCAGCGTGCTGCCGTCCGGCGACAGGTCGGCGGCGGTGACTTGCGGGAACAACCGCGCCAGTCTCGGATCGTTGCGGCGCAATTCCGCGCTGGCCAGCGGCACCCCGGCCAGGCGGCCGATGCGGCGTGCCTCGCGGACGCCGCGCGACCGGGCCAATGGCAGGGCGAACAGATCCGGCGGATTGCGCTTCTTCGACACCAGCAGTACCTGGCCGGCCGCGGCATCGACCGCCACCGCCTCGCAATCGCGCGGGCCATCCGGCCAACGCGCGCGGATCGTCCAGGCGGGCTTCAATTCGCCGCCGTCGAGGCGCGCCGGTTCCTCGAAAACGTGCAGCACGATGTCCTTGCGTTTGCCGGCGTTATCGCCGGTATCGGCGACCAGCAGGTAATGCTTGCCCTGCAGGGTGAAGCTGGCGAGGTCTTCCCAGTCGATGTTGCGAGCGCCGCGCACGTCGTAGCGGGCAAGCACCCGGCCGAGGCGGTTGATCGCATACAGCTCTGCGGGATTGCCGCCATCGTTGATCACCCACAGCACGTCTTCATGGACATGCGAGGCGGCCAGGCCGCTGATCTCGTCCAGTTGGCCAGTGGTGATGAGGCCGGCCAAGCGGGAGAACGGCAGCGATGGCGGCGCGCAGGCCGCCACGCCGAGCAGCAGCGCGGCGAGCAGCGACAGCCGCGGGCAGGGGCGGATCGACATGCAGCGAGGATCGCATGGCGATGCGCGCCGGCAACAGCCCCCGTTGTCGCGCTTCGCTAGAATTCCGGTTTCCCACGCCATGGAACTTGCGCATGCCTCGATCCAACCCGGTCACGATCGGCACGCCGCTGTCCGCGCACGCCACCCGCGTGCTCCTGCTGGGTTCGGGCGAACTGGGCAAGGAAGTGGCGATCGAGCTCCAGCGCTTCGGGGTGGAGGTGATCGCCGCCGACCGCTACGCGCACGCGCCTGCGATGCAGGTCGCCCATCGCAGCCACGTGTTGGACATGCTCGACGGCGCCGCGATCCGCGCGCTCATCGCCCAGGAAAAGCCGGGCCTGGTCGTGCCGGAGATCGAGGCGATCAGCACTCAGACCCTGGTGGAACTCGAAGCCGAAGGCGTCGCCCGGGTGATCCCGACGGCGCGCGCCGCGCGCCTGACCATGGATCGCGAAGGCATCCGTCGCCTCGCCGCGGAAACGCTGGGGCTGGCGACATCGCCGTACCGCTTCGTCGACACGCTGGAGGATTATCGCGAAGCGGTGTCCGTGCTCGGACTGCCGTGCGTGGTCAAGCCGGTGATGTCCTCTTCCGGCAAGGGCCAGTCGCTGGTGCGTTCCGAAGCCGACATCGATGCTGCCTGGGACTACGCGCAGACCGGCGGCCGCGCCGGCGCCGGACGCGTGATCGTCGAGGGCTTCATCGACTTCGACTACGAGATCACCCTGCTCACCGTGCGCCATGCCGGCGGCACCGATTTCTGCGAGCCGATCGGCCACCTGCAGCGCGACGGTGACTACCGCGAGAGCTGGCAGCCGCAGCCGATGTCGGCGCTCGCCCTGCAACGCTCGCAAGAGATCGCCCGCGCAATCACCGACGACCTTGGTGGCTGGGGCCTGTTCGGCGTCGAGCTGTTCGTGAAGGGCGACGACGTCTGGTTCAGCGAAGTCAGTCCGCGCCCGCACGACACCGGCCTGGTCACCCTGGTCTCGCAGGAACTCAGCGAATTCGCCCTGCATGCGCGCGCGATCCTCGGCCTGCCGATCCATGCCGACGCCAGCGGCGCGATCCGCCAGCTCGGCGCATCCGCCTCCTGCGCCGTGCTTGCGCACGGGCATGGCGTGCCGGTGTTCGCAGGCGTCGATGCCGCGCTCGCGCACCCGGATGCGCAACTGCGGCTGTTCGGCAAACCGCGTGTCGAGGGGCATCGTCGCGTCGCGGTGACGCTGGCACGCGCTGCGGACATCGACGCGGCACGTGCGCTCGCCCGCGATGCCGCGGCGGCGTTGACGGTCAGCTTGCAGCCTGCATGACAGAATCCAGCGCATGAACGATTCCGCTGGATATGCCGTGTTCTTCTTCGCCCCAGCGCTGGAGGCGCTGGGCGATGCGATCAAGCCCTACCTGCAGGATGGCCCCGCCGGCCCGCACGTGCCCTGCCGCGAGGTCGACACCGGCGGCGCTTTCATCGAGATGACCCTGCAAGGACAATCGCCGGATGGTCGTCCGATCGCGCTGGAGTTGATGGTGCCCGGCAACATGGTGCGGATGATCGTGTCCGCGCACAGCGACAACGAATTCGGCTTCTACGACCGCAATCGCCCGCAGGCGATGCTGGAACCGGGCATGCCGGTCATCGCGCCCCCCGATGCAACTCCTGCCGCCGAAGCGCCGCCAGTGCAGTCGCCGGTCCCCGCAACCGCGGCTTGACCGCGCGCATTCGCGTGGCCGTGGTGTAACGCGGCTCGTTCGCTCAGCGCAGGTCGACCCAGACCAGGTGGTGGTCGCTGCCGTCGGCGAAGACCGCGTCGGGATCGCCGGGCGCTGGCCAGTGCACGCCGCTGCCGACCAGGGCGAAGCCCACCGATGGCAACACGTAGTCCAGCCGGAGCGCGCCGACGTTCGGGCCGAAGTCGCCGGTGACGTGCGCCGGTGCGCCACGTCGTGCGATGCCGGCCGCCGCGTACTCACGCGCCTTGGCCTCGCCGCCCGCACTGCGCGGGGTGGCCATGCGCAGCACCCGTGGATGCTCGAGCAGTTCGAGGATCGCATCGTGGTGGCCGGCGCCATCGACCGGATCGTTGTTGAGGTCGCCGGCGATCACGAAGCGCGCATCCTCGGCGAGTCCGCCGCAACGGCCCGCGTCATCGCACAGCCACGATGCGTCTTGCCGCGAGATGTATTCGCGCCACAGGCGGATCTCGTCGGCGTTGCGCGCGCCGTTGCGATCCTCGGGGCCGTCGAAGGTTGGCGGGGTCGGGTGCGAGACCAGGAAATGCAGCCTGCCATCCGGGGTTTCGATCGGCACGTCCCAGTGCGATTTCGACGACAGCCGCAGTTGCCTCCAAACGGCATCGGCATGGAAGGGCTTGCCGGTGGCCGGCACCATCGGCCTCAGCGCACCGGGCATCGCGTCCCAGCGCAGCAACTGGAACGTGCGCACGGCCGCTTCGTCGATCGGGAAGCGCGACAGCACCAGCATGCCGTACTGGCCGGGATGCAGGCCGTAGCCCCATGCATCGTTGCCGCGATCGCGACCGACGCCATCGGTCTCGCCATTCCCGTCCAGGTCGAGGCCGCTGGGCACGCCGGTGTTCACCGGTGCCAGGTAGCGATGCTCGTAGCGCAGCGGCTCGCCGCCACCGGCCTGCGCGACCTCGAGGTAACGCCGTTGGAACAGGTCGGCAGCCTGGCCGGAAGCGTCGTAATCGAATTCGTTGAGCAGGACGATGTCGGGACGCACCCGCTGCAGGACGGCGGCGATCTTGCGCGCCTGCGCGTTGCCGAAGTCCAGCCGCGCGACCAGGCCGCCGGCATCCTCGTCGAACAACGAGGTGTTGTACGTCGCCACGCGCAGCGTGCCGGTCGGCGTCGATGCCATGGCGTCCTGTTCCCTGGTGTGAGGTGTGGTGGCCGCGCAGGCGGCCAGCAGCATTGCAGCGCAGGCCACCAGCCACGATGCAATGCAGGGCTTCATGCCTGCAGGCGTCCCCAGCCGCGGCCGTTGAATCCTTCCAGCGGCTGGAAACGGCGCTTGTAGTCCATCTTCGCGTGTCCTGCGATCCAGTAGCCGAGATAGAGGTGCTCGCGGCCGTCGCGGCGCGCCCAGGCGATCTGCTGCAGCACCCCGAGCGTACCGAGCCCGCGCGAGGCATGGTCGGGATCGTAGAAGGTATAGACCGCGGACAGCGCATGCTCGACGAGGTCGGTGACCGCGACCGCGAGCAGTTTGTGGGTGCCGTGCTCGCGCAGTTCGAGGAAGCGGCCCTCGTTCCACGAGCCCACCAGGAACTGGTCGAATTCGTTGGCGCCGTGGTCGTCCATGCCGCCACCGGCATGCCGGCTCGCGAGGTACTTCCGGTAGAGGGCGAGGTGTTCGTCGGTGCGCACCGGCGCAACGATGCGCGCACCGATGTCGGCATTGCGCGCCAGGCATCGGCGTTGGCTGCGGTCCGGGCGGAACCCGTCGACCGGGACGCGCACCGCGACGCAGGCATGGCAGCCGCTGCAGCTCGGCCGGTAG